>Ga0302181_10001650_pt1 | contig 16451 bp, 13 predicted proteins | sample I_Palsa_E3_3_FD_198786 | JGI IMG/M metagenome (GOLD analysis project Ga0302181, IMG submission 198786) | Peat permafrost microbial communities from Stordalen Mire near Abisko, Sweden - I_Palsa_E3_3 | ecosystem: Environmental > Terrestrial > Soil > Palsa > Peat permafrost | place: Sweden...
CGCTGTCTTGATCTTGCGCGGCATCGCCTGCGTCGTCGGGTGACGCACGAAGTAGCGCACGTAGGCGCCGGCGTACGGTGTCATGTCGAACAGCTCGTCCTTCGCGACACCCGCCCACGGGTCGCCGGTCACGTTTCTCACGGTGTTGCCGCAGCCCTCGCGGCTGGACAGGCCCGACTCGCTCAGCTCGCGGATCGCCGGCTCCATCTGCGCCAGCGGAATGTGGTGGATCTGCACGTTCTGGCGGGTGGTGATGTGGCCCTTGTTCAGCGGCGCGTACTTTTCGACGACGTTCGCGAAGGACTCCATCTGCTCCGGTGTGACCCCGCCGAAGGGGAGCTTCACGCGAACCATGTTCACGTCCGGCTGGCGCTGGCCGTAGACGCCCTGCTTGAGGCGGAACTTGATGAACTCGTCCTCGGGTATGTCGCCGGCGAGGAATTGGGTGGCCTCGGTCTTGAAATCGTCGAACTCCCGCTCAATGATCGGGATCACGTGCCCGGGCACGTTCTGCAGGATCTCGGGGTCTGCGAGCGTGCCGCGCGGGGCGGGGGCCGAGTTCTGGGCGGGGGCTGAAGCTGACTCCATCTCTGTGCGACCTCCTGCGGGTTCCTGGTCCGGGGCGAGTTGTACGGCGGGAAGCTGGACTATCTAAAGATTGCCCTAAAGCCTAGCGGCTTTCAGGTATTTATCCAGACGCCGGAAACGTGAGCTCTGGATCGCGCGTGACCCCTTCGAGGATAGCTGCGCGAATCCAGGGATCGGGGCGCTCGTCCTCAGGGATCGCCGGCGGCACTGTCGCACGCACGAACTGCTCGATCGCCGCCGCGATCGCCGCGGCCTGCTCGGGAGAGGCTGACCTCACAGCGGAATGTTGCCGTGCTTGCGCTTTGGCCCCGGCTCGCGCTTGGAGCGCAGTGTCTCAAGGGCGGCGATCAGTCGCGGGCGCGTCTCGTGGGGGATGAGCACGTCATCGATGTATCCCCGCTCGGCCGCCGTGTAGGGATTGGCAAAGCGCGCCTTGTAGTCGTCCATCAGCTTCTGGCGGCGCTCGTCCGGAGTCGGGCTCTGCGCGAGGTCGCGACGGTAGATGATGTTGACGGCGCCCTCCGGGCCCATCACCGCGACCTCGGCCGTCGGCCAGGCGAAGTTGAAGTCCGCTCCGAGGTGCTTCGAGGACATCACGTCGTAGGCGCCACCGTAGGCCTTGCGCGTGATGATCGTGACCTTCGGCACCGTCGCCTCGGCGAACGCGTACAGCAGCTTCGCGCCGTGGCGGATGATGCCGCCCCACTCCTGTGCGGTCCCCGGGAGGAATCCGGGCACGTCGCAGAACGTGAGCAGCGGGATGTTGAACGCGTCGCACGTGCGCACAAAGCGCGCGGCCTTCGCGGAGGCGTCGATATCGAGCACGCCGGCGAGCTGGGCGGGCTGGTTGCCGACGATCCCGACGGCGTGTCCGTCCAGGCGCGAGAACCCGCAGATGATGTTCTTCGCGTGGTGCTCGTGCACCTCGAAGAACTCCTCCTCGTCGACGATCAGCTTCACGACGTCGCGCATGTCGTAGGGCTTGTTCGGGTTGTCGGGGACGACCGTGTCGAGCTCGGGGTCCATCCTTTGCGGGTCGTCTGACGGCTGTACGCGGGGCGTCTGCTGGAGGTTGTTCTGCGGCAGGAAGCTCAGCAGGTAGCGGCAGTCCTCGAGACAGGCGTCCTCGTCCTCGGAGGCGAACTGCGCGACGCCCGACTTCGTGTTGTGCGACATCGCCCCCCCCAGCTCCTCGAAGCCGACTTCCTCACCGGTGACCGTCTTGATCACGTCGGGGCCGGTGATGAACATGTGCGAGGTCTCCTTGACCATGAAGATGAAGTCGGTGATCGCCGGCGAGTACACGGCGCCGCCGGCGCAGGGGCCCATCACAAGACTGATCTGCGGGATCACGCCGGAAGAGCGCACGTTGCGCAGGAACACGTCGCCGTAGGAGCCGAGCGAGACGACGCCCTCCTGGATGCGCGCGCCGCCGGAGTCGTTGATGCCGATCACGGGACAGCCGATCTTCGCGGCCAGGTCCATGATCTTGCACATCTTCTCGCCCATCACCTCTCCAAGCGAGCCACCGAAGACGGTGAAGTCCTGGCTGAAGACGCACACGGTGCGGCCGTCGATCGTGCCGTGGCCGGTGACCACCGCATCGCCCCAGGGCCGGTTCTTCTGCATGTCGAAGTCGTACGTGCGGTGGCGTACGAAGGTGTCCAGCTCCTGGAAGGAGCCCGGGTCGAGCAGCTTTTCCACGCGCTCGCGCGCCGTGTACTTGCCGCGCGCGTGCTGCTTCTCCTCCGCCTCCGGCGATGAGTGGATCGCTGCCTCACGCAACTCCTGCAGCTGCTCGAGCTTCTCCTCGTAGGTCTCCGGCGCCTTCTGGCGTGGCGGTTTGCGGTGGCCGCTGCGCGATGCCGCGAGCAGCGCAGCGTCGGTCTGCCGGTCGTGGGAGTTCGAGGCCATCCGGCGCGGGATCTTATCCGGGGGCTCGCGCCGGGCGGTTCTTGGGCCTGGCTCAGGCTCTCGAGAACGGCCGGTGGTGCGCGGCGCCGAGGCGGTCGAGCACGGCGGTGAGCACCGCTGTCACTTCGTCTGCGGCGACCTCCTCGGCTGCCTTCAGTTCCGCAGCGATGTCCGGGATTTCGTCTGCCGGTGCATCCTGTGGCGGAGTCTCGTCCTCCATCGCCTCTGGGGACTCTGGCTCGAGCACCGTCTCCGGATCAACTTGGGGCTGGGGCAGCGTCTGCTCTTCTTTGCGCCGGCCGAAGAGGCGGGCGAAGAATCCGCGACGTGGCTTCGGCTCAGGCAGCGACTCGACGATCAGCTCCGCGGGGAGGGGCTCCGCGACGATGGCTTCGGGCTCCGGCTCCTCCACAGCCACCGGCGCCGGCTCTGATGGGACAAGCTCATCCGCGATCACCGGCTCCGGGTCAGCCGGCAGCTCCGAGGTGGCGACCTCGCGGGCGACGGTCAGCGTGACTTTGGTTCCCCAACCCGATTGCTTGAGCAGCACCTTGCCGGAGGTGTCAGTGGCCTCCCATTCCACCAACTTCTCCGGCTCGACGCGGGTGATGCGGATCTCACCGAGCTCGCTGAGGTGGCGTGCCAGGGCAGCCGGGTCACTCAGCTCCGCCCACAGCTCGGGCGGGGACTTGACCAATGTGCGCTGCACCTCCGAGGAGATCATCGCTCCACACTTCGAGCGATCTCGCGCGACTCCTTCTACGCGGCCGAGCGGGCCCCCTGGGCGGCGATCAAGTTGCGCTCGTGGAGCAACTCAGCCAGCTGCACTGCGTTCAAAGCAGCGCCCTTGCGCAGATTGTCGGCGACGATCCACATGTCCAGCGCGCGCTCGTGGCCGGGATCGCGGCGGATCCGCCCGACGAACACGTCGTCCTGGCCGGCGGCGTCGATCGCGAGCGGATACACCGCTGCGCTGGGATCGTCGAGCACGCTCACGCCCGTCGCGGCCGCGAGTAGCTCACGTGCCCGCTCGGGGGAGAGGGGCTCGCGCGTCTGCACGTTGACCGCCTCGGAGTGCCCCGTCAGCACCGGCACGCGCACGCACGTTGCGCTCACACGGATCGACGGGTCGCCGAGGATCTTGCGCGTCTCGTTGATCAGCTTGCGCTCCTCGTCGGTGTGGTCGTCGCCGTCGGCGAACGAGCCCGCGTGGGGCAGCGCGTTGAAGGCGATCTGATGCGCGTAGGTGCTCGGCGGGGCGATCTCGCGCTCGTGCAGCAGCGCGTGGGACTGGCCGAGCAGCTCGTCGACGGCGGCCTTACCGGTGCCGGAGACCGCCTGGTAGGTGGAGATCACCAGCCGCTCGATCCCGGCCGCGTCGTACAGGGGCTTGAGCGCGACGACGAGCTGCATCGTCGAGCAGTTCGGGTTTGCGACGATCCCGCTGTGGGAGGCAAGCGCGTCGGGGTTGACCTCGCTGACGACGAGGGGCACGTCGTCCTGCATGCGCCAGCGCGAGGAGTTGTCGACGACCACGGCACCGGCCGCGGCGAAGCGCGGCGCCCACTCGCCCGAAGTTGAGCCCCCGGCGGAGAACAGCGCGAGGTCGAAGCCCTGGATCGATTCCTCGTCGAGACCCCGCACAACCAAACCGTCGTCCAGCTCGCGGCCGACCGAGCGCGCGGAGGCGAACGGGACGATCTCGCTCGCCGGAAATTCGCGCTCGCGCAGCAGCTGCAGCATCAAAGTGCCGACCTGGCCGGTGGCGCCGACGACGGCGACTCGATAGGAGTTGCTCATGTTCCTGAGGGTATCTGCCCAGGGGGCCTACGACCGGGTCAGGTCTGGGTTGCCATGAAGTAGATCGTGATCACGACCAACAGGTCCATCAGCGCGCCCACGCCGCCGATCCGCCGCACGAGCGAGTCATGCTCGGCCCCGAACGTCACCGGACCCTCGCCCGCGGCCGCCACGTCCTGATCGGCGACCTCGATCAGACGCTTCTCGCGCGGGCCGAGGTAGGCGCCCTCGACGGCGCCGATCACGATCACAACGCCAAGGCCCCACTGCACGAAGAACGTGTTCCACAGGTGCAGGTGCGAGGCGAGGTAGATGCCGAAGACGAGGATCGCCGCGACCCCGGGCATGATCACGCGCTGGCTGATCGCGTGCAGCGCCCGGTATAGCGCCGGCAGCGCGCGCGTGTCGGCCTTCGTGACGACGCCGAGCAGGACCGGGTAAGCGAAGGTCGCGCCGAAGGCGATCACAACCGCGAGGATGTGCAGCGCGAGCACGACTTCGTAGAACTGGACGGCGAGCACGGGCGAAGCCTAATCGCTCGGGCGGGGGATCAGAACGTCGGCGCGTACTTGCCGAACACGTCCTGCATCGCCCCGCAGACCTCGCCCAGAGAGCAGCGGTCCTTCAACGCCTGGCGGATCGCGGGGAGCAGATTCTCCGACCCCCGCGCGACGCCGCGCAGCTCCTCGAGGCGCTGCTCGACAAGCGCGACATCCCGGTTGGCCTTGAACTCGGCCAAACGCCCCACCTGTTCGCGCTCGGACTCGGGGTCCACGCGTAAGAGATCGGGAACCTCGATGCCCTCTTCCTCGTACTTGTTCACGCCGACGACGACGTCCTGGCCGATCCGGTAGCGCTCCTGGTAGCCCCACGCTGACTCGTCGATCTCGCCGGTGATGAATCCGATCGCGTTGACCGAGCCGCCGAGCGCGTCGACCTTGTCGATCAGCTCGTTCGCGCGCAGTTCGATCTCATCGGTCAGCGACTCGACGTAATACGAGCCGGCGAACGGGTCGACCGTGTCGGCTGCGCCCGACTCCGCGGCGAGGATCTGCTGGGTGCGCAGCGCGATTTTGGCCGCCCGCTCGGTGGGCAGGGCCAAAGCCTCGTCGAAGCCGTTGGTATGCAGCGACTGGGTGCCGCCGCAGACCGCGGCGAAGCCCTGCAAAGCGACCCGCACGATGTTGTTCTCGGGCTGCTGGGCGGTGAGCGTGACGCCGCCGGTCTGGGTGTGGAAGCGTAGCATCGTCGCCTTCGGGTTGGTTGCTCCGAAGCGCTCGCGCATGATCTGCGCCCACATGCGCCGGGCGGCGCGGAACTTGGCGACCTCCTGAAAGACGTTGTTGTGACCGTTGAAGAAGAAGGCCAGGCGCGGCGCGAACTCGTCGACGGAGAGGCGCGCGTCGATCGCGGCCTGGACGTAGGCGATCCCCGAGGAGAGCGTGAAGGCGACCTCCTGCACGGCCGAGCAGCCCTTCTCGCGGAAGTGGTAGCCGGAGATCGAGATCGTGTTCCATTTCGGCACACGCTCGTGGCAGTACTGGAACAGGTCGGTTGTCAGGCGCATCGTCGGAGCGGGCGGGTAGATGTAGTTCCCGCGCGCGATGTACTCCTTGAGCACGTCGTTCTGGGTGGTGCCGCGAAGCTTCTCGGACGGCACGCCCTGCTCCTCGCCGACGAGCTCGTACAGCAAGAGCAGACAGGCGGCGGGCGCGTTGATCGTCATCGACGTCGACACCTGATCCAAAGGAATCCCGTCGAACGCGGTGCGCATGTCGTCGATCGTGTCGATCGCGACGCCGGTACGGCCTACCTCGCCGAGGCAGCGCGGATTGTCGGAGTCGAGCCCGAGCTGGGTGGGCAGGTCAAACGCCATCGAAAGGCCGGTGGAGCCCTTGGAGATGAGGTAGCGGTAGCGCTCGTTTGACTCCTTCGCCGAGGCGTAGCCGGCATACTGGCGCATCGTCCAGGTCTGCTTGCGGTACATCTCGCGATGCACGCCGCGCGTGTACGGGAAGTCGCCGGGCTCCCCGAGTTCGAGTTGAAGAGGCAGGTCCGCCTCGGTGTAGAGCTCGTTGATCTCGATCCCGGAGTCAGTGAACCGACGTGGGTCCTCAGGCCCGACGATCGGGGCTACGGTCAGATGCTCTTCGGTGGTGGACACCTACGAAAGAATAGTCGCGAGAACCAATAAGCTGGAGCAATGGCTACCTGCTTGGTCACTGGCGGCGCAGGGTTCCTCGGCTCACACCTGTGCGACGAGCTCTTGGCGTGCGGGAATCGCGTGATCTGCGTCGACAATCTGGAGACGGGCTCGCTGAGGAACATCGAGCACATCCGCGAGCCGGAGCGGTTCGTGCACCTCGGCACGGACATCATCGAGCCGTACTACGTCGATGAGCCGATCGACTTCATCTACCACCTCGCCTCGCCGGCCTCGCCGATCGACTACCTGAGACTCCCGCTGCACACGCTGAAGGTCGGCTCCTATGGAACGCATCACACGCTCGGCTTGGCGAAGGCAAAGCGTGCACGGTTCCTGATCGCCTCGACGAGCGAGGTGTACGGCGACCCGCAGGTGCACCCGCAGACGGAGTCCTACTGGGGCCACGTCAACCCGATCGGGCCGCGCGGCGTATACGACGAGGCGAAGCGATATGCGGAGGCGCTGACGATGGCCTACCACCGCCAGCAGGGCGTCGACACGGCGATCGTGCGGATCTTCAACACGTACGGCAGCCGCATGCGGCCACACGACGGCCGCGTGATCCCGACGTTCCTGCGCCAGGCGCTCGCGAACCGGCCGCTGACGGTGTTCGGTGACGGGAGCCAGACGCGCTCGTTCTGTTACGTGAGCGACCTGATCCGGGGATTGATCGCGCTGGCCGAGTCCGGGCACCACGACCCGGTGAACATCGGCAACCCCGACGAGTTCACTCTGCTGGAGCTGGGCGAGACGATCAAGGAGCTGACGGGGTCGAGCTCGGAGTTCGTGTACGAGGCGCTGCCGGAGGACGATCCGAAACAGCGCAAGCCCGACATCACGCTCGCCAAAGATCTGCTGGGGTGGTCGCCGGAGGTGAAGCTGCGCGAAGGACTGCAGCGCACGATCGACGCATCCGGCGCGAAGGTCCTGATCGGCTGAGTCCGCAAATCGCCAACCGACCGCTACATATGCGAGTCTGAGGCGTTGTGAAAGGCGAGATGGGATCACGTTCTTCAGGAACGTCCGCTCCGCCGGCCCCGCGTCCGGGTTCTCCGCTGGGTGGTCAGGGTGGGCGGGCATCGACTCCCCCGACCCGACCCGACACGGCGAAGTCCGACGCGGCCTTTTCGACACTCTCCGAGACCACGGCGCGCAAGGAGCCATCCGACCAGGACATGCGCAAAAAGCGCCCGCCGGCGCTGTCGTTCCTGCTGCGGATGGCCACGGCGAGACGGGTTGCGCGCGTGCTTTCCCTGCTGGCGCTCGACTTCGTCGGGGTGGCGCTGGCGATCTTCACGGCGCTCGTCTTGAAGGCTGCGGTGCTCGACCACGTCGACGCGAGCCAGGCCTTCGAAGAAACCAGGCGGATCCTTGCCTTCGCCTACCTCGTGACCGCGCTGCTGTTCGCGCGCTCGGGGCTGTACGCCGAGCGGGCGCAGCGTCCGGGCCTGTCACGGATTGTGGGGGCGCTTTTTCAAGTCGCGTTCGTCGCGCTGCTGTTCGCGGTTGTCAGCGGCGAACACTTTCAGAGCTTCTACATCTTCTGGGGCTCGCTGGGCTTCGCGCTGCTGTACGTGTCCTCTCTGCGGGGAGCGTACGAGTGGCTGACAGGAGCGCTGCTGCGCGCCGCCGGCTACCGCCGCCGCGCGGTGCTGGTGGGCACGGGCAGGCACATCCGCGACGTTGCCCACGCGCTCTCCGACGCGCCGCACTCGCCGATCGAGGTCGTCGGTTTCCTCTCGCCGACGGAGCTGCCCGCGAACGGCCTGCGCTCGCTGGGCTCGCTGGCGCAGCTCCAGAGCGTGCTCGACACCGAACGGGTCGACGAGGTGATCATCGCCGACCCGGACTTCCCGCAGGTCGAGGCCGTGGAGCTGGTCGACCACTGCCACCGGCGCGGGGTGCGCGTAAGGCTGGCGCCGTCGACGATGGAGATATTGATCCATCGCGCCGAGTTCGTGCCGGGCCAGTCGGTGCCGCTGTTCGAGCTGAGCTCGCCGGTGTTCGAGGGCGTGGACTTCGCGCTGAAGCGCACCTTCGACCTCGTCGGAGCGACGCTGCTGCTGGTGCTGCTGAGCCCGCTGCTGCTGGTGATCACGCTCGCCGTGAGGTTGTCCTCGCGCGGGCCGATCGTGTTCCGATCGACGCGCCGGGGGATCGGGCAGCGACCGTTCGCGTGCCTGAAGTTTCGCACGATGCACACCGACGCCGAGCAGCGCCAGGCGGACCTGGAAGAGCTGAACGAGGCCTCGGGGGCACTGTTCAAGATCAAGGACGACCCGCGGATGACGCGCGTCGGGCGCACCCTGCGCCGCTACTCGCTGGACGAGCTACCGCAGCTGGTGAACGTGCTGCGCGGCGAGATGTCGCTCGTCGGGCCGCGTCCGCTGCCCGAGCGCGACTACGAGATGCTCGAGGACTGGCACCGCAAGCGCTATCTCGTCCTCCCCGGGATCACCGGGCTGTGGCAGGTCTCGGGCCGCTCAGAGCTCGACTTCGATGATCTCGTGCACCTCGACTTCATCTACCTGGAGCGCTGGTCGCTGGCACTCGATCTGACGATCATCCTGAAGACGATCCCCGCGGTGATCATGCAGCGCGGCGCCTACTGATTGATCTGTTCCTCGCCAACGGGGGAGGTCGGGAGGGGGACCTGTCCCCCTCCCGTTTATGGATCCCCGCGGTGATCATGCAGCGCGGCGCCTACTGACAGCCCGCCAAAGCCTCCTCGTAGACACCCCAGGTCGCGCGCCCTGCGTCCCGCCACGTCCAGGCGGGTGGTGGCGGCGCCGGGCGACTGGAGGTCTCGGCGGCGTCGATCAAAGCCTTCAGGTCACCGGCCTGCACAAACGTGGCGCGCTCGTCGAGGACCTCGCGTAGGGCGGGGACCTCGCAGGCGACGACCGGCGTTCCGCAGGCCAGCGCCTCGACCGCTGGTAGGCCGAAGCCCTCGTCCTCGGAGGGCAGCACGAGCGCCTGGGCGCCGGAGTAGATCGCGGCGAGGTGCTCGTCGGAGACGTGCCCTGTGAGCGTCACGTCTCCCAGCTCGTGCGCCCAGGGACGCGTGGGCCCGACGAGCACGAGGGGCAGCTTGCGGGGGGTGGCAGCGAGCTTGGCGACGAGCTTGCGCGGATCGGGATGCTGTAGGCCACCGACCCACACCAGATAGCGCTCGGGCAGCGAGAAGCGCGCGCGTGCCTCGGCGATCTCCCCGGCCGGGCGCGGATACATCATCGAATCGGGAGCCTCGGCGATCACGACGACGCGCTCGGGCTCCAGGCGCAGGCGCTCGACGGCGTCGCGGGCAACCGCCTCGGTCGGCACGATCACCCGCATCGCGCGCTGCACGGCGAGCTGGCGCAGACGCAGACGTATCCCCGTCCGCAGGTGCTCCGAGCGGCGCTTGAGCGCCGCGAGGTCGTGCACCGTGACGACCATCGGACACGGGCTGCGCAGCATCGCGCCCTCCATCCACGGCGCGTGGAAGACATCGGAGGCGCCCCTGGGCTGATGGGTCTCCTCGATCTCGCTCTCCCCGGCGGCCGTGTCGCGTAGGGCGTCGAGCAGGCAGCGGGAGTAGCGTCCGACGCCGCGCGGATCGGCGGCGGGGCGGCTGTCGAAGGCGACCCTCACGAGCGGCTCCTCGACTCCACGTGATTGTTCACAGGACCCCCGGGGAATGCACGCAAGGCAAGATAGTCCTTTGGCGCAGACATCGGTAGAGATGACAGTCGGGCTGCACTTGCTCGCGGCCTGAGAGTGCATTTTGGGCTGGTCGGGTTGATGCGGTCTAGCCTTGCCCGCAGCGATGCCCGCGAGCGAGGACTACCACGAGGCTCTCTGGGAAGCGGTTCCGGAGGGTTTGGAGCCGGTCGACTTCGCGCGGCGCGGCGGCTTCTTGTTGGGCCACGTCCGCGCGGGCGAGCGGGTGCTCGACATGGGTTGCGGTGAAGGGCGCTTTGCCGCTGCGCTGGCGCGTGTAGGGGCCTGCCCGGTGGGGATCGACGTCGCCGCCGAGCCGCTGCGGCGCGCGCGGGAGCGCCACCCCGAGCTCGACCTGCGCCAGATGTCCGCCGAAGGAGCCTGGCCGCTAGAGGACGCCGGCTTCGACGCGGTGTGGGCGGGTGAGGTGATCGAGCATGTCGCTGACACCGCCGGCTGGCTGTCCGAGGCACGCCGGGTGCTGCGCTCCGGCGGCAGTCTGCTGCTGAGCACGCCTGACCACGGACGCCTGCGAATGCTCCGCTGGGCGCTTGCGCCGCGCGCGTTCGAGGCCCACTTCGACCCCCGCGCCGACCACCTGCGCTTCTACACGCGCCGCACGCTCACCGAGCTGCTCGAGGACTTCGGCTTTCAAGACGTCGAAGTGCGGCGCGCCGGCGGGCTGCCCGGCGCGCGGCGAGCGCTGCTGGCGAGCGCACGACGGTCACGCTTTTGACGCCCGCGGGCGAACGTACGATGGCTTTGACGTTCCTCGGTGAGCGGACCACGGTCACGTGCTTGACGTTCGCTGACGATCTCATCGTCTCGCGCAGCGCCTGGATGTAGGCGTTCTGGATCGCGAGCAGTTCGGGGTCGTACTGGATGCTCGCAAGCGGTGCGACCGCCTCGGGGTTCAGGTAGACGGTCGCGCGCAGCTCGCCCAGCGCGGCCGTGGGGCTGCCGTTGCGCAAGTCGTATTCGCCCAGTGCCTTCCATGTCTGCGGGTTAGAGGGCTGTAGGTGCACGGCGCGCACGAGCGTCGCGCGCGCCAGCGCGCTCTGACCGGCGTGCTGCTGAATCGTGGAGAGGGTGAACAGGGCTTCGGCTGAAAGGGGGTCGTAGTCGACGGCGTCCTGCGCGGCCGCTCGCGCGGCGCCGGAATCGCTGGCGCTCAAAGCCAGCGCTTCCTGGGAGGCATCAGCCGAGCGCTGTGGTTGCCACTGCGCCCACGCGGCGAGCAGCGCCGCGATCACGACGGCCGCCGCGATACCCGCACGCAACGGGCCGACGTCGCGCGGGGAAGCAGGTAGGCGCAGCGTTCCCGGTTGATCTTGCAACGGCCCGCGGCCGGCAAGCCAACCGGCGCAGAGCAACGCCACACAGGCGTCACCGGGCACGAACCAGGTCCAGTCCACCGTCGAGTGGACGCCGAATACGACCACGAGGCAGAGCATGCTGAGCATCCCGATGCGCTCGGGTGTGTAGGTGCGCTCTTCACCTAGCTCAGGTCGATCTTCGACGGGGCGCCAGCCGATGCCCTGCCAGCCGTTGCGTTTGAGCTCGCGCCACCTCGTCCAGCGCCGGTTGAAGGGGTGCGTGGCGCGCCCGGCGGCCGCGAGCCAGGTAGCGAGCAGCGCGAGCACGATCGCCAGTCCCACGAGACCCAGGTCGGCGAGCGTCTGGACGATGAAGCCGTGAGCGTCGTTTGCTTCGAGATCCTCGGTGCGGTAGCGCAGGCGGGCCGTTCCGTAGCTACGCGCGCCGGCCCCGAGCGCGGGATGGGCCTGGAAGACCTTCAGCGCCTCGTTCCAGTAGACGGCGCGGACGCTGCCGATCGCGGTCAGGCGCCCCGGGGTATTGGCGGGGACTGCGGCGTGGGTGTTGGTCAGCGAGTGAAAGCCGTGAGAGATGCTGCCGGTGAGCCCGCGGTGGCTGACGGCGAGCGCTCCCGCGAAGGCGACGACGAGCAGCGCGAGCGCGCACAGCAGGACGGCTCCCGCGTTCGTTCGGGCGGCGCGTGAGAGGCGGCGGCGGCGGCTGGTGGAGAAGCCGATCGCCACCCCTGCGAGCGTGAGCAGGACGAGCATCGCGATCAACAGCGCCCCGAGCTGGCGCCCGGCCACCACACGCGCGTGTAGCGCGACGCTTTCGGCGCTGAGCGCATGCTGGGAAAAGTCCCACGCGACCACGAGCCCGGCGCCGATCGCACCGACGAGCAGCACGCAGGCGCCGCGCAGGCGCAGTGGCACGACACAGAACCACAGCGCCGAACCGAGCGCCAGCGCGACCAGCGCGCCGCGCGAGTAGGCGAGCATCAGCGTGACGAGCAGCAGGCCGATCGCGGGGTAGGCGAGCGCGCTCAGCAGCGCGTGTCCGGCGCGCCGGGCTCCCAGCCAGAGGCAGCCGATCACGCCCATCGCGGCGGTCAGGCCGGTCGCGTTCCAGTAGCCGTAGGGCGCTTGCAGGCGCGCGTAGATGTCGTGGGCGTCGAGCCAGGACGGGAAGACCTTCGTGAGCAGCGCGTAGCCGCACAACACGACGGCAGCCAGCGTCACCCCGCCGATCACCGCGGGCCACCGCGCGGGCGCGGCGCGGGCGAGCACGACGGCGGCGCCGAAGACGGCGCTGTAGGCGAACATCAGCCCGGCGTTCTGCCAGCTGGCGTCGGGCTGCACCGACCACACCACCGACAGCGCGCTCAGCGCGGCGAAGGCGAGCAGCAGCCCCACCGGCCACATCCCGTACACACGCCTGCCCCGCGGCGTGAGGATCACCGCGGCTGCGACGATCGCGCCGCAGCCGAGCGTGAGGATGATCTCCATCGTGGTCGTCTGCTGGACCGGCGGCAGGCCGCCGCCGGCGTAAAAGGTGATGAAGCAGAAGATCGCGGCCGTGAGCAGCGTCAGCAGCCACATCGACGCTCGCTCTCCGAGCGGGAAGGACCGTGAGCCGCGGGCGTGAGGGCTGTCCCCGAGCTCGTCGGCGAGATCGGTGGCGAGTCCCGCGGGCGCGAGGGGATCAGTCGTCGTGGCGGCCGCGGACACGGTTCTGGAGCACTCCCCCCGCGAGCGCCATCGCGCATGCGAACAGGAACAGCAGGATGGCAAGCAGCGGAGTGGGCAGCGAGCTGAAGGCGGAGGCGATGTCGGCGTGCACGACGCCGGGGCGGATCACCTGGTCGCCGATCTGCAGCGGCTCAGCGCCGGCGCGCGGCGCGCGGCTCAGCGCGCGTTGCTCAGCCGGAGTTGCGGGAGTGCTGGCGCTCGGGGCGCCCCCACCGGTCGCGGAGCCCCCACCGCCGCCGCCCGATCCCCTACGGGAGCCTGCCGCCGCCAACTGAGCTTGATGAATCAGGCTGGCGCAGTCGCTGTACTCTTCGCTGCTCGTTTCCAGCTCTTTCAGAGCTTTGTTGTAGTCCTTCTGGGTGAACCCGGCCAGTGATTCGCCGTGCGTGCAGCGGAGGATGATCTTTTCGCCGATGTCGGCCTGGGCCGTCGCCGCGGACAGCAGCATGCCCAGCAGCAGCGAGACCGGCACGACGAGCGCTCGCATTGGAATAACGATTCTCATATTGAGCGGGATAACGCTACCAACGGCTCCGGGCGAGGTGGCGAGGTAGCCGAACCGATGGCCGAAGTCGCCGCAACTCGTACCCCCCAGCTGATCCGGTGCCGTCCACTGCCCCCCGCCGGCCAACGATCGACACGGCCGGGAACCCTAATCTCGCTGGGAGAGGCCGAGGCTCGCGAGCGCCCGCGAGAAGCCTTCCGCCCACGCCTCGTAGGTGAAGGCGCCCACGTCCCGCGCGCCGGCCCCCCCCAGGCGCGCCCGCAGCGCGGGCTCCGCGGCGAGCCGAGTGATCGCCGCGGCGAGTGCGTCGTGATCCCCCGCGGGGACCACCAACCCGTTGTGTCCATCGCGAACCAGCCCTCCGGCAACCGCTCCGACGGCGTCGCTGGCGATCACCGGCAGCCCCTGGTTCATCGCCTCGTTGACGACCAGGCCCCAGGGCTCGCGAAACGTGGGTGTGGCGATCGACGGCACCACAAGGACATCGCAGGCGGCGTAGATCTTACGCAGCTCCACGGGAGGGACGGGGTCCATCCACAGGACCCCGTCTCCCGGATCTTCCGCCGCGCCGCCGGCGGGGACCCAAGGGGGGTTGGATCCCACGCCGACGAGGACGAGCGCGGCGGATGGGGCTCGAAGACCCGTTGTGCGCCAGGCCTCTGTAAGCACCCTCAACCCCTTTTCCCGGGCGGGACGACCTACAAACAGAAACTTCACCGTGGCTTGCTCGAGGCGGTCCGATCGGCCGCCGCCATCCCCGTCGCGAGTGCCGCTGCCGCCGGGCGGCCACCGTGGCGCGGCGACGTCGGCAACGCTCCAGAAGGCGTTGTCGACGGCTTGCGGAGCGATGTGAATGTTGTCCGCGCCGCGCGCGCGGACATAGGCGCTGACGTGCGGTCCGTAGGTGACGACCGCGTCCGCGGAGCGGTAGAGACGCGCCAGCGCGAGGAAGCTGAGTGCGTGTGCGGCGCTGCGTGGGTGCGCCCACAGCGCGCTCCACAGAATCAGCGGCAGTCCGGCGCGGCGCGCGCCCGCCCAACTCGCGCCCAGCGCGATGCGCCCGCCGTTGGAGCAGATGACGGCGCGATAGCGTCCACTCGCGGCGAGAGCTGGCGGCTCGTATTGGCGGATGTATCGGTGCGGGAAGGGCAGCTCTCCCTCGAAGGCCCCTGCGCCGTGCTTGGAGCGCCCACCGAACAGCGCGAGCTCGACGTTCTCCACTTCATGCAGGCGGGCGAAGGCGCCGACACGGTCGGGCGGGGCGTGCCCGGTGACGAACAGGACGGGCTTCATGGTTGAGGGGCCCCGCCCGCGGGGAGGACATCTGGCGGTCCGACCACCATCAACCCACCATCTCTTTCCCTCCGGAGCGCAGGGCGTGTGCGTAGGCGGCGACCGTCTGCTCACCGCAGCGCTCCCAGGTGAAGTTGGCGGCGACGGTCGCACGCGCGCGCTGGGAGGCCTCACGCAGCCGATGAGGGTCAGACAGGAGCTCGTCGATGCGCTGCGAGAGCCGCTCGATGTCGCCGGGAGGCACGAGCATGAAGCCGTCACCGGCCGCGGCGATCTCCTCGGGCCCGGGCTCGCCGCGGCAGCCGATTGCGGGCAGGCCGCCGGCCATCGCCTCGATATAGGCCACCCCAAACGCCTCCTCGGTCGAGGGCATCACGAACAGCGTGCAGCGCCGCGTCTGCTCGATTGCCTCAGTGGGTGGCAGCTGTCCGTGGAACTCGACTCGCTCGGTGATCCCCAGACGGGCCGCGAGCCCCTCGAGCGCGACCCGCTCGGGGCCTTCGCCGATGATCTCGTAGCGCAGCGTCGGATGTCGCTCAGAAAGCACCGCCAGCGCGCGCAGGACGTCGGCGTGGCGCTTACGCGCAACCAGGTGCGCGACCGTCACGAGAATTGGCCCGCCCGCCGGGCCGCCCATCCTCATCGTCCCCGCCCGCCCTGGTGATTCCGTGCGTCGTGAAGAATGCCGGGGGCTGGGTAGATCGGCGCCGAGATGCACCACGCGCGTCTCGCCGGCGCCATGGGTGCGCGAGAGCTCTGCGATTCCGCGGCTGTTGGCGAGCACCAAGCGCGCCGCGCCCAGCCCGCGCGTCACCGCCGCGGCGCCCGCTGCGCTGCCGGTCGGCGGATCGGCGGCCGTGTAGAGCACGTCGCCGCCGTGCACCGAGACCACCAACGGCACCTCCACGCGTGCACGGCGCACGGCGTCGCCGGCCGGCACGGCGTTGTGGGCGTGAATCACCTCGAATCCGAACGAGCGGCGCAGCCGGCGCAATGCCAGCCCGAGGGTCGGTGCGGCCCACGCTCCCCATCTCGCATAGGAGCCGGAGCGCGGTGGCGAGACGTAGGGGATGTAGGAGACATCGAGGCCGTCGTGTGTCTGCTTGTGAGGCTCGCGCACGAGCTTTGCCAGTGCGTCCGCGGCGCCGCGCGGGCCGTCCGCGAACGAGGCGCGCGGAGGGACGAGGCGATGCAGGACGAGGACGCGAATCTCCGCGCCGGCCTCGCGCGCGGCGAGCGCCTGGCGGTGCGCCCAGACGCCCAGCACCGGATCGCCTTGGCTCGGGTAGAACTCGGCTACGACGGCGACCCTCACGACTCGCTCACGACCCACATGCCGGCTTTCACCAGTGCCGGTGGGTGGCCAGGGTGTGTTGCG
>Ga0302181_10001652_pt1 | contig 16438 bp, 13 predicted proteins | sample I_Palsa_E3_3_FD_198786 | JGI IMG/M metagenome (GOLD analysis project Ga0302181, IMG submission 198786) | Peat permafrost microbial communities from Stordalen Mire near Abisko, Sweden - I_Palsa_E3_3 | ecosystem: Environmental > Terrestrial > Soil > Palsa > Peat permafrost | place: Sweden...
CAGCGGTCTTCCAGCCGTCAGCCAGTGACAGACCTTCCGTGACCTGCGAGCGGATCAGGTAGTTCTGATAGGCCGGGATGGCGATCGCCGCCAGAATGCCGATGATCGCGATCACGATCATCAACTCGATCAATGTGAAACCCTTTTGCATCGTCTTCATAACCGCAACACTCCATGTGGTAATAGGCTGCGGCCAGCAGCCGCTGAGCACCAGAGATGCAACGCCCGTGCCAGTGCCCGGACCATTTGTAGATGGTTGTTTCTATTACGATTATATTTTAATTGTGCGGCCATTTAACGTAACCACCGGCCGCAAATGACGACAAGGGATGTCGGGCATTGTCAGCATCTGACGCGGCACGTCACCGCCCCCGGCAGGGCTACTCGATGCCGAGCTTCTTGACCCGATAGCGCAACGCCCGAAAGCTCATGCCGAGCAGCTTCGCGGCTGCGGTCTTGTTATAGCGCGTCTGCTCCAGCGCCTTGACGATCGCCGCGCGCTCCATGTTTTCCAGTTGATCCCCCAGTGCGGTCGCGGGGGCTGCGGGTGCAACCGCCGGCGTTCGATCCTGCGCATCGCTCGCGGTGGCGGCAACGCCGGCCGCCGGCGCGGCCACCGACGGGCGCAATTGCAGGTCCTCGACATCGATCACGCCGGAGGCTGACAGGGCAATCGCGCGCTCCAGGATATTTTCCAGCTCGCGCACGTTGCCGGGAAAGCCGTAGTGCTGCAGCGCTGCGCGCGCCGCGAGGGTGGCGGTGGGTATTTGCGCGCCGATGCGCGCCGATAGCCTTTGCAGCACCGCATCGGCGAGCTCCGCAATGTCCTGCGCGTGCTCGCGCAGCGCCGGTACGCGGATCTCGATCACGTCGATGCGGTAATACAGATCTTCGCGAAAGCGGCCCTGGGCCACGAGTTCGGACAGATTCTTGTGCGTCGCTGACAGCACGCGCACGTCGACCGGCAGTTCGCGCTGCTCGCCGATCGGGCGCACGGTCTTCTCCTGAATGAGGCGCAACAGTTTCACCTGCATATGCAGTGGCAGGTCGGCCACTTCGTCCAGGAACAGCGTGCCGCCCTCGGCGCTTTGCACCAGGCCGCGTTTGTCGGCGATCGCGCCAGTGAAGCTGCCGCGCTTGTGACCGAACAGCTCGCTCTCCATCAGCTCCGATGGAATGGCGCCGCAGTTGACCGGCACGAACGGTGCGTCGGCGCGCGCGCCGCTGTCGTGAATCAGGCGGGCAACCAGCTCTTTACCGGTGCCGGACTCCCCGGTGATGTGCACCGGTGCCTGGCTGCGCGCCACCCGCGCCACCAGCTCGCGCAATGAAGTCATGGCGGGGGAATGACCGAGCAGCCGCGGACCGTGCAGCGGCACCGGCGTCGTGCTGCCACGCCGATCGGCGAGTTTGATCGCCTTGGCGACCAGCTTGCGCAGCACGCCGAGGTCGAGCGGCTTGGAGACGAAGTCGAAGGCGCCGAGCTTGAGCGCGCGTACCGCCGATTCGACGTTGCCATGGGCGGTGATGACAGCCACCGGCACGTCGGCGTGCACCTGCTGGATCCAGGCCACCAGATCGAGGCCGTCGCCATCGGGCAGGCGCATGTCCGTCAGGCACAGGTCGAAGCGCCGTTCATTGAGCTTGGCACGGGCGCTCGCCAGATCGGCCGCCGAGTCGGTCGCCAGGTTCATGCGGCTCAGGGTCAGCGACACCAGCTCGATCAGATCGGGCTCGTCATCGACTACCAGCACCAGAGGTTTACTTGCAGTGTCCACGTCGTTATCTCAATACTGGTTCTCGCCCCATCGGCTCAGGTCGGCAAATACGATGCGGAAGATGCTACCGCCGCCCTCGCGCGTCTCGTACAGCAGCGTGGCGCCGTTGGCCTGGCCGAGTTCGCGCGCCAGGAACAGGCCGAGTCCGGTGCCGTGCACGGCGCGGGTGAAGAATGGTTCGAATATGCGCTCCGCATCGGCCTGGGCGATTCCCGGACCGCGATCGGCGACCTGCAGGTACGGCCGTCCGACCCCGGCCAAGCGCCCGTAGCGCAGCTCTACCGGCGCGTCGCCGGCGTGCGGCAAGGCGTGCGTGACGCTGTTCTGGCATAGATTCCAGAAGATCTGGTGCAGCTGGCTGCCATCGATGCGCAGCTCCACGTCCTGCGATGACGGATCGATGATGAGCCGCTGCAAGGGCAGCTGCAAGGTGCTGCAGAATTCCTCGCGAAAGCGCTGCGTCCAGCCGGCGAGCAGCAGCTTTTCCGGCCGCGGGGCTTCGCGCCGCGACAGCTGCAGGATGTTATCGATGATGCCGCTCACGCGCCGGGAGTTGTCCTGCATGATCTCGGTGAGCCGGCGGTCGGCGCTGCCCAGTGCCGGGGATTCGGCCAGCAGCTGCGCGGCGTGACTCATGGCGCCGACCGGATTGCGGATTTCGTGCGCGATGCTGGCGGACAGGCGGCCGAGCGCCGCCAGTTTAGTCTGCTGCACCTTGGCCGCGAGGTCGCCGGTGTCCTCCAGGAACACGATGATTGGCGATGGTTCGCTGCTGCCGAGCGGAGCGAAATGCGGATGGATGACGCGCGCGCCGTCGGCCGCCACGAACGTGCCGGCACTACCGCGCAAAATCACGCTGCCGTCGCGGCGCCAGCTCGACAGCAGAAACAGCAGCCGCGGTGCGACCTCGCCCAGCAGCGCCCCGGGTACCGCGATGTTGTCGCCGAGCACGCGGGCAGCCGACTCGTTGATGAGCCGAATGCGATCCGACGGGTCCACCACCAGGATGCTCTCGCGCAGCCGTTGCACGATGTACTGCGACAGCTGCGCGAGGTTGGCAAGATCCAGCTCCTGGCGCCGCACCAGCGCTTCGCTCTCGCGCAGGCGGCTGGACACCGGCCAGGCCATGAGTGCCACCAGGAACACCACTGCGCCGAGCATCCCGGCGAGCGAGAAGTCGTAGGTCTGGGCGTTGCCGGCGATCACCGCCAGAATCTGTTGCGTCAGCAAGCCGAGCGTGGCGAGTGCGGCCACCCCGAGGCTCCCGCGCCCTTCAGCCAGCAGCGACATGGCGCCGACCGGGATCACCAGCAGGATGCCCAGACCGCTGGACACCCCGCCACTGCAAAACAGCAGCGCGCAGATCCCGCCGGTGTCGAGCAGCATATGTATGAACACCAGCGCGCGCCGGCTGTGCCAGCGGCCCCTGCCACCGAAGGCCATGAGGCCGCCGAGCATCCAGTAGACCATGCAGACGAAGGTGAACAGCTGCGGGTCGCTGGCGCCTACGGTGGGCGTCGGCCGCGTCAGCAGCAGCAGGCCGTAGAGCACCGGCGGCAGCAGTAAGCGGTACAGGTTGGCCAGGCCCACCACGCGCCAGGCCAGGTCACTGCCGGGAGGCGCCGCGACCGCGCTCGGCGGCAGTGGCAGAGTCGACGGGCGGGGGGCCCTGTAGGAGGGCGTGCCGCTGACTTCCGGCTTCACAAGACGGGGCCGGGAGGTAGCATTGAAACTGTCCTAAAGAGCCACACTCTAAGCATTCAGGCCACGTTCACGCCGTACGTGTCAACCTTTACAAAGTCAGGTCGTTACCATGCAGCATATGACTAATCAGCGACTTAAACTGCGAACCTGGTCGGTTCTGGGCCTTGCGGCATTGCTTGTGGCCTGCGAGGCGCCGCCGCCGCGGCGCACCGTGGTGGCAGCTCAGCCGGTCCCCAGCACGGTCATGGTTTACCCCGCACAGGGCCAGAGCCCGGAGCAGCTGGAGCGCGATCGCTACGAGTGCCATGTCTGGGCGGTACAGCAGACCGGCTTTGATCCGAGCCGGCCAGGCCTGCCACCCGGCGAGCGCGTGGTGGTACAGCCGGCCAATCCGCCGGGCTCGGGAACCGCGGTCGGCGCGATCGCCGGCGCAATCCTGGGCGCCGCCCTGGCCGGGCCGCGCGATGCCGGTTTCGGCGCCGTGTTTGGCGGTGTCACCGGCGCTGCCATTGGCAGCGCCAGCGACGCCAATGCCCAGGCGCAGGCCAATGCGGCACAGGCGCGGGCCGACCAGAACTATGCGCAGGGCGAGGCCGGCGCATCGAACTACCGCCGTGCCATCAGCGCCTGCCTGGATGCGCGCGGCTACAAGACTGCTTGAGGGCACTATGTTTACCAGGAAGTCATCGAAAAACTGGCCCGCGTTGGCGGCACTCTCGGCGCTCATCGTGATGGCGCTTGGCGCCAGTAGCGCCAGCTACGCCGAGGAGCACAATGACGGTGCGCGCGGACAACAGGCCTTCCGTGGCGGCGGCCCGCGCGGCCAGGTGCTCGATAACCGCTATAACCACGGTTACTACTACCCGCGCGCCGGCACCGTGGTGCGCACGCTGCCAGGCGGCTATCGGCCGTACTACTACCATGGCAGCCCGTTCTATTTTTCCGGCGGCATCTGGTATGCGCCCGGACCGTACGGGTTTATCGTGGCACGGCCGCCGGTGGGCCTGTTCATCAACGTGCTGCCGCCGTTCTACACCACCGTCTGGCTCGGCGGCGTGCCGTATTACTACGCCGACAATATCTATTACCAGTGGCAGCCCGACGCCAACGGTTACGCGGTGGTCGACCCGCCCGCGGGTGCCGATCAGCCGGGCGCGCCGGCGCCGCCGTCCGATGATTTCTTCATCTACCCGAAGAACGGGCAGACGCAGGAACAGCAGGCCGCCGATCAATACGAATGCCACAACTGGTCGAAAACCCAGACCGGCTTCGACCCGACGCAGCAGGGCGGCGGCGTGGCGCCCGGGGATACCGGTCCGCGCCGCGAGCAGTATCAACGCGCGATGACCGCATGTCTTGAGGCGCGCGGCTACAGCGTGAAATAACCTGCGCGCGGGTGCCTGCGAGCGGATCAACAGCATTGGGAAGCTATTAATCCATTCGCAGGATTTTTGTTATCAAAAATCCTGCGAATGGATTAATAGCTTCCGACAGGTCGTGAATCGCCCGCGCACCCGCGCGTGCGCAGGTTCATGAGCGCGCGCTGGCCTCGGGCGCCGCTTTCCGCGACAATCCTCCGCTTTTCAGCACACGGATGACCGCGGATGAACCTGCACGAATATCAAGCCAAAATGATTCTCGCCGGCTACGGCATTCCAGTGCCCGACGGCCGCGTCGCCGCCAGCGCCGATGAGGCGGTCGCGGCAGCGCAGGCGCTGGGCGGCAAGGTGTGGGTGGTCAAGGCGCAGGTGCATGCGGGTGGCCGCGGAAAGGCGGGCGGGGTCAAACTGGCGCGCGATGTCGAGCAGGTGCGCGCCGCCGCGGCGGCCATGCTCGGTCAGCGGCTGGTCACCAAGCAGACCGGCCCGGCCGGCTTGCCGGTGGAGAAGGTTTATGTCGAATGCGGATCCGAGATCGAGCGTGAGCTGTATCTGAGCCTGACGCTCAATCGCGAACGCGGGCGTATCGCCGTGGTGGCTTCGGCCGCCGGCGGCATGGATATCGAGGAAGTCGCACACAAAACGCCGCAGCAGATTCTATCGGTGACGGTGCATCCGGCCACCGGTGTGGAGCCATTTCAGGCCCGTCAGCTGGCGTTTGGCTTAGGGCTGGGACCAAAACAGGTGGATCAATTCCAGTCGATCGTCAGCGGTCTGTATCGGCTGTATCTCGAGCGCGATGCCAGCCTGATTGAAATCAATCCGCTGATCGTCACCAAGGGCGGGGGCCTTACTGCGCTCGATGCCAAGCTGGACATCGAGGCCAACGCGCTGTTCCGGCAGAAGGAGATGGCGGCGCTGCGCGATCCGGGTCAGGAAGACCCGATGGAGCTGCGCGCCAGCGAGCACGATCTGAGTTATGTGTCGCTCGACGGCAATATCGCCTGCATGGTCAATGGCGCAGGTCTTGCGATGGCGACCATGGATCTGATCAAGCTGCATGGCGGCAGGCCGGCGAACTTTCTCGACGTCGGCGGCGGTGCCACCAGCGATCGCGTGACCGCGGCGTTTCAGCTGATCCTGTCCAATCCCCAGGTGCGCGCCATCCTGGTCAACATTTTCGGCGGCATCGTGCGCTGTGACCTGATCGCCGATGGCATCATCAATGCGGTCAAGAACGTGGGCGTTGCGGTGCCGGTGGTGGTGCGGCTGGAGGGCACCAATGCCCAGGTGGCGCGCGAGCGGCTGGCCGCGAGCGGCCTGGCGATCATCGCGGCCGCCGACCTGACGGACGCTGCGAAAAAAGTGATCGCCGCCACCAGGAAGGCCGCATGAGCATCCTCGTCAACAAACGTACCAAAGTGATCTGCCAGGGATTCACCGGCAAGCAGGGGACGTTTCATTCACAGCAATGCATTGCCTACGGCACCAAGCTGGTCGGAGGCGTAACCCCGGGGCGCGGCGGTGAACGGCACCTGGAGTTACCGGTATTCGACACGGTGCGCGACGCGGTGCTGGAAACCGGCGCGACCGCGAGCATGATCTACGTGCCTGCGCCTTTCGCGGCCGACGCCATCCTGGAGGCCGCCGATGCCGGCATCGAGCTGGTGGTGTGCATCACCGAGGGCGTGCCGGTCAACGACATGGTCAAGGTCAAGGCAGCGCTGAGCGGTAGCGGGACGCGGCTCATCGGCCCGAACTGCCCCGGCATCATCACGCCCGGGGAATGCAAGATCGGCATCATGCCGGGTTTCATCCACAAGAGAGGCTGTGTCGGCATCGTCTCGCGTTCGGGCACGCTCACCTATGAGACGGTATTTCAGACCAGCAGCAACGAACTCGGCCAGAGCACCTGCGTCGGCATCGGCGGTGACCCGGTGCGCGGTATGAATTTCATCGATGTCATCGAGCTGTTCGAGCGCGACCCGCAGACCGAAGGCATCATCATGGTCGGTGAGATCGGCGGCTCGGACGAGGAAGCGGCGGCCGATCATATCCGCCGCTATGTCACCAAGCCGGTGGTGGCGTACATCGCCGGCGTCACCGCGCCGCCGGGCAAGCGCATGGGCCATGCCGGGGCAGTGATTGCCGGCGGCAAGGGTACGGCGGCCGACAAATACCGCGCGCTCGAGGCGGCGCGTGTGCGTACCGTGAAGTCGCCGGCGGAACTGGGCAGCGCCATGGCGGAACTGCTTGGCGAGGAGCGGGCGCAGGCGCTAAAGCCGCGCCCGCGTGCAGCCGCAAGGCCAGCCGCCGCGGCCAAGCGCTCGCCGAAGCATTCGGCCAGCAAGTCGCCCACGGGCAAGGCGCGCCACAAGGCGGCCCACAAGCGCGCGCGCCAGCCGGCCGCCACACGGCACACGAAAGGCAGCGCCCGCGCCGCGCGCGGCCGGCGCGGCAAGCGCGCCACGCGAGCGCGGCGTTGATCGGCGCGCCCGCGTTCGCTGACTCACCGGAGCACCGGTGGCGCCTAAAGACAGACTAAGGATCGCGCTGGCGCAGCAGAATCTGCTGGTCGGCGACGTGCGCGGCAACCTCGAGCGAGTGATTGCCGAGGCGCGGCGCGCGCGCGATGCGCTGGGCGCGGACCTGGTGCTGTTTCCGGAGCTGACGCTGTCGGGCTACCCGCCCGAGGATCTGCTGTTTCATCGCGGCCTGCGCCTGCAGATCGAGCGCGCGCTGGCTGAACTCAAGCAGGCGGTGCCCGAGATCGGCGTCATGGTCGGCTACCCCGAGTACGCCGACGGCCGGATCTATAACTCGGCGCTGCTGCTGCGCGGTGGCCGCGAACTTGCGCATCATCGCAAGGCGGTGCTGCCCAATTACAAGGTGTTCGACGAGAAGCGCTATTTCACGCCCGGCACCGCCGGCACCGTGGTGGAGTTCGACGGCTGGCGTCTTGGCCTGCTGATCTGCGAGGACATCTGGGAGCCGCCGCCGGCGCAGTGGGCCAAGGGGCTGGGCGCCGAGGCGCTGCTGATCATCAACGCCTCGCCGTACGAGATCCACAAGCAGCGCGAGCGCGAACAGGTGCTCGGCGAGCGCATCCGCGAGGTGCATCTGCCGGCGGTGTACCTGAACCTGCTCGGCGGCCAGGATGAGCTGGTGTTCGACGGCAATTCATTCGTGATGGACGCGCAGGCCAGGGTGGTGATGCGCGCCGAAGCGTTCAAGGATGGGCTGTACTGCGTCGAATTCCAGCGCCGCGGCAAGAGCGTGGTGCCGCTGGCGGGCCCGATCGCGCCGGAGCTGTCGGACGAGGAGAGCGTGTATCGCGCGCTGGTGCTGGGCGTGCGCGACTACGTCACCAAGCATGGTTTTCCCGGTGTGGTCATGGGTCTGTCGGGCGGTGTGGATTCGGCGCTGACGCTGGCGATCGCGGTCGACGCGCTGGGGCCGGAGCGGGTGCATGCGGTCATGATGCCGTCGCGCTATACCTCGGCCATGAGCCTTGAGGACGCGACCGCACAGGCGCGCACGCTGGGCGCGAGTTTCAGTTCGATCTCGATCGAGAACATGTTTGCCGCGACGCTCGAGGCGCTGGCCGGCGAGTTCGCCGGCCGCAAGCCCGATGCCACCGAGGAGAACATCCAGGCGCGCTGCCGCGGCGTGCTGCTGATGGCGATCTCCAACAAGACCGGCCGCATGCTGCTCACCACCGGCAACAAGAGCGAGATGGCGGTGGGCTACGCCACGCTGTATGGCGACATGGCCGGCGGCTTCGCGCCGATCAAGGACTGCAGCAAGATGCTGGTGTACCGCCTGGCGCGCTACCGCAATACGCTGTCGGCGGCGATACCGGAGCGCGTGATCGAACGTGAGCCGACCGCGGAGCTGCGGCACGACCAGAAGGACACCGACTCGCTGCCATCGTACGAGGTGCTCGATCCGATCCTCGAGGCGTTCATCGAAGATGATCTGTCGGTGGACGAGATCTGCGAGCGCGGATTCGAGCGCGGCGTGGTGTCGCGCGTGCTCGACATGGTCAAGCGCGCCGAATACAAACGGCGCCAGGCGCCGCCGGGCGTGCGCGTGAGCCGGCGCGCGTTCGGCCGCGACTGGCGTTACCCGATCACCAACGGCTATCGGCGCTAGCGGTTACCGGCGCCAGCGGTTACCGGCGCCAGGCGGCAGGGCGTGGCTTTCAGGTTCTGCGCCACACCTGCCACCAGTGCTTGCCCTTGGCACTGGCGGTCTCGTTGGTGGCCGGATAGTTGAACTGATAGACGCGCTCGACGTTCGCGGCCAGTTCGGTGTAGCCCAGCCGCCGATAGCAGTCGAGCATGATGGCGAGCGCCTGCTGCTCCGCCGGCGCGCCGTCGTACTGCTCGATCACGCCTTCGGCGCGGCGCGCGGCGGCCAGGTAGGCACCGCGCCGCACGTAATAGCGCGCGACGTTGACCTCGTACTCGGCCAGGCGGTTGCGCAGGTAGCTCATGCGTTTCAACGCGTCGTGCGCGTATTCGCTGTTCGGATACTGCGCCACTACGGTGCTGAAGGCGGTGATCGACTTCAGCAGATCGGTCGGCGGGCGTTTGGCCATGTCGACACCGAAGAAGCGCTCGACCGAATAGGGGGTGCGTTCGAAGTAGATCAGCCCCTTCATGTACCAGGCGTAGTCCACGCGCGGGTGCGTCGGGTTCTCGCGCAGGAACTGCTCGGCCGCATCGATGGCGGTTTCCTTCTCGCCTTTGCGGTAATAGGCGTAGATCAGATCGAGCCGCGCCTGGCGCGCCTGGCTGGTGAATGGGAAGCGCGAAGTCAGCGCCTCGTATTGCTTGATGGCATACTCGAAGTCATTGTTCACCAACGCTTTTCGGGCGTTGGTGTAGAGCGTCTCGGCGCTGGCGGTCTTGAGCTTTTTGGCCTGAGTGTGGCAACCGGCAAGTAACACGAGCGAGGTGAAAAACACCGCGCCCAGCAGCCGCCAGCGACCTGCGGCCGCGCTAGATTGTGAGCTCAAGGAAAGACCCTAAGAGAATGAATCGTTGATCGACCCATTATAGCTGACCTGCCCGATGCCACCTGAGTTCCAGACCCACCTGTTCGAACTGCCCGCCTCCGCGGCGGGGCTGCGCCTGGATCAGGCGTTGGCCGCCGCGCTGCCGCAGTACTCGCGCGCGCGCCTGCAGCGCTGGATCCGCGACGGCGCGGTGCGGCTTGCGGGCAGGTCCGCGCGCGCGCGCGACCGCGTACAGGGCGGCGAGCAGATCGTGGTCGAGGCCCGCTTCGATGCCGACACTGCCGTGGGCGCCGAGGCGCTGCCGCTGGATATCGTCTACCAGGATGCCGCGCTGCTGGTGCTCAACAAACCGCCCGGCCTGGTGGTGCACCCGGGCGCCGGCAATCGTGCGCATACGCTGCAGAATGCACTGCTGGCGCACGATCCGGCACTCGCGCGCGTACCGCGCGCGGGGCTGGTGCACCGGCTCGATAAGGAAACCAGCGGGCTGTTGATCGTGGCGCGAACGCCCGAGGTGCACACGCGGCTGGTGGCGCAGCTGGCGGCGCGCGAAATCGGCCGCGAATACCTGGCGCTGGTCGCGGGCCAGCCGACCGGCGGCGCGCGCATCGATGAGCCGATCGGACGCCATCGCAGCCTGCGCACGCGCATGGCGGTGCGCGGCGATGGCCGCGAGGCGGTCACCAATTTTCGCATCGAAGAGCGCTTCCGCGTGCACACGCTGCTGCGCGTGCGCCTTGAAACCGGTCGCACGCATCAGATCCGGGTGCACCTGGCGCACGTGGGCCTGCCGCTGGTCGGCGATCCGGTGTATGGCGGCAGGCAGGGGCGCGTGGCCGGCGATGCCGCGCAACTGAACGCGCTGCTGCACGCATTTGCGCGCCAGGCACTGCACGCGCAGCGGCTGACACTGGTGCATCCGGGCAGCGCACGCGAGCTCAGCTTCGAGGCGCCGCTGCCGGCGGATTTCCAGGCACTGCTGGCACAGTTGCGCGCGCACGCCGGCGCAGCCGGCGCGGCGCGACGCGCGAGTGCGGCCGGCAGCGCGCGTGGCCGGCGGCGCGGCAAGGCGCGCAGCCGGTGACAGCGCCGTCATCGCTGCGACCGGACTGGCCGGCGCCAGCGCTCGTGCGTGCGGCGTTCACGCTGCGCGCCGGCGGCGTCAGCCACGGCCGCTATGCCTCGCTCAATCTCGGCCAGCACGTGGGCGATGATCCGCTTGCGGTCGCGGAGAATCGTCGGCGTGTCGCCGGCGCGCTGCAGTTGCCGGCCGAGCCGCTGTGGCTGGCGCAGGTGCACGGCACCACGGTGCTGAATGCTGACGCGGCGCCGCGGGCCGACGCGACGCGAGGTGATCACCCGGCGCCGCGGGCCGATGCGGCGCTGACGCGCCAGTCGGGGCGTGTGCTTGCGGTACAGGTCGCCGATTGCCTGCCGGTGCTGCTGGCAGCGCGCGATGGCAGTGCGGTGGCGGTGGCGCACGCCGGCTGGCGCGGACTGGCCGCCGGGGTAGTCGAGGCCACGGTGGCAGCGCTGGGTGTCGGCGGCGATCAAATTCACGCCTGGCTCGGGCCTGCCATCGGCCCGGCGCATTTCGAGGTCGGGGAGGAAGTGCGGGCGGCATTTTGCGCACCCGCCGGCGAGCACGCCGGCGAGGCCGCGGCGGCATTCGTGCGCAATGATCGCGGCCGCTGGCAGTGCGATCTGCGTCTGCTGGCCCGACAGCGACTGTCGCAGCTGGGCGTGCGTTCGATCCATGGCGCGCCGCGCTGCACCTACGCTGAAGCCGATGCGTTCTATTCGTTCCGGCGCGACGCCAGCACCGGGCGCATGGCGGCACTGATCTGGCTCGGCGAGCCGGCGCAGGCCGCATGCTAGAGTTGCCGCGGAGCGCGAGCGTAGCGCTCGCGTAGTGCTTGAGCGAAGCTGCCTACCTAAGGCAGACAGTGGAACAGCCGGCCATGACCCTGGTATGGATTTTATTAGCCACGTTCTTTGGCGGCGTGCTCAGCGCCGCGTTGGCGAGCCTGTTTTTGCTGCTGTCCGAGGCACGCCGCAACTGGCTGCTGCCGCACCTGATCAGCTTTGCCACCGGAGCGATGTTGGCGGCGGCGCTGATCGGGCTGCTGCCCGAGGCGATCGCCAGCGTCGGACCGGCGCACATCCAGGCCATCGGCGCCGCAGTGCTGGCGGGCATCGCGCTGTTCTTCGTGCTGGAAAAGCTGGTGCTGTGGCGTCACTGTCATAGCGAGGGCTGCGAGACGCACTCGCCGCACGAATCCGATCGCGATCGCGCTGCCGGGTGGATCGTGCTGTTCGGCGACGGGGTGCACAATGCGTTTGACGGTGTGCTGATCGCGGCGGCGTTTCTTACCGACGTCAAGCTCGGTGTGGTGACCACGATCGCGATCACCGCGCACGAAATACCGCAGGAGCTGGGCGATCTGGCAGTGCTGCTGCATGCGCGCATGAGCCCGGTGCGGGCGCTCTGGTTCAACGCTGCCAGCAGCCTGACCTCCATCATCGGCGGGCTGGCGGGGTTTTTCGCGTTGCGCCGCACGCTGGGTGTGCTGCCCTACGCGATCTCGGTGGCGGCCGCCTCGCTGATCTACGTCGCGGTGGCGGACCTGATACCCGGTCTGCACCGGCGCGTGGAGCTGAGCGCCGGCGCGGCGCAGGTGGGGCTGATCGCCTGCGGGGTGGGGGTCATCGCCTGCGCGGAGCTGTGGCTGGCTTAAAAAGCGGCGCGGGTGGGGATCAAAGGCTTGCAGGCGCTTGATTTCGTTACCATCAATCCCCACTGAAGGTGGCAGGGGTTGATGCGGATTACACTTTAAACTCACGGGTCAAAGGTTTATGCGACAGGACAAACTTACCAGCCGATTCCAGGCCGCGTTGGCGGACGCGCAGTCGCTTGCGGTCGGCCGCGACAACCAGTTCATCGAGCCGGCGCACCTGCTGCTGGCCATGCTCGAGGCCGAGGGCGGTGGCGTACGGCCGCTGCTGATCAAGGCCGGGGTCGACGTCAATCGGCTGCGCACGCAGCTGGGCGACATCGTCGATCACCTGCCGAAGGTCGAAGGCCATGGCGGCGACGTGCAGGTATCGCACGAACTGACGCGCATGCTCAACGTCACCGACAAGCTGGCGCAGCAGCGCGGCGATCAGTACATCTCGAGCGAGCTGTTCGTGCTGGCGGCGATCGAGGATCGCGGGCCGGTCGGCAAGGCGCTCAAGGAAGTGAAAGCCACGCGCGCCGCGATCGAGAAGGCGATCGACGAGGTGCGCGGCGGGGAAAAAGTGGACGATCCGGGTGCGGAAGAGAAGCGCCAGGCGCTGGAGAAATATACCGTCGACGTGACCGCGCGCGCGCGCGCCGGCAAGCTCGACCCGGTGATCGGCCGCGACGATGAGATCCGGCGCACGATCACCGTGCTGCAGCGGCGCACCAAGAACAACCCGGTGCTGATCGGTGAGCCCGGCGTCGGCAAGACCGCGATCGTCGAGGGCTTGGCGCAGCGCATCGTCAACGGCGAGGTGCCCGAGAGCCTGAAGAAGAAGCGCATTCTGGCGCTCGACATGGGCGCGCTGGTGGCGGGTGCGAAGTTCCGCGGCGAATTCGAGGAGCGCCTGAAGGCGGTGTTGACCGACCTTGCCAAGCAGGAAGGCCAGGTGATCGTGTTCATCGACGAGCTGCACACCATGGTCGGGGCGGGGCGCGCGGAAGGCTCGATGGATGCCAGCAACATGCTCAAGCCGGCGCTGGCGCGCGGCGAGCTGCACTGCGTCGGCGCCACGACGCTGGATGAGTACCGCAAGTACATCGAGAAGGACAAGGCGCTCGAGCGCCGCTTCCAGATCGTGCTGGTGGACGAGCCGAGCGTCGAGAGCACGATCGCGATCCTGCGCGGCCTGAAGGAGCGCTACGAGGTGCACCACGGGGTCGACATCACCGATCCTGCGATCGTGGCCGCGGCGACGCTGTCGCACCGCTACATCACCAACCGGCAGCTGCCCGACAAGGCGATCGACCTGATCGACGAGGCGGCAGCGCGCATCCGCATGGAGATCGACTCCAAGCCCGAGTCGATGGACCGGCTGGAGCGGCGGATTATTCAGCTCAAGATCGAACAGGAAGCGCTCAAGAAAGAAGAGGACGAGGCCTCCAAGCGCCGGCTGTCGACGCTGCTGACGACGCTGACCGGGCTGGAGAAGGAATACGCCGACCTGGAAGAGGTGTGGAAGGCCGAGAAAGCCGCGCTGCAGGGCGCGACCAAGATCAAGGAAGAACTGGAGCAGGCCAAGCTCGAGGTCGAGCAGGCGCGGCGGGCCGGAAACCTGGCGCGCATGGCCGAGCTGCAGTACGGGCGCATTCCGGAGCTGGAGAAGCGGCTGGTGCAGGCGCAGCGCGCCGAGCAGTCGACGCCGCAACTGGTGCGCAACAGCGTCACCGAGGAAGAGATCGCCGACGTGGTGTCGAAGTGGACCGGCATTCCGGTGTCGAAGATGCTCGAGGGCGAGAAGGAGAAGCTGCTGCGCATGGAGCAGGCGCTGGAGAAGCGCGTGGTCGGGCAGGACGAGGCGGTGCGTATCGTGTCGAACGCGATCCGGCGCTCGCGTGCCGGGCTGTCGGATCCGCGCCGGCCGACCGGCTCGTTCATGTTCCTGGGGCCCACCGGCGTGGGCAAGACCGAATTATGCAAGGCGCTGGCGGAATTCCTGTTCGACACCGAGGAGGCCATGGTGCGGATTGACATGTCCGAATTCATGGAGAAGCACTCGGTCTCAAGACTGATCGGAGCCCCCCCTGGCTATGTCGGCTACGAGGAGGGTGGTTACCTGACCGAGGCGGTGCGGCGCCGGCCGTATGCGGTGGTGCTGCTGGATGAAGTCGAGAAGGCGCACCAGGACGTGTTCAACGTGCTGCTGCAGGTGCTCGACGACGGCCGGCTGACCGACGGCCAGGGGCGCACGGTCGACTTCCGCAATACCGTGATCATCATGACTTCGAACCTCGGCTCGCAGGTGATCCAGGAGATGGCCGGCGAGGGCAACTACACGCGCATGAAAAGCGCGGTGATGGAGATCGTGCAGCAGCACTTCCGGCCCGAATTCATCAACCGGGTGGACGACATCGTCGTGTTCCATCCGCTGGGCACCGACCAGATCCGCGCGATCGTCGAGATCCAGCTCGGCTACCTGCGGCGGCGGCTGCTCGATCGCAACATGGAGCTGGAACTGGACGACAAGGCGCGCGACCTGATCGGCGAGGCCGGTTTCGATCCGGTGTACGGCGCAAGGCCGCTGAAGCGCGCGATCCAGCAGCAGATCGAAAATCCGCTGGCGCAGCGCATCCTGCGCAACGAATTGCTGCCCGGGGACCGCGTGCGCGTGACGGTGCGCGGCTCGGAGCTGGTGTTCGAGAAGAAGCGCGATATGCGGGCCACGGGCTCCTGACCGGAACGGCCCGGAGCCTGATATCGTAGGGACATTGCCCGGAGGTATCGAACTATAGGAAGCACTTTCATAAACGAAAGTGCTTCCTATAGTTCGATACCTCCAGACTATCGCCACCGAATATCGGCACCACGCCGGTCCGGCCCGGGGGGGTCGCGAGTCACCATGATCGATCTGAAACGCCATGTGGTCGATGTGCTGGATTTTCCGCGTGCGGGAATCCTGTTTCGCGACATCACCCCGCTGCTGCGTAAGCATTTCGATGCCACGCTCGATGCCATCGAAGGCCTGTTCAGCGAGCAGGAGTGGCAGGCAATCGATGCGCTGGCGGGCATCGAGGCGCGTGGTTTCGTGCTGGCGGCCGGACTTGCAGGCCGGCGGCACAAGGGCTTCGTGCCGATACGCAAGCAGGGCAAACTGCCCCCGCCGGTGGTCTCGGCGGCCTACGCGTTGGAATATGGCAGCGCAGTGCTGGAAATGCAGGCCGGTACCGGCCGGCTGGCACTGATCGATGACGTGCTTGCGACCGGCGGTACCATGCGGGCCGCGGCCGAGCTGGCCACGCTGGCCGGCTATGAGGTGCAGGGCCTTGCGTCGCTGATCGATCTGCGGCTGGTGGGGGATTTCATCTGGCACGAGCTGCCGCTGCGCTGCGTTATCCGGTATGACTGAGGCCGCCGGCGTCTATAATCGACTCGGATCCCCACTGTTTTCGCTGGAAAAATATGCCGTTTTACGAATATGAATGCAGCAACTGCCGCTACTACACAGAGGTACTGCAGAAGATCAGCGACAAGCCGCTGAAGAAATGCCCTTCCTGCGGCAAGAATACGTTCAAGAAACTGATCTCGGCGCCGGTGTTTCGCCTCAAGGGTTCGGGTTGGTACGAGACCGACTTCAAGGGCGACAAGGACAACAAGCGCAATCTTGCCGGCGGCGACAAGGACGACGCGCCGGCCAAAAGCGAGAGCGGCGCCGACAGCAAAACCGAAACCGCGGCCGCGGCCACCGACGGCAAGACCGAGAGCAAGGCTGAAGCCAAGGCCGAGGCCAAGGCCGAGGGCAAGAGCGACGCCAAGGCTGAGGGCAAGAGCGGC
>Ga0302181_10001653_pt1 | contig 16431 bp, 18 predicted proteins | sample I_Palsa_E3_3_FD_198786 | JGI IMG/M metagenome (GOLD analysis project Ga0302181, IMG submission 198786) | Peat permafrost microbial communities from Stordalen Mire near Abisko, Sweden - I_Palsa_E3_3 | ecosystem: Environmental > Terrestrial > Soil > Palsa > Peat permafrost | place: Sweden...
GCGAAATAAGCCGCGCTACCAGGGCGGGTTATCTGGCAGGAACCCAGCATCACATGCTCCCGGCTTCTCGGCGGCATTCGCCTGCAGCGAATATGATCTGCCACCGAGGTCCAGGGCAACAGCTCGAAGTTACCACGGGGGAGCTCACCATCGCTATCCCTACCGGGCAACTGGTGACGATCTCGTACCCCATCTGACCAGGCAAGTCATGTCATCGGCAGACATACGAGCCCGGAGGCCTGGTCAGTTCGTCGAAGTTCCCTGGCTGATCCGCAGGCGCTGGTTGTGGCCGCTGAGGGCCTGCCCGGCCGCGGCGAGCAGTTCGGCGTCGGAGAACGGCTTCTCCACCAGGGCCACGTCAGGGTCGAGCCTGCCCTGGGAGGCGTGGAAGGGCCAGGCGTAGCCGGACATGTAAAGCACCGCGGCGCTGGGCTTGATCGCCCGTATTCTCCTCGCGGCTTCCGTGCCGAGCATGTGCGGCATGACGATATCGGAGACGAGCAGATCGATCGGCCCGTCGTGGGTGCGGGCGATTTCGACGGCCTCGGCGCCGCTGCCGGCCGCGATGACGTGGTATCCGGCGCCGGCAAAGATCCGCTTGGTGGCCTCGCGCAGATCGTCTTCGTCCTCGACGACGAGGACTGTCTCGCCGTGGGGCTCCCAGTTGAAGGGCGCGGGTTCGGCAGCAGACGCGGCGACCTCGTCGGTGACAGGCAGCGTGATCCTGAAGGTGGTCCCCGTCCCGAGCTGGGAGGAGATCTGGATGCTGGCATCGGCCTGGGTGAGTATCCCGTAGACGGTGGCCAGGCCGAGTCCGGTTCCCCGGGTGGCGGCCTTGGTGGTGAAGAAGGGCTCAAAGACGTGTTCGATCACGTCGGCGGTCATGCCGGTGCCGGTGTCGCTGACCTTCAGCTGAATATGACGTTCTTGTTGTGTCTGCCGGTCTGCACCCGCGGAATCGGTGGCGATGTTCTTCGTGCTGATCGTCAGCGTGCCGCCTTCGGGCATGGCGTCACGGGCGTTGACCGCGAGATTGACCAGGACCTGCTCGAGTTTTCCCGCGTCGGCCATGACCGGCCACAGGCCGTCGGCCGGGGAGGTGACCAGCTCGATGTGCTCGCCGATGGCCCGGCGCAGCAGGTCCTCGACGTTGGCGATGACCTCGTTGAGGTCCAGGGCCAGCGGCCGGATCGCCTCGCGGCTCGCGAAGGCGAGCAGCTGGCGGGTGAGGGCGGCGGACCGCGCGACCGCGTGCTGGATGTGGGCCATGTCGGCCCGGGCTTCGTCCCAGCTCCCGTCGACGCTGGATTCGGCGGCCACGGCGAGTCTGCGGGAGACGAAGGTGGCGTAGCTGAGGATGACCGTGAGGAGGTTGTTGAAATCGTGGGCCACCCCGCCGGCCAGCTGGCCCAGTGAATCCATCCGCTGGATCTGCCGCACCTGGGCGTGCAGTCCTTCGTTCTGCTCCAGAGCCTCGCGGCGCTCGCCGGCGCGCCGCGCGTCGAACAAGTCCTGAGCGTCCCGGCGTTCGCTGTCTTGCAGCGCCTCGGCCTGGTCCTGGGCGTAACGCGCGTCGCGGCGCTGGGTATCGGCGTCCACGTCGATCTGGTCCTGCGCGTAACGCGCGTCGCGACGCTGGGTGTCGGCGTCCACGTCGATCTGGTCCTGGGCGTCGCGGGCGTCGCGGCGCTGGGTATCGGTCCGTTCCTGGACGTGGCGGGCGTGGCGGCGTTCGCTGTCGATCGTCCCCCCGGCCCGACCCTGACGGTGCTCAAGCGCCTCGCGGCGCTCGCCGTCACGCCGCGCGTCGAACAGGTCCTGAGCGTCCCGGCGTTCGCTGTCTTGGGCCGCCTCGGCCTGGTCCTGGGCGCCCCGGGCGTCGCGGCGCTGGGTACCGGCGTTCACGTCGAAGCGGTTCTCGGCGTCGCGGGCGTCGCGGCGCTGGGTACCGGCGTTCACCTCGAAGCGGCCCTGAGCGTCGCGGGCCTTGCGGCGCTGGATATCGGTCCGTTCCTGGACGCGGCGGGCGAGGCGGCGTTCGCTGGCGATCGTCTGGCCGATCTGGTCCTGAGCCTCCTGCTGCCCGCTGACCTCCGATGACACCATCCTGACCCCGATGATGTCTCCGGCCGGGCTGGCGATCGGCGCCACGGTCAGCGACACCGCGACCGGTGTCCCGTCCTTGCGGACCAGGTCGGTTTCGTAGCGCTCTGACCGCCCGGCCGTAGCGACCCGGCGCAGGACAGCGGCCTGTTCGGATTGCCGGTCGGCCGGGTAGAGCACCTCCGCGCGGCGGCCGACGATCTCCTCCTCCCGGTAGCCGTAGAGGAGGACCGCGCTCGGGTTCCAGCTGGTCACGACGCCGGATCGCGTCACCTCGACGATCGCAGGCTCCGACGAGGGTACCGCGGCACCACTGTCCTGCCCGGCCGGCCCGGTCATGTGCATCATCCCCTCGTGCTGGCTGGAGGAAGTCAGGCGGACGCGTGGCGGCGACGGGCGGCGCCTCGCACCAGGACGAGGGCCCCGACGGCGGCGATGACGACGGCGCCGAGGGCGATGCCGAGCCAGGCCATGAGGGATAGGCCTCCCGAAGCAGTGGCCGCCACCATAATCCCGGCGAACTGAACGGAGGCCGTGGCGGTGACCGTGGTGACCCCGCTGATCAGGCTCACGCTGGCCTGCCAGGGGCCGTTGGGCAAGCCCTTGGGCGGAGCGAAGGTCACGTTCCCCGACTGGCCGGGAGCGAGGGTGACGCCCCGCGCCGAGAAGGGGCCGGCGCTGGTGCCGCCCGGCCCGGCGGTCAGGCGCACGCTGCCGGACAGGTCGACGGCCCGCCCGCCGGTGTTGTCCGCGTGGGCCACGATGGACGGCAAGCCGGCGGCGGACCGGTGCCCGGTGACGGACGTAATGATGAACTTCGTCGGCGGGGCGCCGCCGCGGCCGACGGACAGGTAGACGCGGATCCCGACCCGGGACACCTCGTTGATGGCAATACCGGTGGCCCCGCGGGCCAGGGCCGACTGCTGGACCCAGATCACGGCGTAGTGCTCGCCCGCGGTGGCGACTTGCGGCACCTTGATCGTGACCAGGTCCGTTACGGACGCGCCGGCCCGCAGGGTGACCTCCGCGTGCTGCACGCTGATCCAGCCGGTCAGCTCGTTGGGGGTCGCCCCGGTCTCGCCGGTGAACAATCCATTGGCGATCCGGGCGGCATCGGCGTAGACGGCAAAGTGCGCGGTCTTCGGCTCCTCGTTCGTGATCTTGATCCTGCGGTGGATGACCGTTCCGACCGGCAGGTAGTCGATGATGTAGGCCAGCGCGCGCGGGTCCCCGGCTTCGGAAACCGGGATGTCGACGAGCTGGACACCGAACGAATCGCCGGCCGGCGAGCCCGCGGGCGCGCGGATCGCGGCGACGGCCGCCGGGCTCAAGGTCCCGGCGGCCAGCATCAGCATGATAATGCCGAACAGGCGGCGCACGTCCTTCTCCTGTTTTCTGCTGGATGGTCGTGGCCGTCCCGGCCCGTCAGGCAAGGCCCGGGCCCGGCCAGGACCCGGCTCATGGTGATCCGGATTTAACCTGGCTGGGCCGGGTCTTCGTGATTGCGAAGCGGGCTAGGACACGGACTCGGTGATGGTGCCGGAGTAGTCGCCGATGACGGCCGTGGTGGGAACAAAGACCGAGATGACCGGATTCCAGGAGCCGGTGTTGTTCCCCGTAATGTCGGTGGCGGCGATGACGGTTGGCGAGCCGGTCAGCCCGCCGCCCGCGATGGTGATGGTTGTCGGGGTGAGGGTGACTGTGCCGGTGTGCGAGAGCGAGGCGGGAGCGTAACCCACGTCGGTGATCGGGATGGTCTCAGCATCCGTGGCGGTACCGGTGGTAAAGGCGGTCGTAGACGCGGTCGCGTTCCAGGTGCCGCCGTCCAGGCCCTGGGAGTCGGTCACCTCGACAATCCCCAGGGAACCGGATGCGGTGGCGCCGATATCGGGGTTGCTGAGGGCCACGGAGTCCACCGGGGCGGTTACCGCGATCCCACTGCCCTCGACGGTGAAGGTCACCGGGGTGTCCGCGGCGGGACTGGTCATCGCGGCAAATGCTGCCGCCGGAAGTAGTCCGGTTGCGAGGATGGCCGCCGCGCTAATACTCAGGCCTAGTACCTTACGCATGAAACTCCCCCTGAGGGCCGCCGCGCCCCCCATCCCTCCTATAAGGGACGGCCAGGTGCCTATAGGCTCTTCAGCTGTGTCAATTACAGAGAGTACACGCATGACGACAATTTGTCACTACCGCGTCATGGCGGTTGGAGGGGCACGATTCGTACGTCCTTCGTGATGGGTTTGTCCGGTCGCGGACTAGACCGAGCGGTAGTAGTGGTCTTGCTCGAGGTCTTCGAGCAGGCTCGGCCCGGTCGGCTCCCAGCCGAGCAGCTCCCGGGTGATGGTGGCGGTGACGGGGCTGTCCAGGGCGACGAAGTGGGCCAGGAAGCCGAAGTGTTCCGGGGCGTCTTGCGGGGCCACCGACGTCACCGGGAGGTCGAGGTGGCAGCCCATCGCCTCGGCGATCTCCCGGAAGGGAACGCCCTCCTCCGCGACCGCGTGCAGGACCGAGCCGCCGGGAGCGGACTCGACGGCCAGGCGGGCCAGGCGGGCGGCGTCGGAACGGTGCACCGCCGGCCACCGGTTCGTGCCGTCACCCACGTATCCGGCGACGCCTCGCTGGCGGGCGATGCCGACCAGGGTGGCCAGGAACCCGTTGTCGCCGTCGCCGTGGACCGTCGGCGCGAAGCGCAAGACCGACGAGCGGACGCCGACGCCCCGCAGCGAGAGGGTGAGCAGGGCGGTGGCCGCCCGGCGCCCGGCGGGGTTGGCCCGGACCTCGGGGCTCGCGACGAGCCCGTCGTCCTCGGTGGCCGCCCGGCCGGCGGTCAGGCCGATCAGGCCCGAGGCGAGCACGAAGGGCCGGTCGGAATCCGCCAGGGCGGCGCCCATGGCCTCCACGGCCCGCCGGTCGGCGGCTCCGGCGGCGGCGAAGTTGCCGCCGAAGGCCACCTCGTGCTGGAAGGCCAGGTGGATCACCCCGTCGGAGTCCGCGGCCGCCTTGGCCAGGCCCTCGGGATCATCGAGGTCGCCCCGGTGGGCCGTGGCGCCGACGGCTTCCAGCCGCTGCGCGGATGCGTCGGAGCGGGCCAGGCCGACCACCTCGTGGCCGGCCCCGAGGAGTTCGGGGACGACGGCCGAGCCGATCCAACCCGATGCGCCGGTGACGAAGATTCTCATAACGGACCTCCAGCGAGCTAAAGTGATGTCTGTAACAGTCATCACTGTAGGGCTGATGTCAGTGACTGTCAACACCGAGGACGTGGACCATGAGCCGATGGGAGCCCGATAGCCGGGGCCGGCTGCAGGAAGCGGCACTGGCCCTGTACTCCGAGCGCGGGTTCGACCAGACCACGGCCGCCGAGATCGCCGCCCGGGCCGGGGTGACCGAGCGCACCTTCTTCCGGCACTTCGCCGACAAGCGGGAAGTACTGTTCGGCGGCTCCGAGATCCTCCAGGAACGGATCGTGTCGGGCGTCGCCGGGGCGCCGACCGGGCACACGGCCCTCGAGGCGGTCGCCCGCGGTCTGGACGCCGCAGCCGTGATGCTCGGCGAGGCCCGCCGGGATCTCACCGCGCAGCGCCAGGCCGTGATCGCCGCCAACCCCGACCTACAAGAACGCGAACTGGCCAAGCTGGCCACTTACGCCGCGGCCGTCGCCGCTACCCTGCGTCAGCGGGGCGTCGGCGAACTGCAAGCCACCTTGGCCGCCGAGGCCGGCATGTCGGTGCTCCGGGTGGCCATCAGGCAGTGGGCCAACGGCGACGACGGCCGGAGCCTGCCCGTCGTCATGAAGGCCTCCATGGCCGAACTGCGAGCGGTGACGGCGGGCGGCTGAGCGTCACATCTTCCTGATCGCCAGGTACCGCCGCAGTTCCGGCAGCGATCTGACCACCTGCAGCCCAAGCGCCGTTCCGGCGGCGGCCAGGGCGATGGCCGTGATGTATCCGAGTGTGCGCATCACTTTGCTCCTGCTCGTTAGCGGGCGGCGGCCGACGAGGCTGCCAGCCGGCGCATTACCGCGTGCCATAGGGCCGCCAGGCCGCGCGGAGCCCGAGGACGTGCGTCGTCTTCGCCGCGCTCCGCCATTGCGGCCAGCGCCCTCTCGTTGACGATGACGTCACAGGCGACCTGCTCGGCCGACGCCGGGTCGGCGTGAGTCAGCAGCGCCTGCCTGCACAGCCCGGTGGCGTAACGGCGGTAGAGGCCGGCGTCCCGGCTGGTCGACACAAAGCCGGTCTTACTCGATCCCAGCATCGAAAAGCTCCGAGCATCTCGGCGGCGGCACAGTCAGCAAGCGCCATCAGCCACCGAGGTCCGGAGCGGCAATCTAACACTATCACGGAGGGCAACGGCGACGACGAACGGCCAGCAGGTCTCAGCCGATGTCGTCAGGCGCTCAGCTAGGCTCAGGTCAGCGCCGCCCTGGGTCTGGATGACGAGCCAGCCGAGCAGGACCAGGAACACGGCCGTCACGGCGGCACAGCCGTAGCTGCTCAGGATCAGCGGCCGTGGTGGCGCGTGCCGGGTGACAAAGGCGGGCCACACCGCGATGGCGACCGCGCCGAGCGCGGTCCAGGCGATATGCTGCGGAGTCGAGCCGCGAGCCGGTTCGGGAGATGCGGCGATGCCGATGCTGGACAGGCCCGCGACGGCGAGCAGGACGCGGGCGGGCACCCGGACGCCGGTCAGGCCCGCGGCCGTCAGGAGCTGACACCCGCCCACCAGGAACAGCGCTCCGGTCATGATCCACCGATCGGTTCCGGCGTGGCCAGCCAGCACGCTGATCGTCTTGCGGACCGGGCTGTAGGAGGCCGGCTGGACCGCGTCGGCGACCAGCCAGCCCGCGGTGGCCAAGACGGGTGACAGCGCCGCCGAGACCACGGTCCACCGCGGAACGAGGCCGCCCGGGCGCCTCGGCCGGGATGGGGCGCGCGCGGGGTCTGGACGCGCCAGCTGGGTCATTCTGCCCTCCAGCAGTCATGATTCGGCTGCCGGGCACGCTGCTGGCCCAACGTCAGGATAAACCGTTACGGGACGGGGCAGATAGGCTGGGGTCCTGTGGCTGCCGCCTCCTGGAGGCAGCGAGCCAGCGCCTGTGAACGGCATGGCGCGGGTCCCGGCCGCTGTCACGGTCGTGCAGCACCCCTCCGCTGGGGTGCCGACCTTGCGCGCTGGAGCCATCATCACTGGAACAACACTCGACCCGCTTGTGGCCTTCGCCGAGCTTGGCCAGATGAAGCTAGACGAAGGTGACCTGCAGGCCGTCCTCGGCCGGGTCGCGGAGCTGGCCAGGCAGACGCTGCCCGGCATCGTCGGCGCCTCGGTCACGCTGGTCGAGTCCGACCGGGCCTTCACCGTCGGTTTCGCCGGCCAGGTGGCCCTGGACCTGGACGAGACTCAGTACCAGGAGGGTTTCGGCCCCTGCCTTGAGGCCGCTCAGTCCGCGGGAACCATCGCCGTCCCCGACATGGCGGCCGAGACCCGCTGGCCGGCCTTCGCCCGGCAAGCCCTCGCCGCCGGGGTGCGCTCCTGTATGTCGGTGGCACTGCCGGTCCAGGAAGCCGTCCTCGGCGCGCTCAATATCTACACCATCCAGCCCGCCGTGCTCGACCGGGACGCCATCGAGCTGGCCCAGACCTTCGCCGGGTACGCTGCGGTCGCCATCGCCAACGCCCGCCTCTACCAGAGCACCGCGACGCTGGCTGAGGACATGCGGCGGGCCATGGAAACCCGCGCCGTCATCGAGCAGGCCAAAGGCATCCTGGTCGCCCAGCACCACTGCACCCCCGAGCAGGCCTTCGAAATGCTTACCCGGCTTTCCCAGACCACCCACCGCAAGCTCCGCGACTGTGCCGCCGACCTCGTTACCAGCACAGCTGAGAACGGCGCCCGTTAGTCTGCTGTGGATATCACCGGACCCAGACAGGAGCAGGCGCGCCCGCGCCGCGATCATGCATCAAATGCCGCATACCACGAAGGCGGTCGTCTTTGATCTCGACGACACGCTCGCGCCCTCCAAGTCACCCCTGGACCCCTCAATGGCAACGGCGCTGGTATCCCTCCTCCAGCGCCTCCCCGTGTGCATCATCTCGGGCGGCCGATTCGAGCAATTCCAAGCCCAGGTCCTGGACCGGCTGACCGCTCCGGAACAAATCCTCAGCCGGCTTCACCTGATGCCGACGTGCGGCACGCGTTACTACCGTTGGCAGCAGGGCGCCTGGTCACTGGTATATTCCGAAGACTTGTCCGCCGAGCAGAGGACTCGGATCAAGCAGGTCCTCGAAGAAACGTCACGAGCTCTCGGGTACTGGGCACCCCATCCGTGGGGCGAACCCATCGAAGACCGCGGCAGCCAGGTCACCTACTCCGCCCTCGGGCAAGCCGCACCGCTGGACGCTAAGGCCGCGTGGGACCCGGACGGAACGAAGAAGAGCCTGCTCGTGGCTCGCGCGTCACCGTTGCTGCCTGACTTCGAGGTGAGGGGGGGTGGCTCAACGTCGATTGACGTTACCCGCAAGGGGATCGACAAGGCCTACGGAGTTCGCAAGCTCATGGTGCAGATTCACGCGACTGCGGAGGAGCTGCTATTCGTAGGTGACCGGCTTGATGAGACCGGAAACGATTATCCCGTATTGACCGTGGGCGTGCCATGTGTCCCGGTCACGCGTTGGCAGGACACGCTTATCGTGATAGCCCAGTTCAATGACTGGTGGGACGGAATCACCAGTTCGCCGCAATTTCGGATTATCTCCAAGTATTCCGACGCAGGACCGCTCGGTCAGCCCGCGGCAGCCGAGGGGTCCTTACCTGCCGCGGGCCGGGCCGGGGCGTAGGCACGCAGGAAGGCCTGGACGCCGCCGGTGACGATCCGCTCGACCTCGGCGTCGCTGAGCTTGGCCGCGCCGAACATGGCCCGGTTGCTGGCCAGGGCGAAAGTCAGCGCGAACAGGTGCTCGGCCGCCTCGTCCGGGTCGGTGATGGCCAGACTGCCGGCCTTGGCCAGCCGGGCCAGGATCCGGGCCAAGGTCGCGTGCATGGTCTCCTGGGCCCGCTGCTCCCGCAGCAGCGCGGGGAAGTACGGGGCCTCGGTCAGGATCAGCCGGATCAGCGCGATCCGGTCCGGCGCCATGGTCAAGGTAAGCGCCGCCTCGCAGACGAAGGCGGTCAGATCGCACTCCACGTCGGTGACGTCGGTGAGGTGCGCGTCGGCGATGCGGCGGAAGGTCGTCATCATCGTGGTGAACGTGTCGTGCAGCACGGACCTGAACAGGTTCTCTTTGTCGCCGTAGCGGTTATAGATGGTGCGCTTGGACACCCCGGCCTCGGCCGCGATCGCGTCGACGCTGGTCCGCTCGTAGCCGTCGCGCAGGAACAGCCGCAACGCGGCCTGCGCGATCGCCTCCCCCTTCGGGCCGGCCCCGCCGACCGCCCGGCCCGCGTCCGATGCCGCCGCCGCAGGACCCGGCCACGGCTTGCCCGTCTGCTCAGCTAGCGTGCCTGCCATCGCCGCACCTCGCCCTCTCCGCTTCGCTCGCCGGCCATTTTTACACTTACCAGTTTACCCAAGTGCACTGCACGGTGTAGTTTACCTCCCATGAACGCAACGTCCCCTGCTGACCAGGGAACCGCCGCCAGTCCGGCCCGCGAGCGCCTGGACCCGGCCGTGGTCAAGCTCATCGTCGTCCTGCTCACCGGCGCGATCCCGGCGCTGCTCGACACCTCGATCGTGAACGTGGCCGTCGACACGATCGGCCGGGACCTGCACACCACCGTGCCGGTGATCCAGTGGGTGATCACCGGCTACCTGCTGTCGTTCGCCATGGTCATCCCGCTGAGCGGCTGGGCGCTGAGCCGGTTCGGCGGGCGGGTCGTGTGGATGTTCTCGCTGGCCCTGTTCCTGGCCGGATCGATCGCCTGCGGCGCCGCGTGGAACATCGACAGCCTGATCGCGTTCCGCGTGGTCCAGGGCATCGGCGGCGGGATGATGACGCCGCTGATCACGACGCTCCTGGTGCAGGCGGTCGGCACCAGCCAGATGGGGCGGCTGATGGCCGCGATCAGCCTTCCGATCGTCGTCGTCCCGATCTTCGGGCCGGTGGTGGCCGGGCTGATCATCACCAACATCAGCTGGCGCTGGATCTTCTACGTGAACGTGCCGATGTGCCTGGCCGGGCTGGTGCTGGCCTGGCGGCACCTGCCGGGGGGGCGGCCGCAGGGCGGCGCGGCACGCATCGACCTGGTCGGTCTGGTGTTGCTGCCGCCCGCGCTCGTGGGGCTGCTGTACGGCCTGGCCGAGGTGAGCACCGACGGCGGCTTCGCGCATCGCGGGGTGATCATCCCGCTGAGCGCCGGGATCGTGCTGCTCGCGGCCTACTGCGTGCACGCGCTGCGGACGTCCGCGACGCCCATGGTCGACCTGAAGCTGTTCCGGTTGCGCGGGTTCACCGGGGCGAGCACCCTGCTGTTCCTGGCCGGGCTCTCGATCTACGGGGCGATGCTGTTGCTGCCGCTGTACTTCCAGCAGGTCCGGCACGACACCGCGCTCACGGCTGGCCTGCTGATGGTCCCGCAGGGCCTCGGCAGCATCGCCCCGCGGACGCTGGCTGGCAAGCTCACCGACAAGATCGGCCCCCGGCTGGTCGTGCTGGCCGGGGTCGCGCTGGCCGCCATCGGCACGATCCCGTTCGCGCTGGCCGGGCTGCACACCAGCTACTGGCTGCTCGGCGCGGCCCTGGTCGTCCGCGGCGCCGGGCTCGGCACCGCCACGATCGCGGTCATGGCCGGCGCGTTCGGGGGGCTGAGCCGGGAGCAGGTGCCGCACGCCAGCAGTGCCATCCGGATCCTGCAGTTCGTCGGCGGCTCGTTCGGCGCCGCGGTGCTGGTGGCCCTGATCCTCGACCGCCAGGCTGCCGCCCACGCGGCCGCGGGCGCGGCGGGCCTGGCCACCGCCTACGCACACACGTTCTGGTGGTGCACCGGCTTCACCGCCCTGGCCCTGATCCCAGCGCTACTGCTGGCCGGCCGGCCCAAGCCGGCGAAGGCGGCCAGCCTTGCCGGATCGGCGCAGTGATGGTCGCTGAATGAGGAACGCTCACCCGGTTCGACTGCTCCCCAGCTCGTGACGGGTCGCCGTCGTCGCCTCGTTCACCGGCCGGCGGCGCGAGCTTGAGCAGCTGGCCGAGGCCGCCGCGGGGAACGCGGCCTCCAGCGTCCCGCGCTTCCCATCGGCACCATCCCTTGCCCGGAGAGAGTCCCGTTGCGGGAGGGAAGGAACAGCGTGAATGCAGCAGCGTGATGGGAAGATCCATCAGGGTGCCGCTTCCATGACGTTGGGGGACGGTCCCGGCGCGGGGCGGTTGGGGCGTGGGGGGCGGAGGGGGCGGGTGGGGCGGAGGTCTCTCCGGGGTCGGGCAGAAATGGCAGCCCGACGGTAGAGCCTCGTAAATTGGTCTAGGTGTTTAGGGCGATATTGGCCCTGGTACCGGACCGCTCCCCCTGGCTACCTTGGCTCGCATGATGATCATGCAGCGCGCGACTGGCCTGGCTGCGCCGCGAGGCCAAGGGAGAACGTCATGTTCGCGCTGCTGAAGGATGTCCCGGTCATCAACCACCCGGTGTTCCGGATCGTACTCGGCGCCGCGCTCATTGGCCGGCGAGGTCTCGCCGACCGGAAAGGTCGACGTGGAATTCCACTCGGCCAGCGTAAACTCAGGCGCCGAGGAGGTGCAGCGCCTGGCGGTGCTGCGGTGCGGTGAGCGGGCCGCGGGCGCCGAGGAGGGGATCGTCACCGTCCCGCATCCAGGCCAGGAGCGCGGCCCGCAGCTCCTCGAACGGCGCCGGCCGGGCATCGCCGTTCAGCAGGTTGTGGCGCTCGAGGGGGTCGGCCCGCAGGTCGTAGAGCTCGGCGACGGGGTGCGGGCCGCCGGTGTACCGGCCCGGGTCGCTGCGGAAGATCGGTCCCTCGGTGACGTCGGCGGGCACCTCGACCCGGAAGCCGACACCAAAGTTGACGATGAGCTTCGCGACCGGGCTGCGCACGGCCCGCATCGGGTCGTAGTAGCTGTGGAAGGTCTTCTCGGCGAAGACGCGCTCGCGTGGCGCCCGGCCGGCCAGGAGGTCATGGCCGTCGACGCCGGCCAGGGCGTCCACCCCGGACGGGGCGTCGACCCCGGACGGGGCATCGACCCCGGCGCGGGCCCACAGGGTCGGGCCGACGTCGACGCCGCTGACCAGATCGGATCGGCGCTCGCCGGCCGGAACCCCGGCGCCGGCGAGGAGCAGGGCGATCTCGATCCCGGGGTCGTAGAGGGTGCACTTGGCCCTGGGCATGGCCAGTCCGTGGTCGGCGGCGAAGCCGAGCACCACGTCGCCGGCGCGGGCGCTGCCCCGGAAGGCGTCGGCGATCCGGCCCACAGCGGCGTCGGCGTGGCGGATGGCTCCGTGCAGCGCGGCAACCTCGGCCCGGCTGGCCGGCCCGTCCGGGAGGAACGCCGGCACTTCCACGCCGGCCGGGTCGTCGGGGACGGCCCCGCCCTGTGCGTAGGGCCGGTGCGGCTCCTCCAGGTTGACCTCGACGTAGAGCGGCCCGGCCGGCAGGGCCCGGGTGAAGCGCTCCACCTGGGCGGCGACGTCCGCGCCGATCGCGGCCGGGCCGGGGTACGGGTGGGCGGTGGCGAACCCGGCGGCCTGGGGGGAGGCGGCCACATGCTGCAGCCCGAACAGGTGGGTGCCGAACCCGTGGGCGCCCAGGTGGGCAGCGGTGGTCACGGCCTCCCGGCGCAGGCGGAAGTCGTACGGAGGGTGGGCCAGGCCGACGAGGCCGTTGCGGTGCGGGTAGCGTCCCGTGCTCATGCTGCCGCGGGCCGGGCTGCAGTGCGGCGCGGTGCAGAAGGCGGCGTCGAACACTACGCCGGACGCCCCGAGGGCGTCGAGCCGGGGGCTCGGCACCGTCTCCCGCCCGTACAGCCCCAGGTACCGCCCCAGGTCGTGGCAGGTGACGAGGACGACGACCGGGTCCGCCATCAGCGGCCTGGCTCGCCGGCGCCGTCCCCGCTGACCAGCAGCACGAGCTTGCCGCGCGCGTGGCCCTGCTCGCTCACCCGGTGCGCCTCGGCCACCTCGGCGAGCGGAAAGGTCTGCGCGACCGGGAGCGAGAAGCGCCCGGACTCGATCAGCTCGCTGATCTCGCCGAGCGCGTGGAGCGCGCGGCCAGCGTCTCCGCGGCTAAACCTCACCCCGTGCTCCTGGGCGCCAGCGAAGTCGGCGATCGTCACGACGTGCTCCGGGCCGCCGGCGAGTTCGATGAGCTCGGGAAGCACCCCGCTCCCGGCGACGTCGAGCGCGACGTCGACGCCGTCGGGAGCGAGCGCGCGAACCCGCTCGACGAGGCCCTCACCGTAGACGACGGGCTCGGCCCCCAGCGAGCGAAGGTACTCGTGGTTGGCCGCACTGGCGGTGCCGATTACGCGCGCGCCGCGCACCACGGCGAGCTGAACCGCGGCGCTGCCGACGCTTCCGGAGGCCCCGTTGATGAGCAGCGTGCTGCCGTTTCCGACACCAAGCTGGTCGAGCGCGCGCGTGGCCGTCTCGATGGCGGCCGGCAGCGCGGCGGCGCCGGGGAAGTCAAGCGACGGCGGGATCGGCGCATAGTAAGACAGCACCGCCAGCTCGGCCGCGGCCGCCCCCTCGGCGCAGAAGCCGAACACGCGATCGCCGACGGCCACGTCCGTGACGCCCTCGCCGAGCTCGTCGACGACGCCCGCCGCCTCGTAGCCCATGGTCTGCGGGAGCTCCCCGTCCATCAGGCCCTGCCGCTTCTTCCAGTCGCTCGGGTTAACGCCGACCGCACGCACCGCGATCCGGACCTGGCCGGGACCCGGATGCGGATCGGGGAGATCCACGATCTGCAGGACCTCCGGGCCCCCGAACTGGCTGAAACGAACTGCCTTCATCACTCGCTCCGATCTGGATGCGCCGGTGACCCCAGCACGGATTGTCTCCTGCCAGGCGACGGATCAGCAGGCGGATGGAGCTGACACGGCTATTTCAGCGGGACGATTCCCTGGGCGCCGCGGGGGAACGTGGCGAGGGTTTCCTCGGGGATGTTCAGGTGGGCGGAGACGAGCTTGCGCGTCAGATCTTGATGACTTGGACATCGGGCATGGCGTCGTAATCAGAATCCGCAGTCACGATCGGAACACGATGGGCGATGGCCGTAGCCGCGATCCAACTGTCGTTGATCGGCACCTTCCGACCTGCCGCGCGAAGCCGCGATACCAGCAGCGCCCAGGCCTCGGAGACGGCCTCGTCGACGGCCAGCGCCTCGAACCGCTGAGCGAGCAGATAGGTTGACAGCCTGCGGGACGCGGCCTCCGGGTCCTTGGCCTGCAGCACGCCGAGTCGCAGGTCGCCGAGCGTGATCGCCGAGATACCCCACTCAAAATCGGCGAACCTGCCGACATCGAAACGCGCCGCCTCCAGGCCGATGAACACCGAGGTGTCGGCTAGCGCCCGCTGGGCCGTCACCACGGCAAATCGTCAGTCGTCTCGGTCAGAACCGCCCGCAGTTCATCCGCCAGCCCGGTGGTATCAGGACCCAGCCGAACGAGCTCGTGGCCGATCTCCGGTGCGGGCAGCCACTGTCGCCGCCGCGAAAGCGGGATGATCTTTGCCACCGGACGGTTGTCCCTCAGGACCTCGATCTCCTCGCCTGCCTCAACGCGTCGCAGCACCTCCGCCGTGTGGTTACGGAGATCGCGTGCCGGGATAGCGCTCATAAAACGAGTGTAGCCATTCCGCTACGATCGTAGCAAGTACGATCAACTTCCACCCGGCGCACGACACTACGTCAGCTTCCCGGACGCGATTCCCCGGTCACGTCTTCCAGCAACCGGGGGTCGGCGAAGTCGCGGAAGAGCACGATATGACCTTCCCGGATCCGGAGGACCTGGATGGACGTGGCCGTGATCGACCGGCCCGTCGTGGTCACGGTCGCCTTCGCCCGCATCTCCGCGATTACCACCTCCGGGTCCTGGCTCTGGTAAAGCTCCGTCACCTCGTAGTCCTCCAGCCGCAGCGGCGACGCCATGACACGGCGCGAGTACTCGCGGATCGTCTCCCGGCCCTCCAGGCGCACAGGCGTGCCCGGCGGCCCGTGGAAGGAGAACTCGATCACCGCATCGGGCGCGAACAGGTCAGCGAGGCCGTCGGCATCGCCGCTCAGCATCAGCTGGCGGCGGTAGGCCAGGACATCGGCGGGCGTGGCGGATGGCATGCAGTGTTTCCCTTCAACGTGCCAGTTCATTCAACGGCCGTTCATTGATCAAGCGTAGAATCAAGTGAGCCCTCTGTCAACGCCCGTAGAATGAAACGGTGACCACTCCCCGGCCCGGTTCGCGTGCCGAGCAGCGCCGCCGCACCGAGGCGCGCATCCTCGACGCCGCGACCCAGGCCTTCTTCAGCGCCGGGTACGACCGGACGACCATCCGGGCCGTGGCCTCGGCCGCAGGGGTGGACGCCGGCCTGGTCATGCATTATTTCGGGTCCAAGCAGGAGCTATTCCGGCGAGTGATCGACGCCGCCCCGGTCCCCGAGGTCAGCGGAGCGCCTGGGCAGGCGGCCGAGCAGATCCTCGCCGGGCTCGCGAGCCGGCTGGCGAGCGAGCCGGTCGCGTCGCTGGCCCTGTTGCGCTCGATGCTGACCAACCCCGAGGCCGCCAGCGCCGCCAGCGACGGCATCGCCCGCTACGAGGCGCAGATCGCCCAGGCCATCCCCGCCGACGACGCGGGCCTGCGGGCCGCGATCATCAGCGCCATCACCCTCGGCATCTCGGTCTCCCGGCACCTCATCAAATCCGACGAACTCGCCACCGCCGACCCCGCGCAGGTCATCAGGCTGCTGCGGCCCTGCATGCTCTCGCTGGCGGCCGACCCTGACCACAGCGGGCGACCTTAACTACAGACCCGCCCGCGCCGCTGGAGCACATTGTTCTGCGTGCTAGCGGATTTCGTATGTTCCGTCCAGCCGGGCGCGGCCGATGGCGTGGCCTGACATGAGGGATATGAGGGGTCAGGACCGGACTTCGGCAGCCGGAGTCACGACAGCCCCGGTCTGGGCAGGCGGCTTGCTGCTGCCGCGCATGAGGGAGACGACCGCGGCGATCACGCCGAGGGCCGCGGAGACGGCGAAGACGAGGACCAGGCCGTCGTGGAACGGGCCGGAGATGAGGTTCGGGAAGAACTCCCGCCCGGTGAGCAGGTTCCGGTTCGCCGGCGTGAGCGACGACAGCGCCCCGTGCTGGGACAGCAGGTAGTGCACGGGGTTCAC
>Ga0302181_10001660_pt1 | contig 16362 bp, 13 predicted proteins | sample I_Palsa_E3_3_FD_198786 | JGI IMG/M metagenome (GOLD analysis project Ga0302181, IMG submission 198786) | Peat permafrost microbial communities from Stordalen Mire near Abisko, Sweden - I_Palsa_E3_3 | ecosystem: Environmental > Terrestrial > Soil > Palsa > Peat permafrost | place: Sweden...
TCATCGGCGTGGTCATCGCGCTGTGGAGCGCCTCGGGCGGCATGGCGGCGCTTGAGACCGGGCTCGACATCGCCTACGAGGTGCCCGTCGACCGCAAGATGCTGGGCAAGCGGCTGTACGCGTTCCCGCTCATGCTGGCCACGGCGGTGATCGGCGGTGCCGCCTCGGCCCTCATCGTGTTTGGTGAGCCGATCGGCCACGGGCTCGCGGGCCACGTCGGCATCACCGGTCTCGCGTTCAAGATCATCTGGACGGTGCTGCGCTGGGTGCTGACCGTCATCCTGGTCACGATCCTGTTCTCGGTGTACTACTTCTTCGGGCCGAACCGGGAGACGCCCCGCTGGCAGTGGGTCAGTCCGGGCGGCGTGGTGGGCACGGTCATCTTCCTGGTGGCCTCGCTCGGCTTCTCCTTCTACGTGGCCAAGTTCGGCTCGAGCGGCTACAGCAGGACCTACGGGGCGTTCGCCGGGGTGGTCATCCTGATCTTCTGGCTCTACCTGACCGGGATTGCCATCCTGCTCGGCGCCGAGATCAACGCGGAATCCGAACGCCAGGCCGCCGCGCAAGCCGGGCATCCCGGCGCGCAAGCCAGCGCGACCGAGCTGCACGAGGGCAAATCGCAGGCGCGTTAAGAACGGCTGCCGCGCTAGGACATCGTCGTCCTGGCGCGGCGCGGTCTAGCTTGCGGCCGGTCAGGTGATCGGCCTCGGCTGCTGGGTACCCGGCGTGCCGGTGAGCGAGAGCAGCGGATCAATGAACGACGTGACGAACTGCTTGACCAGGTCGCTGAACTGCGTGCCGATCACCACCGCCACGGCGAGCTGGACCAGGTTCCCGCGCATGATGAAATTCTTGAAGCCGCTCATGGCACATCAGGTTCCTAATCAGAGGCAAATTACTCGCCCGCCCCGGGGTGCGTGTTCTCGCTGCGCCGGCCGGGCCGGATGTCGCCGCAGGCCCGCGCGTTAAGGTCGCGCTATGAATGCCATCCGCAGTGTCGGGTTGTTCGGTGCCGCCGGACTGGCCGAGATCGGCGGCGGCTACCTGGTCTGGCGGTGGCTGCGGGAGGGAGCGCCGTGGCCGGTCGGCCTGGCGGGCGCGGTCATCCTGGTCATCTACGGTGTCATCCCGACACTGCAGTCCGCCGACGACTTCGGCCGGATCTACGCCGCCTACGGCGGGGTGTTCGTGATCATGAGCCTGCTCTGGGGCTGGGCGATCGACGGTCACCGTCCGGACAACTATGACTGGCTGGGCGCCGCCATCGTCGCGGTGGGCGTCGCCGTGATCTTCTTCAGCCCGCACCGCTTAAAATTCTTATTTTCGGAACGAGTCGTGCTGCGTGCGGCCGCCCCCCAGCCCGCGGGCCGGAGGCAAACCCGGCAAACTCGACTTCCCTGGGAACCCGGTCGCTCGATCGGGCGGACACTAGACGAATGATCACGAGCACCTCCCAGCCGCAGAATCCGCGTGAACCCAAGGACACCGTGGACCCCAGTGACCACGAAAACCCCGAGGACCCAGGGGACCCGCTCGGCCTGGCTGCGGACGCCCCGCTGCTGGCCGCGTGGCTGGACTGGATGCGACGGGTTCAGGCCGGCCAGCTGTCCCCGATGACCACGCCTGGTCACAAACAGCGCCTCGACCTGGTGGGCGCCGTGGTGGCGGGGGACGCGCCGCTGTACGGGGCGCTGGATGCCATCAAGCACGCGGATCACCTGCTCGCCGACGCGCAGGCTCGCGCGGCCGCGCTGTGGGGCGCCGACTGGTGCCGTTTCTCCGTGGCCGGATCCACCCACGGCAACCAGGCGTTCTGCCTGGCGATGGGCCAGCCCGGCCAGGAGGTGATCATCACCCGGACGCTGCACCGGTCGCTGCTGCTCGGCCTGGTGATGGCGGGGCTGACGCCGGTCTGGGTGCGACCGGAAATCGACCCGCGCTCAGGCCTGCCCGCCGCGGTCGCGGTGCAGACCGTACGGGACGCGCTGGCCGCGCACCCCGGTGCCTGCGGCGTGATCCTCGGCGACCCGTCCTATGTCGGTACCACCGGTGACCTGGCGGGCCACGCGCAAGCCGCGCACGACGCGGGCGTGCCGCTGATCGTCGACGCCGCCTGGGCCGCCTACCTGGGCTTTCATCCCGACCTTCCGCGGCACGCGATCGCCGCGGGTGCCGACGCGATGGTGACGAGCGCGCATAAGACGCTGCCCGCTTACACTCAGGGCGCGCTGGTGCTGGCCAGAACCGAACGGCTGGACGTGGCCCGGCTGAACCGGGCGTTCGATGCCACCCACACGACGAGCCCGGCCGGGTCGATCATGGCGAGCATCGACGCCGCCCGGGCGCTGCTCGCCCGGGACGGGCACCGGCTGTGCGCCCGGCTGCTTGACGGCGTGGCCGCGGCCCGCGCGCGGCTGCGCGAGGTGCCTGGTGTCGACGTGCTTGACGGCCCCGGCGTGGATCCGGCCAAGCTCGTCGTGCTGCTGGCCGGAACCGGGGCGCACGGCGGCCTGGTCGAGGCCGACCTGATCGCGGCCGGCATGCCGGTCGAGATGGGCGACCGGGACACGGTCGTGCCCATCGTGACGATGGCCGATGACGACAAGCGGATCGAGGCGTTCACCGAGAAGCTGATCTCCTCCGTCGAGCGGCACCGCGGCCAGCCCCGCCGGCCGGCCGCCACCGCCGCCTGGACGGTCCGGCCGCAGGCGGTGCTGGCACCCCGGGAAGCATTCTTCGCCCGGAACGAGACTGTCACCGCCACCGCCGCCGTCGGCCGGATCAGCGCGGAGCTGGTAGCGCCCTACCCGCCCGGGGTCCCGGTGCTGGCCCCGGGCGAGCTCGTAACGGCGGAGGCGCTAGCGGCGCTGCGCGAGGTTGCCGCCGACGGGGGCCGGATCGCCTACGCGGCCGACCCGACCCTGGCCACCTTCCAGGTCGTCGCCGCCTGAGGCCACGGCCACGGCGTGCTCCGTGCTGTCGTGCTCCGTGCTGTTCCCCGCGGCGCTGGCGACCGTGCTGGCGGCCAACGGACTGTCCGCCACGTCGCGGACCTCCTCGTTCCCGGCCCGCCCGTGCTCATCGTGGATGTACCGGCGGCCCCGCAGCAGCGACGCGACGGCGGCGATCAGGCAGGCGACGATGGCGAAGTCGAACGCGATGTCCAGGCCGTGCTGGAACGGCGCTGAGATCAGCGACGGGAAGAAGGTGTGCCCGGTCAGGTAGGCGGCGTGGCTCGCGGGCAGCTTGCTGATCGCGGACCCGAGCAGCGTGCTGATCGGGTTATAGCCGAGCAGTGCGGCGAACATGATGGACACCGCGGGCAGCGCGGCCAGCTTGGCCGCGTCGGCCGACGGCACGCCCTGGGCCATCAGGCCGTGGCTGAGGGTGGCGGGCAGCGAGGAGGCCAGGCCCAGGATGATCAGCGTGAAGAAGATGCCGATGGACAGCACCATGGCCGAGTTCTGGAACGTCGCGCTCATGCCCGCTCCGACGCCGCGCCGTTCCGGTGGCAGGCTGTTCATGATGCCGGCCCGGTTGGGTGAGGCGAACAGGCCCATGCCGATCCCGTTGAGCAGCAGGACGCCGGCGAACTGCCAGTAGACGAAGTTGACCGGCAGCACCTCGAGCAGCCCGAACGAGGCCGCGGCCACCACCATGCCGCCGGTCGCGAACGGCCGGGCCCCGTAGCGGTCAGACAGGTAGCCGGACACCGGGCCGGCGATCAGGAAGCCGATGGTCAGCGGGAGCATGGCGATCCCGGCCCACAGCGGGGTCCGCTCGAAGCTGTAGCCGTGAATCGGCAGGTAGATGCCCTGCAGCCAGATGATCAGGATGAACATCATGCCGCCGCGGCCTAGTCCGGCCAGCAGGCTGGCCAGGTTCCCCGCGGTGAACGGCCGGATCTTGAACAGCGCCAGCCGGAACATCGGCTCGGCCACCCGCGTCTCGATCACGCAGAAGATCGCCAGCACCGCGAGGCCGCCGCCGCTCAAGCCCATCACCAGCGGGCTGGTCCAGCCCATGGTGTGCCCACCGTAGGGCTGGATGCCGTACGTGATGCCGACCAGGACCGCGATCAGGCCCGCGCCGAAGGTCACGTTGCCCCACCAGTCAAGCTTGGCGGGCTGGCGGATGCCCCGCTCCTGCAGCTTGAGGTAAGACCAGACGGTGCCGATCACCCCGAACGGGACCGAGACCAGGAAGACGTACCGCCAGCTGATCGGGCCGAGCACGCCGCCGAGCACCAGGCCGATGAAGGATCCCGCGATGCCCGCCACCTGATTGAGGCCGAGCGCCAGGCCGCGTTCGTTGGAGGGAAAGGCGTCAGTGAGGATCGCGCTGGAGTTGGCCATCAGCATGGCCCCGCCGACGCCCTGGAAGATCCGCATCCCGATCAGCCACCAGGCCGCGGACGTACCGTGCAGCCAGGTCACCGACAGCATAACGGAGAAGAAGGCGAACAGCGCGAAGCCGAGGTTGAACATCCGGACCCGGCCGAACATGTCGCCCAGCCGCCCGAAGCTGACCACCAGCACTGCGGTGACCACCAGGTACCCCATGATCAGCCACAGCAGCAGGGTCGTGTTTCCTGGCTGCAGCGGGTCGACGCCGATGCCGCGGAAGATGTCGGGCAGCGCGATCAGCATGATGGAGGCGTTGATGGTCGCCATCAGCATGCCCAGCGTGGTGTTGGACAGCGCGATCCACTTGTAGCCGAGCCCGCCCCCGGACGAGCCCGCCGCCGCGTGCCGAGCGTTGCCGTCGTGCCCCGCCTGGCCGTCGTGCCCCGCCTGGCCGTCGTGCCCCGCGTGGCCGTCGTGCCCCGCGTGGCCCAGGTGGCCGTCATGCTTGGCGTGCCCGTTGTGGTGGCTGGGGGCCATCTCCGCGTGGCGCGGCCGACGTGAAGCGGACGACACGAGCGTTCCTCCGTAAGAGTGGAAGCCTGAGGCGGCGGGACCGGACTCGGCTGATGCGTTGCCCGCGGCCGCGCCGCGCAAGTACTTGCTATATGACAACTAAATTATGCGCCGATGTCTTCCCGGGGTCCAGGCCAACCTGATGCGGCCATCGCCCTCCTGCGTCCTCACCCAGTCCGCCGTTGGCGCGAGCGATCACAGACTGATCGTGGCTTCGCCCCGCCTGCAGCCACCGCAGGCCGCACCCCGCCCGGCCTGGCCACCCGCGGGCCGCGCCGCCACCGCACCTATGGAACATAGGTCCGCATAGAACCGGCCCGATGGTCCACCGGTACGGCCCGGTCGCGCGGGCGCAGTACCCTATCGTGCCACTTTTGGGGGTATTAAGGATAGTTTGACGGTTCCCCGGATGGCGGCCCCGGCGGCCCCGCCGTCAAGATCCCGGTGTGCGTGTTGTCGAACGTCGGCAGGGCAGACGGTGGGGCTAAACGTGAGATCCGGGCCAGCTGGCGCCCCGGGCAGCGGTCACCCGGGGCGGTCAGCCGTAGACCGGTTCTCTCAGGCCGATTTCTTGGCGTCCTGGGCCTGGCTTGGGCCCTGGGGCCGGTGAGCGCCCTGGGGCCGGTGAGCGCCCTGGGGGCGGCGACCCGGAGTCGCGGTGCTCCGGGCGAAACCGTCACGCCCGGCGGCAGCCGGGCGGGCCGGACGGCGGCCGTTCCCTGAGTGGCGAGCCGGGGCCGGCTTGCCGTGCGCGGGGAACGGGTGAACGGTCGGCGGCGGGGGAACAGGCGTACCCGAGGTCGCGATCTCCCGGACCACGTGATGCCCGGTCGCGACCTCGTCGCTGGCCGCGGTCACCCCGGCGGCGTCGTGCAGCTTCTGGAGCTCGCGGACCTGGCCGCGCTCCACTAGGGCGACGACCATGCCGGTGGCCCCTGCCCGGGCCGTGCGGCCGGAGCGGTGCAGGTAGTCCTTGTGGTCGTTGGGCGGGTCGAACTGCACCACGAGGTCGACGTCATCGACGTGGATACCACGCGCCGCGACATCGGTGGCGACCAGGACGCGAGGATGCCCGGCGGTGAACGCGTCCAGGGCCCGCTGCCGCTGGCTCTGATTGCGGTCGCCGTGGATGGCCGCGGCCTCGACACCGGCCCGGGAGAGCTGCTTGGCCAGCCGGTCCGCGCCGTGCTTGGTGCGGACGAAGAACAGGGTCCGTCCGGGACGGCCGGCGATCTCCGCCGCGACCGGTACCTTGTCCGCCGCGGACAGGACCAGGACCCTGTGTTCGGCGGGCCCGGAGTCAGTCGCGGCGGTCACCGCGTGCAGTGCGGGGTCACGCACGTAAGAGGTCACCAGCTGGCCGACTCCGCGGTCCAGTGTGGCGGAGAAGAACATCCGCTGGCCGTCGGCGGGAGTAGCGTCCAGGATGCGGGTGACTGCGGGCAGGAATCCGAGGTCAGCCATGTGGTCGGCTTCGTCGAGGACGGTGACCTCGATACCGGACAGCGTGCAGGCGTGCCGTTCCATCAAATCGATGAGCCGGCCGGGTGTCGCTACCACGACGTCGGCGTATCGCGCCTTGGCGATCTGCTTGCCGATCGGCACGCCACCGTAGACGGTCGTGATGCTCACGTTGATGCGGCGGCCGAGCGGCTCGAGCACCTCGGCGACCTGCTGGGCCAGTTCCCTGGTCGGGACCAGGACCAGTCCGCGCGGTGTCTTCTCGCGTCGCCGGTCCGCGGTGGCCGCGAGCCTGGTCAGCAGCGGCAGCCCGAAGGCCAGCGTCTTGCCCGACCCGGTCTGGGCCCGGCCGAGGATGTCGCGGCCAGCCAGCGCGTCGGGCAGCGCCCGGGCCTGGATCGCGAACGGCTCCTGGATGTCCTGGGTCGCGAGTGCGCTGACCAGCCGGGCGTCGAGACCGAGCTCGGCGAACGTGGCAGGCGTCGGCTGCGGTGCCGCCGCGGCCGCATCCAGGGCGAGGTCAAGCGCAGACTGCGGTGCGACACGCCGTGGCTGGGGCGCCCGGGGGTACTTAGCCGGGGCTCGGCCGCGACGCTGGGTGCCGCGCTCGGCGCCTCGGCCATAACGGTCGGAAGGCACGCGCGGACGCCTGGAACTGTGGGGCATGCAGAAAACTCCATCGGTAGTTCGGAGGTCGCATGCTCGACAGATGTCAACGACAATGGCGAACGGCTGGCTTAGCCGCACTGCTCACACAGCGACCGGCGGGCTGCTCGCCCGCGGGAGCGGCGGCGAAGATCGCCGCCTCGTATGCAAGGCTATCAGCAGGCTGCTTATTCCTCGCCAGCGCGGTCTGGTCCAAGCCGATCGCGGACCGTGTCGTAGTCCAGCCAGGGGTCCTGGAGGAACTCCCGCCACCGGTCGTCGCGCCCGGATCGCTTGATCCGGAAGTAGACCGCACGCCTGATCGCCTGGGAGGTGTTGCCACCGATGTTATGGCCCAGCAGGTAGTGCGCCAGCACCAGGTCACCGGCCTGGCCGGTGACCTGCTCCGGCTCAGGCAACCGGATGGGCGGGTAACCGCCCGCCGTGAAGAAGGCGTCCGGCCCGTGCGCCCCGAAGTACTGCGCGTGGGTCAGGTGCGTGCCCGGCCATACCCACAGATTGCCTCCGTCCTGCTCGCGCTGATCGGACATCAGCACCCCGGCCAGCATGGTGAACGTCCCCGGCCGCCCGTCCAGCTCGGGCGGGAAACCGTCGATGTGTCCCATGCCGGGCCGGTGGCCGAACGGCGGGATGCTCAGCGCCACCTGCACCTGCCAGGGCGCCTCCAGCGTCGCCGGCCCGGTCAGCGACTCCGCTAGCCCCAACGCCGGGCTGCGGGCCAGCAGCGCCGCTAGCGCCGGGGCTTGCCTGCCTTGGAGAAAGTAGTTGTACGGTCCTCGCACCTGCGGACCGGGCGGGTCGTGCTCGATCAGCTCATCGATCGCCGCCGACGCGGCGGCTACCACCTCCGCGGGAACCACCTGTGGCAGCACCAGGAAGCCGCGCTCAGCAAACTCGTCTAGCTGTCCACGGGCTAGCATGCGCATCACCGTAGAGTAAGCGCCGACCCATGGGCCAGCTGTTTTCGCGTCCGCGGCGTCATCCTGACCGTGTTCCTGCGTCCGTACCGGCTGCCATTCGATTAGCCCGAGCGGCCCGACGGCAGGTATGACGGCCTTGGCGGCCGCGCCCGCCCGGCCCCTGATAAGCGCGGCCGGATATGCCCGGCGGCAGGTTGCCGCCAGGCGCGGCAATGAGGCCTGCCTTGCGGCCATGGTCCTGAACCTGGGATCCAGGCTTGGCGCACAGGCTGAAGCTGAGGTGGCAGCTCCTGCGGCTGAGGTGGCGCCTGGTGCCGCTGCTGAGGCTGGGCCAGGTGGGTAACCGGGGTGTGCCGGGCCTGGTCGTACCGCTGGATGGTACGTGGGTCGGCGTAGCCCATGGCGTTCTGGAGATCGCGGAGCGATCTGCCGGCATCGAGGTACAGAGCCGCGAATGAATGCCGCATCATTCGCGGTCCGAGATGGCTGGCCAGGTCGGCTGGCAGGCCGGCCCGGGTGGCGAGGCGGCGCAAAGCCTGCCACACGTCGGCGGCGAATAGCCGTCCTCCGGTCCGCGTGGCGAATAGCACCGGGACGCTCGTCACGTCGGGCCGGGTGGCGAGATAGGCGTCTATCCGGGAAGCCGCCAAGCTGGGAATTGTGAGGCTCTGGCGTCGGCCATTGGTGCGGGTGACCCGCAGCACCCGGTGACCCTGTTCGGTGCCGAAGTCCTCGACGTTAGCGCCGATGACCTCGGACACCCGGGCACCGGTGAATAGCAGGACAGCTACTAGCGCTGCGGTGCGGGCGCGTTGCGGGCCGGGTGCGGTGTCGGCGGCGTGAACGAGCGTAAGGGCCTGGTCCCGGGTTAGAGCCGGCGTGGGCGGGCTGCCCGGGTCGGCCCTGGGCCGGGCGATGCCGACGGCCGGGCTGGCGGCGATATGTCCGCGCCGGGCCAGCCAGGCGTACCAGCCCGACACGGCGGCGAGCTTGCGGGCCGCGCTGGCCGGGGACAGTCCTGCGGCGTCTAGCTGGCGGGCGTACACGGCCACGTGCAGCCCGGTGACGCCGGTGACCGGGTGCACCCCCTGCTCCTGGCACCAGGCCAGCCAGGACGGCGCGCGGCTGGCTCGCCGCTGTGGTGTGATCCCGATGTCGCGGGCGTAGGCGGTGCGGGTGTTCTGCGATCGTTTGCTGGCGAGCCAACCGAGCACCAAGAGGGTCACCGGATCAGCGTCGGCGCAGGCGGTCACCAGCGCGGGTCCCAGGGAACGAGTACTTGCCATGTCTGGACTCTTCCCCGTGTAGTCCTCGATAATCACGGTTATCGAGGATCTGCTGCCTCCGGGGGTCGTGGAAGTGGCGGTGACTCATCGAACATCTTCAGTTCTCTTGCGTGAGCGGGGATGATATTGTACGTTGGTCACCGAACAGTGTGTCTGGTTCTGGGAGACTGTGCCGGAATAGGCCCGGGAAGATCTGGGTGCCCGCAGGTGGTTTCAAGCCGCTTATGACGGGCACGCGGGTAAAGTTTGGTCTTCCCTGGCGGAGCGGAGTTGCTCGTGCCGCAGTCAATTTTGCGTCCCATCGCTCATCGAGCGGTGCAGGCCGCGATCTTGGCTGCCGGAATCCTCACCATCTTGCTGGTGTTCTCGCGGCAGGCTGACGCAGCCACCTCTGCCCCCAGCTCCGCGCCCGTCAGCACCGCGCTCGCTGCGTCGCCGGCCAGCACCCCCAGCTCCGCGCCTGCTCCGGTCGCGTCGGCGGCGTCGCCGGTTACCTCGGCTGCCCCCGGTTCCGCGCCGGCCAGTACCCCCAGCTCCGCGCCTGCTCCGGTCGCGTCGGCGGTGGCTCCGGTCGCGTCGGCTGTCGCGTCGGCTGTCGCGTCGGTGGTGGCTCCGGTGGCGTCGGCTGTCGCGTCGGCTGCCCCCGGTTCCGCGTCGGCCAGTACCCCCAGCTCCGCGCCTGCTCCGGTCGCGTCGGCGGTGGCTCCGGTCGCGTCGGCTGTCGCGTCGGTGGTGGCTCCGGTGGCGTCGGTGGTGGCTCCGGTGGCGTCGGTGGTGGGTCCGGTTGTCTCGGTGGCGGCCCCGGTGACGTCGGCTGTGGCGTCGGTGGTGGCTCCGGTGGCGTCGGTGGTGGGTCCGGTTGTCTCGGTGGCGGCTCCGGTGACGTCGGCTGTGGCGTCGGTGGTGGCTCCGGTTAACTCGGCGGTGGCCCCGGTCGTTTCGGCGCCCGCCAGTGTGGTGGTTCCGGTCGTGTCCGTGTCGGCCGGTGTGCGGAGCCTGGCTTCCGGTGCTGGGGTGCGGGGTGGGATCTGGCCGGTTCAGGGCGGGGGCATGGCGGCTGGTGGTGTTTCCTCGCGACCGGCGGGGCCGGCGGGGCCGGCGGGGGCTGGAGGCGCTGGTGTGCCGGTGTCGCCGGGGCCGGCGTTTCCCCGGTTGCCGGCTGTGCCGGGTGGCGGCGCGAACGGGGTCAGCGGTTCTGGCGGCGGCGGCGGGGGCGGGGTGCAGGGCGGTATCGGTGCTGCCCTGATCGCGTTGCTGATGCTGGTGTTGCTGCGGCTGGCGCGTGGTGCCGCCGCGTCGCCGGTGTGGCGTTCGTACCTGCCGGAGGTGCCGCCCGCTTAAGTCCTTTCCTTCCTGACGGTCCGTGTTTCCGGCGTCCGGGCCAAGAGCGTCTGGCGCTGATTCCCCTTTGGAAGGAAAGTGACAGCACTGTGCGTATGTGGACCAAGTCCGCGTGCGTCGTGCTCGCCTGGTGCATCCTGCTGATCATCGCGGCCGGCGTGACGGGATCCGCCCGCCCGGCCCAGGCGAACATCCGCATTGCGAGTAGTACTACTGAGGTCACCCTGGCCAGCACGCTGAGCGTGGCCGCGGCATTCGTGCCGGCGGCGGGCCCTGCCGCGAGGTACGTCGTGCAGCCTGGTGACACGTTGTCCGGGATCGCCGCGCGGTTCACCGTGCGCGGCGGCTGGCCGGCTCTGTACGCGGCTAACCGGCCGCTCATCGGCCCCGATCCGGATATCGTACGGCCGGGCACCGTCCTGGTGCTGCCCGGCCAGGCGGCACTGGCCTGCTACACGGTCGTGGCTGGTGACACGCTGGCCGCGATCGCGGCCGGCCTGGGGGTGCGGGGCGGCTGGCCGGCTCTGTACGCGGCTAACCGGCGGGTCATCGGGCCCGATCCGGAGGTGATCCGGCCCGGGACCGTGCTGGCGGTCCCGGGCCCGGCGGCACCGTCACCGCCCGCGGCGGCCACGGGACGCTCCCCGTCCCCGATACCGCCGTCTGGGCCGGCGGGCAGCCGGTCCGGAGGCGCACCGGTGCGGGCCAGAGCGCCGGCCGCGGCCGGGATGCCGCGGTGGCTGACGACCGTGCTGCTGGCCGCCGGCCTGCTGACCGGGGCGGCCTTCCTCGCCGAGCCGGTCCTGCTGTACCGGCGACGGCGGGCCGCCGCCCGGGCGGCCGGGCCCCGTAGGGCCGCCTCCGGTCAGGGGCCCGGTTCCGGTCAGGGGCCGGGTTCCGGTCAGGGGCCGGGTTCCGGTCAGGGGCCCGGTTCCGGTCAGGGGCCGGGCTGCAGGCGGTTTGCTCCGGAGAAGGCCCGTGTCGTCCTGGCCGATTATGACCGGCTGGTGGTGACGCACAGCACGTGTGATGACACGGTGTACGTGCTGCGGCCGCCCGGGCAGGATCCGGAGGCGATCTTGCGGGCGGCCCGCCTGGTGCTGCACGAGGGTCCCTACCGGGAGCTGGCCGGGCTGCTGGGGCTGCCCGCCAGCTGGCCGGTCGTCCTGGCCGATTATGACCGGCTGGTGGTCACGCACAGCGCGCCTGACGGCATGGTGTACGTGCTGCGGCCGCCCGGGCAGGATCCGGAGGCGATCTTGCGGGCCGCCCGCCTGGTACTGCAGGAGGGCCCCTACGGGGAACTGGCCGACCAGCTGGGACTGCCCGCCGGCTTACCGATGGAGTAGGAGTGCCCGCACAGGCGGGCCGGGGCGGAGGTCCCTGGCCCGCCCGGGACCTCGGGCGGGGCGCCCGGGTCTGCGGGGATCTCGCGGTGCTGGCGGCGCTAGCGGTCCGGCGGCTCGGCCGGAGCCCTGTTCCGCAGCGACTCGACCAGCGCGGCCACGTGACGCCGGTCCTCGGGCGTCAGCTCGTCGATGCTGGCGATCAGGAGCTCCCTTTCCTGGTCGCCCCGCTGCTCCTGCCCGCCGGGGACGTCATCGTAGTAGTGCAGCCCGGTGGACTCGGCCGCGGCGGCGCGGACTGCGGAGACCGGCACGTCGAGGCCCTTGGCCAGCGCGTCGATCGTGGCCGGACGCGGCGGCCGGGTCAGGTTCCGTGTCATGGCCAGGGTGTACAAGGTGGACCGGGGCAACCCGCCGCGCTTGGCGACCTCGCCGTAGGACCAGCCCCGCTCGCGCAGCCGCTGCTGGATCAGCCGCTGCAGCGGGTTGAGCGGGGGCTCCAGCGCCGCCGCGGCCGCGGGCGGTCGCTCTGCGGGGAGGTCTTGCCTGTCCCCCATCGCATGCGCCGTCATAACCACCAATCTAGCTCTTCTTCGCCTCGGTGAGCTCAGCTGCGAATCCGCAGCATTGACTCATCCCAGGATAACGCTGTACGGTTATGAACGTACAGTTCGTATGCTGGAAAACGTACATCAGGTCCGTGACCCAGCGCCACCGAGATGCCGGGACGGTCCCAGGGGCCCCCACGGCCCGGGGGCCATATCGTCCCCGAAATCTGGTAGCACCTGCACCGCTGGCCTGTGCATCACCTGGGGGGGATGCGCGGCAGCAAAGGGAGGGCCGCCCTGATCTTTCCTTCTCGGGCGGCCCTCCCGTCTGCGGGTCGGCCCCGGTCGGCCCCCGTTCCTGACGTCCCTGGTGCATGCGAGGGGGAGCAGCCGTGGCTGCGGTCGCAGGGTGCGTGACCGCCGGGAGTACGGCACCCGCGCTGCCCCGGCGGGTGCACCCGGCTGGCCCGGCCGCCCCGGCGCGCGAACGGTTTTCAGCCCCGGGCCCGGGCGCACAGCTCGTCCAGCTGGCGCGTAGCGCGGGCTGCGTCGTCGTCGAGCACGGTGACCAGCAGGGTGTGATCATCAACCCGCTGGGCGACGGCCGTCGCCGCGGCGACGACGGTATCCGGCCCGGCGGCGGGCGGTCCGGCGATCAGCGCGCAGGCGAGCACCCGGCGGCCCGCGGTCAAGCCGGCCCAGGCTGGCCGGGCCGAGTCAGTCTCCGGGTCCAGGTCGAGGAACTGGCGCAGCACCGGGCGGCCGAGCCGGGTCACGTCCCAGCGCAAGGTGGCCCCACCGGGCGGTTCCCCGGTGCGGCCGAGCACGATCAGCTCCCGCCACTCGACCGCGGCGCCGGCGCCGAGCGTCAGCTCGACGCGGACGTCGATCCGGCTGCCCCGGCAGACGACCAGCGCTCCGGGGTCAGCGACCAGGTCGGCTCCGTCGGCTAGGTCGGCGCGGATCGAAAGCGCCGCCGCGTCCCCATGCCCCCGGCCCTGAGCCACGCTGGCCCCGGTCGCTCGCAAGGTGGCCTTAGCGCCCGGCCGCAATCGCACCCAGACCGACAGGTCGTCGCCGGCCAGCGGGCCGGCCGCGGTCCCGACCAGACGCAGCTCGCAGCGGTCGCGGGCCTCGCTGTGCACCTGCCGCAGCGTCAGCGGCGGCGCGCAGGCCACCTCGCCGAGCACGCCGCCCGCCTCGACGACGGCAGTCGTCCGGGCGATCACGTCGTCGTCCGGGCGGTGAAACGCCGCCAGACGGTCACACCGAGCCGGGCGATCACGCGGTCATCCCGGCGGTCTTGCCGTCGCCACGGCCGAACGGACCGCCCGCATCCACACCGCCACCTCGGTCGCCACCGGGTCGGCGACCAGGGAGGTGAACACCGTCGGCCGCTGGCCGCGGACCGCCGCGGCGTCGCGCGCCATCACCGCCAGGTCCGCCCCGACCAGCGGGGCCAGGTCGGTCTTGTTGATGACGAGCAGGTCGGAGCGGGTGATGCCGGGTCCCCCCTTGCGCGGCACCTTGTCGCCGCCCGCCACGTCGATCACGAAAATCTGGCGGTGGACCAGCCCGTAGGAGAACGTCGCGGTCAGGTTGTCGCCGCCGCTTTCGACCAGGATCAGCTCCAGGCCGGGGTGATCGGCCTCGAGCTGCTCGACGGCGTCCAGGTTGGCGCTGATGTCATCGCGGATGGCGGTGTGCGGGCATGCCCCAGTCTGAACGGCACGGATGCGTGCGTCCGGCAGCACCCCCGCTCGCCGCAGGAAGTCCGCGTCTTCGGTGGTGTAGATGTCGTTGGTGACGACGCCGATCGTCAGCTCGCCCGACAGCGCCCGGCACAGCGCGGCGACCAGCGCCGTCTTGCCGCTGCCGACGGGCCCGCCGATGCCGATCCGGGGCACCTGCGCCCCCGGCGGCCCGTCCGCGGGCGCGCGATCGAGCTGGCCGTGATCATGCGTGCCGCTGCCGTGATCATGACGCGTTTCAGGACGCAAACAGACGCACCTCCGCGGTGAGATGGAAGTCGGCGAGCAGGTCCAGGGCCGGGGCCCCGTCAGCCGGAAGCGACGATGGCGGGCCCGCGGCGTCTTTGGCGGCGCGGCGGGCGCAGTCGTCGACGCCGGGCGCCAGCCGGGCCAGCATGGCCTGGACCGCGAACGGGTCCAGGCCGAGCAGCCGGACCGCGGCGCTGGCCGGGCTGGCGCAGGCCGCCAGCGCCGCGGCCCGCGCGGCCAGCTCAGGGGAGCCGCCCGCCAGGCTGACCCCGGCGCCGAGGACGAGCGGATGGTGCGGCGCGAGCCTGCCGCCGCGCGCCCAGGGGGTTACCAGCGCGGCCTCCGGCTGCAGCGAGCGGAGCAGGCGCAGCAGTCCGCCGCCGAGCTGGCGCGACGCGGCGCGCATGGCCGCCGACGGAGTGCGGGCGTCGAACTCGGCATCCAGCTCGGCCCACGGGTCCGGCGCCGGCCACGCGTCCGGCGGGGTCCACGGCTCCGCGTCCGCCCGGGGGGCGTCGGGGCTGGCAGGGGTGGGTAGCGGTGCTCGTTCTGGAGGATTAGCTTGAAGTCGGCAGGCGGCGGCGGCGAACGCCGCCGCGACCCGCGCCGACGTCCGCAGCCTGGCCTGGCAGAAGTCCTCCAGGTCGGAGAGCCCGGCCACCAGGCCGGTGCCGACCGCGGCTTCCATCCCGCCGGAATGGTGGTGCGCCCCGGCCGGGGCCCGGGTGTCGAGCAGCAGCAGCAGGAGCGTGTTCATCGCCTAGAACAGGAAGTAACGCTGGGCCATCGGCAGCTCCTGGGCCGGCTGCGGCTCGATCAGCTCACCGTCCACTCGCACCGCGAACGTCTCGCTGTCCACGTCGATCACCGGCAGGGCGGCGTTCTCGGGCAGGCTCGCCTTGGACAGGCCCGACACATCCTGGGTCGGCACCAGGCGCCGCTCGCTGTCCCAGCGGTCGGCCAGGCCGGCCTCGAGGGCGGCGGGCGACACGAAATGCAGGCCGAGCCGGGCGGGCATCGCGCCGAACGCGCCGAACATCGGGCGCGGCAGCTGCGGCTGCGGCGTCGGGATGGAGGCGTTCGCGTCGCCCATGTTGGCCCAGGCGATCACGCCGGCCTTGACCACCAGGTGCGGCCGGACGCCGAAGAAGGCCGGCTCCCACAGCACCAGGTCGGCCAGCTTGCCCGGTTCCACCGAGCCGATCTCGGCGTCGAGCCCGTGCGTCACGGCGGGGCCGATGGTGTATTTCGCCACGTAGCGGCGGGCCCGCATGTTGTCGGCGGCGCCGTCACCGGGCAGCGCGCCGCGCCGCTGCTTCATCACGTGCGCGGTCTGCCAGGTCCTGATGATCGTCTCGCCGATCCGCCCCATCGCCTGGGAGTCCGAGCCGATCATCGAGATCGCGCCCATGTCGTGCAGCACGTCTTCGGCCGCCATCGTCGAGGGCCGGATCCGCGACTCGGCGAACGCCAGGTCCTCCGGGATCGACGCGTTCAGGTGGTGGCAGACCATCAGCATGTCGAGGTGCTCGTCGAGGGTGTTCCGGGTGTAGGGGCGGGTCGGGTTGGTCGAGGACGGCAGCACGTTGGCGTGCGCGGCCACCTTGATGATGTCCGGCGCGTGCCCGCCGCCTGCGCCTTCGGTGTGGTAGGTGTGGATCGGCCGGCCACCGATGGCGGCCAGCGTCGACTCCAGGTAGCCCGCTTCGTTCAGGGTGTCGGTGTGGATCGCCACCTGGACCCCGGCGGCCTGGGCCACGGTCAGGCAGGCGTCGATCGCGGCCGGGGTCGTGCCCCAGTCCTCGTGCAGCTTGAACCCGGCCGCCCCGGCCCGCAGCTGCTCCCACAGGCCTTCGGCGCTGACCGTGTTCCCCT
>Ga0302181_10001666_pt1 | contig 16349 bp, 9 predicted proteins | sample I_Palsa_E3_3_FD_198786 | JGI IMG/M metagenome (GOLD analysis project Ga0302181, IMG submission 198786) | Peat permafrost microbial communities from Stordalen Mire near Abisko, Sweden - I_Palsa_E3_3 | ecosystem: Environmental > Terrestrial > Soil > Palsa > Peat permafrost | place: Sweden: Abisko...
CCCGCACCAGCGCCTGCGCCCGCACCTGCGTCGCCCTCCGCAAGTGCGCCGGTCATCGCCGCAACCCCACAGGTCCAGGGCGCGCACTCGCAGGGGAGCAGCGCGGGACATATCTCAGGCTCAACCTCAGCTTCAGGGAAGTCGGGCGGCGGCGGCGCGGCCGCCAAGGGCCCAACCGGGGCGACCGGCGAAACGGGCGCGACCGGGAGCTCCACTTCGGAAAGCGTTCGCGCCGGTCACGCCGCTCCGTCGCCCTCGACGCTCACGCCTTCCCTGCCGCTCGATCTCGAATCCTCGATCTCAGGTGTGCCCAGCTTCTTCATCGAAAGCTTCCGAATCCCGCCGTTCCTGCTGCCGATCTACCAGGCGGCGGGCACGGCCTATGGCATCCCGTGGCAGGTGCTCGCTGCGATCAACGAGGTGGAGACGGACTATGGCCGTGATCTGAGCGTCTCGAGCGCGGGCGCGGAGGGATGGATGCAGTTCCTACCCGCCGAGTGGGTGCAGTACGGGGTGGATGCCAACGGCGACGGCTTCAAGGACCCGTACAACCCCGCCGACGCGATCTTCGCCGCTGCCAGGTACCTGCGGGCGGCCGGCGGTGACACGAACGTCAGGGCGGCCGTCTACTCCTACAACCACTCACAGGCCTACGTCGACACAGTGATGCTGCGCGCGCAGCTGCTCGGGGGCTCCCCGGCGGGGCTGCTGGACGCCATCACAGGGCTCACCGAAGCGCGCTTCCCGGTGCACGCGACGGCCCACTTCGCGGACGGCTTCCCGACGGCTCCGGCCGGCGGATCGGGTCCGCCCAAGACACTCGTCGGCACGACGATCTACGCGCAGGCGGGCGCGCCGGTGATCGCCGTGCAGGACGGCGAAATCATTCAGATCGGCGACTCACCCACGCTGGGACGATTCATCTCGCTGCGCGACGTCTACGGCAACACCTACACCTACGCGCAGCTCGCCGACGTGGCCGCGCTGTATCCGGTGCTAGTGCCTCGAGATCAAAAGCCGGCAGCGACGAAGGTCAATCAGCCGGGCGGCGCCGGCGAACCGGCTCCGAGCGGCCCGGCCACGGCGGGTGCGCAACCGCGCTCTCCGGTGTCTGAAGGCGCGGACCTCTACGGTCTTGCTCTGGGTGCCGCAGCTCCGCTGGAATCGGCCCCCGCATTCGGGTCCTCGCCGGCGACCCCGGCCGCGAAACCGGCCCAGCCGTCGACACCACCGTCGAATGTGAGGGTTTTCAGGGAAGGCGCGGACGACGTCTACCTGCACCGCCTGCGGCCGGGCGTGCAGGTGATCGCCGGAACGGTGCTCGGCCACATCGGAACCGACGCAAGCGCAGCGCCGGCCAGCGGCGCGCAGGCGAGCGGGCCGCACATGCTCTTCCAGATCCGCCCTGCCGGGTCGCAGGCGCCGCTGATCGATCCCAAGCCGATCCTCGATGGCTGGGTGGCGCTCGAGAACACGTCGATCTTCAGAGCCAAGGGTGAGAACCCGTTCATTGCCACGTCTCCGACCGTCGGCCAGGTGCTGCTCGAGTCCAAGCAGCAGCTTGAGACGGAGGTGCTGCAGGACCCGGGCATCCACCTCGCCAAGTGCGGACGCCAGGACATCCAGGCAGGCGGGGTCGACAAGCGCGTGCTGGCCACGCTCGAGTTCCTGTCGGTGTCCGCTCTGAAGCCGACCGTGTCCGGGCTGCGCTGCAGCGGCGCCTCGGTCGCCGACGTCGAAGGCAACGTGGGCGCGAGCTCAAGCCAGCAGGCCGTGAACATAACCGCGGTCAACGGCATTCCCGTCGCCGGTCACGCAGGCCGGGGCTCGATCACAGATATCGTCGTTCGCAGGCTGTTGAAGCTCGAGGGCATCGCGAGGCCCCAGCAGATCGTCAGCCTGATGAGCATCCCCGGCGCGACCAATACGCTCGCCAAGCCGAACACCCGCGCCATCCACGTCAGCTTCGCCTTGCCGACCGGTGTCGCGCATGCCGCCGGCCTGTTCGACTCGGCACTGACTGCCGGCGAGTGGACCAAGCTCGTCACACGCCTCGGCGAAATCCCCGACCCGACGGTCACGAGCGGGCCCTCGCCGGCGGCGATTCCCGACAGGCCGAGCGCAGGCACGAGCAGCAGCGGAGAAGCGCATGGCAACGGCTAGCCCCCCCAGACCGCCGGCCCCCGCACCCCCACCTGGCGCTGCTCCCCCCCCGCCATCGCGGCGCTCGCGGGGATCCCGGACTGGGCGCGTGGTCGCCTTCAGCGCGCTCGGAGCGGTCGTGCTGATCGTCGCCTACCTGGTGTTCGCGGGCGGAGGCGGCGCCACGTATCAGCTGATCTTCGCCGAAGCCGGCCAGCTCGTCAGAGGCGACCAGGTGCAGGTCGGTGGCGTACCGGTCGGAACCGTCACGAATATCGTGCTGACCCACAACTACACGGCGAGGGTGACCATCCACGTCAACTCGTCGCTCACGCCGCTTCACCAGGGCACGGTGGCCCAGGTCAGGGTGCCGTCGCTGGCGACAGTCGCGAACCGCTACATCGCTCTTTCGCCCGGTCCCAACAGCGCGCCCGCGCTGCCGGCGGGCGCAACGCTGCCGGCATCGGCGACCAAGGAAGTCGTCGATCTGGACGAGTTGTTCAACACGCTGAACCCGAAGACGCGGGTTGGGTTGCAACAGGTGATCCAGGGCTTCGCCGAACAGTACGCCGGGGCGAGTCGGGCGTATGGCATCTCGGCCGAATACACACCGGCAGCGCTGGCCGCAACCGATCACTTCTTCTCAGAACTCATTCGCGACCAGCCGGTGTTCACGAGCTTCCTCGTGGAAACGGCCAAGGCCGTCACGACGATCGGCGCGCGCTCGGAACAGCTCACCGACCTGATCGGGAACGCCGACACGACCTTCCAGGCGATCGGCTCTAAGCAGGAACAGCTCGCCCGTGGCCTGAAGGAGCTGCCCGTCGCGCTGCGCGCGGGCAATAAGACGTTCGCAGAGGTGCCCTCAGCGTTCGCCGCCCTGACGCAGCTGGTTGAAGCATCCAAGCCGACGACCCAACCGCTCGAGAAGTTCTTCCCGCGCCTGACCTCGCTGCTCGCCACCGCCGAACCGTCGGTGCACAACTTCAGCGTGGCCTTCAGCAAGCCGGGTCCGGCCAACGACCTCACCGATTGGGCCAACGCGCTGCCGGCTCTTGCCAAGGCGCTGACGACGGCCTCACCGAGCACTGTCACCGCGTTGAAGGAATCGGTTCCGATCACGGCCGTATTCGGTCCCTACACGCCTGACCTCGAGGGCACCCTGCGCACCTTCGGTCAAGCCACCGGCTATTACGACGCGAACGGCCATTACGCGCATATCGCGCCGGTGTTCCCGGACTTCACGCTCGGCGCCAACAACACGCTGACCCCGGCGGCCAGTCCGCAGCAGGGACTGGCGGCGCTGAAGAGCGGTCAGCTGCGTCGCTGCCCGGGCGCCGCCACGCAACCGGCGGCCGACGGGTCCTCGCCCTTCACCGACGGTGAACTGCTCAGCTGCGATCCCTCGGAGACGCCGTGAACAGGCGCCGCAGTGGATCCCTTGCAAGCAGTCCCCTGCTGATCGGAGCGGTCACCACGCTGATCGTGGTGGTCGCCGTGTACCTGTCCTACAACGCGAACAACGGGCTGCCGTTCGTACCCACCTACAAAATCCACGTGATCCTGCCGACGACCTCGGGGCTGCAGGCGTCCAACGAAGTCCGCATGGCCGGCACGCGCGTGGGCATCATCGAAGGTCAGAAGGCCGAGCAGAATCCCAAGACCGGACAGATCACCGTCGTCTCGACCCTCAAGCTCGAAAAGAAACTCGAACCGCTTCCCGCCGACACCACCGCCAGCGTGCAGTCGGTCTCGACCATCGGCCTGAAGTACCTGGCGCTCGAAAAGGGCACGTCCAAGCGGACGCTGAAGGCGGGGCAGACGATTCCGGTCAGCCAGGTGCGCGAACCGGTGAATATCGAAGAACTGTTCAACATGTTCGACGCTCCGACGCGGAAGGCCAGCCAGATCAACAGCGCCGAATTCGGTGGCGCGCTCGCCGGGCGCGGGGCGGGGCTGAACAACACGATTGCCACGCTGCGCCCGCTCGTGACGAACGCGATCCCGGTATTGCACAACCTCGCCGCGCCGCAGACCGGTCTGGGTGAGCTGTTCAGAGCATTGGATCGCGTCGCCTCCCAGACGGCGCCGGTGGCCGAAGCCAACGCTCGCTGGTATCAGGATCTGGACACGTTCTTCAAAGCCTGGGCGGGCGTCGCGCCCTCGCTCGAAAAGGCGACGGTGGGCGGACCGCCATCGCTTGAAGAGGCCATCTACTCGCTTCCGTTCCAGGCCTCGAACCAGGAAAAGAGCACGGAATTCATGCGGCTGCTGCGCCCGAGCGCGGCGCTGCTCATCAACGTCGCCCCGCCGCTCGCCCACGCGGTCACCGTGGGCGCCGTCAACCTGCGTGCCGCGACCGCGCTGAACCAGCAGCTGGCCTCCGCCTCAGAAGCGCTCAAGAACTTCGGCGAGAACCCTGTCGTGATCTCAGGGCTTGAAGACTTCACGCAGACGCTGCAGATCGGCAATCCGTTGCTGGCCGGCCTCGCGCCGGAGCAGATCAACTGCAACTACTTCACCCTCGCCTTCCGCAACCTGGCGAGCCTGACCTCCGAGAACATCGGCGTCGGCACGCTCACGCGAGCGGCCCTCGTGCTGTCTCCCAACGGCTACAACAACGAGGGCTACCCCGCCACGCGGCCCGCCAACGGCCCCTCGATCGAACACAAGTTCGGCAGCACCGCGATCGTCGACAACAACCACCTTCACTACAACCCGTATCCGTTCGTCACCGGCCCCGGACAGCCGGCGGGGAACTGCGAAGCGGGCAACGAGAACTACATCCAGGGCAAGGCGGTGCTCGGCAACGTCCCGGGCGTGACAGGCACCACTCACGAAATAACGACGCGCGAACAGAACCTGTTCAGCGAAAAATACCCGGCCGAAACGCTCAAGGACCTCGGTCTGCCGACCACTCCGGCCAAGAGCACCGCGTCCAAGGCCAGCGCGGCGCCGGCGAAGGCGAAGAGCTGATGAAAGCGCCGAGCTTCTGGCGCCGCTATGACCGGACGCCGGTCGTCGAGCTCGGACGATCGAACCCCACACGGGTGGGAGCCCTGGTGCTCCTGATCATCGCGATCGTCGTGTTCTTCGGCTTCACCAAGCGCATCCCGTTCAAACATGACTTCCGCCTGAAGGCGGTCTTCTCCAGTGCCCTCGACGTCAGGCCCTCCTCGCCGGTGCGGATCGCGGGCGTCGACGTCGGCAAGGTCACCGCCGTTTCGCGCGAGGGCAACGCGGGTGTGATCACGATGGAAATAACCCCGGGCGGACTGCCAATCCACTCCGACGCGACGGTGAAGATCCGTCCACGCACCTTCCTGGAAGGCAACTGGTTCGCCGAACTGCAGCCGGGGAGCCCGTCGGCGAAGGTGCTCCACTCCGGGGCCACCCTGCCGATCACGCAGACAGCCGACCCGGTCCAGCTCGACCAGGTGCTGGACACGCTGAACACCGACACGCGGGCCAACCTGCAGAACTTCCTGATCGGCTTCGGCGACGGCTTCACGCGCAAGCCCGACGCCGCCGAAAACGCCGAACAGGACCCAGAAGTGCAGGGCCTGAACGGCGCGCAGGCGCTCAACAAGGCCTACCAGCGCGGTCCGTCCTCGCTGCGCGCCACCGCGGTCCTGAACCAGGCGATCTCCGGAACCGTGCCCCACGACCTCTCGAAACTGGTGCTGTCGATCGGCAAGGTGACCGCGGCTCTCAACGTCCACGAGCAGCAGCTCGGCGAACTGATCGTCAACTTCAACGCCTTCTTCCGCTCGTTCGCCACCGAATCCGCGGCCCTGCACCAGACCATCAGCGAGCTGCCGAGCTCGCTGTTCGCGATCGATCGTGGCTTCGTCGCCCTCGGCGCCGCCCTGCCGCCGACGCGAGAATTCGCACTCGACATCCTGCCGGGTGTCAAAAACACGAACGCCATGATCGCCGCCACGATCCCGTGGATCGAACAGGTCAAGGCGTCGGTGGGACCCGAAGAACTCGGAGGGGTCTCCGAAGGGCTGGTGGAAGCGGCGCCGGTGCTGGCCAAGATCAACGCCGAACAGACCCCGCTCTACAACGAAGCGAACCTGCTGAACAAATGCCAGACGAACGACATATTCCCGGCGGGCAACACCAGGATCCAGGATGGGAACAGCACCTCGGGCGTGGAAGACTACAAGGAGTTCTGGTACTCGCTCGTGGGCCTGAACTCGATCGGGCAGAGCTTCGACGGCAACGGTTCGATGGCGCAGTTCCTACTCTCGAGCTCCGGCCAGACGCTGCGCTCGGCACCGGTGTCGATCCTCAACACCAACCTCCAGGGCGTGCGGCTGCTGGGTAAATCCTCACTGCCGCCGCTCGGCACGCGACCGGCCTACCCATCGGTCGAGCCTCCTTATAACCCGAAGGCGCCCTGCTACAAGCAGGCGCTCCCCAACTTCAACGGCCCACTCTCCCAGGGGCCCGCGGACGGCACTGGCTGATGGCTCCCACCGACTCCCACGAGGGTGGCCTCGGCGTTCGCGATCAGATCGAGCGCTACCGCTCGTCGTTCATCGCCGTCGTCACGATGATCGTGATCGCTGTGCTCGTCGGCGGCTACATCCTCTCGCACGAGAACATCGACCTGCCGGGCTGGTTTCCGGTGCTGGGCAAGAACTACTACACGCTGAAGGCCGATCTGCAGACGGCCCAGGCGCTGACCCCCGGGCAGGGTCAGGCCGTGACGATTGCCGGTGCGAAGGTCGGAGAAGTGGCCACCGTGGACCTGCACGAAGGCATCGCGGTCGTGACCATGCGCCTGGTTCCGAAATACGCGCGGATCTATCGCAACGCCACGCTGCTGATGCGCCCGAAGACCTCGCTGCAGGACCTGACGGTGGAGGTCGATCCCGGCACGCCGGTCGCCGGAAAGCTGCCCAGCGGCGGCACCCTGCCGATCTCGCAGACCGCCCCGAACATCGACTTCGACGAATTCCTGGCCGGGCTCGATACCGAAACGCGCGCCTACCTGCAGGAGCTGCTCGCGGGCGCCGGCGAAGGGTTCAAGGAAAACGGCAAGGCGTTCTCGGCCACGCTCAAGCGCTTTGACCCAACCGCTCGCGACATCACGGAGATCGGCGAACAGCTAGAAATCCGCCACGAGAACACCGCACGCTCGATCCACAACTTCCGCCTGGTCATCGAAGCGCTGGGCGACAAGGACACGCAGCTGGCACAGCTCGTCGACGCCTCCAACGCGGTCTTCGCCGTGTTCGCCAAGCAGGAAAAGAACGTCGAGAGCCTCCTGAACCTGCTGCCCGGCGCGCTGGCCAAGACCAGGAAAGGCCTCGGCAAGCTCGCCATCGCCGCCAATGTGCTCGGCCCGACTTTGCACAAGCTGAAGCCGTTCGCGAAGGCGCTCGGCCCCGCGAACGAAGCCACACGCCAGCTCTCGATCGCGACCACCCCGATCTTCAAGAACCAGATCCGGCCGTTCGCGCGCGAAATCGAGCCCGTTGTGAAGGAACTCAAGCCCGACACCGTGCAGCTCTCCGAAGCGTTCCCGAAACTCACGAGCAGCTTCTCCGTGCTCAACGAATTCTTCAACGAGCTCGCCTTCAATCCCGGCGCCAAGCAGGCTGGCTTCCTGTTCTTCCTTGACTGGGACAACCACGATCTGAACAGCGTGCTCAGCACCGCCGCTGCGCATGGGGCGCTCGGTCGCAGCGTGACCTACCTCAACTGCAAAGTCGCGCCGTTGCTCAAAGGCGCGGGCGAAATCAACCCCACGGTGAACCTGCTGATCGGCCTGCTGAACCCGCCCGGTGAAGCCGAGTGCGTCAGCGAGGGCATCAACAAAGCCGCCGGCGGCAAAGCTGCCAGTGCGCAATTCGGCCCCAAGGCGCCGACCGGCGGCCTGTTCTCGGGCCTGGCCAGCAGCGTGTTCGGTCGCACGCCCCACGGGCTGGCACACGCTTCGAGGGAAGGTGCCTGAAGCATGCAGAAGCGCGCCCCCACACTCGGAAACCTGCTCGTGATCGTGCTGTTCTCGCTGAGCTGCTTCGGGCTGCTGCTTTTCCTGTGGGAGTCGTTCGGCGGTCCCGTACCGTTCAAGCCGACCGGCTATCAAATGACGGTGGCCTTCCCGCGGACGCTCTCGCTCGCAGATGAGTCCGACGTGAAGATCAGCGGAGTTGACGTCGGCCATGTCGTCTCGCTGAAGCTCGGCAAGGACGGGAGGACTCACGCGACGCTTGAACTCGCCAGCCAGTACGCGCCGATCCGCGCTAACACCAAGGCGATCCTGCGCCAGAAGACGCTGCTCGGCGAGACCTACATTCAGCTGATCCCGCAGGGACGGACAGGCCCGTATCTGCACGACGGCGCCCAGCTCGCGAGCACGCAGATCGAGCCGAACGTGACGTTCGACGACATCCTCTCGCTGCTGAACAAGACCACGCGCAGCAACTTCCAGGCGTGGATGCAGTACCAGGCCGCGGCCGTCGCCGGTCGCGGGGAACAGCTCAACGCCTCGCTCGCCGAATTCGAACCGTTCGTCGAACACGCCAACCAGCTCGTCACGATCCTCGCCTCCCAGGAAGGGGCCGTACGGGCGCTGGTGCACAACACGGGCGTGGTCTTCAACGCGCTCGCCGGACGTGACCACCAGATGGAAGGGCTGATCGTGAACGGCGAACACACCTTCCACGCGGCGGCCGAAGCGAGCAAGGAGTGGGCCGAAACCTGGGAAGTGCTGCCGGAATTCGAGCATCAGTCGACCGTCGCGCTGAAGACGCTCGACGCCTTCGCGGTCGTATCGAACCCCTATCTCGACGAAGTCAAGCCCGTCGAGCGCCAGCTCACGCGCCTGCTCCAGACCGCCAAGCCGTTCGCGCCGCAGTTCAACAACTTCCTGACGTCCGTGGGGCCGCTGACCGAGGCCGCCAAGCGGGGCCTGCCGGAAAGCTCGAAGGTCTTCAACCTGACGGTCCCGGTGCTCGAAAACCTCAGGCCGGTCCTGCACAACCTCGACCCGTTCCTGCAGTCGCTCGGCGAATACGTACCGGAAGTGCAGGCCTTCTTCGCCAACCTCACCGCCGCAACCGAGGCTCACGGCGGCAACGCCAGCACCGGCGGCCAGGGTCCCACCGAGCACTACCTGCGCACGATGCTCGCCTTCAACCCGGAAAGCCTTGCGGTCTATCCTGCGCGCGTGGGCACGAACCGAGCGAACCCCTATGTTCTGCCCGGCGGTGCCTTCAACTCTCTTGGCAACGGCGGCCTGAAGGTGTTCAGCAACAGCGCGTGCGCAGACTCCGCGCCGGCTGTGACCGGGCCGCCCAACGAAGCGGTTCCGCAGAGCCTGATCGAACTGATCCTCCAGTTCAAAATCGCCAACGCGCCGAACACACCCAACGACGTGGCGGCTCCGGGCTGCAACCAGCAGGGTCTGTTCACGTTCAACGGCAAGACAAGCCAGTTCCCGCAGGTCACCTACGGAGGCAAAGGATGACTGAGGAGCCGGGCGCGAGCGACGACTACCAGTACCACTCCGGCGGGCTCGACCTGGTCGGCGAGTCCGCCGAGCGCGAGTGGTCGATCCGCTGCCTGGATGTGCACAAGCGCCTGGGCGGGGTGCCCGTCCTGAATGGCCTGAACGTCGCCTTCCCGGCCGAAACCATCACCGTCGTGCTCGGCCCCTCCGGGACGGGCAAGAGCGTGCTGATCAAGCACATCATCGGGCTGATGTTCCCGGACTCGGGCGATGTGATCGTGCAGGGGCAATCGGTGCCGACCCTGACCATGCCCCAGCTCCTGGCGCTGCGGCGCAAAGTCGGGGTGCTGTTCCAGGACGGGGCGCTGTTCGGGTCGATGACGGTGTTCGACAACGTCGCGTTCCCGCTGCGCCAGCACACCGGTCGATCCGAGGCGCAGATCGCCACGCTGGTCAAAGAACGCCTCGCCGACGTCGGTCTGACTGAGGCGATCGACGATCTGCCCTCGCAGCTGTCCGGAGGGATGCGCAAGCGCGCGGGGTTCGCGAGGGCGCTCGTGATGTCGCCGGATGTCGTCATCTTCGACGAGCCCGACTCGGGCCTTGACCCGGTGCGCACCGCGTTGCTGTGCGAGCTGATCCAGGAGATGCACTCCATCCATGGAGGCACCTACATCGTCGTCACCCACGACATCGCCTCCGCGCGCAGGATCGGCGAGTACATCGCGCTGTTGTGGAGAGGGCGGATCGTGGACGCCGGCGACGCGGAGAAAATGTTCTCCTCAGACAACCCGTTCGTGCATCAGTTCCTCAGCGGCGCCGCCGAGGGCCCGCTGACGATGGACTGAGGGCACGCCTCGGCCCGCACCGCGCCGGGCTTCGGCGCGAACGGCCTCAGGAATACATCGCGTCGATGTCGACGGCGTACTTCTCGGCGATGGGCTTGCGCTTGAGCTTCATCGTGGGCGTCAGCTCATCGCCGCTGGCGAGCCAATCTCCTGGGACGATCGTGAACTTCTTGATCTGTTCGGGGCGCGCCAGCTGTGTGTTGGCCGCGTCGACGGCCTCGCTCACCGCCGCCCTGACGAGCTCCTCGCCGGCCAGGGACTCGAGCGAGCAGTCGTCGATGCCCTGCTTGGCCGCCCACGGTGGCGCGAAGTCGGCGTCGAGGACGATCAGCGCCGTGTTGTAGGGGCGCCGGTCGCCGATGCAGCACGCCTGGGCGATCAGCGGTGACGCGGACTTCAGCGTCGCCTCGATGTTCGCCGGCGACATGTTCTTGCCGGCTGCGTTGATGATGAGCTCCTTCTTGCGGTCGACGATCGTCAGGTAGCCGTCCTCGTCGATCGAGCCGATGTCGCCGGTCTGAAGCCAGCCGTCGGCGGTGAAGGATTCATTGGTGACCTCCGGCAGGTTGCGGTAGCCGAGCATCACCACGTCGGATTTCACGAGCACCTCACCGTCGGCTGCGAGCTTGAGCTGCACCCCCGGGGTCGCCGGCCCGACGGTCCCGATCTTGATCTTCTCGGGTGGGTTCACCGAGCCGGCCCCGCAGGTCTCGCTCATGCCCCAGAGCTCGGCCAGCGGCAGGCCGATCGCGTGGAAGAACTCCAGCACCTCGACGGGCGTGGGCGCCGCGCCGACGTTGATCGCCTCGACCTGGTCGAGTCCGAGCGTCTCACGCAGTCCCGCGAAGATCTCCGCGTCGGCCTTTGCCACCTGCTCGGCCAGCGCGGCCGGCACGTCCTCTCCACGCTGTTCCAGGCGGACCTTTTCAACCCCGGCCTCGATCGCGGCCGCCATCGCCTCGCTCTGCTCATCGGGCAGGGCCGCGGCCATCGTCTCAAGGCCCGCCTTCAGCTTCTCCCAGATGCGCGGCACGGCAAAGAACCAGCTCGGGCGCACTTCGGGCAGATAGGAGAGCACCTGGCGCGGGTCATCGCAGCAGGTGATTTCAAGGCCGTAGACGATCGGGAAGTAGTGGTGGGCGTTGCGCTCGGCGATGTGAGCGCTCGGCAGCCAGGAGATCACGCGGCCGTCGCGCGGCATCTCGACGAGGATCTCGAGCGCCTCCACGGCCGTCAGCAGGTTGCGGTGGGTGAGCTGCACCCCCTTGGGCGGACCGGTCGTCCCTGATGTGTAGATCAGGGTCAGAACGTCATCGGCCTTGATCTGCTCGATCGCGGCCGCGATGTCGAAGCCGGGGTTCGAGCCCTCCACGTCCTCCAGCGCCAAGGTCCCCTCCGGGGGCTCGCCGTCCACGACGATCACGTGCTGGAGGCCGGGCAGCCCCTCGCGGGCCTCGAGCACCTGCGCCAGGAACTGCTGCTCGCAGATCAGCACCCTGGCGTCCGCGTCGGAGACGAGGTGCTGGATCTGGGGGGGCGAGTAGGTGCTGTAGATCGAGAACGGCGTCGCGCCCAGCATCATCGCCGCGAGATCGCAGAGATGGAACTCGGGGCGGTTGGAGAGCATCAGCGCGATCGTGTCGCCGCGCTTGACCCCGAGCTTCGACAGGCCGCCGGCGAGCGCATCGACGCGAACGCGCAACTCCCCCCAGGTGATGGCAAAGGCGTCGCCCTTCGTGCGGATGGCGATGTCGTCGCAGCGATCGACGGCCGTGATGCGAAAGGCCTCGGCGAGCGTGGCTGCTCCCACCGCGCGGGTCTTAAAGGCCTTCGTCTGCGTGACTGCGCTCTCCATGATCACCTCTCCCTCCCACAATCTAGACGGTTAAGACCGCCGGCGCCAGTCGAGCTCCGGCCGGAGAGCCCGGTCGAGGTGAGTTGTGCCCGGCCGACATTCCCCTGCGCCGTATGCGAACATATGTTCGTATGATCGTGTGCATCCATCTTCCCCGCTTCGAGCTGGTGGTCGCCGCAGGCGGGCCGGGGGCGCTGACCGGGCGAGCCATGGCTGTGGCGCCTCAGGTGGGCGCCCAGCAGCGTGTGGGAGAGGTCTCGGGGGCCGCCGAGGCGCGGGGTGTGACCCGCGGGATGATCCTTGGGGAGGCGCTCGCTCGCTGCCCTGATCTGCTGCTCGCGCCCGCCGACCCCGTGGGCGTTGCCGAGACCTGGGAGACCGTGATAGGCGCTCTGGAATCGATCGGCGCGGCCGTCGAGCAGGAGCGTCCGGGACTCGCCTACTTCGAGGCCGGCGGGTTGCGCGGGCTGCATGGCTCAGACGCCGCCACGATCGCTGCCGCCCAGCGCGCGCTTGACCGTCCCGTCCGCGTGGGGGCCGGGCCGACGCGCTTCTGCGCGCTGGCAGGCGCCCTGGCGGCGCGCTCGCGCCGGGCGCTCATGCAGGATGGAAAGGACGCCAAGCGCTGGCTCGCCGGCCGGCCGGTGGGGCTGCTCGGCTTCCGAACGGAGACCGAAGCGCTGGTCGAGCCGCTCGGGCGCCTCGGCGTTCGCACACTCGGCGAGATGAGCAGGTTGGGGCGCTCTGAGCTCGCTGACCGCTTCGGGGCGGCGGGTGTGTTTGCGCAGCGGCTCGCCTGTGGCGAGGACACACCGCTGCGGCCACGTCCCGCCGAGGAACGTCTGCAGGAGACGCTTCTCCTGGGCGACGCCAGCTCTGGCCCGGCCCTTGAGCGGGTGCTCGGCGTGCTGGTGGACCGGCTGCTTGCCCGCAGCGAGCGCCGAGGACGCACGGTGCGGGTCCTCGTACTGTCCGCGCGCCTGCTCTCAGGAGGCGCCTGGCGTGAGCGCGTGGTCCTCCGCCAGGCGCTCTCAGATCCCGAGCGCATCGGCCTGGCGCTGGGGATCCGCCTGCTGTTGCTGCCGGCTCCGGCTGCCGAGTTGCGCTTGACCGTCGAGTGTTTCGGTCCTCCCGCCGGCGAGCAGGGGGCGCTGTTCGATAAGGACCCCGCCCACAGCGACGCGCGTGCCGCGCGCCTGCGCGAGGGCATCGCTCAGGTGCGCGCCGTGGCCGGGCCGGATGCGGCGTTGCGGGCAGTGTGCGTGGATCCGGACTCACGCGTGCCCGAGCGGCGGGTCGTGCTGGCGCCATTCGCGGGCTGATGGTCCGCCGGCTCAACCTTCCCCGGCCCGCGCGCGTTCGCTGGGGCGAGGGCATGCCGAAGGAGGTCAATGGTGAAGCGGTCGAGCTCTTGCGCGAGTCCTGGCTGGTGGAGGACCGCTGGTGGACCGCCGAGCCGCTGCGCCGTCGCTACTGGGAGCTCGTGAGCGAGCGAGGGCGCAACATGGTCGTCTTTCACGACCTGCGCTCCGGTGGCTGGTTCCTGCAGGGTCCGTGAGCGGGTTTGAAGCGTGGAGCCGGAAACCCCTCCATACGCAGAGCTGCACTGCCACTCGGCGTACTCGTTTCTGGATGGAGTCTCGCTGCCCGAGGAGCTCGCCCAGCGTGCAAGCGAGCTGGGCTATGGGGCGATCGCGCTCACCGATCACAACTCGCTGTCGGGCTCGATGGAGCTGGCCCAGGCCGCGAAGGCGCACAGGCTGAGAGCGATCCATGGTGCCGAGATCGACCTGACCGCAGAGGCGCCCGGCAATGGCCGGATCGGCTCCGGCGAGGCGAGCTCTCGCCATATCACCCTGCTGGTGCGCGACGGGCGCGGCTGGAGCAACCTCTGCCGGATCATCACCATCGCCCACGCTCACACTCGCGAGGGGGCCAACCGGCGCCAGCTCGGTGAGCCGGCTGTGGACCTGCAGGTCGTGCTCGACCGCGCCGAGGGCCTCGTCTGCCTGACCGGCTGTGCTGAGCGCTCAGCCATCGGCGGTGGTGTCCACGACGAGCTGACAGCCCGGCGATTGCGTGATGCGTTCGGGCCGGAGGATCTGTATGTGGAGTTGCAGCGTCCCTACGCCCGCCACGACCGTGCTCGCAACAATGCGCTAGCCGCGCTCAGCCGGCGGCTGGGCATCAGATGCGTGGCCACCGGTGATGTGCATGCGCACGCGCGTGTCAGGGCCGAGCTGCAGGATGCGTTCGTGGCGCTGCGCAATCACGCCACGCTCGACGCCTCAGAGCCGCTGCGCCGGGGAAACCACAGCCACGTGATGTGCGCGCCGCAGGCGATGGCCAGTCGCTTCACCGATCACCCCAACGCGGTGTCAGAGTCGCTGCTGCTGGCCGAGCGGCTGACGTTCAATCTCGATGAGGATCTCGGCTACCGCTATCCCGGCTCAGAGGATCAGGGCGCCGAGCGCCGCCTGGCGGAGCTGTGTTGTGCGCGCCTTGAGGATCGCTTCGGCGCGAGTGGAGCTCACGCGGAGGCCAAGGCGCGGCTGGAGCAGGAGCTGCGGGTGATCGGGGATCTGGGGCTGGCCGGCTTCTTCCTCTTGCACCACGACATGCTCGAGCTCGCCAGGGAGGTCGCCCTGGAGGTGCGCGGCCCGGATTCGGTGCGTGCGCTGCTGGCGCCCGGTCGCGGGCGCGGGTCCTCGGTCTCCTCGCTCGTGTGCTACCTGACAGGGCTCTCCCATATCGATCCGATCGCAAACAGGCTGGCGCTGGGACGCTTTCTCAACGAGGACCTGGACGGGCTGCCGGATATCGATCTCGATTTCCCGCGGGACATCCGCGAGAGGCTGATCCCGCGCGTGCATGAGCGCTACGGGCGCGAGCACTCCGCGCTGGTCGCGGCCTTTCCGACCTTCCGCTCGCGGGGAGCAATTCGCGAGCTGGGGAAGGTGCTCGGCCTGCCCGCCGGTGAGATCGAGCGTCTCGCGCGTGGCGCGGACCCGTATGGGCCCGCCGGTGAGCACGACACCTCCTCCACGCTCGCCGGTCCGTCATCGAACCAGCTCTCCGGGCCGGATGGGCCCACGAACGCGACATCGTCCGGGGTCTCCGAGCGCTGGCGCTGGCTGGGGCGCCTGGTCGAGGAGGCATACGGGCTGCCCCGCCACTGCTCCCAGCACTCGGGCGGGATGATCGTCGCGACGAGACCACTGATCGACTGCTGCCCGGTGGTGCCCGCTGCGATGGAGGGCAGGCAGATAGCCCAGTGGGACAAGGACTCCTGCGCGGACGCGGGCTTCTTGAAGATCGACCTGCTGGGCCTGGGCATGCTCTCGGCGGTGGAGCGCTGCGTGGAGGACATCGCGCGCGTGCGCGGTGAGCGCATCGACCTCTCGCGAATCCCGTTCGACGATCAGCGTACGTTCGAGGCGATCCGCGCCGCCGATACGGTCGGCGTCTTTCAGATCGAGAGTCGCGCCCAGATGCAGTCGCTGAAGCGTACGCGGCCGTTGAACCTCGAGGATCTGACCATCCAGGTCGCGATCGTGCGGCCCGGGCCGATCCAGGGCGGGGCGATCAACCCCTACATCGAACGCCGCCGGCGCCTGCGCGAAGACCCCGCGTTCGAGGTTCCCTACGACCACCCGACCCTCGAGCCCGTCCTGAGGGAGACGCTCGGCACGATCATCTTTCAGGATCAGGTGATGCAGGTGGCCGAAGCCTTCGCCGGCTTCACCCCCGGTGAGGCGGGCGGGCTGCGGCGGGCGATCAGCCGCAAGCGCTCACACGAGATGCTCGACCGCCACCGCGAGGCCTTCATCGCGGGCGCGCAGGCACACGCCGGCGCCGATCAACAGACGGCCGAACGCGTCTGGAAAATGGTCGAGGGCTTCGCGGGTTTCGGTTTCCCCAAGGCGCACGGCGCCGCCTTCGGACTGCTCGCCTACCAGTCGACGTGGCTGCGCGTGCACTATGGCCCGGAGTTCCTGTGCGCGCTGTTGAACGAGCAGCCGATGGGCTTCTACGC
>Ga0302181_10001679_pt1 | contig 16301 bp, 16 predicted proteins | sample I_Palsa_E3_3_FD_198786 | JGI IMG/M metagenome (GOLD analysis project Ga0302181, IMG submission 198786) | Peat permafrost microbial communities from Stordalen Mire near Abisko, Sweden - I_Palsa_E3_3 | ecosystem: Environmental > Terrestrial > Soil > Palsa > Peat permafrost | place: Sweden...
GTCAGCTGCGGCGGTTCGGTCAGCGGCGGCGGTTCGGTCAGCTGCGGCGGTTCGGTCAGCGGCGGCGGTTCGCGTTGCTCCTGCTCGTTCCGCTCACGGTCGTGCTGACCTACGCCTCAGACGCCGTGCCGCTGTCGGCCGCGACCCGTCAGCACGGCCTCCCGTACGTCCCCGGGCAGCTGGTCGTGGGTTACGCCCCCCCGGTCGCCTCGGTGGTCGCCGACATCAGGAGCGCAACTTCGCTGCGGGTCGCAACCAGCGACGAGCCCGATCCGAGCGGTCAGCTCATCAGCCTCCCGCGCGGCGCGAGCGTACGCGCTGCCGCCGCGCGGATCCGCACGCTGCCGGGGATCGCGTACGCGGTTCCCAACTACATCGCGCACATGGCCGGTGGCTGGATCCCCGACGACCCGGGTCGGACTGACCAGCCCGGCGGCTGGCAGTCGCTGCAGTGGAACTTCGGTGCCGCGGACGGGCTCGACGCGCCGGACGCGTGGGCGAACCTCGGCGCGGAGGGTAGGCCCGGCGCCAAGGGCGTGGTCGTCGCCGTGATCGACACCGGGGTCGCCTTCAAGAACTGGGACGGCTACGCGCCATCGCCGGATTTCAAGGACACACGCTTCGTGGACCCGTGCGATCTCGTGCTCGGCAAGATCGTCGACGGCCGCTGCACCGACCCCAACGCGCTCGACCGCGAAGGCCACGGGACGTTCGTGGCGAGCGTGATCGCGGAGGCGACCAACAACGGGATTGGGGTCACCGGCCTCGCCTACGACGCCTCGATCATGCCGATCCGGGTCCTCAACGAGCAGGGGCTCGGTGACTCGAGCACGATCGCCGAGGGCATCCGCTACGCGGTCCAGCACGGCGCGCAAGTGATCAACCTGAGCCTCGAGTTCTACCTCGGGATCACGCCCGGCGACATCCCCGAGATCGTTCAGGCGATCAACTTCGCCCACCGCCGCGGCGTGGTCGTAGTCGCCGCCGCCGGCAACGACTCCTCGACCCAGATCGCCTATCCGGCGCGGGTCCGGTCGGTGATCTCGGTCGGCGCGACCACGATCGACAAGTGCTTGGCCGCCTACTCCGACGTCGGCACCGGGCTCGACATCGTCGCCCCGGGCGGCGGCGATGACTCGGCGGTCGTGTCGACTCCGAACTGCCATCCGGAACGAAACCTGCCCGACGTCTATCAGATGACGTTCAACAATCCCGCGCGCCCGGACGACTTCAGCCTTCCCGGCGGCTGGTACGGCACCTCGATGGCCGCGCCCGAGGTCGCCGCGGCGGCGGCGATGGTGATCGCGAGCGGCGTGGTCGGGCCCCATCCGACGCCCGACCAGATCCTCGCACGACTGGAGCAGACGGCCGAGCCGCTTGGCTCCGGCACGCCCAACAGCGACTACGGTTACGGGCTCGTCAACCTCGGCGCTGCAACCGCCCTGCCGTCGACCACGACCACGACCACGACCACGACCACGACGCCGACCACGACGCCGACCACGACCACTCCCGCCTCGACGACTGCCCGCGCTCGCTGAGGCGGCTCCTCACCCGGTCCGGACGATCAGCACCGAGCACGGGGCGTAGTGGGAGACCTTGTTCGGCACCGAGCCGAGCAGGAACCGCTTCGCGCCCGTCATGCCCCGGTTGCCGACAACGATCAGGTCGCAGCCCTGCTCCTCGGCGACGTCGAGGATCGCGTCGGCGGCATCCCCCTGGCGCGCGAACGTCTCGACGTCGGCGACGCCGAGCGCCCGCGCCTCGTCGGCCGCCGCCAGCAGCATCGCCAGCACCTCGTCGTGCGGATTGATCATCCACTGGAGAGGGCCGGCTGATATATGCGCCGGCTCCTGCTGTACCTCGAGCGGCTGCTCGCGCAGCCGCAGCTCGGAGATCGGCTCGTAGGCGCTGACGATCAGCAACCGCGAGGACAGCGCCAGCGCCACGTTGACCGCGCTGCGGACGGCGACGGTCGCGACTTCCGAGCCGTCGGTGCCCGCGAGGATCGTCGCGAACATCAGGCGAGCCGGGTGATCGCGATCACCATTCCGGCGAGAACGAAGACGACGATCAGGATCTGCGTGTAGAGCCAGAGTCGCGGCATCGAGGTCAGTCGAGGCTATCGGCTCCGCGCAGCTGGGCGGCCGAGAGCCCGTCGAGCAGCCCGACCGGCCGTGGCGGCAGCCCGTCCTCGAGCACGACCGCGCCCCCCGGCCAGTACGGATGTGGCGGCGTGGCTCGGTGTACGAGCAGCGGCTCGTACACCCACGACCCCGTGTTGACGAACGCGGTGGCGCCGGCCCGCCAGCGTGCCGGATCGTCGTCGGGCAGCGGCCCCAGACGGTGCACGTGCCCGAACACGACGGCGTCGGCGTCGATCGCCAGGTCCGCCAGCACGCGGGCGAGCGCGGGCAGGCTGTGGCGGCGCATCTGCACGCTCAGCAGCCGCGCCGTCAGCGGCGCGATCCGCCGGTGCAGGACGCGGCGCTGCACGCGGGGCATCGTTGCGGCGCGCACGAGGTCGCCGACGTCCTCGACGATTGCCGCCAGCGGTCGCGGCAGCCGCCGGATCGCCGGGCTCAGGTGGAGGCGCCCCGAGCGCTCGTATGCCGACGGCGACGCCGGCATTTCCTCGGCGCGCTGCCTGCCACCGCGTAGCACGCCCCAGGTCGAAACGGGCACGAGATGGCGGTCGAGGTAGTGGCCGTGCGTAGCCCAGACGCGCTCGCCCAGCCACGCCCCTGGGTAGCGGACCTCGACGCGCCTGGCGCCCAGCCAGGACACCACCTGCTCGAGGAACGGGCTCGCGGTCGGCGGGACCAGCTCGTCGGCGGCGAGCGCGGTGCCGCAGCCGCGGATCCACGCGCGGACCAGCGGCCTGTCGTGGTTGCCCGGCACGAGCACGATCGGCCGCTCGTCGCCGAGCCGCTTCCCGATCGCTCGTAGGATCGGGGCGGCCACCGCCATCGCCGAGCGCGGTTGCGCCTCGATCATCTCGACCACGTCGCCCAGCAGCACCAGCCGGTCGACACGCTCGAGCTCGCTCAGCAGCAGCTCGCGCGGCGCCTCGCGCTCGAGGACGCTGACTGCCGCGCGCGCCCCGATGTGCAGGTCGGAGATGACGAGCGTGCGGGCCACCGGGACTGCACGTTACGGGAGCCCTGGCCGGGGGCCCGTGGTCTCGCCCGTCCGAAAACGGCTGAGGCGCCCAGTCAGGCGCCTCAGCTTATGTCGGGGACGTGAGCGGACGGGTCAGCTCACGTACAGCGGCGCGCGGAAGCTGAGCGCCACGCCGCGGGCGACGACGAGCACCGGCGCGCTGCAACCCTCGATCGCATTCTCGGCCCGCGCGGAGATCATCGTCCGGCCGTGCGGCGCCTCGGGCCGCGAGCCAACGATCAGCAGGTCGACGGCCTGCGTGGCGTCGGCCACGGTGGCGCCGAAGTGCTCGGCGAGCTCGTGCGCGGTGTCGATCGCGGCGTGGTCGTCGAGCCCGGCGAGCAGCCCGATCGTGCGGATCGGCCGCTCCTGGTAGCCGACCGGGGCGATCGCGATCGCCGCCGGGCCGCCCTCGAGCAGGCTCTGGGTCGACTTCTGCGGCGAGATACGGCCGATCGGGGTCCGGTACTCGGAGCCGAACACGATCAGCGCGGCGTTCTCGCGTTCGGCGAGCGCCTTCAGGCCCTCGCTGGTGGACCCGTGGACGACGACGCGGCGCTCGCTGGCGACATCGCCGAGCGCCGTCGCGCCGCGCTCTAGCAGCGCTGTGGCCTGGTGCTCCTCGAGCTGCTCCCGGTCACGCCGCGTCTGAATGGTGTGGCGGACGTAGGCGAGTATCAGGCTCGCGCCGGCGCCTGCGAAGACCCGCGCCAGCGCAAGCGCATCGCGGTCATTGGTGGTGTCGTCGTAGGAAACGATGACGGTGGACATGTGTTCTCTCCCGAAGCTGTTGTGCAGTGGAATCTTTTGAAGGTCGTCAGCAACTGTCGCAACCTTTAACCATCACGGCTAGTGAACCTCATCATCGTTACCATTAGAAATGCTTATGCTGAACCTGGGTCGCCTGCGCGTGCTCGTCGAGGTCATCAATCGGCGCTCCTTCTCGGACGCCGCGGCCGCCCTGTCCTACACGCAGTCGGCCGTTTCGCAGTCGATCGCGCGGCTCGAGGCCGAGACGGGCGCGACCCTCGTGGTGCGCGATCGCCGCGGCGTCCGCGCCACGGCCGCAGGCGCGACGCTGGTCGAGCACGCGGAGGCGATCTTCGCCCAGGTCCGTGCCGCCGAGGACGAGCTGGCCGCCGTGCTCGGGGTTCGTGGAGGCAGGCTCCGAGTCGCCTCGTTCCCGTCCGCCGGCTCGACGCTGATGCCCCAGGCGGTGGCGCTGTTCCGCCGCCGCCACCCCGGAGTCGCGCTGACGCTCGCCGAGGGCGAGCCCGAGGACATCGCCCCGCGCCTGCACGCCGGAGAGTTCGACCTCGCCCTGCTGTTCCAGTTCCCCGGGGTCGAGCCGGCGCCCGCCGGGAACCTCGCGATCACCTCGCTGCTGGAGGATCCGATGCACGTCGCGCTGCCGGTCGAGCACCCGCTCGCGACCAAGCCCGAGTTGAGCCTCGCCGATCTGCGACTCCAGGACTGGGTGCAGACGTCGGCCACGAGCGCCTGTGCCCGGCACGTCGTCCGCTCGTGCCTGGCGGCCGGCTTCGAGCCGCGCGTGACGTTCGAGTCAGACGACTACGAGACCGTTCAGGGGCTCGTCGCCGCCGGCGTCGGGGTCGCACTGATCCCACGCCTGGCCCTGACGCGCCTGCATCCCGGGATCGTGGTGCGCTCGCTGGAGCCCGCCAGCCCCGTCCGCACGGTCGTCGCGGCAACGGCCTCCGGTCGCGCAGTCGCGGCATCGGCCTTGGCGATGCTCGCGATCCTCGAGGACATCGCCCCGGACTACGTCGATTCGCGCGGCTGGCTCGCCCGGCGATGAGGCCGGCACGGCAGCGGGCCCGGCCCGGCTAGGCCGGGCCCGCTGGAGGTAGGGTTACCCGATGGAGCTGACCGATCGCTGCGTGGTTGTCACCGGCGCCGCGTCTGGGATCGGGCGCGGGCTCGCACATCGCTTCGTGCTCGAGCGCCCCCGTGCGCTGATTGTCTCTGACGTCGATGCGGCGGGCGTGCAGGCGGTCGCCGACGCGATCGGGGCCGAGGCGGTCGCGGCCGATGTGGGCAGCGCCGAGGGCGTGGAGGGGCTGGTGGCCGCGGTCGAGGGGACCTTCGGACCGATCGACCTGTTCGTCTCCAATGCCGGGATCGGCGGCCCGATCGGTGGCCCCGAGGCGCCCGACGCCGAATGGCAGCGGACCTGGGAGGTCAACGTCATGTCGCACGTGTGGGCGGCGCGGGCGCTGCTGCCCGGCATGGTCGCTCGTGGCGACGGTTACCTGGTTTCGACGGCGTCGGCCGCCGGCCTGCTGACGCAGATCTCGGCCGCAGCCTATTCGGCCACCAAGCACGCGGCTGTCGCGTTCGCCGAGTGGCTGTCGATCAACTACCGAGACCGCGGGATCAAGGTCTCGTGCCTATGCCCGCAGGGCGTGCGCACACCGCTGCTCGACGCCGCGCTCGCCGATCCGGTCGGCGCCGCGCCGCTGCTGTCGGAGGGGCTGCTCGACCCCGAGGAGGTCGCCGAGGTGGCGCTGGCTGGGATCCGTGCGGAGCGCTTCCTGATCCTTCCGCACCCACGCGTCGCCGACTACCTCGCGCTCAAGGGCTCAGAGCCGGAGCGCTGGCTCGCGGGGATGCGCAAGCTCGTGCGCGAGGCCCGCCGCACTAGTGAGGGATGATCTTGTGGAAGTGCCGGAAGAAACGCCCGAGCCTCCCGTGGACCCTCGCTGCGATCCCGGTAGCGCCCAGGGTGATGGCGAGCGCGCCGGCGATCAACGCGAGGCCCGATAGCAGCACCGGCCAGTAGCGTTGTAGGAAGTCGCGGGCGCGCGCGAGCTTTGGCGCAGCTCTGTCGCCGAAGATCCACAAGGTCGCAATCGCCCCGAGCAGCGGCAGCACGAAGCACACGTTGAACAGAACCAGCACGAGAACCTGCCTGACGAAATCCAGGCGCGACCCGATCACCGCGAAGATCACCCCGAAGTACGGGAACGCCGTCGGTAGCTCGACCGCGGTGATCCCAGCGCCCAGCAGCGCGCTCGAGCGGCCTTCCGGACTCGGTGCCGGATCGATGCGGGCCAGATGCTTGCGGTGGCGCCACGACAGTGCCGCGATCGTGAGCATCACCACCCCCGCCAACACCTCGAGCAGCTGGCGCACGAGCGTTGACGGCCTGTGGGTCAGCGCAATCAGCAGCTGGCCCGGGCCTGCTGCGATCAGCAAGCCGCCGAGTAGATAGACGGCGAACACCCCGAAAGTGAACTTCGTGACGGACTGGCGCGGACGCTCGCCTGCTGCCAGGTACAGCGCCGGCGCGATCGTGCTCGGGTTGATCGAATCGGCGAGGCCGATCGAGATTGCGATTCCGATCAGGCGGAGCACGCGCGAATTGTGACCTTCCCGTTGCCTCCCCGCCCGGTGACGATAAGGTCCGGGCGCCGCGGCCTGGCGCTGGGCTGCCCGTCAACGACGGAGCGCTACACTCGCCCCAGCGCCGGGCGGCGTGCGAAAGCGCGCCCGCGCCCGGTCGACACCCTTTCAAACACCAGCCTGGGACAGACAAGATGGCCCGTGGAGACGTCCGGATCGCAGCCACGCTCGCGTGCGAGGAGTGCAAGCGCCGGAACTATCAGACCAACAAGAGCAAGCGCAACAACCCCGAGCGACTCCAGCTGCGCAAGTACTGCCGCTGGTGCAAGCGGCATACGCCGCACCGCGAGACCCGCTAGGCGGCGGCCCACGAGGACCTGTCGTGGCTCGCAACCGCAAACGAGGCAGGGACCGGCAGGTCCGGCGGTCTGGTGACCAGGCGGCGCTGGCGACCGCCCGGGACACCGATTCGGCGCCCGACCCGCTCACCCATGCCTCGGGCGAGGCGGAGCTCGCAGAGGCGCAACTCGCGCTCGGACGCCCCGAGCTCGCCGACGTGCCCGACGACGAGGAGCTGACCGAGTTCGAGGAGGAAGACGAAGCGGCGGCCGCCGGCGGGATCGCGGGCGGCGGCAGGTCCTCGCGGACCGGCGGCTTCGGTGGGCGCGGCGGCGGCGTGGGCACTGAGCTGATCGGGCCGGGCGACTCCGGCGGTCGCGGTGGCATCGTGGCCGCCGCCCACGAGAGCCTCCCGGTGCGCCTGGTCCAGTTCCTTCAGGGAAGCTGGCGCGAGCTCCAGCGAGTACAGTGGCCCGACCGCCGGCAGGTGTTCCAGGCCACGGGAGTGGTGATCGGCTTCGTGATCGTCGCCGGCATCTTCCTCGGGGTGGCGGATCTCGTCGCCTCGAAGCTGGTCAACCTGATCCTCAAGTAATTCCGCCCGCCCACCCCCGCAATCCCCCTCAAGAGCATGTTCCGCTGGTACGTCGTCAATACATATTCCGGACACGAGAACAAGGTCAAGCACAACCTGGAGCACCGGGTCGTGTCGCTTGGCCAGCAGCGCTCGGTCCGCCAGATCGTCGTCCCGACCGAGTCGGTGTCCGAGATGAAGGACAACCAGAAGATCACGGTCGAGAAGCGCACGATGCCGGGTTACGTGCTCGTCAACATGGACCTCAACGAGGACTCGTGGGCGCTGGTCAAGGGGACCCCGGGCGTGACCGGATTCGTCGGCGCCTCCAACGAGCCGGTGCCGCTGACCCAGGCGGAGGTCGACCGGCTGCTGCACCAGGAGACGGCCGAGCGCCCGCGCAGCCGCGCGCAGTTCTCGATCGGCGAGGCGATCAAGGTGATCTCGGGGCCGTTGTCTGACTTCTCGGGCGAGATCTCCGAGGTCAACGAGGACGCTCAGAGGCTCAAGGTACTGGTCTCGATCTTCGGCCGCGAGACGCCGGTCGAGGTCGGGTTCGATCAGGTGAAGAAGATTTAGCGCGGTGCGCTGAAGCCCCGCGGAGGACCCTAATGGCAAAGAAAGTTCTGACACACATCAAGTTGCAGGCGGTTGGCGGGCAGGCCAGTCCGGCGCCGCCGGTCGGCCCGGCGCTCGGTCAGCACGGCGTCAACATCATGGAGTTCGTCAAGGCGTTCAACGCCCAGACGCAGGGCGACGCCGGCACCGTGATCCCGGTCGTGATCACGGTGTACGAGGACCGGTCGTTCACGTTCGTGACCAAGAGCCCGCCGGCGGCGGTGCTGATCAAGCAGGCGCTCGGGATCGACAAGGGCTCGGCGGAGCCGCACCGCACGAAGGTTGCGAAGCTGAGCCAGGATCAGCTGCGGTCGATCGCCGAGAAGAAGATGCAGGATCTGAACGCGGGCGACGTCGACGCGGCGATGAAGATCATCGCCGGGACCGCGCGCTCGATGGGCGTGGAGGTGGCGTGATGGCGAATCATGGAAAGACATACGTGGATGCAAAGCAGCGGTTCGATCGCACGCGCGAGTACTCGCCGGCTGAGGCGGTCGCGCTGGTCAAGCAGCTCTCGCGCGTGAAGTTCAACGAGTCGGTCGAGGTCCACGTCCGAACCGGCCTCAACGTGCGTCACGCCGACGAGCAGCTGCGGGGCACCATCGCCCTGCCGAATGGCCTCGGCAAGGACGTGAAGGTCGCGGTGTTCGCGCAGGGCGACAAGGTCCGCGAGGCCGAGGACGCAGGCGCCGACGTGGTCGGGGCGGAGGATCTCGCGCAGCGGATCCAGGACGGCTTCGACGACTTCGACGTCGCGATCGCGACGCCCGACCTGATGCCGATCGTCGGCCGCCTCGGACGGATCCTCGGGCCCGCCGGCAAGATGCCAAACCCGAAGGTCGGGACGGTGACGATGGACGTCGGCAAGGCGGTCGAGGAGGCCAAGGCCGGCAAGGTCGAGTACCGCACCGACCGCACCGCGATCGTGCACCTCGTGATCGGCAAGCGCGATTTCGACGACCGCCGCCTGCTCGAGAACTACGCGGCGGTGATGGACGAGCTGATCCGCGCCAAGCCGTCCGCGGCGAAGGGACGCTACATCCGCTCGGTCACGTTCGCCTCGTCGATGGGTCCCGGCGTGAAGGTCGATCCCTCGCGCGTGCGGGACATCGTCGAAGAGCCCGTCGCCGCCTAGAGCGAGGGCGAGCCCTTAGCACCGGTGCACTAGCTCGTCTGGCCGACCGAGCGGATGCGCTGGGCCATCACCCTCATCACGAGCCGCGCGAAGTTCGGCGTCTCATGGACCAGCACCCAGAAGTGGCGGGTCGGGATGTGGACTACCTCGGCGTCGGTGACGGCGACCGCGGTGAGCGAGCGCGGCTCGGAGTCGATCAGCGCCATCTCCCCGAACAGCGTCGGACCGTCGACGTTCGCGACGATGGTGTCATCGTGCTTGAGCGCGACGGTTCCGAGCGTGAGGATGAACATGCCGTCCCCCTCGTCGCCCTCGTTGAAGATCACCTCGCCCGGCTCCAGCTTGCGAGGCTCCCGGCGATGGACGAACAGGCGGTACAGGTCCTCGTTGGTCTCGGCCATTCGCGTGGATCCTAATGGGACGGCGCGGAGCGCGTCGCCGAACGGGCCCGGACAAGTCGAGGCAAAGGGGAGCCGCGCGCTCCTCACTTGGGCGCAAATTGTGCCCGCGCAGGGCACTTTCCCCGCCCAAGTCGGTCGTCCCGCCCCAGGTCGGCCGATCCCCAGGGCCGCCGACGGCGCCCGGCATCACTCGCTACACTCGGCCCGACTGAAGAGACAACGCCCGAGACCTCCGGCCGCGTGACCGCGTAAGCCCGGAGCAGGTGGAGCCTCGAAGCCGCCGGTGCACGCCTGCCGCTCGACGCCCCCCAATCTTTCCGGGCGCCGCCTAACGCGACAACGGATAAGGCATGAACCGAGAAGAGAAGGCAGCAGTCATCGACGAGGTCGCGGGCGCGATCGGCTCGGCCCAGGCGATCTTCGCCGTCGACTATCGAGGCATCACGGTGGCGCAGGTCGCCGACCTGCGCATCAAGCTGCGCGACTCGAACACGAAGCTGCGGGTCGTCAAGAACTCGCTGTCCGAGCGCGCGGCAGACCGGGCGGGCGCGCCGGAGCTGAAGCCGTTGCTGGTCGGTCCGACGGCGCTCGCGTTCGTGGCGGGCGACGCGGCGCTGGCCGCCAAGACGATCAGCGACACGGGCCGGACGCTGCGGCTCCTGGAGTTCAAGGGTGGGCTGCTGAACGGCTCGCTCCTGAGTGCGACCCAGGTGCAGTCGATCGCGCGCCTTCCCGCGCGCGAGATCTTGAACGCGCAGCTTGTCGGCACGATCGCCGCGCCGCTAACCGGGCTCGTCCGAACGCTCAACGCGCTGATCGCCGGACTGGCGATCCAGCTGGGCGCGATCGCCGAGCAGGGGCTCGTTGGTGGCTCGGAGGCCCCTGGTGCGACCGATGCCCCGGAGGCGCCCGAGCCCGAGCCCGAGGCCGTCGCCGAGCCCGTCGCCGAGCCCGAGCCCGCGGAGCCCGAAGGCGAGCCCGAGGCCGCCGAGCCAGCCGAGCCCGAGCCGGCCGCGGCGGCCGAGCCAGAGCCCGTTGCCGAGACTGAATCTGAACAAACTGAGGGCGCGTCGGACGACGCACCATCCGACGACGCATAAGGAGGAACAATGCCTACGACAGAAGAGTGGATTGACGAGCTGAAGAGCATTACGGTGCTCGAGCTGTCCGAGCGGATCAAGGCGCTCGAGGAGGCGTTCGGCGTCTCGGCGACAGCCATCGCGGCGGCTGTCCCTGCCGCGGCGGCGGGCGGCGATGGCGCCGGCGCCGAGGAGGTCGAGGAACAGACCGCGTTCGACGTGATCCTGACCGCCGCCGGCGACAAGAAGATCCAGGTGATCAAGGTCGTCCGCGCCGCCACCGGGCTCGGGCTGAAGGAGGCCAAGGCGCTCGTCGACGAGGCACCCAAGCCCGTCAAGGAGGGCGTCGACAAGGCCGAGGCCGACCGGCTGAAGGCCGAGCTCGAAGAGGCCGGCGGCAGCGTCGAGCTCAAGTAGTTAGACGAGCGCCGGCCTGGGCCCCCGTAGCGTCGAGAACTGGCCCGTGCCCGACGGTGGCGCGGATCGGCTCGTCCCGTACGTGCCGACGCTCGTCGAGGACTGGCTGCGCGACCGGCCCGAACAGCGCCACCAGGAGCTCGACTGCACGCTCGTGTTCGCGGATGTGTCGGGCTTCACCCGCATGACGGAGCTGCTCGGCTCCCGCGGGAAGATCGGCGCCGAGGAGATGGCCGACCTGATCAACGCCACGTTCGCGGCACTGCTCGACGCCGCCTACGACTATGGCGCCGGCCTGATCAAGTGGGGCGGCGACGCGGCGGCGCTGCTGTTCGACGGTCCCGGGCACGTGCTGCGAGCCTGCCGGGGCGCCTGGGAGATGCAGCGCGCGATGCGTCGCGTCGGGTCCTTGAGGACGAGCCGTGGCCCGGTCCGCCTGCGAATGTCGGTCGGCGTCCACAGCGGCCCCGCCGACTTCTTCCTGGTCGGCGGCACCGACCACAGGGAGCTGATCATGACCGGGCCCGCGACGACCGTACTGGCGCGGATGGAACAGGTCGCGGGGCCGGGGCAGATCGTGGTCAGCGACGCGACGGCGGACGCGCTCGCGCGGGCCGGGGAGCGGCGCCCGAGCACCTCGATCGAATCCGGGTGGCTGCTGTCCCGGGCGCCCCACGCGGAGCTGCGCCCGGCGCGGCGCGAGGCGATCGTTGAGCCGGGGCTCGACATCGGGGTAGCCCTGTGCAGGGCGCTGCGTGAGCACATCATCGACGGAGGCAACGACAGCGAGCACCGCGAGGCGACGATCGCCTTCATCAAGTTCTCCGGCGTCGACGAGCGCCTCGCCGCCGGCGCAGCCGACGGCGTGCGCGAGGCGCTCGAGGAGCTGATCGGCGGAGTCCAGGCGGACCTCGACCAGCACGGCGTCACGTTCCTGGCAAGCGATCTCGCCCCGGATGGCGGCAAGCTGATCCTCGGCGCGGGCATACCGAAGCGGCTGGGCCACGATCTCGACCGGATGATCGCAAGCGTCCGCGCGGTGCTGAACCGCCGCGGCCCGCTGCCGCTGTCCGCCGGCATCACGGTCGGGCGCGTGTTTGTCGGCGACTTCGGTCCGAGCTACCGGCGGACCTACTCCGCGATGGGCGACACGATCAACCTGGCGGCGCGCCTGATGGCGCACGCCGCTCCTGGCGAGTTGCTCGGGACCAAGGCGGTCGTCGATGCGGCGAGCGGGCGTGTCCCCGCGTTCGCGCGCCCGCCGTTCGCCGCGAAGGGCAAGCGTGTGCCGGTGACGCCATTTGCGATCGGCGGCCCGGGCCGCTCGGTCGGACCCGTCGCCCCTGGCGCGGGCCCAGGCGACACCGCCGAGCCGATGGTCGGCCGCGAGGCGGAGCTCGAGACGCTGCTCGAGCTGGCGGCAGCGGCCGCCGGCGGCGCCGGCAACGCCGTCGAGATCGTCGGTGAGCCGGGACTTGGAAAGTCGCGACTGCTGATCGAGTTCGGCGAGCGCGCGTCTGCCGACATGCTCTGGGTGGACGGGGACGTGTACTCGGCGACGCAGCCATACGCTCCATTCGAGCGCCTGTTGCGCCGGCGCTGGGGCATCGCGGACGATGATCCCGCGGCCGCACGGGCGCTCCGCGGCGGGCTCGAGGCCGCGGCTCGCACGCGCGCGGCGCACCTGCTGCCATGGCTGCCGTTGATCGGCGTGGTCGCGGGACTCGAGCTGCCGGCCACGTCCGAGGTCGAGCAGACCGAGGCGACCGTCCGCAAGGCGCGACTGGAGGAGCTGACAAGCGAACTGCTCGGCGCGATCCTGTATGGCCCGTCGATCCTCGTGTTCAACGACGTCCACCTGATGGACAGCTCGTCGTGCGACCTGATCGATCGGCTCGCACGCGACGCGAGCACGCGGCCATGGATGGTGGTCGCCAGCCGCCGCCCGGACAGCCCGAGCCCGCTGCGCACGGCACGGGCGACCAGGATCGAGCTGGATCCGCTCAGCCTGGCGGCCGCCGCCGAGCTCCTCCACCGCGCGACCGCGACCGCGCCGCTGCCGGCACACCGTCTGGCGGCGCTCGCCGAGCGCGCGGCCGGCAACCCGTTGTTTCTCCGCGAGCTGGTCGCGCAGCTCGCGGCCGGCGGCTCGCCAGACTCGCTGCCCTCCTCGGTGGAAGCGGCGATCGGCGCGCGGATCGATCGCCTCGCATCCGCCGACCGGCGCGTGCTCAGGTGCGCGTCGGTGCTGGGGCTCGACGTCGACAACAGCCTGCTCGGCGAGATCCTGCACCCGGCGGTGCAGGTGCGTGAGCGAGCCACCGCGCAGCCGCTCCGGCTCGAGGCACTGAGCGAGTTCCTCGACCCCATCGCGAGCGGCCGCTGGCGCTTCAACCATCAGCTCGTGCGCGAGGTCGCCTACGACGGCCTGCCGTACCGCCAGCGGGCCGAGCTGCACGCGCGCACGGCGAGCGCGATCGAGCAGCGGGCCGGTGGCCGCCCCGAGCTCCACGCCGACCTGCTGTCGGTGCACCTGTTCGCCGGCGGCCAGTTCGAGGGCGCGTGGCGGCACGCGCGGATCGCCGCCGAGCACGCACGGGCCCGGTACGCCAACCAACAGGCGGCCGAGTCCTACCGTCGCGCGCTCGCCGCAGCGGCGCACGTGCCCGATCTTCCCTCAACGGAGCTTGGCGCGGTCGACGCGGCACTCGGCGAGATCTGCATCGAGCTGGGAGAGCTCGACGCGGCCGACGCCGCGCTGCGACGCGCGCTCCGCCGCGTCGGCGGGGACCCGATCGCCTCGGCGAGGCTCGAACTGCAGGTCGGCTACCTGCGCGACATCGCGGGTCGCCACGACGTCGCGCTGCGATGGGTCGAGCGGGCCGAGCGCAGCCTGGGCGACCTTGACGGCCCGGAGGTCCGGCAGATCCGCGGGCAGCTCGACGTCAGGCGCGCGCGGATCGATTACCGGCGCGGCAGGCACGCCGACGGTCAGGCGTACGCCGCGGGCGCCGCCGACCTCGCGCGCGGCGCAGGCGACCGCCACACGCTCGCGATGGCGCTCGAGTACAGCGATCTGTGCGCCGTCGAGCTGGGCCGGCCGGCCGGGCCGGCCGCCGAGCAGGCGCTTGCGATCTACGAGGAGCTCGGCGAGGTCGGCGCCGAGGCGCGGGTGCGCAACACGCTGGGGATGCTCGCTTATCATCGCGGCGACTGGCCGGAGGCGCTGGGCCAGTACGAGGCCTCCGAGCAGGCCTATGGTCGCGCTGGCACGCGCTGGGACGCCGCCACGCCGATCGCCAACGCCGCCGAGATCTTCGTTGACCAGGGCAGGCTCGACGAGGCCGAGGCGGCGATCGCGCGCGCGATGTCGATCTGGCGAGGCGCCGGTGCCGCCTCGGAGGTCGCGTTCGGCGAGTCCCAGCTCGGCCGGATCGCCGCCCGTCGAGGCCGGTTCGTGGAGGCGACGGCACTGCTCGGCTCGGCTCGCGATCACTTCCTCGCGGTTGGCGAGCTGACCGAGGTGGTCGTCGTCGACGCGCTCTTGGCCGAGTGCAGCCTGCTGTCCGGCGAGCACGATCAGGCGCTGGCACTGGCCGCCAGCGCGCTTGCCCAGGCCGACACGCTCGGCGGTGCGGCCGCCGTGCCACTCCTGCACCGGGTGCGCGGAGCCGGGCTGCTCGCGCTCGGCATGCGACTCGGCGCGGAGGAGTCCCTGCGGGCGGCGCTCGCCGCCGCGCGCCGTCGCGAAGCGGGCCACGAGGTCGCGTTCGCGCTGATCGCGCTGCTCGACGCCGGGTTCCAATCCGATGCGGACGAGGGCGCCGGGTGGGCGCGGGAGCTCGACAGCCGCGCTGCGCGGCTGGGGCTCTTGCCAGCGGCGTAGCCGGGTGGTCAGGTCCGGCTAGACCTGACCACCCGCAGACTAGTGCACCGAATCACTGCACTAGTTGCTGGCGCGGGGATCCGCCGCCGTCGTCTCGAACTGCTGGTTGTAGAGGTCCGGCCCCTCGCCGCCGGCGTTGTAGAACTCCGAGAAGTCCTCGCACGGCGGGTTCGTCGCGTCCCCGTCGTAGCCGCTTTCGCCGCCACCGCTCGGCAGCTGGCACTGCGGGAGGATGCCGGCGTAGAGCCCGGTTGTCGGGTCGATCGTCGCCGCCGTCCCCCCGGCCGTGGTGAACACGTTCGGTGACTCATAGCAGAGGTGCTCACCGCCGAAGTAGACGCTCTCCAGCGTGTCCGCGTCCGCTCCGATCGCCTGCAGCAAGATCGTCTTGTTGCTCGTGATCCCGGTCGAGCTGAAGATCAGGATGTCACCGCCGCCGGTCGTGGTGCACGGGAGCGTCGTGCTGCTGCTGAACTGCTCGGTCACCGAGGCGCTGGATCCGGCTGCGGCCGAGATGTAGGCCTCAGTGGTCTCGTCGGAGCTGGTCTGACCGTCGGTCACGCACGCGTCGCCGCACTCGGTGGTAGTCACCCCGTCCGTTGTCGTCTGGCTCTCGAGGAACAGCTGGGCGGTGCCACTGCTCGGCGCCAGGAAGAAGTTGCCCGAGTAGCTGCCGGTGATCGTGTTCGCCCCGGGGTCGAGCTGTGATGAGTCGACGTCGGTGAAAACCGCGCAGGTGGTGAAGTGGAGGAAACAGGTGCTCGGCATCGGCACGGTCGCGAGCGCCGTGTCGGTGGTCTCGTCGGTGAACTGGAACTCGCCGCCCGACAGGACGAGGAACCCAGGTCGTACCACAGCTTCGACGGTCACCTCGTCTCCCGGAAGCAGCGCCCCGTTGTCACCGGGAACGATGGCAGCCGATTCCACGGACAGGCTCGTCGTGCTCTTGATCTTCAAAGAGAACGACGACGGCTCGTTCGCGGTCGCTGATGCGGGTCCGGCTGCCAGGCCGGCGCCGATCGCGACCGCGGCGACGGTCATCGCGACTCTGGCGCTCCGTCGACTCGCGTGCTTGAAGAGTTGCAACTGCTTCCCCCTTTCGGCCTGCCAGCGGGCCGGTAGCGATACTGGTCCGAGCCGGAGGGCAAGAGGACCCGCCGGAACTCTAACCACGGTGCGCCGCGCCCGGGAGCGCGGATGTGATCAGGGTGTTATCAGGATGCGCGCTGGACGCGCGCCCCGCGCGGCGGAGTTCAGAATGCCGCCGGCGCGCAGGGTGGTCAAGCGGCGAGTCCCGGCGGATTCGATGCCGGCGCGCGTGGGG
>Ga0302181_10001681_pt1 | contig 16298 bp, 24 predicted proteins | sample I_Palsa_E3_3_FD_198786 | JGI IMG/M metagenome (GOLD analysis project Ga0302181, IMG submission 198786) | Peat permafrost microbial communities from Stordalen Mire near Abisko, Sweden - I_Palsa_E3_3 | ecosystem: Environmental > Terrestrial > Soil > Palsa > Peat permafrost | place: Sweden...
TTTCTTGCGCCGTCTTCGTGGCGTCCGATGCTGAGGCCACCTTCACCGCCGCGCGGCCGGCGATTGTCTCCGCCTGCTCCAGCCGGTCAGCCAGCGTGGCCCGGATCTCGGCGATCTTGGCCTCGGTGGCCTGGAGCGCGATGACCGCCTCCTTGGTCGGCTCGCGCCCCGCCGTCTTCTTGAGGTCCATGACCTCGCGCATCATGGCCAGGGACGTCACCATTGCGTCCAGTTCAGACGCGAGGGCGGCGCTCAAATTGCTGTTCACGAGGCCGTGGATAACGTCAAGCTTGTCGTCGCTTCGCTTCGCGGTGGAGGCGGCGAGCTTCTTGGCTGCCTCATCCCGCACCCGCGCAGCCTCGGTAGCCTCGCTCTGCTGGCGGATGATCACGTCCTGCTGCAAAGCCATCGCGGCAGCCGTCTCCCTCGCCTGCCTGGCTACCTCGTCCTGACGCTGGTAGTCGGCGAGCTGGTCCTCGCGATGCATGCGCTCGGTGCGATGGGCGAGGATCAGCGGCGCGGTGATGGAGGAGAAGATCGCCACGACCGCCACCGCGATGAGGGAGATGATCGAGGCTTCGTCCATGTGTCCATTGTTACAGCCCGCAACCCCCGTTTCACCGTCCGTGTACGCTGACACCGTGAGCAACAGGGCAGTCACGTTCCGCGCAGGCGGGACCAGCGGGCAGGTCAGGCCCGCCGCGCTGACCCCTGCCGCCGCTACGGGCCCGGTTACCCTGCTCTGCGATGTCAGCGAGTGGAACCCTCAGATTGCCGACGCTACGTACCTGGCATGGTCCAAGGCGGTGATCATCAGGGGGATGTACGGCGCCGATCACGTCGACGGAGCCTGGTACGGAGGGCAGCGGCGAGAGCAGCTACACGCCGGCGGAGCCCTTTTCGTAGGCTGCTACCAGTATCTGACCGCCACCCAGGACGCCGCCACCCAGGCCCGCGCCCTCGCCACCCTTCTCGGACACCTCAACGTGGGCGAGTACGTCATCGCCGACATCGAGGAAGGCGCCGGGAACCAGCAGGCCAGATGGCTCGCGTGGGCGGAAGTCATCCACGGCGAGCTCGGGTTCGCGCCCGGCAACTACGCGGGTGAGTACTTCGCCGAGTCCGCCGGCCTGACACCCGTCGACTGGATCGCCGCCTACCAGCCGGTCGCCCCCGCCGCGCCGCATGTCCTGTGGCAATTCACGGACGCCTACAACGTCCCCGGCGTCGGTGTCGCCGACTGCTCTCGGTATTTGGGCACGATCGCGCAGTTGCGGGCGCTGGCCTTCGGCGGCACGACGGCACCCGCGGCCCCCGTGCAGCCCGTAACCGCCGCTACCAACTGGACAGAGGCGCTTGTGAACACACTCCCCACCCTGGCCCAGGGGGCGACAGGCAACGACGTGCGAACCGTCCAGGGCTGTCTTTCCGCCCGCGGGCACACGGTGACGATCGACGGCAATTTCGGGCCGGCGACAGCCTCCGCGATCAAGGCGCTCCAGTCCTCGGCGGGGATCAGCGTCGACGGCATCGCTGGCCAGGTCACCTGGGGAAAGCTTTTGAACCGGTGAGTGACTTCCACTTCGGCGGCGGCGAACGCAATGCCCTCGCCGAGATCGAGACCCAGCTCAAGGCGATCGCCGCCAGCCAGGCAGCGAACACCGCCACCCTCAAGGCGATCAGCGGCACCCTTGCCGTGGTCGTAAGCCAACTGAAGGAGATCATCATGTCGCAGGCACAGATCGAGGCTGACGTCACGGCCCTGACCGGCGTTCTCACTGACATCTCAACCGACGCGGCCACCCTCGTCACCGACGTGACGGCCCTCGCGGCCCAGCTCGCGGCGGGCACGCCGGTCGACACGACTTCGCTGGACGCGCTGGTGGCCTCGGCCCAGGGCATCCAGACCGCTGTCGACTCGGCCGTTGCCAGCGCCACGGCACTGGTCACCCCCGCAGCCACCCCCCCGGTCACCCCGCCAGCGGGAACCTGAGCAAAGATCAAGACCGGCTCGCGCCGGTTCTGGGCGGCTGGACTCCGCGTTTGGCTCGACGTGTTTGGCGACGTTCGCCACCACCAGCCGCCAGCAGATTTACCCGGACGGGCGGGCGGCTCAATGGCTGTCCGCCCGTCCGGCATGTCCGGGTTGCCGGTGCAGGTGGCTTGTGCCGGGCGGCCGGTGGTGCCCCGGTGCCCGCGACGGGGACACCGAGGACCGCGCGGAGGATATCCGCCGGTTAAGTCATCCGAGGCGTCGATCAGCCCGGCCGCGAGCCCCGCCCGATACCCCTGTTCCAAGGCCAGCCAGAATCGCGCCGGGACTTGCGTGCCGCGCGCAAGGCAGGCCGCGTGGACCTCCGTGAGCGGCTTCCGCTCGAGCACGTCGGTGATGAGATCCAGTGCGGCAGGCTTGTTCTGCTTCCCTCCGCACGCCACTGACAGGACGCGGGCGCTCATCCCGTTCTCACTGAGCCAGTCCTTCAGCGTTTCGGATGGCCCGAGACACCAGTTCGGGGTGAAGGGGTGCGTCTCAGCCACCGCCGTCACCCAGCCCGCGCGAGCAGCGTCAGCTCGGCCGGGTCGGTGGCGGCGCTGGTCGTACCGCTGCGGCCGAAGCACACGAACGCCCACTGATCACTGACGCTGGTGATTGTGCCCTCCTCGGCGCTGTCTGCGGTGCTGTCACGCGGGAGCCACAGCACGCTGCGGCCGATGCTGGCGCGGCACTGGTCAAGCGTCATCGCCATCCTCCCAGCGCCCCCCTGACCTCCGCGAGCCAGTCATCGACCTCAGCGTAGGACTCAGCCCCGAGTTCCCCGGCCAGCCGTCGCGTGACCTGCGCCACGGTCCAGTCTTCGGCGTCGAGGTACTCCTCGTCCCCGAGCACAAGCGCAGTAAACAGGCGCTCGCCGGTCGACCAGGCCGGGTTCGGGATACCGTCGTTATGGCCGATAGCCCACCGGGCACGGCGAGTGATGTCCGCGGCGAAGTCATCCACCGTCCTCATCCTCCATCCGGGCCTCATGTGCCGCGACCAGGGCAGCGAACCGGGTGCACCCGCCCCCGTGGCCCTGCTCCTGGTCGGCCGGAACGCCGGCCTCAGGACCGTAGTCAAGCACGACCTGGCCGCACGCCGGGCACGTCCAGGCGAACGAGTAGCCGCGGCCGAGCTGCGAGGCTACTGACCCGAACGCCGAGTACTCGTCATGGACGGGTTCCATCGCCGCGCCGATCTCAGCCCAGCTCTTGCCGTCCTCGCGGGCGTAGCGGGCGAGGTCGGCGATCGCGAGGACCGCGGCGTCGCGCAGGGCCGTCGCGGCGCGGACCCCGGCGAGGGGCTCAGGGTGCTCGAGCATCCCCGTTCTCGGCACGCCGCGGACGGCAGGGCGCTTCACTACCTCAGGCGCGAGGGCGAAGATAGCGTTGCGGATCAGGTCGCGGGGTTCGGGGGTGCTCACGGCGCGATCCCTTCGTCCCATCCGTCAAGATTCCCGGTGAATTGCAGGTACTCCTCGGACTCACCCTGAGTCTCGTACTCGTACGGCTTGCCGCAGTAGTCCACTCCGGTCCTCGTGACCATCGGGCAGCCGGTGAGCGCGCGCACTATCTGGTCTATCGCCCACACCTTGTGATGCTCGCCGTCGTACATGCTGTCCGGGGCGATGGCGAGGGCCTTGCGGATGCGATCTTCGGCGTCGGGTATCGGGGTGGTCATGGTGCTCCTGTCGGGCGGGGGGTTTCAGGGCTGAGCCTGGGCTGTGAGCGCGGGGCCTTCCTCGACCTCGCGGATACGGTCAGCGCCCCACTGGCGGGACTTGCCGAACTTGTCCCCGAGGGCACGCTGGGAGAGCGGCTGGCCCTGCCGTACCGACTTGCGGTACTCGGCCCGCCCTCGCTCGGCCTCATGGCTCTTGACAAGCCGCACGGGCCGTGAGGGCGGATTGACCGCCGGCATCTCCGGCGGCTTCGCAGGCACCTGCCCGGGCGGCATTTCCGGTGACACCGGAACGGCCTCTTTGATGGCGTCGGCGGTGGCTTCCCGTGCGACATCTTCCGCGGCCTCCGTGGCGGATTCCGGAGTGGCCTTTTCCGTGGCTTCCGGAGTGGCATCCTCCATGGCGGCCTCGGCGGCGGCATTCACGGGCATGAAGGCCGTCCGCTTGACGACCGACACCATGCCAGCGGCGGCGAGGATGAACGAATACGCTGGCCAACCCCATATCACTGCCCCCACTAGGCCGAACTGGGCACCGAAGGCGACGTTCGCGGCGAGGGTTGCCAGGATGCCAGACCAGACGAGCACCCAGCCGAGGATAAACCGCTTCCCCTTGGCATCTGCCTCATGCAGGAGCATCAGCTCGCCGACGAGAATAAGCATGTCCACCGACAGCGGCAGAAGCCGGGCCGGGACGCCGGTGCCGCCGTGGGCGCGGCCTAGGTCGTAAATGTGGGAGTAGCTAACCACCGCCGCGATCGCCGCGACGCCGGATGCCAGTATCCACATGGCGGCACGGCGCATCTGGTTGCCGCTCAATCGCTTCGAGTGCTTAGGCATGCCGTCCATCGTGTCCCCGTCTCCTGGCCGGTTTCGGTAAGTTGCGCCCGTGTCGTTACTGGTGGGTTGCGAGTGAAGAAATGTCCCGCCGGCCGCCCGTCGCGGCACGGCCGGCGGGGGGTCAGGCCGCGAACTCCAGCTCGAGGGCCTGCCGCTGGTTGGCGCCAAGCCCCCGGACACGCCGGCTGTCCGCGATGCCCAGCCGGGTCATGATCTGACGGGCCCGGACCTTGCCGACACCCGGCATCGACTCCAGCAGCGCCGTCACCTTCAGCTTGCCGATGACCTCGTTTGTCTTGCCCTGGCTGATGACGGCCGGCAGGGTGGTGATCCCGTGCTTGAGGCTGGTCTTGACCTCGGACCGTTCCCTGCGGGCGCGGGCGGCCTTGACCAGGGCGGCGGCACGGTCCTCATCGGAAAGGGGGGGTAGTACTGGCATTGCGTCTCCTTGGTTGTGCAGGCGGGATGCCCGCGGTTGTCCCTGGCGGTTGAGCCGGGAAGTCTTAGAACCTGCGGCTGATTCTCGTACCGAACGGCCCAGGTATGGACGCCCACACCGAGAGGCCGTGCCGACGTCGACGCCGGTAGTGGTGGTGGTGAAAGGCCAGGTAGAGGACTACGACAATGACTATTGCGGCGATCATGATTTGCGCTCCTTGGCTGCCGTGATGGTTTCGATAAAGTCCGCGAACTCGATGGCGTCATACGCTGCCTCGGTGCCGCGCATGCCCTTAACCTCCGGCACCGGGATGCCTGCCTTCTTGGCGCGGGACTTCGCGGTCCGGAACGCCCCGCCGGGCTTGGTCCAGGTGCGAGGCAGCATCCCTGCCTCCTGGGCCTGCCGGACCGTGGTCCAGTTCCGGACGGGCCCGGCGCCATGCGGCACCGCAGCGATAGCTGCGGCTTGCGGTTGTGACGCGTTACGCAGCAGGTCAGGCTGCTCGGGCGCCTCGGCGGCGGGTACATCGGGGCCGTCGAACTCGGTCAGGTGACGCAGTTTCCACGGCACCCGCGCAGTCCCGGACTCGGCCAGCTGCCGGGCCTGCTCGTGGGTGAGGAACGCGATCTGCGTCTCGACCGGGCCACCGGTCCCGCCCTTCACGTTCACCTGCATCCGGCCCCGGATCTTAGACGCCGGCGGCATCGGGGTCTCCTTCCCGACCAGCATGTCCCACGTCGCCGCGTCGTAGCCCGCGAGGATCCGGGTGCCCATGTTCATCCGCACGTCACCCGACCCCGCAGTGGCCTTGGCGGACAGCCGCTGGGACACGAACAGCAGGTGGACCTTCAGCTCACGGCCGATATAGGAGGCGTTCTCCATCGCCCGGATCGCAGGGGACATCGCCGGCAGATTCTCCCGCATGTCCTTCGGCAGCGACTTGTCCTCGGACAGCAGCTCAGCCCAGTACGTGCGGAGCCGGTTCATCATCAGGTTCAGTTCCTCGAGCACAATCATCATCCGCGGACCCGGATTGCCGGTCAGGTTGCCGTAAACGTCGGTGTGCCCCCGGATGAACCTCGCGCGCCGGTCCAGCTCGTCATCGAGGTACACCAGGAAGTCGTGGATCTTCGCGATGTCATCGCAGTACGCGACGTTGGGCAGGCCGCGCGCCCACGGGTGGCTGACCAGCTTGTTGTCCAGGATCGCGGCGATGCCGCCCCTGAGAAGCACCTGCGGGAGGATGCACCGGACGACGACGCTTTTGCCTTTCCCGCTGTCCGCTGACAGCGCAAGGTGGGGGGAGTCGTTCTGCAGGCTGACCTGGGTGGTCCTGGACTCCTGGCCGATGCCGAGGATCAGGTCGTTCACCCCGGCCGTGCGGATCTCCTCGAGGATGCCGGGGACGGTGACGTTCCCGTCCTCATCGGTCTCGCCGCGCAGGGTCACGTGGGCGGGGCACGGCACCGGCAGCGTGAGGTGCAGCTTCATCTCCGGACCGGTGAGCTGCCACGTCTTCCGCGCGCCGCCCATGCCCAGCGTCGATGCCGCGGCCGACGCGATCTCATCCCGTTCCTGCGGTTTCGGCAGCGGGGCACCCTGCGGCCAGGTCAGCACGGCGTAGCTGCGGTCCCTTGGGATCTCTAGCCACGATTCGGGCCTTGCCGCCACCGGGATGCCCGCCTTGGAGGCCAGCCGGACGTGCAGCGGCCGGACGTAGTTCCTGCGGTGCTCCCAGGACTGCAGCCGCCCCCATCCCCGCACGCCGCCGTACGCGCATCCCGCGCCGCCCGTGACAGCCAGGTACGCCAGCGTCCGGGACTGCTGAAGTAGCAGGCCAGCGCCCGTTACAGCCGCCACAAGGGTATATCCGGTGCGCCAGGTGGCGTGCTGCCAGCGGGGCAGGTAGTAGCGGCGGTGCGCGTGCCCGGTCGGCGTCAGCGCCTTCCGCCCAGGACGCAGCCAACCCCTGTCCGTGAGGGGTTTGCCGTGGTGTGCCGCGCCTGAGAACCATCTCCAGGCCAGGGCATGCGGGCCGTGCCGCCGGACCCGGCCGTCAAGGTGGCCGGCCACGCCGTAGACGGCGAACACCATGAGCAGGACGAGGATCAGGAGCAGGGCTGGCATGAGGGGGACTGTCTTCCTGAGACAGGACATGGAACTGGTTGAACGGAAGTGAAATGAGAGGAATAAGTTGAATTGGAAGGGTCAGTTCCTGTGCTTGAAAATCCGTCACCGTAACGGGCGGCGGTAACGGCCGGGCCCGCTTCGGGCCCGGCCCGCCTGCCAGCACCCAGTGACGGTCCATGTCCGTTACGTCCTGATTTCACGGGTGGGCTGTAACGGGTGGCCAGCAGAGCCGTTACACGGCGGCACGCTGCGGTGATCCGTGATCGGATAGACAGGGGCCGCACCGCTTCTTCCGCTTCCCGGACGGCTGCGGCGGCCTGCTCTCGTTCCCTGCGGTGCTGCTCCCTGTCGGCCCGGTTCTGCTTCCTGGTCCCCCAGTAGAGGCCGCGCAGGTGGCAGTCTGCGCGGATCCCGTAGCGGTGGCACGCCTCGTATCCCGGCCCTGGCTTCAGGCCCCGGTGCGCTTCGAGGACGGCGACGGCGACGTGCACCCTGCGGCGGCGCCCGCCGTCCAGCAGGACCGCGTACAGGTAGCCCTTGCGATCCGGGAGCCGGGGCAGGGCCTGGCCGAGGCGCAGCATCCCGCGGGAGTCGATCCGGTCAATGCTGCGGATCCGGGCGCAGGTGCTCGCCTCGTGCGGCCAGTCCGGGATCAGCTCCCATCTCTCATCAGCGCAGCACCCGACGTCGGCAGGTGCCGGCTCGAGGATGCTAAGCGCGCTCAACGGCCCTCCCGGTCTTCGGGCGGCGCTCGAGCATGCGGAGCGCGCGCACCTTGACCCACGCCGTCGCTGCGGCGCCGCGCCGGTCCACGGTGACCGCGAAGGCGATCGCCAGGCCGAAAGCGGCGAGCGGGACCGGGAACGGGACGCCGGCCAGGATCAGGACGACACCCGTCCCCCATCCGGCGATCACGATCGCTTTCGCCGCGTCGCGGGTCTTCACGTACCTCTCCTTCCGGCCAGTCAGCGGGCGGTGCGGGCTCGGGGCGAACGCCTGACGCGCGGCGCCCTGGGCGCGCGGACGGGACGCAGGGGCCGCACGGAGGGGGCCTGCGCCCGTGCGGTACGAGGGCGCAGGGGAGCCGGGGTGGTGCGCCGGGCCCGGCCGGGGTGCCGGTAGCGCCAGGTGGCGCGTATCCGGCGCCGGGCACGGCGAGCGCTGGCCTGCGCTGCGCCCCGGAGCCGGCGGACAGCACCGGGCTTGCGCGGGCCGCGCTTCTCCCGCTCCGCCTGCTTGCGCTCGGCCCTGGTCAGCAGTTTCTCCTGCCCGTTCCTCACCCGGCCGCGGAACCTGGCGCCCGCCCGGCGGGTGCGCTGCGCTCCCGCGCGGACCCGTCCGCCTCCGGCGCGCACGCGGGCGCGGCCACGCACCGCAGCCTGCCGGGCACGGTCGATGCGCCGGCGGCCCCGCTCGATCTCGCGGGCCAGCTCAGTGACGAGCTGCTTTTGCACCCGCCACACCTTTGCCTTGCGCAGGCGGGTCAGGAGTTGCTTGGCCTTGCGGGTCAGGGGGCGCCAGCGGCCCGCCTTGCCCGGGTCCGGGGCTTTCTTCGGGCCGCGGAACCCGTGGGTGCGGGACACCTCATGCCTGAGCTCGTGAACCATCTGGTCCTGCACCGAGGCGTGCTTGGTGCGCCTCAGGTGATGGATCAGGTGCCGGGCTTTCCTGGTCAGCCGCTTGTAGCCGTACGGTCGTGCCATGACGGGACAGCCTCCTCGGGGGCGTAATCGGGAACGGGGGTGACCGCGGCCGGCCCGGCCAGCGCGGGCGCCGGATCCTGGCGCGGGATAGCGGCGGGGGGCGCCGGGGGCATGGGGATGGCCTCACGCCGGCCCGGGCCGATCGCCGTCTGCGCGGGCTGCAAGGCGGACGCGGGGCCGCCTAGGCCGGCGCGCTCGTAGCCGCGGCGGCCCCAGACGGGCGTGACAGCGGCGATGACGGGACGCGTGGAGCGGTGCAGGACCAGCACCTGGCCCTCGCCGAGCATGCGGATCCGCTCCGGCGGGATGGCCCGCTCCTGCCGGGGGGTCCTGGTCTTGGACCCGTCCGGGTTCCTCGTGTGATCCCAGGTGTCCCGCATCCCGCACACCGCCGAGACGGCCTCGAGGTCGTCGTGGTCGGTGCTGCCGCCCCAGAAGATCTTCACGGTGGAGTTGCCCAGGATGGTGCGCCCGTCGTGCTCGCCCCAGCGGGAGTACAGCTGCGACAGCTTCTGTACCGCGGCCATGACGGTGACGCCGTGGCCGCCCGCCTCGCTGGTCCACCTGTGCAGCGGGACCGGGCAGGTGATCGCGGCCTCATCCAGGGCGAACGTCAGCGGGTACCCCAGCCGGCCCCCGGGCCCGGAGGAGGCGAGCCGCTTGGCGGTCTCGAAAAGGTTCGCGGCGAACGCGGCGAAGTACGGGGCGAGGGAGCCGTGGGGCTTGTCGGCGCCGATCAGGTACACGGTGCCCGTTCCCTCGCGGAGGAACGCGGCGGCGTCGAACCCGGCGCCGGCGGGGCAGGATGCGCGGGCCATGGCGGGGTCGTCCATCCACGACAGGGCCGCGGCCGCGGACGCGGCGACCCCGCGTACCTGGTCGGCGTCCCCGTCGGCCACCGCAGCGAGATTGTGATCCCATCCGGGTGCGGCGAACTCCCCGGCCAGGATCGACGCGGGTTCGCGGGACAGCGGGTCGCTGACCCACCCGCAGACCTCGCGCATGCTGGCGCCGCCCAGCGCGGCGGCGTGCAGCATGAGGCGCAGCAGCTCCGCGCCCTTAGCGTCCCACCAGGCGTCTTTCCCGCTGGAGTCCTTCGGCGCGGCGGCCATCAGGTAGCCGGCCCGCTCGATCGCGATCGCCGGGGACTCGCAGCCGTCCACCGGGGACCACGCCAGGGTCGAGGGGATGCCTCCGTCGCCGCCGGGGTTCAGGACGGAAAGCTCGCCCATCCGTGCCCGGGGGATCGCGGTGTGGGCGTACAGGTCGGTGCGGGTCGAGGTGGCCAGGGCCGGACCGGGCGCGTCGGCGAGCCAGCACCCCATCATCCCGGTCTTGCCGGTGCGAGGCGGCGCTACGAGCAGGTAGGAGTCCTCGCGGCTCCCGGCGAGATCCTGGCCCTTCGCCCGGCCGATGCTAACAAAGACGGCCCCCGGGTGAAGTCCGGGGCAGGTGACGGCGGCGCGCTTGCGGACGGCTTCCGGTGACAGTTTCCGGCGCAGCTCCCGCCGCGTGGCGGTGCCCTGGTACCTGCGGCGCCGGCGGATCGCGCCCTTCCCGCCGGAGCGGTGCCAGCCGTACGCCTCTTGCAGGCGAACCCCCGCAATACCGGCGGTCACCCCGGACACGAGGATGCCGGGGTCAGGCTGGCGCAGGACCACGGCGCTGGCGGCGGCAGCGGCGAAACCCGCGGCGTAAGGCCATGCTTCCCGGGCCACGCGGGCCCGCTTGCGCTGGACGGCACGCCGGACCCTGCCGGGCGGCTTGCGCTCGGGGGCGGCCGGCAGGGGCCTGGCCCAGAACGGCCTAGCGGGCGTGCGGGCGGTCACCGGGCGCTCCTCGTCCTGCGTTCGCGTACCGCCGGCTGCGCGCTGCGCGCCTGGCGGGACGGCAGCGGCGGCCGGTTTTCCTCCGCGATCCGGGACTGCCGCCACCGTGCCAGCGTCCGGTCCTGCCCGCGGCCGAGCTCGGCGTCCCGGCGGTGCGGCTGGCCCGTGGCCGGGTTGACCCGTCCGCGGACGCCGGGGAGCCGGGAACGGATCTCGTCCCCGCCGCGCCGCACCTGGCCGCGCCTGCCGCGGGCGATGTCCCGGCGGTTCCGCCAGTTGCTGAAACCGGCCCGGGTTCCGTGGATGCGGCGTCCTGCCGCGCGGTGCCATGCGTTGCTGGCGTGGACCCTGCCGTTGGCCAGGCGCCAGCGCAAGGTGGCGAGGTGATCGCGGGGGCTGTTCACCGGGGTAGCTCCTGCTGCTCAGGCTGGACGCGGGCGGGTGCCTGCCTCGCGGCTTCCATGAGCCCTGCGAGCAGGCCCGCGTCGATGTTCACGTTGACAATTGGCTGGACCGGGGCGGCGATGGCGCGGGGAGCCTCACGTGCCGGGACGGACTGCGGGCTCACCTGGCACAGCAGCGGCGACGGGCGGCGGTCGCTTCCCTGGTTCCTGCGGCGCCCCTGCACCCGCAGGACCAGGACCGTCACGACAGCCGCGGAAAGGACCGCGCTGAGCAGCACCGCGATAACGCCGGCCGCGATGCCCGCGTCCTGCGCGGCCTGGTGCCGGTGGGTGAGCACGAGCGCGGCGCCGATCAGCAGCAGGGCCCCGCCCGCGGTGATCCTGATGCCGCCGGCGGTGTGGCCCTGGAACGTGCCCTCGAACCTTGTCATGCTGCTTCCTCTCCCGGGGATACGCACGGGGTTAACCTTGGTCATTACGCGGCCTTCCTGGCCGCTGCCGCCCGCTGCCGCCGCTTCTCGTCCGCGATCCGCCGGCACGCACGGCACCACGTCGGGGTACCGCCCCGCCCGCTGTACGTGTTCCCCGGGGTCATCAGGTGCAAGCCGTTGCCGCACAGCCCGGGCCCGCCCCCGGCCTGAGCCCGCATATCGCGGCGCTGCCGCTCAGACTTCCCGCCCCAGGTGCCCCATCTCTCAGGGGCCGCCAGCGCGAACTCCAGGCACTGCGCGGCCACCGGGCAGCCGGCGCAGATAGCCCGGGCCTTGCGGTTGGCGTCCACCGCGTTTCCGTCCTCCGGCGGGAAGAACAGATCAGGGTCCTCGCCGCGGCAGGCAGCCCGGTCCCGCCAGCCCTGGCGTGCGAGGCTGACCGGGCGGGGCGGGCTGACGGTCCTCACTGACGCCACCACCAGGGGACGGTCGGCCGCAGGTCGTCCACCCAGCCGTTGAGCCGGAGGTATGTTTCGTCCTCAACGCGCCCCGGCGGGAAATACGCCTGAAGCGCCTCATCGGCCGTCTTGAACGCGGCGATCCGGGCTGCCCGCTCGTCCTTCGGCAGGCGAAGCCACTGCCTGATGGTGATCTGGCCGGCGGTGCTCATACCGTCGCTCCGCTAACCGCGTCCCCGACCGCACCGAGGACGAGGTTCAGCGCGTCAGCGAGCGGGCCGGGAGGGAACGCCTCAGGTGCCCGGATCGCAGCCTCAAGGAACGCCTGGTCAGCTATCCCGGATGGTCCGCCGTCAGAGGCGATAAGGGTATACGACGCGCAGTTCAGCACGTCGTACAGGGCCACCAGATCCATCAGCCGGCAGCTTCCTGAATCACGGTCGCGCTCGCTGCGGTCACATCGGCCAGCCTCAGCGGAGGGTTCGCCACCATCGCGGCCTCGCACTGAGCCCATCCCTGAGCCACGCCCGCGGCGAAGATCTCCGCGATAGCCAGTTCGCCCCTGTAGTGGTCCAGTGCCCGCGAGATCGTCTTGGCGCTGGCCGGGGCCGCCTGCTGGCCGATGCGGGACAGGTAGCCCGGCACGGTCTCCTGGTCGCGGACCGAGCGGCGCGGCGCGGAATCGCCGGCGAGTACGGGGAATTGTGTTATGGTGGCGTTCATCTGAAACCCTTTCTGTCCTGTCCTGGGCTTGGGGTAGTTGTGTGTTATCCAGAGCGGTCCCGCCTTGCAGGGCGGGGCCGTTCGTCTTGTCCGGGGCGCGGTTCACTGGGAGGACCGGTCGCGCTTGCACCGTCACGGCCGAGTGCTTGTGAGCGCTCATGCCGCCACCTTTCGCAGGTGATTCACGCGCTTCGTCACGTCGTGCCGGGCAATCCCGGTCTTACCGTCGCTCTGCGCCTCGGCCTGACTGGCCGGGAGATTCGCTAGGTTCGTGCCCGCGTTCTCATCGCGGTCGTGCTCAGTTCCGCAGGCCGGGCAGGTCCATGTGCGATCCTTCATGGTCAGCGCGGTGTTGACGTGCCCGCAGCCGACCGCCGAGCAGGTCTTGGACGACGGATACCAGCGGTCCGCCAACTGCAGTTCGCAGCCGTACCACTCCGCCTTGTAGGTGAACTGCCTGCGCATCTCACCGGCCGCAGCGTCCTTCCACGCCTTGCGGTGATGCCGCAGACCGCGCATGTGCCCAGTAATGCAGAGATCCTCGATGACCACCGTGCCGTGGGTCTTGGCCAGGCGGGTCGTCGCCTTATGGATCGCGTCGGAGCGGATATTCGCGGTGTGCGCGTAGACCCGGCCGAGTTTGCGGTCGGCTTTCCGCCAGCGCGAGGAACCTTCCTGTTTCCGGGAGAGCGCCCGGTGCGCATGTCGCAGGACCGCGAGCGACGTGCGCAAGGCGCGCGGGTTTGGGACCTTCTCCGCGACCGTCCCGTCAGGCCGCATGACGATGAGTAGGTTGTTCCCGATCCCCACGTCCACGCCTACGGTGTCCGCGCGGAGCTCGGGCCGGCGCGGCGCGGCGATTTCAAGCCGCAGCGACACGGACCAGCGTCCGCTCTTCTCCCGGATCGTGGCGGCGAGAACACGGCCGGTGCCCCGGCGGACGTGGCGCCACAGGTCGCGGATGTTCTCCGCCGTGCGGACGCGGCCGACGCCGGGCAGGAAGACTGTGCGGGGGCCCTCGACGCGGACCGTCACGGAACCAGCGCCATAGGTGCAGCGAACCGGGTCCTTGCCCTTCCTCCTGAACCGGGGGAACCCCACCTTCGGACCCTGACGCTTACCCGTCTTCGAGGCGTGCCAGTTCTTGAGCGCGGTCACCGCGTCGGCGACGCCGTTCTCGTAGGCGCATTTCGAGCACGCGCGCCACCAGGAGCCGGTTACCTCGCCGGTCTCCGGGTCGGTGATCTCGGTGGCCTGCTCCTTGACCTGGTTCCAGCGCTTCTGCAGCGCCCACGCAGACCACACGGTGTTGTCGTACTCCCCGGTAGCCTCACCCGCGTCAAACGACGCCTTGATCTGCGCGACCGCCCAGTTGCAAGCGAACCGGCGGGCACCGTCATCGCGCCGCCACTGTGCCGCCTGGCTCGGTTCCGGCTCCAGGGTGACCGTCCGGCCCTTGATGATGGCCCCGGCCGGGGCCTGGTATTTGGCCATTACGCCGCCGCCTCGTCCGGGACTCCGGCCGCGAGCAGCGCGGCCAGCTCGTCGGCGGACGGCAGTACCTGATCCAGCAGGCCGACGAGCACATGATTCATCGGCTGGCCCTTCACCAGGGCCAGCATGCGGAGGCGCCGGTCGACCGCTGAGGTGATCCGGGTGGCGATCCGCACGTCGCAATGCATGGGGCCGTCCTCCTTGAGGGGGGTTGCAGCGATACGGTTCGGTGTGTCGCTGTCCTACTGACTGTAACTGTACCGGTACGGCAAAATCAACCCCTGAGGCCGAGATAAATCGGCACTCGCTGTTATGGTTGGCGGTACGCGGGACAGTCCGCGTGATAGGACACCCGGAGGTCTTGCAATGCCTAAGGCAGTGCGGAACGAACCGCTGCACCTGCAGATCGCAGGTCACTACAAGCGCCTGATACAGACTGGCCAGATCGCGTCAGGGGACCGGCTTCCCTCGGTCCGCGAGGTCAGGGATGACTGGGAAGTCGGCCACCAGACCGCGCAGCGCGCCCTGCTGCACCTGCAGACTGAGGGACTGGTCCGCTCCGGCCCGAACGGCACGTTCGCCAACGGAAAGCGGACCAAGTACGGCCCGCAGCAGCGGATGCGATTCGCAGGGTTCCCTTCCGCCGAGCGGATCGAGATACTCTCCGCCGGCCTGGTCAGCGCGCCCGCCTACATCCTGCCGATCCTCGACCCGATCGAGGCCATGACGGGGTTCTGGCCGGTAGTCCGCCGCGAGTGGGTCCTCTACGAAGCCGGCGGCGTCCCGTACGTGCTGTGGGTGTCGTGGTGCCCGGCCGAGGCGGCCGAGGCGGCACCGGAGCTGCTGCGGCTGGAGCCGCTGCCTGATCCGGGCAACGAGGCGAGGCTCATCGCCGAGCGCACCGGGAAGACGATCACGTGGGGTCACTCCGCAAGGGAATCCCGGCTGATCAAGGATGACGGGCGAGAGGGCCCGCTGCTGCACCTGCCGCCAGGGTCGTGCGTCCTCGCCGAGGTTTACCAGTGGGCCAGCGGGGACGAGATCCTGGAGTACGGCGAGTACGTCGTGATCGGGAACCGCGTCATCGAATCCGACATGGAGCCGTGATCGCGATGGCGAAGCTGAGCGGCGGCAAGTTCACGTGGGCGGGACGGTTCCCTGACGGACGCACCCTCTTTTTTGAGGGCGACGATCGAGATGGGTTTATCAAGGTGATTGCCGGCGAGTTCGGTTTCGACCCTAGCCAAGCCCCGGGAGACCTGACCGGGATGTATGACCGCCTGGACGACCCCCGTGAGCCGACATGGGATAGCGAACACGGCTGGGCGTTCCACTGCCCTGCTGAGCATCTGGACGCCATCTACGGCAGCGACCGGTTCCCGGTGGGGTCTTGAAGCCCAGGACTGCAGGAGAGCGCCTGATGTGCTCTGACGGCGTGAACCTCGCCCACACCTGCCGCCTGTGCGGTAAGCCGCTCCTGTCCTGCTGGGATGACGGACCCGCGATCTCCTGGCACGCAACCGCGGCCGATGCGCTGGCGTGCGCGTCGGGAGCAGGCTCGACGTGATCAAGTCGGCGTGCCGGCTACCGGGCGGTCACAGAGTGTGGAATGCTGGGCGGGACTCGCGGCAGGAGGCTGACGTGACGTAACACAGCTAAGCCGTCTCGCAAGCTTCGCGAAACGGCTCTCATAATTTCATCCGAGCGACCGGCCCACCTGGCGACCAACCTGCTGGCCGAACCGCTCATCCACCACACAACCCGCTGAAGCGGGGCCGAGCTTTTTGCTGCCCCCCGAAGGCTGTCCGGAAGGAGTGAGAACACCATATCACCAAGCAGCTTGGCCACGCCATGCCCTGACACAGCCGGCGTTTCGCGTGTCCGCGGCCCCCCTTGACGCCGCCTTGACTTCCGGCACCACCCCCGGAGGCATGTCCAGCGGTCAGGCAGCACGCCCCTAAGACACCGCGGCCAGGACACGCCGACCGGGCGGGACCGCAGATTCAGTGCTGACGTGCGCGTTGCAAATTGACGTGGCCTGCTGATCCTGGGTGCCCACCCAGCTTGAACCCGACCCGGTCACGCTTGTCCGGGCCCAGCTTTTTTTCCAGGCGGGCCTTAAGACAAGACGG
>Ga0302181_10001682_pt1 | contig 16272 bp, 11 predicted proteins | sample I_Palsa_E3_3_FD_198786 | JGI IMG/M metagenome (GOLD analysis project Ga0302181, IMG submission 198786) | Peat permafrost microbial communities from Stordalen Mire near Abisko, Sweden - I_Palsa_E3_3 | ecosystem: Environmental > Terrestrial > Soil > Palsa > Peat permafrost | place: Sweden...
GATATCGCCGACCGTCTCGGCCTGGAGCGATTCTCCGTCTCTGGCGCCTCTGGCGGTGGCCCGCATGCCCTCGCCGTGGCTGCCCTGCTCGGAGATCGGGTGATCAGGGCCGCTTGCGTGATGAGCCTCGCGCCGTTTGCGGCGCTCGGGGCCGGATGGTTCACCGGAATGGACCCCGAGAACGTCGCGGAATTCGGGTGGGCTCTGGAGGGCGAGGAGCGCCTGGCGGCCGAGCTGGAACTCCAAGACACCGAACAGCGCGAGCGGGTCGCCGTAGACCCGGCCAAGATGCTCGAGAATTTTGACCTGCCCGAATCGGACAAGCAGGTCCTGGGTCGCCAGGACTTCGCAGCGATGTGGCGTGAGGTAACGATCGAGCAGACGCGCAACGGGGTGTGGGGCTGGGTCGACGATGATCTCGCCTTCGTCTCTGCCTGGGGATTCGATCCGGCCACGATCGCTGTCCCGACCCTGGTGTGGTACGGGACAGGCGACGTCATGGTCCCTCCGCGCCATGGCGAGTGGATCGCGAGCACAGTACCTGGGGCTATCGTCAGGTTGAGCGAGTTCGGACACCAGGGAAATCCGGACGTCGACCTGGTCGAGCGCCTTAACTGGCTGACCGGCTCGTCGGCCTGACCCAGTCCGTAAGGCGCCGGAACGCCCGGGCTCCGGCACATCGCCAAGATCGGAGCCGAAGTGACCGTCGGTGATGATGTCCGTGCCCCGTTCGGCGGATCCTCGGCGGACCCAAGCCCGGCTGGCCTGCTAATAGCGAATCCGCCCACGGGGACCGGGACCAGGACCGGGCTGATCCTGTTCCCGCGGGCGGCGGCCCTCCCGTCGGTGTGGGTCGGCTCGGTGCCCGCCGCCGGCCTCACGCCGGGCGATGCCGCGGCGCTGCTGGGAGCGGCCCGGCCCTGCCCCCTGCTGCCCGAGCACGGCGAGGGCTGGTTCGGCCGGCCCGGCCTGTCCGGGCACCGGCTAGGCCAGGGCGCGGCCGGACCCGCGGCCGGACGTGACTGGTCGCCGCTGTTCCGCCCGGCAAGATCCGAGCCTGCGCGTTCGGAGCCCGCGCGTTCGGAGCCTGCGCGTTCGGAGCACGGCGGTCGCCTGGCTCGTATCGAGGCCGCGGACACGGTCGCCGGCCTCGAGCTGGTGACCGAGATCGAGGCGGTGCCTGGCGGCGCGATACGCGCCCGGCACACGCTGACCAACACCGGCCGCCAGCCCTACGTCGTCGACAGCCTGGAAGTGGTCTTCCCGCTGCCCGGGCGGGTCGGGGAAGTCCTCGACTTCACCGGGCGGCAGACCGCGGAACGGATTCCGCAGCGCCATCGGATCGGCGACGGATTGTGGCTGCGCGAAGGCCGCCGCGGTCATACCGGCCATGACTCCGCCACCATGGTGGTGGCCGGAGTCCCGGGCTTCGCCTTCGGCCGCGGCGAGGCCTACGGCGTGCACGTCGCCTGGAGTGGCAACACCGTGCACCGCGTCGAACGCGTAGCGTCCGGCCCGGGCGTCACCACCATCGGCGGCGGCGAACTCCTGCTACCTGGCGAGGTCACCCTGGCTGAGGGCGAGTCCTACGCCACCCCCTGGGTCTATCTCGCGGCTACCGGCGACGGCCTGGACGACCTGTCGGCTCAGTTTCACGGCTACCTGCGGTCGCTGCCCGCGCACCCGCGCTCGCCCCGCCCGGTGAACCTCAACGTCTGGGAAGCCGTCTACTTCCGCCACGACTTCGCCAAGCTGGCGGCGCTGGCCGACCTGGCCGCCGACCTCGGGGCGGAGCGGTACGTCCTCGACGACGGCTGGTTCGCCGGACGCCGCAGCGACGAGGCCGGCCTGGGTGACTGGCAGGTGGATGAGGCCGTCTGGCCCGCCGGGCTGGGTCAGCTCGCCGGCTACGTGCGTGCGCGCGGCATGCAGTTCGGGCTCTGGATCGAGCCCGAAATGGTCAACCCGGACTCCGATCTCTACCGCGCGCACCCGGACTGGATCCTCGCCACCGGCCACCGAAGGCCGCCGCTGCAGCGGCATCAGCTGGTTCTAGACCTGACCCGGCCCGAGGTGAGCGCTTACCTGCTTGAGCGGATCAGCGCACTGCTAACGGAATACCCGATCGAGTACATCAAGTGGGACTGCAACCGCGACATCATCGACGCCGGAAGCGGCGCCCGCGCGGGCGCGCCGTCCGCACACCAGCAGGCGCTGGCCGTCTACGCGCTGCTTGATGAGCTGCGCAGGCGGCATCCGGACGTGGAGTGGGAGTCGTGCGCGGCCGGCGGCGGCCGGATCGACCTGGGCATGCTGGAGCGGGTCGAGCGAGTCTGGACATCGGACATGACCGATGCCCTGGCCCGGCAGTCGATCCAGCGCTGGACCGGCCAGCTGGTGCCGCCGGAGTATCTGGGCGCGCACGTGTCCGCGCCGTTCTCGCACCAGAGCGGCCGGTACATGCCGTTGTCGCTGCGGGGCGCGACAGCCTTGTTCGGGCACTTCGGGATCGAATGGGACATCACCCAGGCCACGCCCGAGGAACTGGCCGAACTCGCCGCCTGGATCCAGCTGTACCAGCAGCATCGCGCGCTCATCCACGCCGGCCGCCTCGTCCGGATCGACACCCCGGACGACACCGCCTGGATGCACGGCGTCGTCGCGGCCGACTCCTCAACCGCGCTGATGGGCTACGTGCAGCTCGACGAGCCCGGAAACGATCAGCCCGCCGCGCTGCGGGTCCCAGGGCTTGACCCGCGGCGACGCTACCAGGTCACCGACGTGACACCGGGCGCGCGCCCGCCTCACCGGGCTCGAAGGCCCGGTGCGGCCGATGCCCGGCTCCCCGCCGTCCAGGTCTCGGGCGCCGCGCTGGCCCGGATCGGCCTGGCCATCCCGCCCCGGCGCCCCCTGACCGCCGTCGTGTTCCTCATCGAGGCGACCTGACCAACCCCCAGGCGGCGGCGGGAGTTGATTTCGCCGGGTCCGGCTTCGACGATGGTAAAGTGATCGCTAACCCTGGTCGAAATTTCTTTCCCGTCGTCACCCGATCCTGGCGGTTGGCATGACCGTGGCACCCATGAGCCTGCGCGAGCGCCTGGCCTCGGGCGACTTCGCGGTCACCGCCGAGATCAGCCCGCCCCGGGGCGCGGGCACCGGCCCGGTCGCGAAGGCGGCGATGCTGCTCCGGGATTGGGTCGACGCCGTCAACGTCACCGACAACCAGGGCTCGAACGCCCGGATGGCCAGCTGGGCCGCGAGCCTGGCCGTCTTGGCCGCCGGCCTGGAGCCGGTGATGCAGATGACCTGCCGGGACCGCAACCGCATCGCCCTGCAGTCCGACCTGCTCGGGGCCAGCTCGCTCGGCATCCGCAACATCTTGGTCATGACCGGCGATCATCCGAAGTCCGGTGACCACCCCGAGGCCAAGCCGGTGTTCGACCTGGACAGCATCCAGCTGCTCTCGGCGTTTCGCGCCCTGCGCGACGAGCACACCCTGATGTCCGGGCGGCCGGTTGACCCGGCGCCCGATTGCTTTCTCGGCGCGGTGGAGAACCCGTTCGCCCCGTCGGCCGCGTCCCCCGCTGACCGGCTCGCCAGTAAGGTCGCGGCGGGTGCCCAGTTCGTTCAGACTCAGTTCGTTTTTGACCTGGCCGCGTTCGACCGGTGGATGGCGCAGGTCCGGGACCTGGGGCTGGATAAGCGGTGCTACATCATCGCGGGCGTCGGCGCGATCCGGTCCCGGCGGGCCCTGGACTTCATCCGGGACAAGATCCCCGGGGTGGACGTGCCCGACGACGTCTACCACCGGCTGTCCGCCGTCCCGGCGGACCAGACCGCGGCCGAGGGGGCCAGGCTCGCGGCCGAGACCATCGCGCAGGTCGCCCAGATCCCCGGGGTGGCCGGCGTGCACCTGCTGGTCGCGGGGAACGAGCAGGCCATCCCCGCCATCCTGGACGGTGCGGGCCAGCGGAGGCGGCGCGATGGACATTGACCTGCGGCCGGTCAAGAAGCTGCGGGAGTCCGCCGCGGCCCGGTCGGCGCTCGGCCCGATCATCGAGGCGGTCTGCGCGTCGCCCGCCGACCTGTCCCGGCTGCGCGTGGTCTGCGACTGGATCCAGTACCGGCATAACTTCCGCGAGCCGGTGGCCGCCCGGCCGATCGGGGACTCCGGTGTCGAGGTCGCCTTTGACCTGCGACGCTGCGGCGACATCCCGCCCGAGAACCTGGCCGCCGCCGTCAAGGGCTCACTGGCGGATCCGGGCGGCCTGGCCCTCGAGCCGTGGCTGCCCGGCCGGGACAGCTGCATCTGGCGGTTCAACGCGCTGTACTGGCAGGCGCTTTCCGGCTGGGAGCAGGCCACCGGACGCGAGTACGAACAGTCACTGCCCGGCGGCGAGAGCGACGCGACGAACACCGAGGCCGCCCGGGAGCTCATCTTGGAGCTCTTCCGGATCTGGGATGACCTGGACGCGCGGCGCGCGCTGCCCGACGAGCTCTACGTGCTGGAACTCGGCGTGGGCAACGGCAATCAGGCGCGCACCTGGCTGGATGAATTCGTCTCACTCGACCGCAGGCACGGGCGCGATTACTACCGCAGGCTGCGCTACCTGATGGGTGACTATTCCCCGCACGTGCTCGACCGGGCCCGCCAGGCCGTGGCCCACCACAGCGAGCGGATCAGCGCGCTGGTCGTCGAGGCGACGCGGCCGGCCATCACCCTCGGCTTCCTGGCCGGCAAGGCCTTCCTCGTCTACATCTCCAACGTCTACGACAACCTGCCGACCGACGAGGTGGCGCGCATCGGTGGACGCACCTACCTGGTGGAGACCCAGGCCTTCCTGGCCGACGCGGACGCCGATGTCATCGCGGGCCGGTTCTCGACCCAGAAGGACCAGCTGCCAGCGCTCATCGGCCGGCTGCTGCGGATCGGGCCTGAGCTGCTCAGCGAATCCGCGCCCGGGCACTTCGCCGACCCGGGCCAGGCTGTCTCGTTCTGGCAGGCGGTGTGGGAAGCGCTCCGGCTGCGGGAACGCTACGCCCCGCTGGAGGGCCTGGACCGCTACCAGGTCATGCCGTCGCTGACCGGTGAGATCCTCAGGTCGCTGATCGAGGCGGAAGGCGATGTCCGGATGCATGTCAGCAACGGCGCGCTGAGCAGCTTCGCCGGGACCCTGCCGCTGCTGCACCCCTACGGCCGGGTGCAGTGCCACGACCTGTTCCTGACCGGCAGCGAGCAGTACCGCACCGGGTTCTACGGGCCGGGCAAATACGACGGGTCGGTGGTCAACTGGGTGAACGGGCCGCTGCTCCAGCTGGTCGCGAGCCGGCGGGGGTTCGGCGTGGAGTTCACCCCGTTCCGGCAGCGGCCCGGGTCGAACATCCTGACCCTTACCGCGCAGGCCAGGGACTGACCGCGATGGTGCTACTGCCGACCACGGTGGTGGGCTCCTATTCGGTGCCGGAGTGGCTGGAGCGGCTGAAGACCGAGTACTACCAGCGCAGGATCAGCGCGCGGCATCTCACCGAGATCCACGACGTCGCCATCAAAGCGGCGGTCAAGGACCAGGAGCTTGCGGGCATCGACATCGTGTCGGACGGCGAGTTGCGCCGGGACAATGACGTCGACTACTTCCTGGCCCGGATCCCGGGCGTGCACATCCCGCAGCGGGCCAAGACCGACTACTTCGACTACTACGACGCGGAGGTCACCCGGCCGCTGCCCGAAGGCCCGCTGCCCGAAGGCCCGCTGACCGGCGCCGCCCCCGCCCCCGGCCCCGGGCTCGGACTCGGGCTCGCCGACGACTTCCGGTTCACCCGCCAGCTCACCCAGCGGCCGGTCAAGTTCTCCTTCACCGGTCCCTTCTCGCTGTCCCGGCGAATCCGCGACGGCGCCTACTCCTCACCCGGCGACCTGGTCCGCGCGCTGGCCCGCAGGCTCAACGCCGAGGCCCGCGAACTCGCCGCGGCCGGCGCGGACTTCCTGCAGATCGACGAGCCCTTCCTGGCCGGGTACCCGGAGCACGTCGAGCTCGCGGTCGAGGCGGTCAACCTGGTGGTCGAGGGTGTGCCCGCGACGTGGGCGCTGCACGTCTGCTACGGCAACCGGTATGCGCGCCCGTCCTGGGAAGGGCACTACGACTTCTTGTTTCCGGCGGTGAACGCCGCGCGGGTGGACCAGATCGTCCTCGAGTTCGCCCGCAAGGGCCTGGATGACCTGCGGCTGATCCGGCAGCATCAGTGGGACAGGTGGCTCGGCTTCGGCGTGATCGACGTCAAGTCGCCGCAGGTCGAGACGGCCGAGGTGGTGGCATCCCGGATCAGGCGCGCGCTTGAGTACGTCCCGGCCGACCGCCTGATGGTCAACCCCGACTGCGGGCTGCGGCACCTGGCCCCCGAGGTAGCCATCGCCAAGCTGCACGCCATGGTGGCCGGGGCCGCGACGGTGCGGGCGGAACTGACCGGAACTTGTCCCATTTTAGTTGTATAGCTATATTTGTTGTGTGAGTGCAACTATATCGGCGCAAGCTGGCCCGCCGACCCGGCGTCGCCAACGGCTCATCCTGGCCATCTGCTGCCTGAGCCTGCTGATCGTGGGCCTCGACGCCACCATCGTCAACGTCGCGCTGCCCTCTATCCAGCGGAACCTGCACGCCCCGGTCAGCGGCCTGCAGTGGACCATCGACGCCTACACGCTCGTCCTGGCCAGCCTGCTGATGCTCTCCGGCTCGACCGCTGACCGGTTCGGCCGGCGCCGGGTCTTCCAGCTCGGGCTCGCCCTGTTCACCGCCGGCTCGCTGCTGTGCAGCATCGCCCCCAGCCTCGAATGGCTCGTGCTGTTCCGGATCATGCAGGCGGTGGGCGGCTCCATGCTCAACCCGGTCGCCCTGTCGATCATCACGAACACGATCACCGACCGGCGCGAGCGCGCCCGGGCCCTCGGCATCTGGGGCGCGGTGTTCGGGCTGAGCCTGGCCCTGGGGCCGGTCCTCGGCGGCGTGCTCGTCAGCACCATCGGCTGGCGGGCGATCTTCTGGATCAACGTTCCCGTCGGGATCGCCGCGATCGTCCTGACGCAGTGCTTCGTCCCGGAGTCCCGGGCCCCCCGCGCCCGCCGGTTCGATCCGGCCGGCCAGGCGCTGGTCATCACCATGCTCTCCACCCTGACCTACGCCCTGATCGAGGGCCCGCACCGCGGCTGGGGATCGGCCCTGATCGTGAGCCTGTTCGCCGTCTCCGTCGCCGCGGCCGCGGCCCTGGTCATGGTCGAGCGGCGGCGCGAGCAGCCCCTGCTCGACGTGCGGTTCTTCCGGAGTGCGCCGTTCAGCGGCGCCACCGTCATCGCGGTGGCCTCCTTCGCCGCGTTCGGCGGTTTCCTGTTCCTGAACAGCCTGTACCTGCAGGATGTCCGCGGCTTCACCGCGCTGCACGCGGGACTGCTCACCCTGCCCATGGCCGGCATGATCGCGCTGTTCGCACCGGTCTCGGGACGGCTGATCGCACGCTGGGGACCGCGCACGCCGCTGCTTCTGGCCGGGCCGGCCATCGCCATCGGCGGCCTCCTGCTGGTGCGGCTCGGTCCGCATACCTCCATCGGCTACCTGGTCCTGTCCTACGTCATCTTCGGGATCGGGCTCGGCTTCGTCAACGCGCCGATCTCCAACACCGCGGTGTCCGGCATGCCCATCGAGCAGGCCGGGGTGGCCGCGGGCGTCGCCTCGACCAGCCGCCAGGTCGGCGCCACCCTCGGCGTGGCGATCACCGGGGCGCTTGTGGCCGGCGGCACCGGCGCCGGCTTCACCGTCGCGAGCCACGCCGCCTGGGCCATCATCGCCGGCTGCGGCGTCGCGGTCGCGTTCCTGGGGTTCTTCTCCACCGGCCGGTGGGCCGCGGGTACCGCGGAACGGGTCCGCCTCAGCCTGGTCGCGGACAAATCAGCCCCGGAGGTACCCAGTGACCCGGCGCCAAGCACCGCACGATGACAGCGCCACTCGCGTCTGGCAGGCCCTGCGGGCCTTCGTGCTCGCGCACGACCAACGCGACGAACTGCGCGACACCCTCGGCCTGGGCCGTGGCACGGGCCGGATCAAGGTCCTGCTCAGGCTGACCGAAGGCCCCCTCACGCTGCGCGACATCGCCGAGTTCACCGGCGTCGACGCCCCCTACGCCACGCTCATCGTCGACAGCCTCGAGGCCAGGGAACTGGTCGAGCGGACACCTCACCCCGGCGACCGCCGGCGCAAGCTCGTGACGCTCACCCCGGCCGGCCGGCAAGCCGCAGCCCACGCCGCGCACATCATCAGCCAGCCGCCGGCCGGCTTCACCCAGCTCACCGACGCCGAGCTCGCCGTCCTGGAATCCCTCCTGGCCCGCCTCAGCTGAGCTACCAGCGGAGCTGGGCGATCGTGTCATAGTCCGCCGAGGAATACCCGACCAGCCCGGACGACAGGGCGAAGATCCACTCCGACACGCCCAGGGACAGCGCGAGGCGGCTGCAGCGGGCGCAGAAGTGAGGTGCCTCCAGCCGCACCGAGTCGTCGGCCTCGAGCCGGACATAGATCAGCCGGGAATCCGGCAGCATCCGCCAGCCGTCGCCTTCCCGGGCCAGCGTGATCGCCCGCTGCTCGGCGTGGGTCCGGCACAGGTCGTGGTGACCGACCTCGCCGAACTTGCAGTAGCAGTGGTCTTCTCCGGGGAACGGCACCCCGTTGGTGCCCCAGGCCAGCAGGCTGCCGTCCCGGACGAGCACCGCGGCGTGCCGGGTCCGTGCGTGGGAATCCCGGGCCAGTTCCGCGGCCCGCTCCACCATCTGTTCCGCCAGATGGCTTTCGTGCCGTTTCAGCGGCCGCCATTGCGGCTCCTGCCCTGGTTGCATGCCCACCCTGGACAGGCTAGCGTGCGCGGTCGGGCACGCTTATGCCGACACCACGATGACCGTGGTGTGCCCGATCCTGACCTTGTCGCCCTTCTTCAGCCGCTGGCCCTGGTAGATGCGGCGCCCGTTGAGCCAGGTGCCGTTGGTCGAGCCGAGGTCTTTGACGTACCAGAGGCCATGGGCGGGCTCGAACAGGGCGTGCTGGCTGGAGGCGTGATCGTCGCTGATGGGCAGGGTGCCCTGGCGGCCCGCGGTGAATTCGGTGTAAAAGACGCGGGTCTGATCGCCGGCCTGGACGACAAGCGACTGGGCGCGGCGCCCGTCGGCGACGGTGGCGTCCCCCTTGTTTGTGACGGCGGACGCGACGGCCCGCCAGGCTTTTTGCTCTTGCTCGGTGGTGTCTTCCCACGGCGGCAGGGACCCGGGGTGTGCGCCGCGGTGGGCTTCGTATGCCGTCTTCGCGAGGCGGTCTAGGTCAGGGCTAGTCACCCTTCGATGATGCCAGAGCCTCGCGCGGTTCTGTAAAAAAAACGACACGCATTGCGAGCGTGCCGCGCCGTTGTCAGTGATTTATCTGCCGAACGATCCTGGTTCGTGTTCCCATCACCGTCAGCGACCAGGCGCGAAGCTCGTCAGGACCGTATCGTCGATGGCTTCGGTCGCCGCGTCATGAACCGGTATCGCCGACGACCCGTTCTAGCTCATAGGCAAGGCGTGAACACCCGATGGCTGGGGGTGCCATGGTGACCGCCGACCATGCGCGACCGCTGCTGGTCAGGCTGCTCGGCCCGGTGCGGGCCTGGCAGGGGGACCGCGAACTGGAGCTGGGCGGCCCGCAGCGCCAGGTGGTACTCGGGCTGCTCGCGCTGCGGGCGAACCAGGCGGTTTCCCGCAGCGAGCTCATCGACGGCATCTGGGGCGAGGATCCGCCGCCGAGCGCGGTGAACGCGCTGCACGTCCATGTGGCCGGGCTGCGGCGAGCGCTGGAGCCGCACCGGCCCAGCCGGGCGCCTGGGGAGTTCCTGCTGGCCGCCGGGCCCGGGTATTCGCTGCGGCTGGAACCTGGCGACCTGGATGCGCAGGTGTTCGGCCGGCGCGTCGACGCGGCTCGCGGGTCGCGCGCGGCAGGCGACCTGAGCGGCGCGGCGCGGGAATTCGACGCGGCGCTGCGGCTGTGGCAGGCGGTTCCCCTGTCGGGGGCTCCCGGCCCATGGGCCGAAATCGAGCGGGTCCGGCTGATCGAGGTGCGGCTGACCGCGATCGAGGAACGGGCCGAGATCATGCTCATGCTCGGCCGTGCCGCCGCGGCGGCGGCCGAGCTGGCCGGCCTAGTGCGTGAACATCCGCTCAGAGAAGGGCTGCGGGGCCAGCTGATGCTGGCGCTGTACCGGTGCGGACGGCAGGCGGATGCCCTGGCTACCTTCGCCGCTGGCCGTCGTCTCCTCCGCCAGGAGCTTGGCCTGGAACCCGGTCAGGGACTTCGGCGGCTACACGAGCAGATCCTGGCCGCTGACGCCGCCCTCGGGCCGCCTGCCGCCGCCGTGACCGCGGCGGCCCCGAAGCACATCTGGGCCGCTCCCGCGCAGTTGCCCGGGGACGTGGACGCATTCACCGGCCGGGTGGGTGAGCTCGCCGTGCTGGACAAGTTCGCCCGCCCGGCCGGGCCCGCGGCCATGGTGATCTGCGTGTCGGGTACCGCCGGGGTGGGCAAGACCGCGCTCGCGGTGCACTGGGCGCGCCGCATCCGCGCCGCGTTTCCCGACGGGCAACTCTACGTCAACCTGCGCGGCTACGATCCGGGCCAGCCGGTACCCGCGGGGGACGCCCTGGCGGGGTTCCTGCGCGCGCTCGGCGTGCCGGGGCAGGACATACCGCGTGAGGTCGACGAGCGCGCCGCCGCCTACCGGACCCTGCTCGACGACAGGCGGATGCTCGTGGTGCTCGACAACGCCAGCTCGGTCGAACAGGTCTGCCCGCTGCTGCCCGGCAGCCCGTCCAGCCTGGTGCTGGTGACCAGCCGGGACTCCCTCGCCGGGCTGGTGGTCCGGCACGGCGCCCGGCGCCTGGACCTGGATACGCTGCCGCCCCAGGACGCCGAGGCGCTGCTGCGGGTCCTGATCGGCGACCGCGCCGAGGTTCAGCCGGGCGCGACAGCGCTGCTGGCCAGGCAGTGCGCCCGGCTGCCGCTGGCGTTGCGGGTAGCGGCCGAGCTCGCCGCGGCCAGCCCGGCCATGACCGTGACCCAGCTGTCCGGCGAGCTGGCCGATGAGCAGCGGCGGCTGGACCTGCTCGATGCCGGGGGTGATTCGGGCAGCGCTGTCCGCGGTGTGTTCTCCTGGTCATACGGTCACCTGCCGGACGAGCCGGCCCGGACCTTCCGCCTGCTCGGCCTGAGCCCGGGGCCCGATCTTGACGCCTGCGCCGTCGCCGCGCTTACCGGAGTCCCGCCCGCCCGGGCCAGCCGCACGCTGGAGTTGCTGGCCCGCACCCACCTGATCCACCGCACCCGCCCGGGTCGCTACGGCCTGCATGACCTGCTGCGCGCCTACGCGGCCGGCCTCGCGGGCGCCGCCGACGCCGAAGGTGAGCGGCACGCCGCGCTGACCCGCCTGTTCGACTACTTCCTGGCGGCCGCGGCCGCGGCCATGGACATTCTGGTCCCGGCGGAGCGGCATCTGCGGCCCCGCATCCACGGCTCAGGCCTGCCCACCCCTCCGGTAGCCGGAGCGGCCGGCGCTCGCGCCTGGCTCGACACCGAGCGGGCGGTGCTGGTCGCCGTGATTACGCACGCTTCGACTCAGGGCTGGCCCGCTCATGCCACCGGCCTGGCCGGCACCTTGTACCGGTACCTGGAAACGGGCGCTCATTTCCCTGATGCCATCACCATCCACAGCGCCGCCCATGACGCCGCCCGCCGCACCGGCGATCGCACCGCCGAGGCGACCGCGCTGACCAACCTCGGCATCATCGACTGGAGGCAAGGCCGCTACCGGCAGGCGGCCGGTCATCACCGCCGGGCGCTGGAGGTCTCCCGTGCGATCGGCGACCGGTTCGGGGAAGCCACCGCGCTGAACAACCTGGGCATCATCTACGAGCGGCAAGGCCGGCGTCAGCAGGCCGCGGATCACTACCGGCGGACGGTGACCCTGTCGGCTGAACTCGCTGACCGGTCAGGTGAAGCGCGCGCGCTGGCCAATCTCGGCGGCATTGACTGCGTGCTCGGGCGGTACGCGCAGGCGGCCGGGCACCTGCAGCGGGCGCTTGTGCTGTTCCGCGAGATCGGCGATCACCAGGGCGAGGCCGCCGTCCTGGCCGGACTCGGCCACCTCGACGGGCTGCAGGGCCGCTATGAGCGGGCCGTCGAGAACTACCGCCAGGCTCTCGGCCTGGCCACCCGAATCGGCGACCGGCCCGGTGAGGTCGAGGCGCGCAACGGCACCGGTGCTGCCCTGCTCGCGGCAGGCCAGCCGGTCCAGGCCCGTGCCGAGCACCGCGCCGCGCTGGCGCTGGCCAGCCGGATGGGCGACAAGTACGAGCAAGCCCGCGCTCACGACGGCCTGGCTGTTACCTACCACCTCACCGGCGGCCGCGGCCGGGCCCGGCGGCACTGGCAGCACGCGCTGGCCCTGTTCACCGTCCTCGGCGCCCCGGAAACCGGCGACGTCCAGGACCGGCTGATCGCGCTCGACTCCGAAGGCCCCGACGGTCCCGACGGTCCCGCCGTTAAGACGACGCTAAGTGCGCTGCCGGATCCTCAGGATGTCTGCTTGACCTAGGTCCTGAGGAGGACACGTGCACAAAATAAGATTGGCCAGCGTCGCCGCGCTGACCGGCGCAGCCGTCTTGATCGCCTCGGCGGCGTCGGCTGCGACCGGCTGGACGGTGGTGTCTGTCCCGCAGACCGCGAACAACACCGTCTTGCTGGGGGCGTCGGCTCGGACAAGCACCGACGCCTGGGCGGTCGGCGAGCAGTTCGCCGCGGCCGGCCAGGCGCCGCCGCCTCCTGTCAGCTACCACTGGAACGGCACCGCGTGGTCGCTCGTGGCCACGCCCACCCTGGGTGTTAGCTCTGCCCTGATGGCGGTCAGCGCGAGCACCGCGACCGACGCCTGGGCCGTGGGGTTCGAAATTCTCGGGCGCCACGATGACGGCACGGTCATGGAGCACTGGAACGGCTCGGCGTGGTCGGTGAACTCCACCGGAGTCGTGACGGGTTTCGTCGCGGAACTGACCGGCGTGGTCGACCTGAGCCCCGTCGACGCCTGGGCCGTCGGCGAGGCTGACAGCGCCATACTCGAGCACTGGAACGGCTCCGCGTGGAGTTCGGTGACCATCCCGGACCCGGACTTCACCCCCGGCGCAGGCCAGTCCATCTCGGCCAGCTCGGCGACGGACATCTGGGTCGTGGGCAGCACCGTCAACACCACGACCGGCGCCACGACCGCCGAGGCACTGCACTTCAACGGCACCGCCTGGACGGTCGTCCCGATGCAGCAGCCAGGAACCAACACTCCCACGATCGGTGCGGTGACCGCCATCTCGGCCGGGAACGCCTGGGCGGTCGGCGAGGACATCGGTGCGACCTCGGCTGTCGGGGGCAGCACGCTGATCGAGCACTGGAACGGCACCAGCTGGAGCGTCGTCCCCAGCCCGACGCCAGGCGCTGATCCCGGTCTGGTTGGCGTGGCCGCTCGTGGCTCCGGCGACGTCTACGCCGTCGGGAGCAACCTTCCCAGCATCAACGGCGGGGTGGTCCAGGGCCTGATCCTGCGCTGGAACGGCAGCACCTGGTCCCAGGACACCGATCCCACCGACGGCACCTACAGTCCGCTGTCTGCCGCCGCCACCGTGCCCGGCGCCGCCGACGAGTGGGCCGTCGGCACCCTGTCGAGCAAGTCCCTGATCCTCAGCCACGGCTGAGGATCGCCGGGGCCTGTGACCCGGCCGCGCCGGGTCACAGGCCGCGGGCGCGAAGCGGTGCCCCGCGACGCCGCGATCATAATGTGGCCGACGGCACGGGCAGGCCGGCCGGGGCGCTGACGGCTAGCGGCTCGGCGAGCTCGACCCGGTTTCTGCCCAGCCGTTTGGCCAGGTAGAGCGCGGCGTCGGCGAGCCGCTCGAGCCGGTCAAGGGCGCTGGCGTGATCGGGAAAGCCGCTGACACCGATCGAGATCGTGACCGCCACGTCGGAGCCTGGCAGGGAGATGTCGGCGATCGCCGCGCGGATGCGTTCGGCGATCGCGAGCGCCGAACCGATGTCGGTGTCGGGTAGCAGGACCGCGAACTCCTCGCCGCCATTGCGAGCCGCGAAGTCCTGGCTTCGCAGCACGTTCCGCAGCACCGCGCCGACGTTGGCCAGAACCTGGTCCCCGACCGCGTGCCCCCGCTGGTCGTTGATCTGCTTGAAGTGGTCTAGGTCGCCAAACAGCAGCGCCAGCGGGGCACCCGTGGTGCTGGCCTGCGCGAACATCCGCTTGAGCGCGTCGGCGGCGGCGCGCTGGTTGGGGAGCCCGGTCAGGCCGTCGGTCGCGGCCCGGATCTCCGCGATGGCCAGGTTACGGAGGTTCGCGAGGACGGGTGCCGCCTGACCAACGGACTCGCGGATCTGCTCTTCCTCGGCCTCGGCGTACGACCTCGGGCGGCTGAGCAGGACGGAGCCGATCACCTCGCCGCCCACCGTGAGCGGAAAGCAGGACGAGGCACCCGGGCACGAGGCGCACACCGGGCACCCGAGCAGGGTCGACCGCGCCTGGTCCTCGCGGTGCGTCCGGCCCGACCTGACCGCGAGACAGGAGCGTGGTCGGGCGCCGCGCAAGGTCTCCGCCAGGGGCGAGCCTTCCGGCAGCGGCGTGACCGCTTCCAGCCGGTCGGCGCTGTTATTGCGATTGAGCACCACCGCGGTGGTCGCCGTGAGCGCGCGCTCGAGGTGAAGCTGGAGGAGCCGATGTGCCTCTTCCTCGTCGCCGGCGATCTGCAGGGTGTCGGCGAAGTCGGCCTGATCCTGACCAGGCTTCAGGTTCCGGCGGATGCGGCGGATCCCGGACAGCAGCAGCAGCACGCCGATCACGATGCCGAGAACGGCGGCGCCCACGATGAAGCGGGTGGTTTTCGCCTCGTTCGCGGTCGCGTCCACCTGGTCGCTGTGCCCGCCTTGCTGCTCGACCCGGAAGAGCTGGTCGAGCTGGGCGCCGACGGGCTGGTAGGCGGCCGTGAGCCGGGCGGCGAGCGTCGGGTCCGGATGGGACGGGATGCCGGTGGGGCTGAGCAGGTCGCGGACGGTGGTCCACTGCCGGACGAACAGCTTGAAGTTGATGTATTCGGCCCGGGGATCGTTCGCGTGCAGCCGCTCGAGGTAGGAGAGCTGCGCGTCGGTGGCGGGCAGGATGCTGGTGTAGAGCGAGCCGAGGAGCCGTGATCGCTGGGCCTGCCCGGCGGCCAGGAATGCCTCTTGGCCGGCGGCGTACGCCGTGTCCATGTCCCGGGCGAGCTCGCCCGTCGCGGTGGCGGTGGTCAGCTCGTCGTTCGCGGTCTCGTTTCCCAGGCTCGTTGACACGTGAGTTCCCGCTACGCCAATGGCGGCGATGCCGATAGCCGCGAGCGCGAGCCCGAGACAAAGCGCTGCCAGCGCACTAGTCGCCGCTCTGGCCAGGGTCCGCACTTATCTCCCCTACCCGGAGAAGCCCGCTATAAAGCGAGTTCACCAGGTCAGGAATAAACTCTATTTCCAGAACCCGCACACCAAGAATGGCGATCTAAGCAGCTATAACCGGATTGTCCCAAACACCCAATACGGCTGTCGCGCAGTCGTACGGGATCCGGGAAACCGTCAAACCACCTAATACCCCTAAAAACGGCGCGGCGGGTGCTGTCACCGTATGTTCGCGGTGGCGGCGCGGCTAACACCCGATCAGAACGTCCGGATGGCGATCTCGGCGGGCGCGGCGAGCAATTCTACGATTTCATCGTCGAGGCGGCTGAGGGTGATAGATGTGCCCGCCATGTCCAGAGATGTGCAGTAATTGCCGACGTAGTTCCGCCGGACGTTGATCCCGCGCTGCGCCAGTAGCTCATGCGCGTACCCGTAGAGCAGGTAAAGCTCGCTGACGGGCGTGCCGCCGAGCCCGTTGATCATGAGCGCCACGTCGTCACCCCGGGCGAAGGGCAGGTCGGTCACGACCGCCTCGAGCAGTTCATCGACGATCTCGTTGGCACTGGCCAGCTTCTCGCGGCGGCGTCCCGGTTCGCCGTGAATGCCGACGCCCATTTCCATCTCGTCGTCGCCGAGCTCGAAGAGCGGGGAACCCTTGGCCGGCGGCGTGCACGACGTCAGCGCCATTCCCATCGTCCGGGTCACCGAGTTGACCTTGTTGCCGATGCGCAGCAGCTCGTCGAGCTCG
>Ga0302181_10001683_pt1 | contig 16269 bp, 16 predicted proteins | sample I_Palsa_E3_3_FD_198786 | JGI IMG/M metagenome (GOLD analysis project Ga0302181, IMG submission 198786) | Peat permafrost microbial communities from Stordalen Mire near Abisko, Sweden - I_Palsa_E3_3 | ecosystem: Environmental > Terrestrial > Soil > Palsa > Peat permafrost | place: Sweden...
CGTCCAATCAGTTGCAGGCGCTGCGACGGCAGGTGATCGCCCGCGCCGCCGAGAAGGGACTCGCGATCGGAGCGGCCGGAACGCACCCGTTCGCGATGTGGGAGGACCAGCGGATCGTCGCGCGCTCTCGCTACCGGGACCTGATCAGCGCGCTTCGGTTCGTCGCCCGCCAGGAGCTGATCTTCGGCGTCCACGTGCACGTCGGGGTCGACGACCCGGACAAGGCGATCCACGTCTCCAACGGGATGCGCGTGCACATGCCGGTGCTGCTCGGACTGTCGGCCAACTCGCCCTTCTGGCGCGCCGACACGACCGGGCTCGCCTCCACCCGCACGCCGATCTTCCGCGCTTTTCCGCGCGTCGGGATCCCGCCGACCTACAAGTCCTGGCATGACTACGAGCAGCGGATCGAGTTCATGGTCGCGGCCGGGGTGATCCAGGACTACACCTACCTGTGGCACGACGTCCGGCCCCACCCCGAGTTCGGCACGGTCGAGATCCGGGTGATGGACTCTCAGACCCGAATCGAGCACACGCTCGGGCTGGCGGCGCTCGTGCAGGCGCTCGTCAAGGAGCTGTGCGAGCACTTCGATGCGGGCCGCAAGCTGTCGCGCTACCCGTTCGAGATGCTCGACGAGAACAAGTGGCTGGCGGCGCGGCACGGTCTGGAAGGCGAGCTCGTCGACCTGCCCAAGGCCGACCGGGTCTCGACCCGGGCGCTCGCACGCCGGCTGCTCGACCGGGCGCGGGAGCACGCGCAGGACCTCGGCTCTGCCGCCGAGCTCGAGGCGGTCGACGACTTGCTCCGGAAGGGGAACGGAGCCGCCCGTCAGGTCGTCGTCTACGAGGCAAATCACGACCTGCGCGAAGTCGTCGGCGAGATCGTCGCCGCCACCGCGGTGTGAGCGGCCGGGCGCCCGATAACAGCCGGCGAGCGTCCGAGCCGGACCCGTGGGACGCTCCGGTCAGCCCCTCTACAATCGGAGCGTGAGCACCGGCGGTCCCGACCTATTCGTAGTCTGCAAGAGCTGCGGATCTGAGGTCAGCCCGTACATCACCGAGTGCCCATACTGCGGCAACCGGCTACGCAAGCGGGCTCCGAAGCTCGATCGAAACGGTCGCGTCGCCGAGCGACTCGGTCGCCGCCAGTCGGCCCAGCTGACCCGCATCCGACGCGGCGAGATCCCCGGCATCCGCCACGACGCGCATCCGTACGCGACGGTCGCGCTCGTCATCCTCGGATTCGCGGGTCTCCTGCTGTTGCGCACGCCGGCGGTCACCCTGCGCCAGGTCGCCGTCGAAGGGCCGCTCGGCAGCCACGTCTGGCGGATCCTCACGAGCCCGTTCGTGTACGGCCCCAACAACACCGGGTACGCGTTCGTCGCGCTGAGCGCGATTGCGCTATACGGCACGCTGATGGAGCGGCGTAACGGCTCGTTCGCGGTAGTCGCGCTGTTCCTGCTGGGCAGCGTCGCCGGGATCGCGCTCACGCCCGAGGTCAGCAATCAGCTGGCGCTCGGCGCGGCCGGCGGAGCGCTCGCGCTGCTGGTCGCCTGGGCGCTGCCGGATCTGCTCGCCCTGCGCGCGCAGCGGGAGATCGAGGGCGACCTGCTCGGGACAGGCGTGATCGCCGCGCTGCTGCTGCTGATGCCGCTCGCGGTCACCGATGCCAGCTGGCTGTGCGACGGCAGCGGCGTGCTGGGCGGGCTGCTGATCGGCTACCCCCTCGCCAGGCTTCACCCGGTCTGATGGCCGTTCGGGCGCTCGCCGCCCCAGACGACGCAGGGCGGCCGTGAACGACGCGGAGCTCGACGCCGCGATCGCGGCGATCAGCGACCCCGCGCGCATGCGGCGAGCCGAGCAGTTCGTCGCCACCGCCACCCCTGCCCTGCAGAAGGTGCTGGCCGCCGCGCTCGCCGAGGGCGGATGGTTCGACACCGCCCATCAGGCGGCGGTTCGCGAGGCGGTCTCGCCCGAGGATCTGGACGAGCGCGCGCGGATGGTCCGGACGCTGTGCGCGGAGGAGACGCGGCTGAGCATGCTCGTCGGCGTCGCGGTTGGGATCGAGCTCGCCCGCGAACTAGGTTTCGACGCGCTCAACCCCGAACCACACGAGGAGGACTGATCAGGCCATGGACATCCGCTTTCTAGGACATGCCGCGTTCGCGCTGTCGGACGGCGACACGACCGTGCTCGTCGACCCGTTCCTGACGGGCAACCCGAAGGCGGCGATCGCCGCCGACGACGTCCACGCGACCACGATCCTCGTCAGCCACGGCCACGCCGATCACATCGGCGACACGGTCGCGATCGCGCAGCGCACGGGCGCCCCGGCGGTCGCGATCGTCGAGCTGGCGGACGAGCTCCGCGGGGAGGGCATCGAGGTCTACGACCCGAACCTGGGAGGCACGGTCAAGTTCGACTGGGGCTGGGTCAAGCTGGTCCCCGCCTGGCACACCTCGACCACGCCAAAGGGCACGGTCAACACCCCCGCCGGCCTGCTGGTCAACTTCAAGGACACGATCGTCTACCACCTCGGCGATACCTGCTTGTTCTCCGACCTCCAGCTCGTCGGCAAGCGCCACCCGATCGACGTCGCGCTGATGTGCATCGGCGGGCACTACACGATGGATCGGGTCGATGCCGTCGACGCCGCCGCGCTTGTCGGCGCGAAGACCGTGATCCCGTGCCACTACAACACGTTCCCGCCGATCGAGACCGACGCGCAGCAGTTCAAGTCCGACGTCGAGTCGGCGACCGGGTCGAACGTCGTGGTCCTCGAGCCGGGGCAGACGCACTCGACGTGACGCGTGGCCGCGCCGCAGCCGCGTGCGCGGCCGAGATGCACGCCGGCGAGCGCCTGCGGATGGCGCTGATCGACGACCGTCACGCCTGGCTCGAGCGCCTCGCCGCCTGCACCGACGGCGAGGTTGCGCACGTTGGCTGCGCCGACAGCCCGCACACCGCGGAGCTGCTCGCCGGCGGCGCGCTCCTGCACGAGCGGCTCGTACGGGTTGCGCGCGTGACCGGAATCGACGTCGACGGCGCTGCGCTCGAGCTGATCGCGGCGGGGCTTGGAGGCGAGCGGCTGCTCGAGCTCGACATCTCGCTCGAGGTCCCAGACGCTGAACGGCGCCGCTACTCGCTCGTGATCGCCGGCGAGGTGCTCGAGCACGTCCCCGACGCCGACCTGTTCCTGCGCGGCTGCCTCGAGCTGCTCGCCGCGGGGGGGCGGCTGTGCGTGTCCGTCCCGAACGCCTGCTGCCCGAAGATCGGACTGCGGGCGCTCGCCGGCCGCGAGTCGGTCCACCCCGACCACCGCGTCTACTACGGCCCGCGGACGCTGACCCGCACGCTCGCCGGGGCCGGCTTCGAGCTCGAGTTCATCGCCAGCTGCTTCCCGCCGGGAGCCGGCCTGGCGGGCCGGCTCCTGCTCAACCCGCTGCTGCGGCGGGCCCACCGCGCCGCTCAAGGCCCGGTCGGCGATGGCCTGATCGCGATCGCCAGCGCGCGCGCGAACGCGTCGGCCATCGCGTCGTAGTTGTAGGCCTGCACGGCGGTGGCCGCCGCGTGCCCGAGGCGCTCCCGCAGCTCGCGGTCGGCCAGCAGCCGTACGATCGCGCCCGCCAGCGCTCCCGGGTCGCTCGGAGCGACGACGAGGCCCGTGTCGCCGTCGCGGACGAGCCCGCCGGCGGCCGCTCCGACCGCAGTCGTCGCGATCACGGGTCGCGCCTGGTGCATCGCCTCGTTGCACACGAGCCCCCAGGGCTCGCGGAAGCGCCGCATCGGAATCGACGCGAGCACGGCGAACTCGCTCGCGTGGTAGGCGACCGGGAGCTGCTCGCGCGGCAGCGCCCCGAGCAGCTTCACGCGCGCGGCGGCCGCGGCGCGCGCGGCGAGCGGTCCGTCGCCGATCACGAGGAGCGTTGCCGCCGGACGCGCGCGGGCCCACGCCTCGAGCAGCACGTCGACGCCCTTCTCGGGCACGAGCCGGCCGGCGTAGACGACCAGCGGCCCGTCGCCGAGCGCGTGCCGGGCGCGAAACTCGGCCACCTCGGCCTCGGTCACCTCGCGGCCGAACAGCTCGGGCTCGACCGACTGGGGCGCGACGAACACGTCGTCGTCGCGGCCGCGGATGCCGGCGACGTAGCGCCGCACGTGCTCGCCGTAGGCGACGATCGCGTCGGCATCCCGGTAGATCCGGCGCGTCAGCGGCAGCGCGAGCGCGTTCGCCGCCGACCACGGCTGCGCCCACACCGACGCCCACAGGATGAACCGTGCACGGTGCCTGCGCGCGCCCAGATATGCGGCCGGCAGGATCGCTCCGCCCGCGTACGGCGCGATCACAGCCTGGTAGTCGCCCGCCACGGCGTATGCCTCCCGCACGCCGCCTGCCAAGCGGCGTGCGGGGAACGGGGCGGCAGCGAGCTTCGCGTCCATGTCCGCGGCGATCCACGGGGGTACGTAGCGCTCGCCGCCTCCGTAGCAGAGAACCTCGAGGCCGTGATCACGGGCGAGGCGCTCGTACAGCGGCATTCGGTATCCGACGAGGTAGGTGGTCAGCAGCGCGATCCGCACCCGCGCCACCTTGTCAGAATCGCGTCTGGAGATGCGGGTGCTGATCCTCCACAACACTTACCGCGCCGAGGGCGGCGAGGAGCGGGCGGTCCGCGAGCTGGCGGCCCTGCTGCACCGCCACGGGCACCACGCGGCGACGCTCGAGCGAGCCAGCGCAGAAGTCTCGCCGGCCCGCGCCGCCCGAGCGATGCTCGGCGGCGGCGAGGACCCGGACGCGGTTGCCGCGGCCGTTCGGGGCGAGCGCGCCGAGGTCGTCCACGCTCACAACCTGCATCCGCTGTTCGGCTGGCGGGCACTCGCGGCCGCCCGGGCCGCCGGCGCGCGGACCGTGCTTCACCTGCACAACTTCCGCCTCTACTGCGCGATCGGGGTCGCATACCGGGAGCGCCAACCCTGCCATGCGTGCCGTGGGCGTAACACCCTGCCGGGCCTCGTCCACCGCTGCCGCGGGTCGTTGCCCGAGGCGAGCGTCTACGCGGTCGCGCTGGCCCGCCAGCAGCCGCGGCTGCTCGAGCACGCTGACCGGATCGTCGTGCTGAGCGAGGGGCATGGGCGGCTGCTGCGCGCGCACGGTCTGCCGCCGGAGCGGGTGACCGTGCTGCCCAACTTCGTCACCGAGACGGTGGACGCGAGCCGGGCGGGATCCGGCCGTTACGGGCTGGTCGCCGGCCGGCTGGTCGAGGAGAAGGGGTTCGACACGGCCGTCCTGGCGGCGCGAGCGGCCGGCGTGCCGCTCGTGGTCGCCGGGATCGGGCCAGACGAGGATCGCCTGCGGGCGCTGGCCGCGGGGGCCGAGGTGGAGTTCGTGGGGTGGCTGCCGGCGCCGCGGCTGGCCGAGGTTCGCGCCGGCGCGGGCGTCGCGCTGGCGCCGTCGCGCTGCGAGGAGGCGTGCCCCTACTCGGTGCTGGACGCGCTCGCGACGGGAGTGCCGGTACTCGCGAGCGACCGCGGCGGCCTGCCTGACCTCGTCGGCCCGAGCGCGGCGCTACCGGCCGAGGACACCGGCGCCTGGACACGGGCGCTCGAGTCGCTGTGGCGCGACCCGGAGCGGCGCGCGGGTGCCGGCGAGGCGGCGCTCGCGTCGGCGCGCGCCCGCTTCGGCGAGACCCGCTACCTGCGGGCCCTGCTCGAGGTCTACGGCTGCGCGCCGTAGCCCCTCTTGAGGCGGCGTGCCGCCTTACCCGATCCGCGAGCCTGGCGCGGCGTCGGCGTCAGGCCGCAGCAGTACGACGCCGAGATGCTCGTCGAGCGCGCCCAGCACCAGCACCTCGGACATGAACGGGCCGATCTGCCTGGGCTTGAAGTTGACGACCGCGACCACGAGCGTGTCCAGCAACTGCTCGCGCGGGTAGTGCTTGATCTGGGCCGAGGAGCGCTTGGTCCCGAGCTCGGGCCCGAAGTCGATCGTCAGCTTCCATGCCGGCCTGCGTGCCTCGGGGAAGTCGTCGACGGCGATCACCCGGCCGACGCGCATGTCGACCGCGAGGAACTGATCGAACTCGATCACGTGAGGCGCGGCGGGCGTTCCCTAAGACCCGGGGCCGGCGATCTACTGGGCCTGCGGGCCGGTGACGGTCTCAGCGCCCGGCCCGATCACCTGCGTGGTGATGGTGTTCGACGGCGTCGTCGTGGTCGGCGTCGTCACTGTTGGGGTCGTCGACGTGGTGGTCGTGGGGGTGGTCGACGTTGTCGTGGTCGTGGTCGTCGTGGGGGTGGTCGGCGTTGTCGTGGTCGTGGTCGGCGTGGTCGTGGTCGTCGTCGGCGTGGTCGTCGTCGGCGTCGTCCCGGTCGTCGACGTGGTCGTCGTCGGGGTCAGTGCGGGCGTCGTCGTCGTCGGCGTCGCGACCGGCGCCGGCGTGCCGGCGTCGGCTGGCGGCAGGACCGTGGGCGCGACGGTCACCGCGGTCCGGCCGGGTGCGGTCGTCGTCCCGGTCGTCGGTGTGGTGCTCGTCGTCGGCGTGGTGGTCGTCGGAGTCGTGGCGGTGGGAGTCGTCTGCACGGTGCTCGTGGTCGTGACGGTCGGCGTCGTGGCGGTCGTCGTCAGCGGCGCGGTCGTCGTGAGCGGCGCGATCACCACTGCCGTCTTCTTCTTGCCGGTTGCGACCGGCGTCAGCCTCGGGGTGTGCTTGGGCGGCCGGCTTGCAAGTCGCCTGGCGTTACGCAGCACGTGCCGGACGGCGGGCACGACGACCGGCTTCGGCGTCATCGCGACGGCGATCGTCGGCCGGCTGGCGGCGGCGACGACGCCGGCACTGACCGAGCCGGCCGTGGCAGCCTCGCGTCGGGCGATCTGGGCGGGCGACAGCGCCGGGTGGAGGTGGACGTGGTGGGTCACCGCGACGGCGCCGGCGGTCACGAGCGCGGCGGCGGCGAGTCCGACGGCGGCTTTGGTCGCGAGCGCGCCGAGGCTCGCCGACACGATGCTGCCGGCGCTCGACGCGACCGCGCCCGTGGTCACCGCGCCGGCGCCGGCTGTTGCGGCGCTCGCTGTGACCGCTCCGGCTGAGGCGGCGACACCCGACGACGCTGTGGCGGCGCCCGCGCTGCTCGCGCTGATCCCGACAGCGCCGGCACCGACGGACGCGTGGGTCCCGCCGATCCCAAGCGTCTTGCCGGCCGCGCCGGCCGCGGCGTGGTGGCCGAAGTGGAGGAAGGCGAGCTTGCGCAGCAGCACGAACGGCCCGAGCGGCAGCAGCGCCGCGAGCGCCTTGTTCGTCTGCTTGAGCTGGGACTGGAAGCTATGGCAGCGACTACAGCTCTTGAGGTGGCGTCGGACGGGAGCGCTCGGCTTGGGGAGCAGACCCTCGGCGACCTCGCCGAGCTCGAGCCGGACCTCGTCGCATGTCAGCATCCGGCTCTCGGCCGCCTCGGCCAGTGACACACGCGCGCGCACGAGCAGCGACTTGACGCTGGGAACGGTCGTCTCCATCGCCTCGGCGATCTGCTCGTAGGCGAGGGCGTCCATCTCGCGCAGCACCAGCGCCGTGCGCTGCGTCTCGGGCAGCGACTGGATGTCGCCTACCAGCAGGCGGAACTCCTCGCGGTCACTGACCTTGTCGGCCGTCGTCGCGCCGTGATCTGACAGGTGCAGGTCCATCGTGTCGACCGCGATCGCCTGCGTGCGGCGCATGTGGTTGAGGCTGCGATTGCGCGCGATCCGGTACAGCCACGGACGTGCGTTGATCGGCCGGTTGTCGGCGACGATCGCTTTGTAGGCGGACGCGAGGACATCCTGGAGGACGTCCTCGGCGTCCTCGCGCGAGCCGAGCATGTGCCGGCAGAACGCCAGCAGCCGCGCCTCGTAGCGTCCGACGAGCACCTCGAAGGCGGCGGCGTTGCCGCGCCGGACGAGCGACACGAGTTGCTCGTCCGAGCGTAGCCGTAGCAACGGGGACCGCCCATGCAGCCCGACTCCTCCGGAATATTTAAGTGCTGATACTTCCACGGCCGCGAAGACTCCTCGGACCCTAAGAACAACGTAGCAGCGCAATAGTTGCGCGCTGTCGCTGATCTTCCCCGATCTGGGCGATTACCATCCAGCTTCGCTGGCCCGGGTAGACAAACTGGCAAAGTCGGCGCTCTTAAAAAGCGCTGAGCGCAAGCTCACTGCGGGTTCGATCCCCGCCCCGGGTATCCCGTCCCGCCGGGAAGATCCCTGCGGCTACGCGACGCGCTGCGCGGCGCTGGCCGTGGCGGCGACCGGGACGTCGCGTTGCGCGAGCCATCCGAGCAGCGTCTCGGCCAACGAGCGGTTGCCGTCGATCGTCAGGTCCCCGTCGTCCCGATCCGGGGCAAACGCCTTGACCCACGCCGACATGTCGCCCGAGATGCGGGCGGTCGGTCGGTCCCCGGGGCGCTCTGCGACCTCGACGTGCTGAGGAGACAGCATCACCGTGTAGGTGGCCGGTCCGCCGTCGCGACGTCCATTGGTCACGCTCAGCTCGATCTCGCCCTCAACAGCGTCGGCCTCGACCAGGCCGGGCGCGAGGCGGAAGATCGCGCCGAGGTCGATGCGCTCGTTGCTGCGCGGCGCGCTCCAGGTCCACTGATAGCCCCACCGGGCGAGCTCGGCCAGCACGGGCATCAGGTCTCGCGCCCGCTCGGTCAGCTCGTAGTCGACGCGCGGCGGCACCTCGCGGTAGCGCTTGCGGGTCAGCATCCCGTCGGCGACCATCCGGTTCAGACGCGAGCGCAGCTGCTCGGTCGAGATTCCGGGTAGCACGCGCTGGAGCTCGACGAAGCGCCTCGGCCCCGAGGCGAGGTCACGCACGATCAACAGCGTCCACTTGTCGCCTACAAGATCAAGCGCGCGGGCGTCTGGCGACCATTGGTCGTACGGGTGCCGCTTAGGCGGTGGAACCTGGGGCATGACGGCCTCCGCGTGAGGAATCGAGCCTACCTGAAGCTGAGTTTAACGGCGTTGAAGAGTCAGGCAACCGACAAATGTATGACGACAACGCTCCACGTTCGCAGTGGGCGGGAAAGGCGTCGTTAAGTGCTGTATGGGACAAATCGTCGACCTCGCAGAAGCGCGCGCTGACCGATCGCGGCCCTCGCGCGGGCTCGCATCGTTCTTCTTCGCGCTCGACTGTCCGATCTCCTACATCGCCGCCGAGCGCATTGAGCGGATCTTCGGAGAGATCGACTGGGTGCCGCTTGCTGGTCCCGCGCATTCCCTAGGAGTCCCCTGCTCAGTCGCGGAGTCTAACCGGCGAGCCGGCGATCGGCTAGCAATTGCTTCGAATCATGCTGAGCGGCTCCGCCTCCCCCTGGTCGAGCCCGACGGCTTCCCGATGCTCGACTGCCGCCCGGCGGCCCGAGCGGCTGTCTGCGCCGTCGAACTGGGCAAGGGGAGACGCTTTGCGCTGGCCGCCTTGCGCCTGGCGTTTTGCGGCGGCTATGACCTGTCGGATCGGGCGGTCATAGCCGAGGCGGCGATCGCCTCGGACCTGCCTGCCGACGAACTGGTCGCGGCGGCGGACGATCAGCGCCACGACGTGGCGCTCGATGCCACCCGCCGAGGCATGCTCGCGCGAGGCGTCACCAGCGGCCCGGCGATCCGGATCGGCTCCCGCTGGTGCGAAGGGCTCGAGGCGGTCCCCGGTGCGAGCGCGGTGGCCGTGGCCCGCGCGCTGCAGAGTGGCCCGGCCGGCCAGGGCATCTGAGTTCGTCGCTGACGCGCCTCAGGGGCTGACGAGGCCCGCGAGGATCACCTCGTCGAGCGACGCCAACTGCTCGTCCGGATCGTCCACCAGCGGCCGGCACACAGGTGCGCCGGCAACTGGAACGGGGTCGGGCAACGGCTCGTAGTCCTCAACCTGAGCACACAGGGAGTCGAACTGCTGGTGCTCGGAAGGATCGGCTTGGTGGTCGGGTACGTGCATGGCACTCCGTCCTGTCGAGGTGTCGCGACAGATCCGACGGCTGATCGTACGCCTCTGCGCAGCAGTCGGTATTAATTCGCACCCAATGGGTGAGGAGGACTTCCACGGCGGGCGGATGATCGCGCGGCGCCTGCGCGCGCACGGGGTCAGCAAGCTGTTCACGCTCTCTGGCGGCCACCTGTTCTCGATCTACGACGGCTGCCGCGCCGAGGGGATCGAGATCGTCGACACCCGCCACGAGCAGACCGCTGCCTTCGCCGCCGAGGGCTGGGCCAAGGTCACGCGTGAACTCGGCGTCTGCGCGGTCACCGCTGGGCCCGGGGTGACGAACGCGATGAGCGCGCTTGGTTCGGCCTCGCAGAACGCCTCGCCGATCCTGGTGCTCGGCGGCCGCGCGCCCGCGTTTCGCTGGGGACAGGGGTCGCTCCAGGAGATCGACCACATCCCGTTCGTGCGGCCGCTCGTCAAGCTCGCGGCGACGGCCGATGCTCCCGGCGAGATTCCAACGCTGGTGGACGACGCCGTGCGCACCGCGCTGTCGCCGCGCACCGGCCCCGTCTTCCTCGATTTCCCGCTCGACGTCGTGTTCACTGCGGCCGCCGAGCCGGAGCTCGAGCAGCGGCCGCTGGTCGAGCCGTGGCACGGGCCCGGCGCCGACTCGCGGCGGCTTGATCGCGCGGCGGCGTTGCTCCACGACGCCGAGCGTCCGGTGATCATGGCCGGCACCGGCCTCTATTGGGGGCGGGGCGAGCGCGAGCTGGTCCGGCTCGCCGAAGCGCTCCGGATCCCGGTGTTCGTCAACGGCCTCGGCCGCGGATGCATCCCCGCCGACCACGAGCTGGCCTTCTCTCGCGCCCGGGCCGAGGGGCTGAAGGGCTCCGACGTTGCCCTGGTAGTCGGTGTCCCGCTCGACTTCCGGCTCGCCTTCGGAGCTGCCTTCGCCCCCGAGGCGGAGCTGGTCGTGATCGACGCGACGGAGCCCGAGCGCGATCACCCGCGACCGGTCGCGGCCGAGCTGTACGGTGCGCTGCCGGCGACGCTCGACGCGCTCCGGGCGGCGGCTGCGGTCGACCCCGTCGCTGGAGTCCTTCAGTCGCCGGACGATCCCCGGGAGCGGTGGCTGGCCTCGCTCCGGGAGGTCGAGTCGCGAGCGAGGGCCGATGAGCAGGGCGGCCTGAGCGACTCGCGCAGTCCCCTACACCCGATGCGCGTCTACGCGGAGCTCGCGCCGCTACTCGACCGCGACGCGATCGTCGTCGGCGACGGCGGCGACTTCGTCTCGTTCGCGGGGCGCCTCGTCGACTCCTATGAGCCGGGCTGTTGGCTCGATCCGGGCCCGTTCGGGTGCCTCGGCTCCGGCCCCGGCTACGCGCTCGCCGCCAAGCTCGCACACCCCGACCGGCAGGTGGTGCTGCTCCTCGGCGACGGCGCCTTCGGGTTCGCCGGCCTCGAGTTCGACACGCTCGCCCGCCACGGCGTCGCGGTCGTCGGGATCATGGGAAACAACGGGATCTGGGCGCTCGAGAAGCATCCGATGGAGTTCCTGTACGGCTACTCGGTCGCGGCCGAGCTACGGCCGGAGACGCGCTATGACCAGATCGTCGAGGTGCTGGGGGGTCACGGCGAGCTGGTGCGGGCGCCGGGCGAGCTCGCCGGCGCGTTCGAGCGGGCGCTTGCGTCGGGGCGCCCAGCGCTGATCAACGTCCTGACCGATCCGTCGGTGTCCTACCCCCGCCGCGCGAACCTCGCGTAGGGGCACACCACCCTTAAACGAAAACCGCCCGCATTTCTGCGGGCGGTTTCCGATCCAGGTGTGGCCCAACCGGGACGGGCAGGGGTACGTGCCAGATTGAGCCGGTTTAGTTGACCCGAGCGGCGGGAGGCGCCGATGTCTGCGGCTTCGCTCGAGTCTATGTGTGGGTATGGGGCACCGACAAGCAGGCCACATCCCACCGGAATTATTTGCGTTCCAGTCCTTTACAAGCAATCGAACATTCGTCCAGACGCCAACACAAAAGGCCCCAAAGTGGTTTGAAAAATAGTTTCCGGCGCAATGCGATAAAGTCGATTGAAGCACTTGGGATTGTCCTATGATTGTTTCGTGCGCAGGATGTGCGGACATCGGGCCGCGACTCGCGGCCGCTCGCGAGTAGCGGGGCTGCTTCGCCGTCGGGACTGCTCCGCCGTCAGCCCCGTGCGTTGCGGGAGAAGGCGAGCGCGGCGCCGCGCAGCAGATCGTGCTCTGAGACCTCCACCTCGGACAGCCCGAACAGGTCCATCGCCTCGGTCAGGATCACGATGCCAGGGATGATCGTCTGCGCGCGGTCGGGGTGCAGACCGCGCACGCGCCGGCGCTCCTCCAAGGGGAGCACAACCAGCTGGGCTCGCAGCTGATCGCGCACGGCGGCCGTCAGGCGGTACCCGTGCACTCTGTTCGGGTCGTAGGGATCGAGTCGCTGGGCGATCGCCGCGAGCGACGTCGGCGTACCGGCGACCGCGAGCGCGCGAGCAACGCCCGACCGCTGCGCTTCGGGGACCGCCCGCTCGAGCACGCCGCGCACGTCGACGGCGACCGCGTCCAGCTCGGCGGCGGTCGGCGGGTCGTGCCTGATGTGGCGGTCCGATTGGCGGACGACGCCGGCCTGGGTCGAGACGTGGAAGTCGAGCTCGCCGCGGTGGCCGATCACGAACTCGGTCGAGCCCCCGCCGATGTCGATCACGAGGATCCTGGCCGCCGGCGCCGCCACCAGCTCGTCGGTCGCGCCGAGGTACGTCAGCCGCGCCTCCTCGTCCCCGCTCAGCACGTGCACCTCGAGTCCGTGCCGCGCCGCCACCTCGCGGGCGAACTCGCTGCCGTTGGCCGCGTCGCGGACGGCGCTCGTCAGCACCGCGACGCGGCGGTCGGCGCCCGTCTGCTCGATCATCCCGCGCAGCTCGCCGAGTGCCGCGTGCTCGCGCTCGATCGCCTCGTCGGCGAGCCGGCCACTGGCATCGACGCCCCCACCGAGGCGCGTGACGCGACCGACGCGGATCAGCTCCCGCGCGAATCGCCCGCCGGCGATCTCGGCGATCAGGAGCCGGGTCGTGTTGGTCCCGACGTCGACGATCGCGATCCGCACTAGGAGCGATTCACCTGAAACGGCATCGGGCGCCCGTCGAGCGCCGCGAGCAGGTTCTCGACGGCGATCTCGGTCATCCGCTCGCGAGTGGCATGCGTCGCGGATCCGATGTGGGGGACGACGAGCAGGTTCGGCGCGGACCAGAGGCTGTGGTCTGGTGGCAGCGGCTCCGGGTCGGTGACATCGAGCGCAGCGCCGGCGAGCTGGCCGGCGTGGAGCGCGTCCGCGAGCGCGGCGGAGTCGACGATCGCCCCCCGTGCGGTGTTGACAAGGATCGCGGTCGGCTTCATCCGGGCGAGCGCCTCGCGGTCGATCAGGTCGTGCGTAGCGAGGGTCAGCGGGCAGTGGATCGAGACGAAGTCGGACTCGCGCAGGAGGCCGTCGAGCTCGGCGCCGCGGGCTGAGCCACTGCTCGTGGTCAGCACGGTCATGTCGAATCCGGCGGCGCGCCGGGCGACGGCCCTGCCGATCCGTCCGTAGCCGATGATCCCGAGCGTGGCGCCGTGCACCTCAGCGCCGAGCAGGGCGCCCGGCTCCCAGGTGAGCCAGTCGCGGCGGGCGACCTCGATCGCCTCGGGCAGACGTCGCGCCGCGGCCAGCAGCAGCGCGAAGGCGAGGTCCGCGGTCGCCTCGGTCAGCACCTCCGGGGTGTGACCCACGGGGATCCCGCGGCGGGCGGCCGCCGCGAGGTCGACGTTGTCGACGCCGACCGCGTAGTTCGAGATCGCGACGAGCCGAGGGGCGGCCTCGATCAGCGCAGCATCGACCCGGTCGGTCAGCAGCGTCAGCACGCCATCGGCAGCGGCCGACTGCTCGCGCAGGACCTCGTAGGGCGGTGGCAGCCGCTCCGGCCAGACGACGGTCTCGTGCAGCGCCCGGAGCCGGTCGAGCGCGGGTCCGGGAAGCTCTCGGGTCACGAACACGCGCGCCATCGGCGGGATTCTGCCGAGCTGCTCTGTCCGGGGCGTCCAGCTGCGCGCGCCCCGGCCGCGGCTGCCGAGCCACAAGCCGGCGGCCGCGGATGAAACGTCTGTCAGACCTCGACGGCGGCCCGAGGCTCGGCGACGGGCGTGGCCGCGGCGCGAGGCCGCAGACTCGGCATCCCGAACACCGCCGCCACAGCGCCCACGGCCGCCACGCCGGCCGCGATCACGAACGCGAACTGGAAGCCGTTGACGAGCGCCTGGCCGACCGTGTGAACGGCGAGCGTCGGGTGGCTCAGGTCGCTCGTCGAGCGGGACGTCGCCAGCGTTGCGAGGACCGCCAGGCCGAGCGCGCCGCCGAACAGGCGCGAGGTGTTGAGGATGCCGGAGGCGAGGCCGGCCTCCTGACGAGCGACGCCGGCGGTCGCGGCGATCGTGCCTGGCACGAACGCCAGCGCGAGCCCGAGCGAGGTCAGCTCACCAGGCGCGAGCATGCCACCGAGGTAGGTGCTGTGGACGCCGAGACGGGAGAACAGGTAGAGCCCCACGGCAAGCGACACCATGCCGAGCGTCATGAGGCGCTTGGCGCCGACGCGTAGCGTCAGCCGCGAGGCGATCGTCGATGTGACGACGATCGTCAGCGTCATCGGCAGGAAGATCACTCCGGCGTGGAGCGGCGAGTAACCGCGGACCTCCTGCAGATACAGCGTGAAGAAGAACCACATCGCGAAGATCGAGCCGCCGACCAGCAGCACGACCAGGTTGGCGGCCGACAGGCTGCGCGACGAAAATAGCCGCAGCGGCATCAGCGGGGCCTTTGCGAACCGCCCCTCGATCGCGACGAACGCGCCGAGCAGGGCGACTCCCCCGATGATCAGCCCGAGCGTGCTGGTCGCGCCCCATCCGGAGCTGCTGGCGCGGACGATCCCGAACACGAGCAGTGACAGCCCGATCGTGGCGCTGAGCGCGCCGGACAGATCGAAGTCCCGCGTGGCGCTGGGATTGCGCCCCTCGAGCAGGAGCCGCTGCGCCAGGAACGCGGCGATCAGGCCGATCGGGACGTTGATGAACAGGATCCAGCGCCAGCTCAGCAACTGGGTGATGACGCCGCCGAGCAGCACGCCCGCGGCGCCGCCGGCGCCGCCCATCGCTCCCCAGATGCCGACAGCGCGGTTGCGCTCGCGCGGCTCGGTGAAAGTGGTCGTGAGGATCGAGAGCGAGGCCGGGGCGATGACCGCGCCGCCCAGGCCCTGGATCAGCCGCATCGCGATCAGGGTCGAGCGGCTGTCGGCCAGCCCGCCCCCGAGTGAGGCGAGCCCGAACAGCAGGAGGCCCCAGACGAACACCCGGCGCCGACCGAGCAGATCGGCGGCGCGACCGCCGAGCAGCAGGAATCCGGCGAACGTGACCGTGTAGGCGTTCACGACCCACTGGAGGTCCGATTCGGTGAAGCCGAGCGAGCGGCGGATCACCGGCAGCGCGACGTTCACGACCGAGACGTCGAGGATCACCATGAACTGCGCGAGACACGCGAGGATCAGCGTCGCGCGGAGATGTGGATGCTTGGGCTGGTGCGTGGGGCTCACGGGCTTGCCTGGTTTCGTCAGTACGATCGCCATCGAACAGTAGCAAAGGCGCTGTTCGACAGATCTCGTACTATTCTGTGGGCATGGGTGTGGAAGTGCCGGTCGAGGCGGCGGACGTCGCCTCCGACTCAGATCTCCTGGAAGACGAATACGAGCGGCACAACGGGACAGCCGAGCTCGCCCGTGAGATCGAGTTGGCCGGCGTGCTGCACGCGCTGAGCGACCCGATTCGGCTGCGGATCGTGGCCCAGCTGGCCGACGGTGAGGAGCACTGTTGCGGCAGCTTCGGATTGCCAGTCACCAAATCGACCTGCTCCCACCACTTCCGCGTGCTGCGCGAGGCCGGCGTCATCTCGACCCGGATCGAGGGGAAGAACCGGCTCAACCGGCTACGCCGAGAGCCGCTCGAGTGGCGCTTCCCGGGCCTGCTCGACGCGGTGCTGCGCGCCCCGTTGTCGTGACGACGCCGCGCGCGCGACCGGTACTGTCCAACGCGTGCTGGCCGAGAGGGTCGACGGCGATGGCGAGGCGGCGATCAGCGTGCGGGGGCTGCGCAAAGCCTTCGGCGACGTGCAGGCGCTCGCCGGCGTCGACCTCGACGTTGCGCGCGGCACCGTGCTCGGCCTGCTCGGGCCAAACGGGGCCGGAAAGACGACGTTCGTCCGGGTCCTGACGACGC
>Ga0302181_10001688_pt1 | contig 16255 bp, 14 predicted proteins | sample I_Palsa_E3_3_FD_198786 | JGI IMG/M metagenome (GOLD analysis project Ga0302181, IMG submission 198786) | Peat permafrost microbial communities from Stordalen Mire near Abisko, Sweden - I_Palsa_E3_3 | ecosystem: Environmental > Terrestrial > Soil > Palsa > Peat permafrost | place: Sweden...
GTCGAGGCGGTGGCCGTCACCCGTGGTGGTGGTGCTTCTTGACCCGTTTGAGCCCGATCGTCCCGGAGCCCTTGGTGCAGCTCTCCTAGGTCTGACTGCCGGAGAGGTGCTGCTTCAGGACGGTGGTCGCGACGACGCTGATCTTGATCTTGACGAGCACCTCCGTGAGGGGGTCGTACTTGGGATTGTTGAGCTTGATCTTCAGCGTGCTCTGGCTATATGGGGTGTGTTTTGGGGTCGCATCCGCGCAGGAAGGTGAAACCTCAAAGGGGAGTGGGCGCGGGGCGTCCTGCCCGCGTCAAAGGGAAGGGGGTGAGTCCAGCTGAGCAGGCCCGGGACATTCGTGACGGCTGCTCCGCGAAGCGGCGGATGAGTCTCAGATCAACTCAGGCGACGGTGCCGGCGCTGCTGACGCCGCTGATGCTGTTGACGTTGATCCCGGCGCGCTCGGCTTCGGCGATCATTTCGGTGCGCTGCGGGTTGCCGACGGCCAGCAGGTGCGCGTTCAGGGCGACGACCCGCGCGGAGGCGTAGTTCAGCGGGACGCGTTTGCCGTCGATCACGACGTAGACGGTCCGCGAACCGTTGCTGGTGGATCCGTTGCTGTTCGTGCGTTTGCTCATGATTCAAGGATAGGAGATCCGTCAAGCGGATTCGGTGGCGCCGGCGATCTCGGCGATGTGTTCGGCCAGCGGCCGGTAGGGGTCGTGTTTGCCGACGAACGCGATGCCCAGCAGCTCGTCGTGGCGCTCGAGATCTTTGAAGGTGACGATGCCCAGGCCGAACATGACCAGGCCGGCGTTGAGCGCGACGATGCTGGCGCGGAGGTTGCCGTCGATGAAGGGATGGGCGCGCAGGATCTTGGCGTACAGCCGCGTTGCGGCTACAACTGCGTCGAAGCTGTCGGTGGCGGGGGACGCGCGGATCTCCGCGGCGGCGGCATTGAACTCGGCGCAGGTCTTCTCCAGCCGCCTGTAGAGCCGGCGGGGGTGGGCGCCGCGGTAGGCGCGGATACGCCGGGAGCGCTGCGTGCCGATGTAGGCGCCGTACTGGACGTGCTCCCAGTCGCCCTCGTGGCGTGTGCGCAGCCGTCCAGCGTGCTCGGGGAACAGCTCGCCAAAGATCTTGCGGTGCCACGAGCACAGCAGCGCGGGGGAGAGCTCGATCGCGCCGGCGTCGGCCAGCGGGCCTAGGTTCACGAGCAGCTGGGCCAGCCGGTCGATGCTGACGTCCCACGTCTGCTCCGGGGTGTGTCCGGCCGCGCAGAAGAACGGGGATTCCTCCTCGTCGCGGAATCCCCGGAACGGTGCGCCGTGGGTAGGGCTCATGGCTGAGCGTGGGCGGGTGGGCAGATCGAGTGCATGCAACTCAACCTACTCAGCCGCTGGGACACTTCTCTCGATCGAGCCGAAGCCCAGCTCGCGACGAAGCCCGAAGCCCCGGAAAAGAGCTGGTCGGGGAAGCGAAGCGCTTTCGAGACGGGCTCATCCCCGATGCACAGGGTGGGCTGCGACCCTGTGGACCGGTCAGCTCATCGGTCGGTTATAGCTCGTCACGGCAGTTCTCGGGCGTTCATTTCGACCGCAGGGACCCGCTCAGCGGGGCCGGTCGAAATGAACGACCGAGAACTGCCGTGACGAAGGCTGTGGGGTTTGCGTGAGCGGGGCCGGTCGAAATGAACGACCGAGAACTGCCGTGACGAAGGCTGTGGGGTTTGCGTGAGCGGGGCCGGTCGAAATGAACGACCGAGAACTGCCGTGACGATTCAGCCGTGGTGGTGGTGCTTCTTGACCCGTTTGAGCCCGATCGTCCCGGAGCCCTTGGTGCAGCTCTCCTAGGTCTGACTGCCGGAGAGGTGCTGCTTCAGGACGGTGGTGGCGACGACGCTGATCTTGTAGGTGCCGCTAGGCAGTTTCTTGAGAGTGATGCCCTTCTGCAGGCGCTTGATGCCCTTGACGTCGGCGACTTTCTTGCCATTGATCTTGACAAGCACCTCCGTGAGAGGATCGTACTGCCCCTAGGGCAATTGGCCAACGGGCTGTTGGCCAATTGAGTCATCGCCCTCCTCCGCCGGCCAAGTGAAACTCTCGGGCGAGGGTGTCGAGGAACTCGTTGACTGCTGCGGCGGCGTCGGCGGCGAGGAGTTGCGCGTCGTCCTCGGGGGTGACCTTTCGTGCTTCGCGCGCGTAGGCTCGCGCCATGTGCGCGGTCGTTGCGAAACCGTTCGCGTATCTCCAGAAAGGTGGAGCTCATGCCCGGGAGTGCATCCGCGACTGGGCTGGCCTTGACGATGGTGGCCGCTTCGGTTGGGCCACCGGCATCGTTGTGAAGTAAGACGTATGCGAGGTCGTAGTAATCCTTGTCGGCGCCGCGAGTGCGTACGGCCACGGACTTCGAGAGTAGGTAGCCGGCGAGTCCGGCGATCTGAACACGCAGATTGCCCTCGGGAACGTGAAGGATGTACTCGTGGTGGTCACGCTCGACGTAGCCGGTGCCCCGGAGATTGACGGCTCGCAGCCTCGAGCACCCGACCGGTTGAACGATCGCCTCGGCCGGCTGGTCGTCGAGATCGCAGAGGAACTCGATCTTGACGATGCGATCCTCGATCCGACCGCTCCAGCACCACCCGTCTGCCTGTGGCGTGAAGTGCATTGTTTCGAGCGCCATCTCGATCCGTCCGAGATCGTGCTCCGCGGTGAGGTGCGTCACAAGTAGGACGTCGACGTCCGTCGTGCCGAGGTGTGCCGGGACCTCCGGCGCATCGGTGCGCGCCAGGGTTGGCGGCACGAGTCCACCGAGCACGATCAGATCCTCGCCCGTGGGTGCGCTTGCGGCGAGGAGCCGCCCGAGTGCTCGTTCGGCAATTTCTCGGGCCTCGGCGGAGCGCTCGTCATTAACCACGCTCTGATCCCATCACGTCGCGGAGATGTTGGGCGGCATCCTCTCCCCGGCCGCCAAGGCGTTTGAGGTCGGCGTAAACCCGAGGCCAGGAGACGAGGGGGCCAGACGGAGAAGGAGTCGTGAGGCTGAATGCGTTGCCGGGGGTGCGCCACAGCTCGATCCGGCCGGCGTCATCTGTGACGGTGAGGCCGGCGTCCCGTAGCCGCGGCGCGAGCTCGCGGTGCGCGTAGCGCTCATCGACCCTCACGTGCAGGACCGGGAGCTGGGTGACGAATGGCGCGAGCTGCTGCGCGGCGGCCCACCCCGTCCAGCCGAACGCGACATCGCCGAGGACGTGCGTGAGGCGGGCCTGCACGTCGTCGAGGTCGCGGCTGGTGGTATGGGCAAACCACTGCTCGATGGGGCTGGTGTTGAGGTGCGCTGTCCAGGATTCGAGCATCGCCTCCGGGTGCTCCAGGACACGGTGCGCCCCGCGTCCTCGGGCAGGTCCCTGCTTCGCGGTCCAACCTTCCTGGTCCCAGCCGGTGAGGATCCGGCTGGCTCGCGCGATTGAGCAGCCGGCGTATACGGCGATCCAGGCGGTCGTGATCTGTGCGGGAGGGGCGGCGAGGGTCGCCTCGGCGGCGAGCACCGCGATCTCACTCCAGGAGGCGCCGGACGGTGCTGGGTCCTTGGGGGCTGGTGCTCGGTCGAGGTGGACGAGCAGGCCCTCGCCACGGAGATTCGCTGCGCCCGTCTCGTCGACCCAGTTGATCGATCGTTCATCGAGCAGTTGACGAGCACCGGATGAGAGCTCGGGTGCGACGATCAGCGTCACCGTTGGGGAGGCATCTAGCCGCGTGCGCACCTCGGCCGGCCAGCCACGGCGAATCCACGCGGCGCGGAAACGCGGCTGGCGAGGCAGCCCTATGACGCGCAGAGCATGGGTGCCATCGGCCGCTGGTCGCACGAGAACGTCGGCATCGAGCACGGTGCTAACGGCCCTTGACACCCGATCTTTCTCGTCCATGCATATATTCTACTACCACAGGCAAGAATCGCAAGATGCGCTCGAGAGACGATTAAAAACAGGCGCTTGAGCCATGCGGTCAGAGACAGGATATTGGCCCCACCGGCTTTAGCGGGCCGCGCATTACCATTTGGTGTAGCGATACCAGCCCAAAAGGTGGGGCAAGGCCAGCCTCCCGCTGGCCCGGAACACAGAGCATTCCTGAGACGATCGCGCCGTCTGTGCAAAGGATGAATGATTTGATCGTCAAAAGGCTGACGTGCCCCGCGAGCCGGCGGGGAAGGCGGCCATGGAGAAGCGTGCGGCGTTCGCTTGGGCACGAGCCGGGTCGAATGCGGATACGTCGAGCTCGCGCAGCCGCCTGGGCGAAGGAGTCGGCGTCGTCGAGTGGGACCAGGCGCCCGGTCTGCCCGTCGATCACGGTCTCCAGCGCCCCCCAGCCGCGGGGCGTCCTGCCCCGCGGCTGGGGCGTGGCGCGCGAACCACGGGCGGCCGGGGTCTCAGCGCGAAGCGTGAACTGCCTCGGTTTCACCGATGGGTGAGGGTGTCTGCTCCGAGGGCTTGAGCTACGAGCGCGAGGTCGTGCTTGTCGTGGAGGTGGCGGGCGTGCTCGCGTAGGTCGAAGGCCGCGTTCATCGCGGCGACGAGATCCGCGGCGTGGGCGTCGAGGTCGACCTTGGCCCTTTCGTGCTCGGTGAGCCAGTGAGCGACATCTGGCCAGTGCCATAGGCGGGTCTTGTGGTCCGCGTATGTGACCGGGGCGGGGAAGCCTCCGGGGCCGCGTTTGTTGGTGGAGAGCAGGCGGATGTACTCGCGTGAGAGTCCGCTGCGCTCGGCGATGGCGGCCATCGTGACGAGCTCGTCGGGCTCGATGCGCACGACTTGCAGACCCGGCACGGCGGTGCTGACGTCTTCGATGGCGCTGGCGAGTGCCTCGCTGAAGCTGTCGGCCTCGCGATCGAACGCCCCGTACTGTGCGCCGTCACGCGCTCCGAATAGAGCGTCGTCACAGCCGGCCTCATACAACGCATCGAACTGCTCGTCGTCCAGCACGTCAGCGCCGCTGAGGAAGAGCGTGAAGCTGTGGATCGTTGGATCTGTTTGTTTTCCAGCCGGCACGTTCAGCGTCCTTGATCGCCTTGCGAATGTCCTTGTCTGGGTGACGGTCTTTGTTAGCCATCAGGATAGCAATCAGTTGGAGGTTGTCAACACGTATGGAATGAGTGAGGCGTGGGCAAGAGCTGTCGACGATGCCCGTGCATCTCGCCCAGAGTGTTGATCGGACGAACCTGGGCGCACGTGTTCGAGGCAATCCCTCCGGTTAGGACTGGAGATCTTCATCGCCAGCCCAGGCTACGCAAGAGTTACGGATGCTTCGCTCGATCGAGCCGTCTTTAGCTGACGACGGCTTGTGGATTTGCTCCGGCGGCTCCGGTCGAAATGAACGCCAGCGAGCGCGGCTCAATGAAAAGCTGAGAGCGCCGAAAAGAGCTGGTCAGGGAGGCGGAGCGCTTTCGATACCAGATCATCCACGAAGAATAGGGTCAGCATTCACCCGTCGATGACCCAGGCGAGCAGGCCCGTCGGTATGGCCCAGATGTCTTCGCTCGGGTCGAGGATGTCGCGGGTGGCGATGATGCCTCGTTGGTAGCGCTCATTCAGGCCCCTGCGCTCCTGCTTCCAGTTCTGACTGACGTACTTGGACTCGACAGGAATCCCGAGCAGGGGGCCGACGAAATCGATCTCGCTGCCCGTATCGGGGTGACGTTGCACCAGAATGGCAGCCTCGTCGAGGATGATCAGGTGGTCGTTGCGGGCGATGACACGCAACAAGCACACACCGAGCTGTTGCTCGGATAGGTGGGTGAGGTCGGGGGGCGTAATCGAGCGGTCTCGCAGGGAGGGCAGGCGAGCGATCAGCGGATCGATGAAGTAGAGCTTGCTCTGCCCTCCTTCGACAGCGGTGACTCCGTCGTGAGTTATGGATGCCCGCCATGCATAGAAGGAGGCGCAGAGCCGGTCGATGCGAGAATCGACCGTGTTGCGGGCGCCGATGTTCAGTGACCTGGCGATACCCGCGACGCTGAGCGGTGAGCCCATCCCGACGACGAGGCGCTCCAAAAGCGCCTTCACGTCACGGTCGCTCATCGAGCCTACGTGGAGAACATCTCCGACGAGGATGTTCCAGAGGCTGTTGGCGGTGCTGGGTCGCACATCGACTCCCTGCAGGGCATCAGCGACCGCACGGGGAAAACCGCCGATCGTCAGGTAGCGTTCCCAGGCCAAGGCCAGCTCGTCGACCTGAACTGCGAGCGTCTCCAGGTAGCGGCGGCCGGCGTCGGACTGCAGGTCTGCCAACGCCATCATGTCTCGTGGAAGGTTGGCGGCAAGGCCAGGGTAGAGCTCGCGCACGAATGCACGAAACCCCATCGGCAGCAGCAGACGGACTCCGCCGGCTTCTCCCTCGCGACCTCCGAGCTCTCCCTGGGCTTCGCGCAACTTCGCTCCCGAGGAGCCCGTCGCCACCACACATCCACTACGCAGAGGGGTTTGGTCGCGCAACTGCTTCAAGGCCGTGGCCCAGCCGCCTACGTAAGTGATCTCATCGAAGAACCAGTAGCGGTGCTCGGACTCGATCCCGGGTGTCAGGTCTTCGGCTAGCTTGACGACGCGCCGCAGATCCTGAGGACTCAGATCCTCACACGGGCAGAACACGACGCGCAGAGGATCGACGCCTTCGCCCAGCAGGCCGACGATGGCGCGCTTCACGGCAACGCTCTTGCCGGCGCGCCGAGGTCCCATGAGGAGATAGAGGGAGCCCAGCGCGATATTGCTCAGCGGATGAGGGTCATAGGCGCCGAGCGCGTTCAGCCGGGCCTCTCGCAGATCGGGATCGCGCTCCTCCCAGTGCCGGGCATCCTGCCACCACGGGTTGAAGTTAAGCAGGTGCTGACGGCGCTCGAAATCCCTCATATGCTGCGATCCTCACCTGAAAGTGCGAAAAGACTGATCATAACCAAGCCAACCTTAGCGGACCTTTGAACAAAACCAAGGATATTAAGGCATGATCACTGAACAAAACCAAGGCTACATGTCCCAGCGGCAGACGAGGAGCACAAGTGCACATGGGGGACTCGCCCCGCAAGGAACGCGAGCGGCTGGCGTTCTATGCACGCATCGAAGCGGGGGGCTCTACCGGCGGCAACTCGGCGAGAGACCTCCAAGCAGGACACCCCGCCAACCCCACGAGGGGGCGACGGGGAAGAGTGACGACAGCGTAGCGCCCTCTCGCCTACGAAAGCCCGATCGCGCACAAAGCGTTCTGTATTCCTAGTGATGAGAGCGGGGCTTGGTCTTCCTCTTCGCCGCTTGCTTGTACTTCAATTGGAAGTGGAGCGTGTGTGTGATCGTCGGCCGACCGTGACCGGAGATCGTGACGGTGACTGTGATCGCGAGGGTGTGACGGGAGCGCAGTAGCGCGAGACCTTGGCCGGTGAGGGTCAGATGCAGTGGGCTGCTTGCACCGGGGGCGAGGGTCATCGTGCTGTGGCCGATCGTCAACGGTGCCTTGCCGTGCTTGTGCTTCGTGGTGCTCGCCGTGGTGGCGCTCACGCTCGCCTTGGTCGCGCTCGCGGCAGAGACGGTGGCTGTCGTGGTAACGGTGCACGGGCTGGCCGTCGCGCTCGAGCAACTCGCCTGCGCGGGCAGGGTCACCGATCCACCGCTCGCGGTCGCTGAGCTGCCGCTCGCGGTGACTGTCGTGGTGCTCGCGCCTGTCGGCGTGGTTGACGTGCCCGGCGTCGTGCTCGTCGAGGTCGTTGTGCCCGGAGTCGTGGTGGTGGTACTCGCCGGAGGTTCGGCCGGCCTCGTGATCGGCGCGTTGAGCGAGAACTCGCTCGTGACGCCGGGTTCACCCAGGCCGGGGACGGTCGTGGCGGTGGCCGAGATGTAGCGGTAGGTCGCGCCTGGGTCGGCGAAGCTCGCATTGAAGCCGATTTCACCGCTCGCGCCGGTGCTCACAGCGACGCGTCCCAGCAGCGTCTGTCCTTCGCCGGCGCCGAACGGGTTCTGGCGTTCGTCGGCGAAGACCTCGATCGTGTAGTTCGTGTTCTTCACGCCGCGGAGGCCGCCGCTCAGCGTGAGCGTCCCCGCTTCCGCGCCGGCCGCGGTCAGGATCGGCGAGTTCTGCAGGCCGTTGGGCCCGTTGTCGGGCTGGGTAGGGTCCTGGGGGTCGACGCCGAGGACCCCGTAGCCCAGCGCTTCTCCGGCCACCAGGTTGATTCCGAGCCCCGGGATCGGCAGCGGGCTGAGGAAGTTCTCGTTGTTGTAGATCGTGTTGCCGAGCACCTGCACGGACGGGTAGTGCCCTGCCGTGCCGCCGACGATCAGCCCGCCCGCGCCGTTGTCCTCGACGACGTTGCCTTCGCCGGCGCCCGTGCCTCCGAAGCGCAGGCCATGCTCGTCTCCCGCGATCAGCACCGGCAGCTGATCAGGCTGCGCCACGTCCGTGGCGCTGACGCCGAAGCGGTTGCCCAGGAGCGCGTTTTCGCTGCCCGGCTGGGCTGAGGTGTTGGCGCTCGTGGAGCTCAGTTCAGCGGTCGAGATCGCATCCACGGTGGCCAGTGCGGCTTCGTCGTCGGGGACGCTGAGCAGTTTCTGGCGGGTGCTCGGCTTGGCATCTTCGGGGTTGATCGTGGCCTCGCCCAGCTCGCCGGAAGTCGGTTCTTCGTTGCTCTCGAACAGTCCGATCCCGTCGTTGAGGAACGAGTTTCCCTGGCCCGCGCCCGAGCCTCCGATCTGCGCGCCGCCGGAGCCCGAGTCGAGCATCGCGAAGGCGTTGTTTTCGAGTGTGTTGCCGAACATCTGCAACCCTTTGACGTTGTCGGTCGTCAGGCCGATCACCGTCCCCTGGATCGTGTTGTGTTCGAGCGTCAGGGCGTGCCCGGCGGTCTTGACCGGCGAGAACAGGCCGAGGCTCAGGATGCCGATCGCCGTGTCGTACTCTTCCCACGGCTGTTCGAAGCTCGTGAAGGGTTTTTCGGGGGCGATGCCGATCGTGTTGCCCGAGATCGTGTCGTTGTTGAGGTGTTCCCCGGCGAGCGTCATCCCGATCAGCGACCCGGGGAGGCTGTTGCCCAGACCCGAGCCGCCGCCGATCGTGGCGCCTTCCACGTCGCTCAGCATCAGGCCGACGCCGTCGTGGAGTCCGATGCCGTGTTCCGGTTTGCCGACCACGTGCGCCACGCCAAACGTATTCGACTGGACGAGCGGCGCCTTGAGGCCTGTGCCGTCGAGTGCGGCCCCGACCAGCAGGCCCTGGAAGGTGTCACCCTCGCCGCTGTAGCCGATTTTCAGGTTTTCGATCGAGCCCGCGGCGAGCACCCCGAAGAGGCCGCCGAAGGGTTCGAGTTCCTTGCCGCCGACGCCGGCCCCGAACGAGTCGGCGTAGATCGCGAGCTCGTTGATCGGCGCGCCCTCATCGCCCAGCGCCAGCACCCCGAAGATGTTGGCGGTGATCACGTCGGCGCCGATGCCCGGAGCGCCGATCTCCACGTCGCTGATCGCACCGCCCGCGGCGGTGGGGGCGACCAGGACGCCGATCGGGAGGCCGCTCGTGGCGTTGAATTCTTTCAGCCCGTCCGGGGCGAGTTTGTCCGCTCCGGTTTCAAAGCCTTCACCGTGGACGCCGATGTAGTCACCGTCGATCCGGGCTCCCGCCGATCCCTTGACGAGCTCGACCCCGGAGCCGAAGACCGATAGCCCCTTCTGGAAGTTTTCGCCGGTTTCGTGCTTGCCCTGGAGGCCCTTGAGGTAGCCGAGCAGGTTGGGACGGCCGTCTTCGAAGAAGATGTCGCCGGCGACGCCTTCGGTGATCCCGACGATGTCGTTGATCCCGGCGATCTCGACACCGTCGACGTCTTTTGTCAGCACGGAGTCGCCGACCTGCTCATCTTCGCCTTCGAGCAGGACGCCGTCGCCGCTGAAGTTCTGGATCTGCAGGCCGGCGAGCACCGAGGTCTTTGCGCCGGCGCCCAGTTCGATCCCGTTGGATGGCGGTTCGGTGGGAAGGCTCGAGCCGTCGATGATCAGGCCGATCTTGCGTTCCCCGGCCACGAGCGCGCCGGGCTGTCTGCGGGCGTCGATGTAGACGGGAGCTTCGATCTTAGGCAGCGGTTTGGTGAGCGTCAGGGTTTCCAGTTTGCCGCCCGGGATTTCGACCGCGATCGTCGCGCGGGCCGTTTTGTTCTGGGCGTTGAGCTCTTCGATCGCCGCTCTCAGCGTGCAGACGCTGCCGTGTTCTTTCCTGGCCGCACAGGTCCCGTCGCCCGGGCTGGCGTCCTGGAAGTCAGCCGCGCTGTTGACGATGATCCGGTGGTCGACCGCGACCCCACTGGGGTCGCCTGGGTTCGCGATGAAGTTCTGGTTGGCTCCGGCGCCGCTCAGTTCGGCCCTGCCGATCGAGTGTTCGGCGGTCCAGTAGATCGAGTGGGTGTCAACGGCGAGCGCGGTGGGGCCCTTGCCGGCGCCATTGCCGAGGTTTTCGATGAACTTCGGTTCGATCGCCGTGCCGGTGAGGCTCATCCGACCGATCGCGCCGGTCACCAGTTGGCCTTCGGTGATTTCGTGCGTCCAGTAGAGGTGTTCGGAGTCGGCTGCGATCCCCTTGATGAATCCCAGTTCGTTTCCCGGGCCGTCCTTGATGAATTCCGATTCGACTTCGCCGCCGTTGAGGTTGGCCCGGCCGATCGCGAGACCTTCGGACCAGTAGATGTGTTCGCCGGAGACGGCGATCGAGTTCGCCGGCTCGCCGCTGGGCACGGTGATGAAGAAGGGTTCTCCTTCGCCGCCGGTGATCGGTGCCCGCCCGATCTCTGACCCCACTCCTTCGGGCCTCAGCAGCTCGTTCGTCCAATAGACGGATTGCGAGGTCACGGCGATCGCCCCGACGCCGCTCAGCGCCCCGCCGCCGGGACCGAAGATGAAGTGGGGGTTCGCTTCGCCACCCTGCAGGTTGGCGCGGCCGATCTCGCCCCCCTGTGGCCCCGGGAACGATACGTATATGGAGGTGTCGTCGGCCGCGATGGCGACCGGTTTCTCCTTTTTGACGTCAAGCAGCTGGGCGTTGGCTTCGCTGCCGTCCAGGCGCGCATGCCCGATGTAGGAGGGCGTTGCTTCGGACGAGCCGAGGTAGTTGCCCCAATAGACGTCGGCTCGAGCGCCACTGACCGAGCACATAAAGACCGACACGACGAGCGCGAGGAGCACCAGAACCGTCGTGGGTTTCAGAGCCCAAGCCTCGCTCCCCAGGAGCCACCGCGGACCGTCATGATCCTTCATGCCAGCTGCCTCCGTGTCGATCCTGAACCTGGGTAGGGCCACCTGGTAGTGCCATAAACGGCAAACGACCCGCGTGAGCCTACCATGGCCCATTTACATGCCGCATGGGGAGAAAACGCGGACGGTCAGCTCGGTGATGGCACGAAGACGCCGAGTTCGTCGCCGGTCGTGAGTGCTCTCGATGCCATGATGGGCACCCTACGCACGGCTTGGGATTCTCTCGGTCGGTTTTAGCTCGTCACGGCAGATCTCGTGCGTTCATTTCGACCGCAGGGACACGCGTCAGCGGGTCCGGTCGAAATGAGCGACCGAGATCTGCCGTGACGACGGCCTGTGGGGTTTGTGCCATCGGACAGGGCTTGGATCCCGACGGCGCCGCCGTTGAACGACCACACCCCTTCGATGCTGTTCGCCGCTGCGGCGAGGCTGACCCCGAGCGCGAGGACGGCGGAGAGGACGATCGGGAACGACATGAGTGCTCGGCGAGCGAGTGGGGGAATGTGGATCGACCGGAACATGGAGCATTCCTGAGACGATCGCGCCGTCTGTGCAAAGGATGAATGGGTTGATCGTCAAAAGGCTGACGTGCCCCGCGAGCCGGCACTGGAGCGAGGCTACGGAGAAGCGTACGGCGTTCGCTCGGGCACGAGCCGGGTCGAACGCGGATAAGTCGAGCTCGCGTTTAGGTTGCGGGCGGTCTTGTAACAAAAGCTTTACAGCCCACCTTACCTAGTGTAGGATTTGCAGCAATGAGTGTTGATCGGTCGAGAGCTTTGCTGGAGCGATTTGGCGACCGGCCGTTCCGGGTTGGGGAGGCCGAGCCCGCGGGTGTTCCTCGCTATGAGCTGTATCGCCTGCGCGACCGTGGGGAGCTCGTCAACGTCAGCCGCGGGGTCTTTCGTCGGGTGGGTGGCGCGGTCAGCTCCAGCACCGATCTGGCGACGGTCTGCGCGCGGGTCCCACTGGGCATCGTCTGCTTGAACTCAGCGTTGGCTTATTGGGATCTGAGCGATGAGCTGCCCGCCGTCGTGCATGTGGCGGTCGCGCGCGGGGCGCACCGTCCGCATATCGACGTCCCTGCCACCGAGGTTCACGTCTTCGCTGCTGCCACGTTCACCCTAGAGCGGCGCGAGGAGAGGACCGAGACCGGCGAGCTGCTGGCGATCTATTCGCCCGAGCGGGCTGTCGTCGACGCTATGCGCTTGGCGCATCGAGCCGGGCGGGATACGGCTCTCCACGCACTGAATCGCTACGTGCGACGTCCGGACGCGCAGCCTCGCCGGCTGCTCGCCATCGCCCGTGAGCTGGGAGGACAGCGACGATTGACCGACGCCCTGGAAGCGGTGATGAGTTGAGCAGTACCGAGGCCGACCGTGTCAATCACGAGTTGCAGCGTCTTGCCCGTGAGCATCACGGCCGCAACACGCAGGCGCTGCAGTTGCTCTATGCGATCGAGGGATTTCTGCGGCGATTGTCGCTCAGCGGCTATCGCGATCGGCTCGTGCTCAAGGGCGCCATGTTGCTGGCGGTGCTCGACGCACGCCGGACGACCAAGGACGCCGACCTATCCGCTCACGGGATTCCTAACGACGAGGCATCGGTCGCAGGGGTCGTCGCCGAGATCGCCACGGTTGTGTTGCCCGAACCGGACTGGATCGTCTTCGACCCCGCATCGATCGCGACCGAGCCGATGCGTGAGGGCTCAAGCTACCGCGGAGTGCGCGCCAAGCTCCCCGCCACGATTGGGGTGGTGCGTGTCGTGGTAACCCTTGACTTCTCCTTCGGCGACCCTGGCGAGGTGCAGGAGATCCGCTACCCGGAGATTTGATCGTCAAAAGGCTGAAGTGCCCCGCGAGCCGGCGGGGAAGGCGGCCACGGAGAAGCGTGCGGCGTTCGCTCGGGCATGGAGCCGGGTCGAACGCGGATAAGTCGAGCTCGCGCATCGCCTGGGCGAAGGAGGCGGAGCGATGACGACTGGAGGATCTGGATCGACTTTTCCTGCCTTGATTTTCTATAAAAGAAAAACCAGAGGTTGCTTTACATTTCAGTAAGCGAAGACGTCGGGGAATCCACCGATCTCTAGCTCGACCTGTGTCGGCAGGTGGGCGTAGCAGCGATCTCGTAGATCGTCGCGTCCCTCGTGGCGCAGTTTCTCGTCAAGCAGGTCATACAGAGGCAGCAGGTAGCGAACGTCGTCTGCCGCGTACTGCAGCTGCTTGGTGGAGAGCTCTCCGGTCCACTCGCTTGTTTGCTGGCTCTTGTCAAGTTCGACCCCTAGGTGGCGGCGAAGGAGCGGGGCGAGCGAGTGCTCCGTGCACGGCGCGTCGGGCTCGGCGAGCTTGGAGGCGATCTTCGTGCACGCTATGCCGGCTGGCACGACACCCCAGTGATGCGCTAGGAAGCGCAGGTCGAACATCGCGTGATGCAGGATCTTACGGATCGATGCGTCCTCGACGATCGCGCGGAGATGGTAGGGCACGCTGCCGCTGACGCGGATCACGTAGGTCGTGTCTTCTATCTGCATCTGGACCGTTCCGATGCGCTCGTGGCGCCAGTCAAGACCGGTCGTCTCGATATCGATGGCAATCGTCCCAGCGCGCAGTGCGTGCTCAAATCCCTGCTCATCCAGGTCGTCCCGAAGAACCTTCACAGGCTGGGCGTCGCGTACCGAATCGACAGCTACTGCGCTCATGCGAGTTGATCTTCCCCTAGGGGGCGGACGGAAGCCTCGGTCCATAGAGCGTCGAATTGGCTCCTGGCGAACCCACTGAGCCATCCGCTCTTACGTCCCAGGCCAGCATTTTGTACGTCCGCGGACAATCTCGCCGCGTCCAGCAACTCTTTCGTCAGCGCTCGCCGCCCGAGCAGTTCCCAGAACACGCTGAGGATGCCAGCCGCAAAGAGCAGGGCGCCCAGCTCGCGTACGGTCGAGTCGATGGCGGCGGAGACTTCTGGGCCTTCTATCTCCGCTGCTAGAAAGAGCAGTCCGACTCCGATTACGACGAGAGCAGCCGCAATCCGGAAGGCGGTCAGGTCGACCAACAACCTCGACGCAGAGGTCGGTTCCTGGCCGCGCTGGCGTCTGCGGCTCCTCAGTGCCATGGGAGCTGGCCGGTGTTGGGTGCGGTTGGAGTCATGCCAACGACCATACGCGCTGCTTGTGATGGCACACTCGCTTACGGGTTCGATCGCGAGCTCAACCCCTATGTTTCCGGGCTTTGCCTATCGAAACGTGGCGCGTAAACGTCCAAGAGCCAGGGTGCCCGCAAGCAGTCCCGGGCTTCGTCGTCGTCCAATACATAAGCGAAGCGGTATTGGACGAGGACGAAGACCCGGGATCTGCACAGGGTGGGCAGTGACCCTGTGGACCGCTCCAACTCGTCACGGCAGCTCTCGGGCGTTCATTTCGACCGCAGGGACCCGCCTCAGCGGGGCCGGTCGAAATGAACGCCCGAGATCTGACGTGACGATGGGTGGCCGTCAGCCGTGGTGATGTTTCTTGCCGCCTTTGAGTCCGATCTTGCCTGAGCCTGTGTCTAGTGCAGTGTTCCTGAAGTGGCTTTGCTGTTGTAGGCTCGCGCTGCTGCGGCGATGTCGGTGCAGATAGAAGTACGGCATCGCGACACGAAGCCGGGCTCTCGCAGCTCGTCCCGAGCAGTAGTGAGCCGGGCGCCTCCCGAGACGCTCGTATTCGTGCGAAGGGCAAGCAGGAGGTTTCCAGCAGGAACGTGCTCGGATGTGCTGGAGCTGTACCCCTGCTAGGCCCAGGCCAGGCAAGCCTCGCAGCGCGTGATGCAGGAGAGATCGAGGCAGGTCTGCCAGTATCGGTCGTGTCTTCGACCGGTCATTCGGACCGGACGAGCGAATCGAAGGAGAGCTCGAATGAGCGACCTACCGAACGTTGTCCTCGTCCACGGCGCCTGGGCCGACGGGTCCAGCTGGAGCGACGTGATCGAGCTCCTGCAGGCCAAGGGCTACAACGTCACCGCCCCCCAGTTCCCGGAGACCTCGACCGAGGACGACGTGGCCCGCCTGCGGCACGTCCTTTCCCGCCAGAATGGCCCGACGGTCCTCGCCGGTCATTCCTACGGGGGACAGATCATGACGGCGCTCGGTGCCGACGCGCCAAACGTCGTCGGCCTCGTCTACGTCGCCGCCTTCGGGATCGACGAGGGTGAGTCGCTGGGGGCGCTCCTCGGCGGCGGACCGCCGACGCCGGCGCTCGCGAACCTGGCCGTGGACGAGCAGGGATTCGGGTGGCTTCCTGAGGCCGACTTCGTCGGACATTTCGCCGGCGATCTCGAGCCCGCTCAGGCACGCGTTCTCTATGCGGTCCAGCAGCCCATCTCGATGAGTACCTTCGAGTACACCATGGGCGAGCCGGCGTGGAAGTCGTTGCCCTCCTGGTTTGTTGTCGCCGCGGACGACGAGGCGATTCCGCCCGACGCCGAGCGGCAATTCGCTCTGCGCATGGGAGCCACGACCGTCGAGGTCGCCGCGGGGCACCTCGCAATGGTCACACACCCCGACACGGTCGTCGATCTGATCGAGCAGGCGGCGAGGGCGAAGGTGGCAGGGGCTGCCTGAGCGGGGTGGGCAGTGGCCTCATTCGGAAAGGGCGACACCGGCGCGACTCGCGCCATGCCAGTGTTGATAGCCGAGCCCGCCCGGGTTTGCTGCACCCGTTTCGTGCCCGGACGCATCGTCCGCTGCGTCGATCGCGCCCCGAGCCAGGAGCGCGATCCAGTCCTGATAGGGGTCGCACATGCACTGACCGGCTGAAGCTGACCCGCGTTAAGGCACGTTGCTGCCGCAAGGCTGCTGCTTAGACGCCGATCCGAGCGCATCGGCGCACACCATCGGCGCTGTCGCGTCGGACGGTGGGTGTCGCGCAAACCCCCGGTCTGTCCGGCGTGGTTAAGACAATTCTGGGTATGCCCCAGAACTTTCTTGAGTGTGATCGTGAGCAGGTGTTCTTGATGCCGCCGGACCCTCGTGATTGGTTGC
>Ga0302181_10001689_pt1 | contig 16233 bp, 12 predicted proteins | sample I_Palsa_E3_3_FD_198786 | JGI IMG/M metagenome (GOLD analysis project Ga0302181, IMG submission 198786) | Peat permafrost microbial communities from Stordalen Mire near Abisko, Sweden - I_Palsa_E3_3 | ecosystem: Environmental > Terrestrial > Soil > Palsa > Peat permafrost | place: Sweden...
TCCTCGCCCCGGCACTGGTCGAGTTCCACGCCAGCCATCCGGGGATCGAGTTGTTGGTGGTCGAGGCCGGCTCGCTGCAGCTGGTGCGCCAGCTGGCCAGCGGCGAGGTCGACCTGGCGCTCGTCGTTCTGCCGATGGCAGACCCCCTGGTCGCCACATCGCCGCTCTTCGACGACCCCCTCGTGCTCGCGGTCGCCCCGGACCATCCGTTGGCGACGCGACGCGAGGTCGAGGTAGCCGACCTCGACGGCCTGCCGCTGGTCATGTTCCGCGAGGGCTACGACCTGCGCGCCGTGACCCTGGCGGCGTGCCGTGAGGCCGGGGTCGAACCGCGCCTCGTGAGCCAGGGGGGCGAGATGGACGGGGTCCTGGCGTTCGTGGCAGCCGGGCTCGGCGCGGCTGTCGTGCCGGCCATCGCCATGCCGGCGGAGAGCAAGCTGATGGCGATCCCCTTCAAGTCACCCGGATTGAGCAGGACGGTCGCGCTGGCCCATCGCGCCGACCGGCCGGTTCCGCGCCCGGCGCAGGCGCTGGTCACGCAGCTGGCCGCTCTGGGCGGGGGTGGCGAGTTCGGTTGACCACGGCGACGCGGTCCATCCTGGGATTGACCTGACCGTCGGGCCCGACCGATTGGCCCGACTGATTTGAGGGTCGGAGAAGTCACTACACTCCGCGTATGGACGGCCCTGCGCACACAGACCCCTCATCGACCCCGGGGCCCGGAACGCTCCATCCCCCGGCCGACCTGGCGGGCACACTCGGTGAACTCCGCGCCTCTGGTTGGAAGTCGGTGCCGGTGGCCGAGGAGATGCGGCGCAACACGATGGCCCGGATCGCCGACGGCACGTCGTTGGTACCGGGTGTGCTCGGTTTCGACGACACGGTCATCCCGCAACTCGAGAACGCCATATTGGCGGGTCACGACGTAATTCTTCTCGGAGAGCGCGGTCAGGCCAAGACGCGGGTCATCCGTGCCCTGGTCGGGCTGTTGGACGAGTGGCTGCCCATCGTGGCGGGGTCCGAGATCAACGACGACCCGTACGCTCCCGTCTCGCGTGCCGCCATAAACGCGGTGGCCGAACTCGGCGATGACACCCCGATCGCGTGGGTGCACCGCTCCCAGCGCTACGGCGAGAAGCTGGCCACCCCCGACACGTCGATCGCCGACCTGATCGGCGAGGTCGACCCCATCAAGATCGCCGAGGGCCGCTACCTGAGTGACGAGCTGGCCTTGCACTACGGGCTCATCCCGCGGGTCAACCGCGGCATCTTCGCCATCAACGAGCTGCCGGACCTCTCCGAACGGATCCAGGTGGGGCTGCTGAACGTGCTCGAAGAGCGCGATGTGCAGATCCGCGGCCACCGCATCCGGTTGCCGCTCGACATCACCCTGGTCGCCACGGCCAACCCCGAGGACTACACCAACCGCGGCCGGATCATCACGCCGCTGAAGGACCGGTTCGGGGCGCAGATCCGCACGCACTACCCCTACGACACCATGACCGAGGTCAAGATCATGGAGTCCGAGGCCGAACTGCCGACCGCCGGCATCCCGGTGACGGTGCCGACCTACCTGAAGGAAGTCGTGGCCGAAGTCAGCCAGTTGGCTCGCCGGAGCTCACACCTGAACCAGCGCAGCGGTGTCTCGGTGCGCCTCTCCATCGCCAACTACGAGACCCTGGTGGCCAACTCCGTCCGGCGGGCCCTGCGCACCGGTGAGCCGGTCGCCGTCCCCCGCATCAGCGACCTCGGCTCACTCGTCCCGTCGACCCAGGGCAAGGTCGAGGTCGAGGCGATGGAGGAGGGCCACGAACAAGAGGTCGTGGCCCAGCTCGTCGCCGCCGCGACGTTGGCCGTCTTCCGGCGCCGGGTCACGTTGAACGACCCTTCGGCGATTGTGGCGGCCTTCACCGAGCAGGTCGTGGTGCACGCCGGCGACGACCTGCCCTCGGCGGCCTACCTGGCCGTTTTGGCCGACATACCCGAGCTCGAGCCGCCGACCCGGGCCCTGGCCGGTCCCGATGCGGCCGAGTCCCCGGCGCTCATGGCGAGCGCGCTCGAGTTCCTGCTCGAAGGGCTCCACCTGACCAAGCGGCTGAACAAAGACGCCTCGGGCGCCCGCGCCCTGTACCGGGGGCGCAAGTAGGACTGTTGTGACGGCCCGGTACGACTACTCCGAGTGGGACGGCACACAGGAATTCACCGATCTCGACGTTGACGACCTGCTGGCCGGCCTGACCGATGACCTGCTGGCCGGAGGCGACCTGGACGACGCGTTGCGGCGCATGCTGCGGTCGGGCATGCGTACGGCCAACGGCGAGCAGATCCCGGGCTTGCGGGACCTCCTCGAGCAGCTGCGCCGCCGCCGGGCCGAACTGCTGGCCGAGGGCGATCCGGACGGCCGTATGGCGGAGATCTCGTCCCGGCTCGACGAGATAGAGGCGGACGAACGTGCCGCCATCGACGAGTTGGTGGAGGACGCCACCGCATCGGGCGATGACCGCCGGGCCGAGGTGACCAACGACGTGGCGACGGAGCGACGCATGGCTCTGGACCTCCAGCCCGGAGATCCCGCCGGCCGGATCCAGTCGCTGCAGCACTATGACTTCGTCTCCTCCGAGGCGCGGCAGCAATTCGAGGATCTGGTCGAAGAGCTTCGTCGCGAGATGGCCGACACCTTCTTCGAGGGGGCATCCGATGCGCTGTCGTCGATGAGCCCCGAGCAGATGGCCCGCATGCGCGACGCGTACGACGCGCTGAACCAGATGCTCGAGCAGCGCGAGCGCGGCGAGGAACTCGACCCGAGTTTCGAGCAATTCATGGAGCAATTCGGGGACATGTTCCCGGGCAACCCGTCCACCCTCGATGAGCTGCTCGAGCAATTGGCCGAGCGCATGGCGGCGGCGCAGGCAGTGTGGAATTCCCTCTCACCCGAGCAACAGGCGCAGTTGCGGGGGCTGATGGAAGCCGTCCTGGAGGACATGGACCTGCGCTGGCAGGTCGAGCGCCTGGCCCAGAACCTGCAGCGCGCCGTTCCGGGCGCCGGGTGGGAGCGCTCCTATAACTTCGAGGGTGAGGGTCCGATGAGCCTGTCGCGCGCCACCGATCTGGCTTCGCAGCTCGGACAGCTCGACAACATGGAGGAGATGCTGCAGTCGGCGTCATCGCCGGCGGCGCTGAGCGAGATAGACCTCGACCAGGTCCGCAGCCACATGGGCGAGGATGCGGCACGGGCCCTCGACCGGCTGGCCAAGCTGACCAAGTCGCTGGCCGATGCCGGCCTCATCGAGCAGCACGGTGGGCGCACCGAGCTGACCCCCCGCGGCGCCCGGCGCCTCGGGCAGAAGGCCCTCAACGACCTCTTCGGCCAGATCAACAAGGACCGCATCGGTGACCACAGCACGGTGTCGACCGGCTCGGGCCACGACCGGGAAGAGACGACGAAGGCCTACGAGTACGGCGACCCGCTCAACCTCCACCTCTCCACCACCGTGCACAATGCGGTCCGCCGGGGTGGTTCGGGCGTGCCGGTGCGCCTGTCCCCCGAGGACTTCGAGGTGATCGAGACCGAGGCCCTGGCCCGCTCGGCCACCGTGCTGCTGGTCGACCTGTCCATGTCCATGCCCATGCGCGACAACTTCGTGCCGGCCAAGAAGATGGCCATGGCGTTGCAGACCCTCATCAGCAGCAAGTTCCCCCGGGACTTCCTGGGCATCGTCGGTTTCTCCGAGGTGGCCCGCGAGATCCGGCCCGACGAGCTGCCGACCGCCATGTGGGACTACGTCTACGGCACCAACCTGCAGCACGCCCTGGCGCTGGCCCGGCGCATGCTGGCCCACCAGCACGGGACCAAGCAGATCATCGTGGTGACCGACGGGGAGCCGACGGCCCACATCGACGACTACGGCGAGGTCCTCTTCAACTACCCGCCCGTTCCCGAGACCTTGCGGCGCACCATGGCCGAAGTGATCCGCTGCACCCGGGCCAACATCGTCATCAACTGCTTCGCCCTCGATCTCCAGCGAACGCACTACCCGTTCGTCGAGCAGATCGCCCGGGTCAACGGGGGCCGGACCTTCTACACCACGCCGGACGCCCTCGGCGGCTATGTGCTGGTCGATTTCCTGAAGCACCGCCGCGTCATGCGCCCCGCCGGCTGAGGCCTTCCCGGCACGATCGAGGGGTGCGGGCGACGCCTGCACGCGGCACAGCAACGGGGGAATACGGGACCCGCTGCGGACCCCAGGCACGGGCCAGGCACGAACTTTCTCTATTTCTCCTTGCGTTCTGTGACGGGGTGGTGAAAGATGACATCGTTGTAACTACACGAATGCCACCTAAGTGGCGAGGGAGGCGAACTCGTGGACATTGTCACCACGCTCTATGGTCGCCAGGAACGCAGCTGGCAGATCCAAGCGAACTGCATGGGAGTCGATCCCGACCTGTTCTTTCCCGAGCGCGGCGCATCGACGCGCGAAGCGAAGGAAGTGTGTCGGGGTTGCGTCGTGCGCGAGGACTGCCTCGAATACGCGCTGGCCAACGGTGAGAAGTTCGGTATCTGGGGCGGCATGAGCGAACGGGAGCGTCGCCGGGTGCGCCGCGCCCGCGCCCTGCAGCGTCGGGATTCCGCCGTACACGCTTCCTAGCTGGACCTTCGTCGCCCAGCCCGCTGGGGCGGGCCTTCATGTGATCAGGCGAGCCTCCACCGTCGTCCCGGCGGACAGCCCGAGCCTGGCCCAGCGCGTCGGCGCAATGGCGTCGAGTACCGCACGCGGGAGGAGGCCGACCAATTCGGCTCCTTCCACCGTCCCGGCTGCCTGTTCGACCAGGTCAGAAACGCAATCATAGAGTTGTGCCGGGCCGAATTCGGCCGGCGCCAGCAGGTTGCACGAGACCTGGGCCCGGTCGCCCACGGCGAGCCCGAGGGCGCGCACGGTCGGGCTGCGCACGAGGGGCGCCACCTGCCGGGCCACCGCGGTCGGGGACACCCACACGTTGTAGGCCACCAGGACTTCCCGTGCCCCCACCGCAGTGGCACCGGCGGTGTGATGCGGCCGGCCGGGGCCGAAGTCGGGCGCTAGCCGACCGAACGCATTGCGCCTGACCTGGGGTAATGTACGGCTCCGGCCGCCGCCGAGCGGTCCGTAGAGGAAGCTCGGAACGTCGAAGGTGGCGCTGAACCACCGGGCGAATGCGTCACGGTGCACCAGGGTGGTGCTGAGATCGTGCACCGGGGCGTGGCCGGGTTCGTAAGGGACGAAGGGAACCACATCGAGCACGCCCAGACGCGGGTGCGCCCCCGAGTGCCCGCCGAGATCGAGACGCGCCACGCTGCGTGCCGCCAGCTGGCGGACCGCCTGGTTGACAGTGTCCGCCGGCCCGGCCAGGGTGAAGACCGATCGATGATGATCGGGGTCTTTGTGCAGGTCAAGCAGGGCAGGAGCGGCGGCGGCGGCCAATTCGGCCAGGACGGCCTCGTCGCGGCCCTCGCTGACGTTGACCACACACTCGAAGATCACGCCCCCAGTCTGCCGGGGGCGGGGGAACGGGGCGTTCGGGCCCCGGTTCGATCAGCTGACCGTGACGGCCCGCGAGTTGCGGCGGCGACGCAGGATGCGCCGGCGCTCGCGCTCGGAGCACCCGCCCCACACGCCGTGGTCGATGTGGTTCTCGAGTGCGTACTCGAGGCAGGCGTTCGAGACGGGGCATTCGGCGCAGATCTTCTGCGCCACCAGCACCCCCATCCCGTCACTAGGGAAGAAGATGTCCGGTGCAACTTCTTGGCATTTCCCCCGGGCCATCCATTCAGTATTCACTTTTCGACTCCCTTTTCACGCATCATTCTAGAGAAATCGGGCGTAAAGGAGAACATCTGCCGCATAGGAAGTTCGTAAGAATATGGGGTCCCAGGCACGGGGAAGCCCAGGCCCTGGGGCTCCAGTACGCTGACGGCCGTTCGCCCACATGATGCAAGGCCAGGAGGTGCCATGTCCCCGGATAACGAGGACGACGTAATGGAGACTGCGGAACTGATCGAGCCGATCGGGCACGTGCGCGTGGTCTACCTCGGGCCGATCGCACCGCACTGGGACGTCCAGTCGGACTTCGGGCCGGCCGACGTGGTCGACGCCTTCCGGGAGCGGGTACTGGCCCGGCTGGTGCTCCTGCCGCCCCACGACCCGCAATTCCGGCGCAACCGCGAGCGTGTCGTCCGTGACGCCGAGCGGGAGAATCTGGCGCTCGAGTGGGACCTCGGGATCCCCGAGGACGCAGCCGAATAGCTCAGTCCAGCAGCCCGATGCGGGCCAGCCACAGTCCCGGGGCATCCACCTCGGCCGGCGTGGGCAGGTCGCGCTCGTCGGCCCACAGGCGGGCCAGTGCATTTTCGCCGGCCCGCTCGACCACACCGTCGATGAAGGCCGTTCCCCGGTCCACCTCCGCCTGCCCCACGTTGAGCCCGAACAGCCCGGCAAAGGCCTGCTCGCCCTTGGCGTCCTCGACCCGGTAGCGGTACCAGGCCTCGCCGAGGGCGGCGGGCGACGAGGTCAAGGTGGCGGCGATGCCGGCGGTCACGTGATCGACGTAGGCGCCGATGCTCGTCGTCAAAGCGGTCAGCGTGTTGGAGATGTGACGCTGCTCGGGGCTGATGAGATCGGCCAGCAGGGATTCGGGATCGCTCAGCACGCCCTCGAGGGCAGCCGGGTCGCCCAGGCCGTCGCCGAGGCGTTCGACCATGGAGCGTTGCGAGGCGGCGGCATGGGCCGAGGCGTCTCCGAGCAGGGTGTTCAGCGTCGAGCGCACGCCGGGCCGTGACATGACCGCGTGCATGGTCAACTCCCGCAGGCACACCCAGAGCTGCACTTCTTGGAGGGGCAGGCTCCAGTCCTCGGCGAACGTGGCCACGTTGCTCGGCACGAGAAGCAAGGTGTTCGACTCGGGCCAGGGCAGCGGAAGGGCGTACTGGCCGAAGGCGCGGCGGGCGAGGTGGCCGGCGGCGGAACCGAACTGCATGCCGAGCAGAACGGGACCGAGGGTGAGGGCGAACTGGCTCAAGAGGCCGCCCAGCCCGCCCGAGGGGTCGTCCAGGGAGTCGAGGTCCATGGAGGGGGCCGGCATGGCCGCGGCGCCCTGCTTCTGCGCCTCGACCATCAACTGCAAGGTGGGCCGGTAGGCGTTGAGCACCCGGAAGGACCACTGACCCGGTCCGACGGCATCGAAGGAGATACTGGTGCCCCCGGCGGTCAGCGAGATTCCGGTGGCTTCGGCCACGTGCAGCTCGGCCACGCGCGCCAGTTCTTCGAACGCGATGCGGACGAGCGGGTCGGCGTTGTCGTCGTCCTGCCCGTCGGTGGCCACGCCGTGGGCCAGGGTGCGTGCGGCGTCGAACCACGCATCGCCGCCACCGGGGGCCGATCCGATGACCTTCAGCAGGTCACCGAGGAGTCCACCCATGGGATTATCGGGATCACCCGAACCGAACATGCTCACGTCAACATGCTAGGGGGATGCGCTCAGCGTCACGTCGACGACGTGCGTCCTGGCGCCCTCGGCGACGGACAGTCCGACCCGCGAATCGGGTGCCATCACATAGAGCCTGGCCCGCAGGTCCGCCATGGAGCGGATGGGCACCGATCCCATCGCCATCACGATGTCGCCCGGGTGCAGCAGGCCGGTGGCCGGGCTCCCGGTCATGAGCGCGGCCACCCGGGCCCCGCCGAATCCCGAAGCGGTCACTCCTTCGACGCCGAGCCAACCGTGCGAGACGCGCCCGGTGGAGCGCAGATCGTCTGCCACCCCGAGAACCAGCTGCGTCGGGAGGAACGCGGCCGAGGGCCCGGAGTTGTAGAGGATGCCGATGACGTCGCCCTCCTGATTGAGGAGCGGGTCGCCTGCCTCCTGGCTGACGGCGGGGGCGGACGAGGTGATCTGGGGCATGCCCTTCGCCCATCCGGTCGGAATGACGGTGTCGATCCCCGTCACCGATCCTTCCTGGCTGTGCAGTTCCAAGGTGCCTGATGCCGGCTGCACCATGCTGAGCGTCACGTCGGTGCTACCGAGAGTCAGCGCCGTGTCGTCGGCGAACGGAGCCACCGGCACGTCGTCGGGCACGCTGATCAGGGCCAGATCCGATTTGCCGTCGATGCCGAGAACGGACGCTTTGACCCTGCGGCCGTCGGTGCCGATCATGTAGATGTCGCGCAACCCCGAGAGGCCGTTGGCGGTGGTCGCCACCAGGCCACCCTCGGCCACGGCGACTCCGACGAGGGTGACGACCCCGTGGCTGGTGTCCGCCTGCAGCTGCACCATCGAGTGGCCGGCCGCGGCGGCCGTCGCCGGGACCGCCTCGCTGACGGCAAGCGTGGTCACCGGGATCGCATTATCGCTGATCGGAGGGGTTGCAGGGTGGTCCGAGGCCGGGGAAACGAGAACGACGGCCCAGGCCACCGCGGCCACTGCCGCGGCGGCGCCGATCAGTATGACGGCCCGGGGGTGACGGATGGTGATCGGACGGGTGTAGGCGGCCGCGGCGGCCCGGTGCGCCAGCTCGCTCGGGTGCCGCCACAGGCGGTCGTCGGGGTCGATCCAACCGCGCGATGCGGCGTCTACGCCATCGGGGTAGCCGCCCGAATCGTCCCTTTCCGAACCCTCTTCCGGTGGCTCCATTGGTGTCGGGGTCACCTAGTGAGGCTACCGATGAGAAAGGCCGAAATGCGGTCGCGCCCCAGTTCGGCCTTACCATGAGGCCCGATGTCGCGCGATCTGGCCATTGACCTTGGGACGGCCAACACCCTCGTCTACGCCAAAGGCAAGGGCTTGGTGCTCAACGAACCCACGGTGGTTGCACTGGACTCGCGCACCCGAGAAGTCCTGGCCATCGGGACCGACGCCTGGCAGATGATCGGGCGGACGCCCGGCTACATCGTGGCTGAGCGCCCGCTCCGGGGCGGCGCCATCACCGACTTCGAAGTCACCGAACGGATGCTCAGCGTGCTCTTGCACCGGGTCGGCGTGAGCCGGCTGAACCGCCCCAAGGTGCTCATTTGCGTCCCGTCGGCCATCACGGCGGTCGAGCGCCGCGCCGTCAAGGAGGCCACCCGCCGCGCCGGGGCGTCCGCCTCCTATCTCATCGAGCAACCGATGGCCGCCGCCATCGGGGCCGGCCTGGCCATCCATGAGCCGATGGGCAACATGGTGGTGGACATCGGCGGTGGCACCTCGGAGATGGCCGTCATCTCGCTCGGTGGCGTCGTGGCGGTGCGGGCGCTGCGCTGTGGCGGATTCGACTTCGACGCCTCCATTCAGGCCTACGTGCGCCATGAGCACGGGGTGGCCATCGGGGAGCGCACGGCCGAGGCGGTCAAGCACGCCATCGGCTCCGCCTTCCCGCACCCCGATGAGCAGGGAGCCGAGATCAGAGGCCGCGAGGTGGCGACCGGCCGGCCGAAGGTGGTGGTCCTCTCGCCCGGAGAGGTGCGCGGCGCGCTGGAAGAGAACGTGGCGTCCGTGCTCGACGCCGCGGCCACCTGCCTCGGGGATGCGCCCCCCGAGCTGGCCCAGGACATCATGTACCAGGGGATCCATCTCACCGGGGGTGGCGCTCTCCTGCGCGGGGTGATCCAGCGGCTGGCCGACGCCACTGCCGTGCCGGTGCACCTTGTGGACGCGCCCCTCGAGTGTGTCGTGCAGGGGGCGGGTCAATGCCTCGAATCGTTCGACCGGCTGAAGCGCCTCTTCACCGACGACGACTGATTGGCCTAGGCGCCACCGTCGAGAAGCTCGTCGGCGGCCTGGCGGACCTGCCAGTCCCGGTCCTCCGCCGCCCGGCGCAGGGCAGGGTCGATACGGGGGTCGTCGAATCCGGCCAGTGCCACCGTGGCCCGGCGGCGCACGGTGGGCTTGTCCTCGAGCGCTTCGATCACGGCGGGCAGCCCCCGCGGGTCGCCGATGGCACCCAGCGCCGCCACGCACGCCTCGCGGCATCGGACATCGTGGTGCGCGCCTGCCGTCGCCGTCAGCACGCTCACGGCCCCGGCCACCCGGCGTTCGGCGAGGAACCAGGCCGCGCCCACGACGACGAGAGGGTCGGGATCGGCGAGGGCGGTCACCACCAGGTCGTTGAGCGTCGAGCGGGCACCGCGACCGCGTACAGACAGGGCGGCGTCCGTGGCGCGGCGGCGCACGGGCGGGGCTCCGTCCGCCAGGGCCAGGGCGATATCGGGCACGGTCAGGGCGCCGATGCGGGCGAGCGCTCCCAGCGCGGCGGCCTGCACGTCGGGATCGGGATCGAGCAGCCCCCGGCGCGCCCGTTCCCCGTCGCCGGCGTGCCCGGCCGCGATGATCAGGCGCCGTCGCCGGGCCGCGGCGCGCCGCCGCGCCGCGGGTTCCATGGCAGGATCATCGGTCACCGGATCGAGTATGGCCGACGGAAACAACAATGCCGCCGGGGAGGCTGCGGTCATCCCTTCACCCGCCCGGTTTGTCGCGCCCACGCGCCGGCGCGGCTCACGTTGGCCCGCCGTCCTCGTGACCGTCGCCGCGGTGATCGCGGCTGCGGTGCTGGTCCTCAGTCGCTGGAATGTCAACGACTACGCCCTGACCCCGGGAGATGCCACGCCGGTGTCCTCGTTCATAAAGGTGCCGCCGAAGCTCGATCATCGGCTCACCGGGACCATCCTCCTCACCGACGTCGACGTGCAGCAGCTCAACGCGCTCACCTATCTGTGGCAGCGCTACCTGTCGTCCGACAGCCAGGTGCTCCCCTCGGCCGTGCTGCTCGGCCCGACGCCGGCCGATCAGTACGCCACCCAGGGCTTCTTGGAGATGAGTCAAGCCCAGTCCAGCGCCAAGGCGGCGGCACTGACGCACCTCGGGTACACGGTCACGCCGCGCAACGTGGGTGCCCTGCTCTTCGGCATCGCGCCGGGTTCTCCGGCCTCACGTGTGCTCAAGGTCTCCCAGGTCATCACCGGTGTCAATGGGACGGCGGTGACGACGGAGTGCGGGTTGATCACGGCGTTGCACGGGCTCAAGCCCGGGACCAGGGCGACGCTCTCGGTGGCGCAGTCGTCGGTGAAGGAATCGGGCGCTTTCGTCAACGGGCCCGTCGTGTCACGCACGGTCACGCTGGGCACCCCGCCCAAGGGGCTCACCGAACCCGATTGCGGCGCCGCAAACCGGGTGCCGACCGTCTACCTGGGCATCGATTCCCAAACGCAGGTGGACTGGAGCTACCCGGTCAAGGTGGTGATCAACACGGCCGACATCGGTGGGCCGTCGGCCGGCCTGTCCATGACGCTGGGCATCATCGACCGGCTATCGGGGGGCGACCTGACCGGGAAGCGCATTGTGGCGGCGACAGGCACCATCGACGCCGAGGGCGACGTCGGCGACGTGGGCGGCGTGCCCCAGAAGACCATTGCGGTCGAGCGGGCCGGCGCCACGGTGTTCTTCGTGCCGCCGCAGGAGTACAAAGCGGCGCTCTCCAAGGACACCGCGCAACTCCACGTCTATGCGGTCTCCACACTTGACCAGGCATTGCAGATTCTGAAGCGTCTGGGTGGCACGATGCCTCTCAGTCACGTGCCGGCCCAGACCGCGCCATAGTCTTTCCACATGCCTGAAGGCCGTTCACCCATTTCCTCCGCCCGTTTGTCCACGGGCGACATCGCCCGCCATTCGTTCCAGATCGTCCGACGGGGCTACGACCTGGACGAGGTGAAGGCGTACCTCCAGACGGTGGCGCGGAGCATCGAGGTCCTCGAGCAACGGGAGCAAGAGCTGCGGACGGCCGCCGCCGAAGCAGAGGAACGAGCGGCGCACCCGGTGGTCGACGAAGCGACGCTGACGGCTTCACTCGGCCAGCACAGCGCCCAGATCCTGCGCCATGCTCACGATGAGGCAGCGAAGATCGTGGTCCAGGCCCAGGAAGGGGCCTCGACGCTCTTGCGCGAGGCGCAGGCGCAGGCGAACGAAATACAGGCCCGCAGCGAAGGGGCATCGGCCGAGCGGGTGGCCGAAGCCGAGCTCATGGTGGCCAACGCCAGGCAGGAGGCGCATCGGGAGGTGGAGCAGATCCGCGTCGACGCCGTGGCCGACGGCGAGGCGGTCGTGGCCCGGGCCAAGGAGGAGGGGCGTGCCCTCTTGGAGCAGGTCCAAGAGGCCCGCAAGCGGGTCATGGCCGACCTGACGGGCCGCCGCCGCGCCCTGTCGATCCAGATCGAGCAACTCCGGGCGGCACGCGACGAGATGGCCGCGGCGGTACAGGGAGTACGCGGCTCGATGGACGAGATCCTGGCGCAGCTGGAGAGGTCGGACGACGACGCCCGCAGCGCCGCCCAGGCTGCCGGGGACCAGGCCCGGCTGCACCTGCCCAAGGACGTGCTCGACGACGGGGCCGGCACCGGCGGTGAGCCGGGCGAGGATCCGGCCCTCGGCGGTACTGCGCCTTCGGTGGACGAGCTGTTCGCCCGCATCCGGGCAGCCACCGACGCCGCGACGGACGCCGGGGCGACGACGCCGAATGGCGCCGACGGCGCTGAGGCAGGGTACGAGGGCGGCAGCGAACGGGCCGTCGTCAAGATCCCCACGGTCGAAGGCAGCGACGACGCCGTTGGCGCCGAGCCAGATGGCGAGTCCGAACCCGAGGCCGAGGAGGAGGGCCCCGATCAGGAGCTCATCTCCCGACGAGACGAGATGCTCTCGCCGATATCGGCACAGCTCTCCCGCCACATAAAGCGCGCGCTCGGCGATGATCAGAACCGCCTGCTCGATGTGCTGCGGAGCTCGCCGAATCTGGGGGGAGAAGTGCTCCTCGGCCCCGAGGATGAGCACCTGGCGGTGTTCGCCTCGGTGGCGGAGCGTCATATCGCGGACGCCTTCGCCGCCGGGACCGTCTTCGCCGGGGTCACGGCGGGAGACATCCCGCCGGGCGCTGCCGTCGACCAGGCCGCGGCCGGCCTGTCCCGGACCGTGGTGACCATGCTGCGCCGGCGCATCGCCGATGGCTCCGACGCCGGGGAGGAGGTCGGTGAACGCGTGGGGGCGGCGTACCGGGAGTGGAGGGGTGAACGGATCGAACGGCTGGTGGGCGACTTCGCGGTGCAGGCCTTCTCGGCCGGTGTGGCGGAGGCCACCCCGTCGGGCGGCCTGGTGCGCTGGGTGCTGACTTCTGTGAACGGCTGCTCGGACTGCGACGACAACGCGCTGGCGGGGCCGGTTCCCATCACCGATGGATTTCCCACCGGCCATGCGTATCCGCCGGCGCATTCGGGTTGTCGCTGTCTGGTGGCGCCCGTTCTGCCCTAGACCTCGACTGCTCGGCGGCGGACGTTAGGCTCGCCCCCGTGCGCACCCCCCACGACCTTTCCGCTGCCCGCCCGCCCCGCTCGGGGCGGCGCGCCCGCTGGTGGATCATCGGGGCCGTCGTCGTCATCATCATCCTGCTCGCATCGTTGCGCACCCTGGCCAACATCTACACCGATGGTCTGTGGTTCTCCTCCGTCGGTTACCACGACGTGTTCTCCACGCTGCTGGTCATCAAACTCGGGCTCTTCGGTGTCTTCGGGGCGATCTTCTTCGCCGTGATGTGGGCCAACCTGGTGGTCTGTGACCGACTGGCCAGCGACGAGCTCGGTGCGGCGCAAAAAGACGAGGTGGTGCGCCGCTACCAGCAGATCGTCCGGCCCTATGCCGGGCGGCTCTACATAGCGCTGGCCTTCGTGATGGCGCTGATCGCCGCCTCGGGCACGATCGGCGAATGGCAGAATTGGATCCTCTTCCGGCACGGTGGCAACTTCGGGGTCAAAGATCCCCAGTTCGGCAAGGACGTCGGTTTCTACGTCTTCAAGCTGCCGTTCGAGAACTTCCTCGTCGACTGGACGTTGGCCATTCTGATCGTCACGCTCATCGTCTCGATCATCTTCCACTACCTCAACGGCGGGATCCAACCCCAACGCGGCATCCCGCGCGTGCGGCCGGCCGTCAAGGCGCATCTTTCGGTGCTCCTGGCGTTGATCGCGCTGACCAAGGCGGCGGGCTACGTCCTCCAACGTTGGGGACTGGTCACCAGCCAGGGCGGCTACGTGGGCGGAGCGGACTACACCGCCGTGCACGCCCGACTGCCGGCCCTCTCGTTGCTCGTTGTCGTCTCGATCTTCGCGGCGGCCATCCTTCTCTTCAACATCCGGCGCCAAGGATGGACCCTGCCCGTGCTGGCCGTGGGCATCTGGGCTTTCGTGGCCCTGGTGGTCGGCGTGATCTACCCGGCGCTGCTGCAGACCCTGAAGGTCACGCCGGCCCAGTCGTCGCTCGAGCTGCCCTACATCAAGCGCAACATCGAGGCGACGAACACCGCCTACGGATTGAACAACGTCGAGGTAAAGCAGTTCGCCGCCGACACGAGCGTCTCGGCCCCAACCGTGGCGCAGTCGAGCGCCACGCTCAACAACATCCGGTTGTGGGACCCCGACGGGTCCATCACCGTGCAGGCGTTTCTCCGGCAACAGGCCATCAAGTCGTACTACACGTTCCCGCCGCTCGGCGTCGACCGCTACACCGTCGACGCGAAGGTGACGCCGGTCCTCATCAGTGTCCGTGAAGTCTCCCCCGGGAACCTTCCCTCCCAGTCGTGGGTCAACCAGCACCTGCAGTTCACGCACGGCAACGGGGCTGTGGTCGCACTGGCCAACCAGGAGTCGTCCAACAACAACCCCGTCTACGCGATCAAGAACGTGCCGCCGAGCTCGTCGCACGGCCTGCCGAAGATAACCCAGCCCGACGTCTACTTCGGGTCCGGCGACAGCGGCTACGTCGTGGCCGACACGAAGCAGCTCGAAGTCGACTACCAGAAGGGCGACAACGCGCAAATCGAGAGCCACTACTCGGGCAAGGATGCCACCGGTGGCGTGCAACTGTCGTCATTCTTCAAGCGGGCGGCCTTCGCCCTGCGCCTGGGGGACTTCAACCTTCTGATCTCCGACCAGATCACCACCAAATCGCGCATCATGTTCGTGCGCGACCCGGTGCAGATGGCCCAAAAAGCGGCGCCCTTCCTCACCTTCAATCAGAACCCGTACGCGGTGGTGAGCGGGGGCCAGATCTATTGGATCGTGGACGGGTACACCACGACCAACCAGTACCCCTATTCGCAGAACGCGGACACACAGCAGGTGGCGTCGGGAAGCAGCCTGCCCGCGAGCTACAACTACGTGCGCAACTCGGTCAAGGTGGTCATCAACGCGTACTCGGGCAAGATGACCTTTTACAACGCCGACCTCAGCGATCCCATCCTGCGGGCGTACGAGGCGGCCTTCCCCCACATGTTCCTGCCGTTGTCGCAGATGAGTTCCGGACTGAAAGCCCACCTGCGCTACCCGCCGGACATCTTCTCGATTCAGTCGGCCATCTACGGCCGGTACCACCTGAAGTCGCCGTCAGAGTTCTACGCCGCCAGCAGCGCCTGGCAGCTCTCTCCCACCGCCGGCGCCGGCCCGAGCGCGCAGTCCCTCCAGGTGCAGGAGAATTTCAACCAGCAGGGCCAGCTGGTGTCGACCAGCACTTCCCGCATGGCGCCCCTGTATCAGGTGACGTCGCTCCCCGGTTCGAAGTCGCAGGCGCAGTACTTCACCGTGACCGACGCCTACGTGCCGGCTTCGGAGTCGAGCGCCGCGGGCGCGAACAACCCCAACCTCACCGCGTTCATGGTGGGCACCTCCGATCCGGGAAATTACGGACATCTCACGGTGTACGAGACCCCGCAGGGGACGACGGGCCCGGCCAACGCGGACTCCTACATACAGGCCACACAAAGCGTGTCCCGGGAGATCACGCTTCTGGACCAACGAGGTTCAGAGGTGTTGTTGGGCAACACCCTGATGGTGCCCGTCGGCCAAGCCATCGTCTACTTGCGTCCTCTCTATGTGGCATCGCTGTCCAATCCGCAGCCGCAGCTCGAGTACGTAGTCGGCGTGCTGGGGCAAAAGGTGGTGATCGAGTCGACGGTGTCGCAGACGTTGACCGACCTGTTCCACACCAGTGTGTCGACCGGGGGCGGCTCCTCGAGCCCGCCGAGCACAACCACTCCGGCGACGGTGCCGGCGAATGTGACGCAGTATCTCGCGGCGGCGCAGACGGACTACATGAACGCACTCACTGCACTTGCGGCGGCCAACCTGGGCCAGTACCAGAGCGACATCAGCGCCATGCAGGTACAGATCACCAATGCGCAGAACGCGC
>Ga0302181_10001694_pt1 | contig 16193 bp, 29 predicted proteins | sample I_Palsa_E3_3_FD_198786 | JGI IMG/M metagenome (GOLD analysis project Ga0302181, IMG submission 198786) | Peat permafrost microbial communities from Stordalen Mire near Abisko, Sweden - I_Palsa_E3_3 | ecosystem: Environmental > Terrestrial > Soil > Palsa > Peat permafrost | place: Sweden...
GGCCACTGGCTCCGGTCGGTGCCGTGGCGGGTGATGTGCGCCTTCCTGGCCTGCGTTTTCGACCACATGCGGAACCGGAGTTCGTACGTGTCGCCGGTCTTGCGGATGCCCATCACGTCGTCGTCGCCGCCGTCGACCAGCGCGACCGTCCCCGCCTCGGCGCTGATCTCGCGGTGGTTCGCGCAGCGGTACAGGCCGCGGCGGATGTCCTGGGCGCGGTCGACGTCCTCGATGCCGCCGTACACCATCACGGTGCCGTAGCCCTGCTCTACGGCGGCTTTCACCAGGTGGTCAAACGAGCAGTCCCGTTTGCGCCATTGCGGCTGCGGTCCCTTCGGCATGGAACCAATGTTAATGTTTGTGGCGAGAGCAAACAGAGGTGCGCCAGTTGCTGAACGGTAGTAAGCGGGCCGAGGCCGCGCAGAAGATCGCCGACACAGGCGAACGGGCAATCAAGGCAGCCGGGGGAGTGTCGACCGCGCTGGCCGTCCTCGCCGCCATCGCAACCGCCGCGCTCGCGCTGGCCGCCGTCGCGCTGGTGGTGGTGGCGCGCCGTGCGTAGCTGCACCAGGCACCCGGGCTTGTGCGTGCTGGAGGACGGGCACGAGCCGCCGTGCGTGGACCCGTCGGGCAACGGCTGGCCCGGTGACGAGAATGGCTGACAAGCTCTGCCGGCACGGCCGGCAGCTCTGCTCGGAGTGCATCTTCGTGACCGACTCCGCGAAGCGCGCCCACGACATCGTGAACAGCTACGTGGCTTTCATCCCCTACGACCAGCGCATCCGCTCGTGGGTGGCCATCAAGCTGGCGGACGGCGGCAGCGACGGCACCCTGTACGAGTCCAAGCGCGCGGCGGTGCGGCACCAGTCCGACGAGTTCACCGCGGCTTATTTCAGCTACCGGGGGTCGCCTAACGGCTTCTCCACGGTGAAGGATGCCGCCATCTGGCTTGAGTTCGTCCGGCAGGCGTACGACTCCGGGTTCCGGCTCCCCGACCCCGACGACGCGCACGGCGGCCCGGACCTGATCATGCCGATGCCTAACGAGCATGTCGGGCTACAGCTCGACCGATTCCACGGGAGTAACTGATGGCCGAGACCGTGCCGGAGTTCGTCGCCGCCGTTACGGCGTTCACCGTCGACGTCGACAAGGACACGGGCATCCTGACCGTTGACCTGTCCGCGATACAGGCCCGCATCGCCGCGCTTGAGGCTGAGGTGGCGGCGCTGAAGGCGGCGGCAAGTGGGCAGTAAGGCGGTCGTGGCCGAGGTGATGGCCGCTGTCGAGGCGGAGATCACGCGGCAGTTTGAGAGGCGCCTGGCAGCGCTTGAGGCGCACATCACCGACCTCGAGGAACGGCTGAACGCCCGGGGGATCTTCTCGGGGGACTGCCACGTCCCCGGCAACCCGGCGCACCTGTGGGAGTCTGCGGATGCCTGAGACCCTGACGACGGCCAGCGGCGCCCCGGTGACGCTGGACACCCCGGAGTCGGTGGACCGGGAGTTCGCCCGCGCGATGGCCGCCCAGCCGTCGGACGCTGACGTGCCGCCCCCGCCCCGCCGTATCCCGCATGACCCCGACGCGCCGTTCGGGCGGAAGATGGACGGCTCGCCGAAGAAGGCCCCCGGCGGCCGGCCCGCGAAAGACCGCCCCCGCGTCGAGGCGACGCGCTCAGATCGCCCGGGAACGCCGGCCAGCGCCGGGGGGGTACGCGACTACGCCGCGGACATCGGCGAGACGATAGATGCCCTGTGGGCGGCCGGCGCCATGCTTCCCGTCGAGGTGATCCAGGCCGAGGCGACCCTGTTGCAGGCGAACAAGCCCGGTATCGTCCGCGGCCTGAACGTCTCGGCGCAGAACAACCGCTTCGCCCGCTGGAGCGTCGAAACGTTCATGTGCGGGCAGGCGTCATGGGCCATCGTCGCCGTGGTCTCGCTGTCCCCGATCGTGATTCAGTCGCTCGCGCTATCCAAGGGATCAGACGAATTGCTCGAGCAAGTCGGGTTGCCTCCCCGCGCGGTGCTGGCCGCTCACGCGCGGGAGCAGTTCGCCCGCCAGATGGCCGCGCAGAACGCCGAGATTGAGGCGCTGAAGCGCGAGGCCGAGGAGACGGCGAAGCTCGCGGAGCAGGCAGACGCGGCAGCGTGAGATGGTAGAAACAACCGCATATGCTGTGGTTATGCCACGTCGCGGAGAGAATATCAACGGTTACCTGGCCGCCCACAAGCGTCTTTACCGCCGGCGCGGCAAGGCCCGAGAGTATCCCTGCGCGCACTGCGGCGGGCAGGCTCAGCAGTGGGCCACCATCCACGGGCGGGACGGGAAGGACGCGGGCGACTACACGCCGCTGTGCGTCAAGTGCCACGTTGCCTACGACGGGATCGGGTTTCAGCCCGGCCACGCGCTCACCCCCGAGATGCTGGAGGCCGCCCGGCGGCCACGCGGCCCCCTCACTGCGCAGGCCCGCGCGAATCAGTCAGCAGCCCGGAAAGGCAAGCCGAAGACACCCGAGCACAAAGCGGCCATCGCCGCCGCGCTGCGCGGTCACGTCGTATCCCCCGAGACCAGGGCGAAGCTGAGCACTGCTCAGCGTGCCCGTCAGGAACGGAATCGAGGTGATGCCCGTGCCACTGACTTATCTCGACCGTGAGGACTTCCTCCAAAACTATTGGAGCTGGAAGCCAGGAGAACACGTAGTTTTTTTCGAACCAACTCAGCAAGGCAAAACTTTACCTACCTGATGTACCAGCTCCTCGGCCGGTCGATGGCGGAGTACCCGGCGCTGCGCACCGTGACCGCGGTCCCCAAGCCGCAGGACCCCGCTACCCGGCAGTGGGCCGACAAGCTGGGCATGGCGACGATAGCGACGTGGCCGCCGCCGTACCGGCCGTTCAAGGGCAAGCCCCCCGGGTACGCGCTGTGGCCGCGTCACCTGCGCGGGACCGACCGGGAGGCGAACCGGAAGCACCTCACGGAGGTGTTCCGCCGCATGATGGCGGAGCAGTACCAGAAGGGCAACAGCATCACGGTCTGTGATGACGTGTACCTGCTGGCCGTGATGCTGGACCTGAACGAGCAGCTCGAGGAGATCCTGACGGCCGGGGGCGGCATGAACGCCTCGGCGTGGCTGGCGGGGCAGAAGCCCAGCGGGACGACCGGGGGCGGGTCCGTGACGAGCTTCGCCTACAACTCCCCGACGCACTTGTTCCTCGGCCACGACCCCGACGAGCGGAACGTCAAACGGTTCTCGGAAATAGGCGGGGTGGACCCGAAACTCGTCGCGGAAGTCGTCAAGCACCTGAGGATCTTCCAGGTCAACGGCAAGAACGTGAGCGAGAAGTTGTACATCCATAAGGGCGGACCTTGGATGGCTGTCATTGGCCTGTTATCCCTAAAGACCCCTGTCTTTGTGTATGATGGGAGCATGACTAAGGGCACGGGGCGGGGCAGGGGATCGAGCCCGGACGGCCGGGTGGACCTCAACGGGCGCGTCTGCACCAAGTGCGGCAAGTACAAGCCGTGGAACGATTTCTACGAAAAGCCCAAGCCCCCGAAGCAGGACCGGCCCTGGTTCATAGCATCCCGGTTCAGCTCCCAGTGCAAGCCATGCATCCTCGCCACCGCCGCCGCGCACAACAAGCTAACCCACCGGGTGAAAAAGGCGCGCGTCATGGATGCCTACGGCGGGAAGTGCGCATGCTGCGGAGAAACCGAGCTAGCGTTCCTGACCATTGATCACGTTGACGGGGACGGCGCGGATCACCGCCGTGAACTAGGCGTAAAAGGCGTTCGCTATGCCTGGTTCATTCAAAACGGTTTTCCTAAAGGTTTTCAGGTCCTGTGCGCGAACTGCAATTTCGGCCGGCATATAAATGGCGGTGTCTGCCCACACCAAACCGGCCTCTGACCTGCTACTATTCGGTCAACGGAGAGCACCGTCCTATAGGTGTGCTCTCCGTTAGGCGGTGCTCTCCCTCCAGCTCTAACCCCATCAGTGGAGGACAGCAATGCCAGCAGCCCCGCCAGCGACAGCGGCGAAGGGAAAGCAAGCCCCGGTCAAGCCCAGATCGTTCCTGGTAGGCACCCAGGAAGTCATCGAGGGCCAGGACTACGACCAGACGGTGGCGGTGTACGGCGGCTCATTCCCTAACTGGGCGCTTACGGCCACGGGATGGCTGAAATACATCTGGCTTGACGTGACAATCACGGTGGCCGCCAACGCGGTGGCGACGGTGACATTCGCGGAGAACTACCCGGCGAACATCCTCGGCAACATCCAGTTCAACGACGTGAACAACGAGGCCATTTTCGGGCCATTCGACTCCTATACCGCGGCGCTTGTCGTGAAGTACGGCGGGTATTTCAACGCGGAGGACCCGTTCACCGCCTCCACCTATTACCGGGTGGCCGGGACGTCGACCAACGCGGCGGCCGGATCGGCTCACTTCTCGCTCCTCATCCCGCTGGAGATCGTGCGGCGCGACCCGATCGGCCCGGTGGCGTCGGTCAACAACACCGCCGCGCTCACGCTGGTCATGTCGCTGAACACCTCGGCGAACCTGTTCTCCGCCGCCCCCACCTCGGCCCCGTCCGTCCGCATCCGCGGCACCCAGCTTTTCTACTGGGAACCGAAGAAGGCCGACAAGGCGGGACGGCCCATCTCGCAGTCACCCCCGGCGGCAGGAACCACCCAGTACTGGACGCAGGGGAACCAGCCGGTATCCGGCGGCACCAACAACATCCAGCTCCCGACCGCGCTGGGCTACCCGTGGCGGTCGTACCTGTTCATGCTGGTGCGCACCTCGGGCACCAGGGCAAACGGGCAGCTTGACTGGCCCGACCCGCTCATCGGCGTCAAGTTCGAAGCGAACATGCTGTACTCGCAGTACCAGAAGGTGCAGTGGACACAGCGGATGGCCAGGGACTACGGCTACCGGAACACGCTGCAGCAGCAGACGGTGCCCGCCGACACCCGGTTTACCGACGTGGCGGCGGTCGGGACGGTGGCCTCCTTCGTGGAACCGGGCCTTGAGAACGGCGTGTTCATCATCAACTGGAACTCCGACTTCGCGTTCGGCAAGCCGGGGTCCGAGACCCGCCGCACGTACCTCGTGACCAGCCCCGGAAGCAACTGGATCTTCAACGGGTCGCTGGGCAACGCCGGGACGATGTACTCCATCGTCAACTACGTAGCTCCAAGCGGGGGTAATAAAGGGGACACCGCTTCGCTCACTGGCGGCCATTAAGGTGATACCGCGTGGCTACGTGCCTAACAACGTGCATGTCATCAGCTACCGGGCCAACGGGCTCAAGTCGAATGCCACTCCTGACGAGCTTCTGAGGCTCGCCGGCTGGGTGGATAAGCAGTTTGGAGGAAGTTGACATGTCGGTAACCAGCGAAGACGTACCGGAGACCACCGCGCAGCGCGACGAGCGCGTCCGCCTGGCCGAGCAGGACCGCGCGGACCGGGCGAAGGTGTCCCCGCTGACCGGGGTCCGCACCTTCCACGACGTGATCCGCCATCTCGTCACCCACGGCCCCGGCGCCGACAAGGCGCACCGCGCGGAGCTGCTGGCCGTGATCGACAAGGCAGACCCCGACGTCAAGACCGACCCGAAGGCAGGCAAGTAATGGACATCCTGAAGGCGAAAGAGTTCTGGTACGGCGTGGCCGCCACGTTCGTGGTGCTGAAGTTCGTCGCGCCGAAGATCCCGGCCGTGGCGAACCTGACGTCGAAGCTGTCCTAGGGCGGTGAGTGTCTCCGGCGTTGACGGCCTGGCGGTTGCCTCCATCGCCGGCGGCGCCATCCTGGTCTGGTCCGGGGTCAAGGGCACCTCGCCGCTGACGGGCCTGCATGACGTCCTGACCGGTCAGGCGCCGTCCAAGACGCAGGTTGCCGGGTTGCAGGGCACGGCAGGCATCACCGACACCAGTTCGGCCGCCCAGACCGACCTCAGTACCGGCACCCCGATACCGGGCGTCACGACCGGGATGGATTCGGGTATCACCGGGTCGAACGAGGCCATTCTCAAGCAGGTGGCGGCCCAGCACGGGTGGACCGGCAGCGAGTGGACCGCGCTCTACAACGTGGAGATGGCCGAGGCGGGGTTCAACCTGACCGCGACGAATCCAAGCTCGGGGGCGTACGGGATGGCGCAGGGGATCAGCGGTCCGTCCTGGTACGCCCAGTACGGCGGCAACTCCACGTCCGCGCTCGGGCAGTCCGTGGCGATGTGCAACTACATCGCCCAGAGGTACGGAACCCCGTCAGCGGCCTGGGCGCACGAGCAGCAGTACAGGTGGTACTGATGGCTACCGCACCGGGAGCCGCCGTCGCCGGGTCACCGTACCCGCAGTGGTCCGTCAATACGACCGGCTACGTCGTCGCCGAAGTAGGCAACGCCGCCACTAAGGCGCTGGCCGTCACCGCGACGTGGCCGGACAAGCTTGTTTTCTTCACCTCCCAGGCGTCGGCTGACGCGTGGGTGGCCAGCCAGGGACATTCCCCGGTCACTACGCCCGTGCAGACAGCCGGCGCCGCGGTCATCAACGACGCCACGGGGCCCATATCGACCACGGCGGGGCTGATCGGGAAGGCGGGCCGGTTCCTCGATGACCTGACGTCCGGCGCGTTCTGGATGCGGATAGCCGAGGTGGTGGCGGGCCTGGTGCTGCTGGCCGTGGGCGTCGACCACCTGTTCAAGGCCAGGCCGCTGGCCGCCGTCACCCGCACCGCGGGCAAGCTCGCGCCCCTGGCGATGGCGTGATGGCGAAAAGCACGGGAATCGTCCTGACGGCGGGTGTCATAACCATCGGCAACGAGTTCGTGCAGAAGCCCGGCAACGTCGGGACGTTCTTCAAGCCTGCCGTGGCGTTCCTGCTGACGGCGCTGGTGTTCTCCGGGCTGGAGAAGCTGGACGAGGAGGCGGCGGTGGGACTCGCCGCCATCGTCATGATCACGGTGCTTATCGGCGGGGTGAACAGCTCGTACAAGTCGCCCGCGGCCGAGGTGCTGTCAATATTCGGGAGCAAGGCGTCATGACCGTCAAAACTGCCGTCAAAACCTCGCCGCGGACCAACGCCGACATGGTGGCCCCGGCCGTCGACCGGCTGAAAGGCGCCGTCGCGCTGATCGCCGCGCACTGCCGGGAGCATCCCGACGAGGTGGCCGTGGGCATGGCCCCGTGGCTGATGCTGACCGCCGCGACCAGGCGCCACCACCTCAACTTCGCTGAGGCCATGCTGATCAGCGAATGCGCGGTGTGGTCCGGGTTCTTCGCCGCCCAGGCGTACCGGGCGTGGAAAGACAAGCCAGCGGGCACCGTGCCCGCGCTCAGGAAGGTGACGTGATGCAGGACAACGTTCGCGTGTTCGTGGCCGGGGTGATCACCATCGGCATCATCACCGCGCTGTTCATGAACGGCCGGACCACCGTCGCGGGTATCGGCGCGGTGGGGACGGCCAGCTCCGGCCTTCTCAATACCGCGATCAAGGGCTGACCCGTGGCCATCTCCGGTACGTGGCTGGCGGGGGCGGTGACACCCTCGGAGTACGCCGGCGCCACCAGGTGGGGGACCGGCGTCAACCCGGTTCATGCCCTGTGGGACGAGGGCCCCGGCCGCGGGCCCACGAAACTGCCGCTCGGCTCGGAGGACCCCTCCGGCGCGGTGGACCCGGGGCTGGCCTCCGTGGAGCTGTTCGGGTATCACGACGAGGACGCCCAGTACTACCAGGGCGAGGACTACGGCTACATGGAGGATGACCACCCCAACTGGGGGGACACCACCGTGGGGCGCGCTGACCGTGACGGCGTGATCATGCAGTACGGCACCCAGCCGGACCCGACCGGGTTCCCGTCGTGGGGACCGCACGGGCTCACGGACGCCGACTGGTCGGCGCAAAGTCCGCTTCCCGGCCACCCGGGCGGCGCGGAGCTGCGGGCGGAGTCCGAGGGGTCGGAGGTCGAGCACCTGACGGCGATGGCCGTACCGACGCGGGGCGTCACCGGCGGATGGCTGAACAAGACGCACGGGGAGGTCGCCTACCAGGTCGACTCCGACCCCGCGCAGCTCCTCGTGACCACCTCAGAGGTGCAGCTCCGCCAGGTCCGCGTCAACGACTCCGCCGTGGCCCGGCAGACCGACGACCCGCGCTCACCGATCGACTCCCGGCTGACCGGGCAGAAGGTCAAGCACTACGCCAAGTCCTCCGGCATGGGCGGCGGCCCCGGCACCCCCGACATGGGCCCGGTCACCCAGGATCTCCCGTACCGGCCGTGGTTCTTCCGCACCCCGGCGGTCCCCCCGCCGCCGGACACGACGTACGGCACGATGACCGCAACCGACCCGATCGAGCGGATACCCCCGGTCGACGCGGGGGAGCTGGTCACCACCACCGAGACAGGGCAGCAGGTCACCGCGTCCGACTTCACTGACCAGGACTGGTACGCATGAGCGAGGCCCCCGAAGTCCACGCGCCGAAGGGCGACATCAAGCTGCCAGGGCTCGGCCCGGTCCCGAAGAAATGGTTCCTGATCGTCGGCGGGGGGTCCGTCGTCGTCATCGGCTACGTGATGTACAAGAAGCGCAAGTCCGGCGGCACCGCGGCGGCGGCCAGCACCGCGGACACCGGGACATCGGCGGTGGCCGGGCAGCCCTGCGTTGACGAGAACGGCAACCCGGGCGTGTACGACGACACCGGCACCTGCCAGGTCGACACGTCCGCGCTGGGCGGCTACTACGCCGGGTCCGGCGCCGAGGGCGTGTCCGGGGTCACCGCCCCCGTGCCGGGCACGGGCGGCTTCACGACCAACGGGCAGTGGACCCAGCAGGCCGAAGCGGACATGGCGGCTACCGGCGTCGACCCGGGCACGCTGTCCGCCGCGCTCGGCGCGTACATCAACGGCCAGCCGGCCACGCCGGCGCAGGTGTCCCTGATCGACCAGGCGATAGCGGAGGAAGGCTACCCGCCCGTCGCCGGCGCCAGCGGGTATCCCCCGGCCGTCAAGGACCAGCCGGCCACGACGGGCACCGGCACGACGGGCAGCACCGGCACGACGCTCGCCGCCCCTCACGGGCTGGCCGCCAGCGACGTGTCCTCCACCGGCTACACGCTGCACTGGTCGGCGGTGACCGGGGCGAAGGGCTACACCGTGGCCACCTACAGCGCCAAGGGCGCCGAGGTCGACCAGTTCGACGTGTCCGGGACGTCGACCAAGGAGTACGGCAAGGGCGGCGGGGGCCTGCCGAAGGGCACCTACCACACCAACGTGTGGGCCAACGGCGGGGCGAAGCCGCCGCCGCACGCGACTGTCACCGTGACGCTGAAATAAGGAGATATTCATGGCCATCATCAAGCCGCCGGAGTCCATCATGATCGGGCTGGCCGAGGCGACCGCGATTTACGCCATCTACCAGTCCGCTCTCCCCTCCCACACCGACATCCGGGCGGCCAAGCCGCACGACACCGACGTGGAGGCGGCCCGCAAGAAGGCCGCGTGGACGTCGGCGGCGGTGCTGGGGTTCGTGTACCTGCTGACCCGCGACCTGAACTCGTTCCTGCTGGGCGGGCTGGCGCTGGGCGGCATCGACTTCCTGACCAAGCACGCCAACGGCACGGACCCGAAGACAGGGAAACTGTCGGCGGCGCCGGCGGGCGGGGCCATCACCTCGGCCGGGACCGGGAACGCCGAGGCGTACCCGATGCCGGATTACACCGACAGCCCTGACATGAGCTACGCGAGCTGACCGTGACGACCCCGGTACACGAGCAGGACGACGCCGGGTTCGCGCCGAACCCGGTCCTTGTCGGCGGCACCGTCCACGTCGGCCACGCCGTCGACTCCCAGGCGCAGGCCGCGGACTTCGGCGCGTATGCCACCTACACCACCCCGGCCGGCGCGGACACCGCGCGGATAATCCTGCCGTTCGACTCCAACCGGCACCGCGCGACCATCACCGTGTCGGCGCCGTCCACGGCGGTGGCGGGGTCCGGGGTGTGGATCGGGACGATGGCGCAGTGCCAGGCGACACCGCCGGTCGGCGGGTTCCTGCCGGTCGGGCTGAACAGCTACCCGGTCGAGCACGACCAGGCGGTGTGGATGATCGGCGACGGAACCAACTCGCTGCGCGTCACCGTCGCCAACGAGCGGTGGTCATAGATGCCGTGGCAGAACGTCTCTAACGCGTCGGTGTCGTCGGAGTCCCCGGGGGCGTTCGGGACCGGCCTGTTCGATGAGCCGTACGGCACCATCGCGCGGTCGTTCCCCCGCTGGATGGTCACCTCCAACGTGGCGATGGGCGCCAACGCCGGGGTGTACCGGCAGATCGTCCTGCCGGCCGGGCTGACCGCGGGGGCGATGACGTTCCTGACGGCGACGACGGCGAAGCTGGGCGGCTCCCACGGGTGGTATGCGGTGACCGACCAGAACCTCAACGTGCTGGCCGTCACCGCCGACCAGACCGACGCCGCGACGACGTGGGGCACCGCGAACTCCCCGCAGAAGCTGGCGTTCACGTCCCCCCTCCAGACCTCCTACACCGGCATCTACTACGCCGCGATCAGCGTCACCGCGTCGACCCTGCCGACGTTCGGCGGCACCGTCATCATGGCTGTCGCCGGGACGCAGGCCCCGCCGATTCCCTACGGGATCTTCACCGCCGCGCTGGCGCTGCCCCCGGCCGTCGGGTCGGTCGCGCCGTCGTTCGGCGCCGTCGCCGGCGGGTTCGGCGGCAGCTTTTACGTCAACCTGTCGGTGTCCTGATGCCGTGGAATGACGTCGCCGTCGCGGGCGCCCACTCGCAGTGCCCCGGGCCGGCCGGGGAGATGCTCCTCAACGAGCAGACAGGGACGGTGGCGCGGTCGTTCAGCCGGGATCACCTCGTGGGCAGCGGCGGCCCGACCAGCGGCACCGCGTACATGCGGATGATCGTCCTGCCGGCCGGGCTGACCGCGGGGGCGATGACGCTGTACACGACCACCATCGGCAAGCTGGGCGGCTCCCACGGGTGGTATGTCGTCACCGACCAGAACATGAACGTGCTGGCCGTCACCGCCGACTACACCGACGCCGCGACGACGTGGGGCACCACATGGACGCCGTACAAGCTCCCGTTCACGTCCCCGCTGGCCACCGCCTACACCGGGGTCTACTACGCCGGGATCATGTGCGTGGCGTCGACCATGCCGGCCATCGGCACCTCCGGGGTCCTGCTGACCGGCGCGTACGCCATGCTCCCCCCGGTCCTGAACGGCCTGTCCAGCACCGGGCAGACGACACCCCCGGCGGCCGGCGCCCAGCTCGCCGCGCTCACCGCGTCGTCCGGCTCCGGCCTGTACATCACGCTTCAGTCGGGCTAGTGCGGCAGCAGCCGGTATCCCCGCAGACCACCGTCACCCTGTCCGCGGCCGGGGCCGGGCAATGCTCCCTGACCCCCCCGTCCGGCACCAGGTGGGATCTGCAGCTCGCCGCGGTGTCCACCGTGTCACCGTCCGGGACCACCGTGCAGCTCCCCCAGTGCTTCCTGTACCTCGGGAACAGCAACGGCCCGCTGACCCTCATCGACTCGACGAACAACGGGAACTCGGCGAGCTCGGGGAAGGTACTCGGCGCCCCGTTCTACGCGGGGACGTGCATCTGGGCGGTGTGGGCGGGCGCCGACGCGAACGCCACCGCCACCCTCCAGGTCTACGGCACGCAGACCAGCGGCTACCGGAGCGGCATGTGAGCACCCCCCTCGACCCCGGCCAGCTTGCCCGGCTCGTCGCCGCCGTCACCGCCCAGCTCGGCCCCCAGGCCGTCGGGGAAGGGTTCCCCAACCCCGTCGCGCAGCTGTTCCAGGCGGGCAACACCGTCCTGATCGACCCTTCGGGCCTGTTCATCTACGCGGGCACCCCCGCGCCCGGCAACCTGCTGTTCGCCGCGGCCCCGGCCGGGGGGACCGACGCCTACGGCAACGTCTACGCCGCGGGACTCCAGGCCACGCAGGGCGTGATCAGCGGCACCACCGTGGAAGGCTCCTACGTCATCGTCGGCGTGGGCGGGGGCACCCTGTGGCAGACGGTCACCCTGACCTCACCGGGCCTGTTCTACTACTACGACCCCGGCCCCCCGTACCCGCCTTACCCTCAGCTGGTGTTCTCCGCGACGGCCGGGGCGGGCGGCGACCAGTGGGGCAATACGTGGCAGGGCGGATGCACGTTCGTCGGCCTGCCCGGCACGTCCGCGAACACGCTGTCCGTGGTCGACACCTCCGGTGACGTCCTGGCCGCGATCGACTCCTACGGCAACGTCACCACCACCGGCACGGTATCGGCCGGGGTCGACGTCACCATAGGCGGCAACTCGGTGGCCGCGGCGCTGGCCGGTGCCCCGGCCGGGGTCGTCGCCCGCGGGTGGACGCCCGGCAGCAGCACCTCCCCGTGGCCGTCTGCCGGGGTGGCGTCGACCACGCCCGTGGCCATCCTCGAGCTGGACTTCACCGCGGCGGCCGGACGCGACTACATGCTTCAGGTTCTCTCCTCTACGGTCCTTTTCAGTTCCTCGCCGGCCAGCAACGCCCAGTACGTCCAGCGGCTCTACTACACCACCGACGGGTCCACGCCCACGACGAGCTCAACGGAGCTGAGCGGGCACAGCCCGGGTGTCCAGCCCGTCCTGCCGAGCTTCACCGCGAACTACCCGACCCCCTACATGGAGTGGCTGATTCCCATCCCCTCGGTATCCACGGTGTACCGCTTCCTGCTGGCCGCGTATTGCACGGTCGCGGCGACGTTCAAGTACGCCAACGCCATGGAGATGCGGGTATCGGACATGGGCGTCAACACGGGGCAGTTCGGCAACTCCGGGGTGTCGTTCGGGACCGGGGGGTCCGGCGGCGGCGGCGGCACCCAGACTTACACGGACACGTTCTACCCGTCCGGCACCTACTCGTACTATTCCAACTCGGGCCTCCGGGACACCAACGGGAACATGTTCCACGGGGCCTACTCCGGTGAGGCCCCGAATTACCAGTACAGCTACATCGCCTGGCAGGCAGCCGGCAGCGGCGGGCGCAGCCTGGCCGCGATCAAGGCCGGGTACACGATCAACTGGGCGCGGATCAGGCTCACGAACCTGCATACGTGGTACTCCGCGGGGATGACGTGGGGCCTGCACACCTCGGCGTCCCTGGGCGGCGGCGCGGGGACGTACTCCGCGATACTCAACCCGGGCGGCACCCCGGTGAGCCAGGGCGCCACCACCTCATGGGGCCTGTCGTCCGCGCAGTGGAACGCCATGTTCGCCGCGAATACCTACACGGTGCTGGCCCCGGACTCCGGCGACCAGACGAACCTGTCGTGGTACGGGTACTTCTACGGCGGCGGCGGATCAACCTCGTACATGCCTCAGATCACCGTCAACTACACCGGCTGAGACGTGGGCAAGACCGTCCGCGCCGTGTACCGGGGCCACTACAACGTCCGGGACCAGCGCGGGCATTTCACCAAGCCGAAGACCGCCCGCGGGCAGGTGTGCCACCACGCGTGCTGCAACGGGACACGGGTCCACCCGGACAGGCTCCCCGTCAAGATCAGCCGGTCCTACCTGAAGTCGCTGAAAGGCCCCCAGCTGGAAAAAGAGCTGGGCGTCTACATGAACTACTCCGAGACCCACGAGGAGGGGTTCCTGCAGATCCTCGCCGAAGTCGACCACCGGGAGACCGTCGGCAAGAACGCCACCGCCAGGCGGGAGCGGGCGAAGCGCAGGCGGCAGGACAAGCAGAGCGAATGGCGCGACGAGGTGTACCGGCAGTGGCTCACCGCCGAAGGCGCCACGAACGGCTACTTCCTGAACAAGGCAGGCAAGGCGCTGAACGTGGACGAGCGGACGCTTTTCACCGGCCCCGAATCGCGGGTCAAGGCGTACGCCTCCCCCGAGCTGATCGAGTTCTTCGAGTCCCACCCCCGGCCGACCCGGGCCTCATTCGGGTCCGTGCGGGAACGGCGGGACCACCTCGCCGGCCGGCGGATCGGGTGACGAAAACAGCCAGCTTTACATAAGGACGGTTATCGGACAAGATTTTGCCCCGGCCGGAAGCCCCGTTTCCGGGGGGTCAACAGCGGGCCATGCTCACCATGATAGCTGTCCCAGGAGACGCCACTCAAGGACCAGCGCGCCGACGACCAGCACGACCAGCACCCAGAACAGCGACCAGCCGGCGACGCCGAGGACGTACCGCAGGCTATCTCTCATCCAGTGCCTCCAGGATGTCCAGCAGGTTACTCAGGTCGGTGCGGACGATCGGCGTATCGCGGCCGGGGACGGTGGCGATGCACAGCCCGTCGAAACCGCACGTGATCATTACGCCCGGGTGCGCCAGCTCGTACCGCTCCTGACGGACAACCTGGTCTATGAACGGCGCGTCCCGGCCGTCCTGGTAGCTCGCCATCGACTCAATGAACGCGGCGTCGTCGTCGGTCATGATCTCCCCCTCGGGGTGTGCAGAAGTGTTCCGGCCGGCCCGGTGAGCGTTCCGCTTGCGGAACACGGGCCGGAACGGGTGTAGGACGAGGGCGGGACATGATCGTGGAAGTAGAGCGCGGCGGTGTACGCCGGGCCGGTCTGCGGCGGCTTCACGGGCGCGGTACCTCCTCCTGGTCATATCCGAGGAAGTACCCCCGGTACTCCTCGGCCGGGTCGGGCTCGGCGTAGTAACGGCGGTCCAGCGGCGGGAACAGGCGGGACTCGTCGGCCTGGCACTCCAGCTCCCCGAGACGGTGGACGAGGGACGCGACGACGCTTTGCAGGAACGCGACATGGGCGGCCAGCGGCGCGACCGGGGACACGCCGGGGCTGGCCGCGAGCCGGACGGCGTAGTCGCTGCGGGCGTACTCGGTGGTGTAGTAGACGCGATCGTCGGTGGCCGTCACGGCGTCACCCCGGCCGCGGCGTACTCAAGGTCCGCGAGCTTGCACGCGGCGTCGTACTGGCGGATCAGGCCCGCGTACACCTGCTCATCGGGGATATCGCCGTAGTCGGCGGCGGCCAGGAGGCCGGCCACGAACACCGCGCGGTCCCCGGATTCGATTCCCGTGCGCATCCACCTCGCCGTACACGTGGCGTCGGCCTCCAGCATCGCGGCGAGGCCGCGCATGGCGTCCTTCAGCTCTGACTCGGTGAACGTCTCGCTGCGGTCCAGCTCCGGCGTGTGGCCGTTGCCGTCGATCGGGCGGAGTGTAGTGTCTGTCATCGGTCCGGCCTTCCTTAGAGGTCTGGGCAAGTCCCCCGGTGGGTGGTCGCATCACCTGACCGGGGGGCGCGGCATGTGGTCGCGCTCGGCCCTGCATCTGCTAGCTTATAGACGTCCAACGTCTTGTCAAGACTAGCGAGGTGACCGAGTGCCTGATGACCCGCATTACCGGCAGGTAGCAGACGCGCTACGCGACGCGATCGAACGGGGGGAGTACCCGCCCGGGTCAATGCTCCCGCCCGAACCTGAGATAGCCGCCCGGTACGGCACGGCGCGCAGCACCGTGAACCAGGCCATGCGGGTGCTCCGCGCGGAGGGCCTGGTTCACCCGCGGCGGGGGAGGGCCAGCGCCGGGGCGGGGACCTACGTCCGGCCCATCCCGCAGATCCGGCGCCGCGCCATGACCCGCTACATGATGGCCGTCCGCGAGCACGAGGCGGCCAGGGGAGCGTTTGACGCCGAGATCAGGGCGCAGGGCATGACACCCCGGTCGGACGTCCAGGTGGCCATCGTGGACGCGCCGCCGCGGGTCGCCGCGGTGCTCGGCCGCGAGGTGCTGATGCGGAAGCGGCGGATGTACGCCGACGACATCCCCGTCCAGCTGGCACCCAGCTACATCCCGCTGGACATCGCCGAGGGGACGGCGCTGATGCAAGACGACACCGGGCCGGGCGGGATGCTCTCCCGGCTGGCTGACCTCGGGTACGCGGAGGTGCGGTTCACCGAGAGCGTGCGGACGAGGCGGGCGACCGACGAGGAGCGCGACTTTCTGCGCCTCGACCAGGATGCCCCGGTGATGGAAATATGGCACGTCGGGTGGACTTGCGACGACCGGCCTGTAGAGGTTTGCGTCCATTCCGTGCCTGCGTACGGGTGGGTGCTGGATTACGAGTGGGTGACCGATCCGGTTGCCCCGCCCGTCACACGCGAATAACCTCACACCATGCGTAGTGCGCAGTAA
>Ga0302181_10001695_pt1 | contig 16189 bp, 13 predicted proteins | sample I_Palsa_E3_3_FD_198786 | JGI IMG/M metagenome (GOLD analysis project Ga0302181, IMG submission 198786) | Peat permafrost microbial communities from Stordalen Mire near Abisko, Sweden - I_Palsa_E3_3 | ecosystem: Environmental > Terrestrial > Soil > Palsa > Peat permafrost | place: Sweden...
GCGGTGATGACCTCGATCGCGAGGGTCGGGCGGCGGTAGCCGCTGACCGCCTCCCTGATGTCGTGCAGCGTCTGCCGACTAACCCGGCCGATGTCGCCGAGGTCGCCGAGCACCGTGTCGCGTTCTCGGGTGGCCGGCAGCCGGGACAGCCGCTTGGCGGCCAGTTCGGACTTCAGCGTGATCACCGACAGCGACTGGCCGGTCAGGTCGTGCATGTCCCGGGCCAGCCGGAGCCGTTCCTCGTTGGCGGCCAGCTTGGCCACGGTCCCGCGGGCCTGGCTCAGCTCCTGCATGAGCTGGATCTGCATCCTGAACCCGATCATGGCCACGCCGACGAGCACGACAGGCAGCAGCACGGCCCAGAAGTCCTCCGCGTCGTCGTGGGAGAGCCAGCTGAAGAAGACGTAGCAGACCGCGACGGCGAGGACCCGACGCAAGGCTCGCCGCCGTCCGTCGGGCTCGGCGGACAGGATCATGCCGGCCGCGGCGGACACGTAGATCCACAGCGGCGTCCATCCCTTGCCGTACACCACGCAGGCCAGGGCCGCGAGGACGACAATGGCCACCAGCCCGGCCCGGGCCAGGCGCGGCCGGCGGTCCGTGTCGATCACGGTGGGCACGTAGATGGCGCAGAAGGCGAGCGTGATGGCCAGCCCGCCCCCGATCCACAGCACCCCGTGGCGGTGGCCGAACAGGGCGTGCACCGGCTGGATGAGGTAGACCAGCCAGATCGCTGAGAAGAACCAGCGCAACGGGCTGCCGGTGCCGGGCGTGCGCAGCCAGCCGAGGCCGGCGCTCAGCAGGGCCGGCCGGTGTACCGGGGCCTCGTCCGGCGCGGGCTCGTCGGGCGCGGCCTGGTGCGGGCCGGCCTGGTACGGCGCGGGCTCGTCCTGGTCGGTTCGGCCTTTCATCGCCATGGCGGGTTCACCTCATATCCATGCTGCCACGTTTCCCTGCCCGCGCGACCGGGGCGTACCAGTGCTGGTACGCCCCGGTTTCCGGCAAGGCCCCCGATTGGCTTGCCGGCTCTAGCGTTCAGACCGTCTCGGCGGTAGAGCGGACGGCGAAGGTGGCCAGCACGGCGAAGATCGCCAACCACACGACGATGCCGATCACGTTGACCAGCGCCACGCTTCCCTGGGCGATGACGTCCGTGGAGATCTTGACGATCTGGTAGGTGGGCGTGAATTCGCCGAACTTCTCCAGGGCACCGTGCAGCGGGAACCACAGGCCGCCGAAGATCGAGAAGGCGAAGAACACGACGATGGTGACCGGCTGCACCGAATCCGGATTGAGCTTGTAGCCGACGGCCACCGCCAGCGCCGCGAAGATCAGCGTGCCGATCCAGATGGCGACCGCGCACGCGACCCACTTCCAGATCGGCATCTGGACGTGACCGTAGAAGCTGCCAAGCAAGAACACGATCAGGATCGACGGCACCGTGGTCACCATCGAGGTCAGAACCTTGGCCACCACATAGGCGTTAGCCGGCAGGGGCGTGAGCCGCAGCTGCCTGATCCACCCGTCCTTGCGTTCTTGCGAGATACGGATCGTGTTGTTGTTGAACGCTCCGCTGAGGGTGCCGAACGAGGCCATGCCGACCATGTAGAAGGCCGCGAATGAGACGCCGTCTCCGGTGGCGTTCGTCCTTCCGAAGATCAGGTAGAACATCACGGGCACGGCGATCGTGAAGATCATGTACCGCTTGTTCCGCCGGAGCCTGGATATTTCGGCCTTCGTCAGCGCCAGTGTGCCGCTCAGTGTGCCGCCCATCTCAGTTCGTCTCCCCAGCGCGAAAGTTCCCGTTAGTCGCGTCGTCTTCGGCGGTGATGGCGATGAAGGCCTGCTCGAGGCCAAGGCTTCCTATCTCGATCTCGCGCGGCCGGTAGCCGGCGTTCAGTACCGCGTACAGCGTGGCGTCGGAGTCGCTGGACTGGATCTGCACCAGGTCGTGCCTGACCTCGAGGTTCACCACCCCGGGCAGGCCGAGCAGGAACTGCTCGTCCACCCGGTCCAGCTTGAATGAAAGCCGTTTGGCGCCGGCCCGTGCCTTGATCTCGGCGGGCGTGCCGTCCGCGAGCAGCCTGCCCCGGTTGATGACCAGGATCCGGTCCGCGGCCTGATCAGCCTCTTCCAGGTAATGCGTGGCGAAGAGCAGCGTGCGCCCCTCGGCCACTTCTTCCTTCATGCTGGCCCAGAACAGCCGGCGGGTCTCCACGTCCATCGCCGTGGTCGGCTCGTCGAGCACGATCAGTTCGGCCTGGCCGCAGATGGCCAGGGCGAACCGCACCCGCTGCGTCTGGCCGCCGGACAGCCGGTCCACCCGCTGGTCGGCGAACTGGCCGATGCCCGCCCGCTTGAGCGTGGTCGCCACCGGCTCCGGCTTTGGCTGCAGTTTCGTGATCAAGGTGACAAGCTCGCGCACCGTCACCTCGGGCATCAGCCCGCCGGACTGCAGCATGGCGCCCACCCGGCCGGACTTCACCGCGTGGTACGGATCCGAGCCGAACATCTTGATCTGCCCGCTGGTCGGCTTGCGCAGCGCGAGCAGCATGTCCAAGGAGGTCGACTTGCCCGCGCCGTTCGGGCCGAGCAGGGCCGTGGTCTCGCCGGGCCGCAGGTCCAGGTTCAGCCCTTCGACCGCCTTCAGACTGCCGTACTGCTTGGAGACGTTCACGAACGACACAACCGGGGTGCTGCCCACGGCGCTGCCGTAGCCGACCGCGCTGCCGTCCCTCAGGGCCGTGCCGTAATCCGTCCCGTACTGACTCATCATGTCCCCTGTCGTTTCGGGTCTGGCCTAGCCGATTTCGCCTTGATCCTTCGCCTTTATTGCCGGTGCACCCCATACCACCAGCTGGCCCCGGCCACGGGGTAGTGCCGACCCTCAACGGCAGACCATGACATACGTCATCGCGGGTCCGGTGACATGGCGCGCCACCTGCGGGTTTGCGTTAGCGCACGGCGGCTAGCGGCGCGGCGCCCGGGCCGGCAGCGCCCGGGCGAGCCGGTGCATCAAAAACCGGTGTCGGTATAGGTCTGCTGCCCGTACTCGGGCGCCATCGGGTTCCACAAGTTCACGAAGGCAGCCTTGGAGGCCGTCGACGCGGTGTCGGCGTTCCCGGCGGCCACGTAGTTGGAGTCCTGGTTCGGGTTCGATCCGCACGCGTTTCCCGAGCTGACCAGATCCGCCAGCCAGGCATGGAAGTCATTGTCGGCGTTGAGCGAGTTCTGCATCGCGGTGGTGAACGCGCTGACCAGTTGCGCGCCGTTGGGCAAGCCGGTTACCGAGAGCGTCTGGAGATCCTGCAGGATGTTCTGCCGGGTGGTGATGGCTTGCTGGAGGACGGGTTCTGCGCTGGCCGGACTTTCCGAGCAGGCCTGCACGCCGTTGATCGCGTCCTGGACGGACGGGCGCACGGCCGCACTTTGGCTCAGGTACGAGCCGAGGGTGGCCATGGCGGCGGCGCCCGGCAGCTGGGTCGGCGAGGAGGAAACCGAAGGACTAGCAGAAACCGAAGGACTACGAGCAGGCGACGTAACCGACGGGGACGCCGCGGCCACGTTACCGGCGTTGCTCGCGGTGGTCGGATGGCCCTTCCCGGCCAGGAAGGCCACCACTCCGACGACGGCCAGCACCACCACCGCGGCGACGCCGATCAGCACGCCCCGGCGACCCGTACGGTGCGGTTCGGCCGGGCGTCCGGCCCGGCGTGGCTCCGGCTCGGCCGCCAGCCCCGCCCACCGTTGCTCCGGCCCCGCTGGCCCCGCCGGTGCCGCCGGCCCCGCCGGCCCCGCCGGCCCCGCCGGCGTCCCGGACCATGGGCGCTCCCCTCCCGTCGCGCGTCCCTCATAGACCTGCTGGAATTCCGACGGGGACATGGTCGGTCCCTCGTTTCGCCTGGCCTCCCAAGGCGGGGGCGTCGCCGCCCGCTCCGTAGCGGGGTACGCCGGCTCAGCGAGGTACGCCGGCCCGGCCACGGCCCCGGGAACCGCGTCCGGTGCCCGGCGGGCGGCATCGGGCAAGGCAGATTTGCGGGTGGTCCCTTCTCGTGCTGGGTCAGCGACGACGGCGGCCGTACTCAGCTCGGCCAAGAGCTGGGCCGCGGTGGGACGCTGCTGCGCATCCTTGGCCAGGCAGCGCTCGATCAGGGGCCGGATTTCGCCGGGTACTGCCTGGGTGTTCGGCTCGCTGGTGACCACCCGGTACAGCAGCGCCACGGTGGACCCTTCCCCGAACGGTCCCTCCCCCGTGGCGGCGAAGGTCAGCACGGCGCCCAGGCTGAAGACGTCGCTGGCCGGGCCGACGGGCCGGCCCTCAGCCTGTTCGGGGGACATGAACCCGGGCGACCCGACCACCATCCCGGTACGGGTCAGCGCAGCCGCCTCCAGGGACCGGGAAATCCCGAAATCGATCAGCCGCGGCCCGTCCTCGGCCAGGAGCACGTTCGCTGGCTTCAGGTCACGGTGCACCACGCCGGCGGTGTGAATGGCGGCCAGGCCCTCGGCAAGTCCCGCGGCTAGTCTCAGGACCAGCGCGCCGGGCATAGGCCCGCGCTCGGCCACCGCATCGCCGAGCGACGGCCCGGCAATATAGGACGTCGCCAGCCACGGCACCGGTCCGTCAAGATCAGCGTCCACGACGGGCGCGGTGAAGATGCCGCTGACCTTCCGGGCCGCGCCCGCTTCCCGGGCGAACCGGGCGCGGAAATCGGCGTTTTCCGCCAGTTCCGGGCGGATTACCTTGATCGCGACGTTCCGGCCGCCGGGGGAACGGCCCAGGTAGACGCGGCCCATGCCGCCGGAGCCCAGGCGCGCCTCAAGCCAGTAGGGCCCGATCCGCCGAGGATCCCCAGGTTGCAGCTCATCCAACTCGCCCGCCCCCCTTGGGTGCAAGTCGAAGAATGAGTCAGGGAATGACGCTAAAGTCCCCTCTCCTTCCCCTAGTCGACATCGGCCGACACGCCCGGTCAAGGGGCGGGGGGCACATTTTGAATGGCGCCTTATGGTCCGAGCGCCTCAAATGCCGAATACTTCTCCGAAATTCGGAACTTGCCAGCGCGCTTATAAGCTATTGATAAGCGGCCCGCGGCGTAGCCCTGCATCCCGCGAGGGTTGGCGGCCGCGTACAGCATGCCGTTGCGGCGGGCGACCGCGCTGACCCGGCCGAGGGACCAGGCCGGGCGGACGTTGACCAGGTGACCACGGCGCCGCAGGTCCTCGAGGACGGCGGTGCCCACCCGGGACTCCACGTCGAGGACGCGGGGCTGGGCCTGGCGCGGGTAGAACGACGACGGAATGTGCGCGGAATGGAACGCCGGGAAGTCAATCGCCTGCTGGAGGTTCATCCCGGCCAGCACGTGGTTGAGGAAAAACAGCAGCGACCACTGGTCCTGCTGGTCCCCGCCGGGCGTGCCGAACGCCAGGTACGGCTCGCGGTCCCGCAGCGCGAGGCTCGGGCTCAGGGTCGTCCGGGGCCGCTTGCCCGGCGCGAGGGTGGCGGGCAGGCCGGGGGTGAGGGTGAACATCTGCGCTCTGGTGCCGAGGCAGAAACCGAGGCCGGGGATGACCGGCGAGGACTGCAGCCAGCCGCCGCTGGGCGTGGCGGACACCATGTTGCCGAACCGGTCGGCCACGTCCACGTGACAGGTGTCCCCGGCGCGGTAGCTCGACGCGGCGGGGCTGCCTGGGCCACTGGTCCGCAGGGTCGGCTCCCCGGTGCCCGGGTCGAGCCGCCGAGCCGGAGGCTCGACATCCGGGTTCGAGCCCACGCTCGCGCTCGCGGCGTCGCCGCCAGCCCGGAACGAGTTGGTGATGACGTCCGGCAGCCGGGGCGGCCGTCCATCGGGGGCGCCGGGACGCAGCTCGGCCGAGGCTTGCGGCCCGACCAGGCGACGCCGGGCGTCGGCGTACCCGGCGGACAGGAGCGCCTTGACCGGCACGTCGGTGAAGTCGGGGTCGCCGTACCAGGCCTCCCGGTCCGCGAAGGCCAGCTTGGCGCATTCGGTCACGGTGTGGATGTAGTCCGCGCTGTCCGGGCCCATGGCCTGCAGGTCGAAGCCCTCCAGCAGGGCGAGTTGCTGGGCGAACACCGGGCCCTGGCCCCACGGCCCGGTCTTGCACACGGTCAGGCCGTGGTAGTCGTAGGTCAGCGGCTCCTCCAGGCGCGGCCGCCAGGCTGACATATCGGCGTAGGACAGCAGGCCCCGGTGCGCCCGGCCGGTCACGTCCATCACCTCGGCGGAGGCGACGTAGGCGGCGATCGCCTCGGCGACGAAGCCTTCGTAGAAGGCCCGCCGGGCCGCCTCGATCTGCTCGTCGCGGTCGCCGCTGGCCGCCTCGGCCTCGTCAAGCACGCGCTGATAGGTGCCGGCCAGGGCGGGGTTGGCGAACCGCGAACCCGGTGCGGGCACGGTTCCGCCCGGCAGGTAGACCTCGGCCGAACTCGGCCAGTGGTCCCGGAACAGCTCGGCCACGCTCGCGATCCCCCAGCTGACCGCGGGCACCACCGGGTAGCCGCGGGCCGCGTAGCCGATCGCGTAGTCCATCACGTCCCGCAGCCGGAGCGTGCCGTAATCCCGCAGCAGCAGCATCCACGCCCCGAACGCTCCCGGCACGCAGGCCGCGAGCAGCCCGCTGCCCGGTACCAGATCGAGGCCCAGATCGCCGAACGCCTCCAGGGTGGCAGCCGCGGGCGCGGTCCCCTGCCCGCAGAGCACGAAGGTCTCCTCCCGGCCGGCGTGGTGGGCGATGACCGGTACCTCGCCGCCGAGACCGTTCAGGTGCGGTTCGGTGACCTGGAGCACGAGCCCGGCGGCCACCGCCGCGTCGAACGCGTTACCGCCCCCCTCGAGTACGGCCATGCCCGCCGCGGAGGCGAGCCAGTGCGTGGAGGCCACCATGCCGAACGTGCCCGCCAGCTCCGGCCGGGTGGTGAATTCGGGAATATCGCCCATGGCTCGATCCTCTCATCACGGCGCGGCGGGCCAACTTGTGTGTGTCGGCTGGCGGAACGCGCGGGCATACTCGATGATTACTCATCGCCATTGTTCGATCACGGTAAGGTGCAAACCCATGCCCACGATTCCTCGCGCGGTGCCGCTGGCGCTGACGGCGGCCGTCACGGTAGCTACCGCGGGCTTGCTCACGGGGTGCGGCAGCGCGCAGGCGCCTCAGCCGACGTCGCCGACGTCATCGACGTCGAGCGGCACCGCGGGCAGCCAGATGCAGGTGGCGGGGGCCGGCTCCTCGTCGGCACCGACGGCGCCGCCCACGGTACCCGGACTCGGATTGACGGTGTGCCGGTCCGCCGCCCTCAAGGTGGCGGTGGACAGCAGCCAGGCGGGCGGCGCGGCGGGCAGCGCGTACTATCCGGTGAACTTCACCAACACCTCGGCCGTGGCGTGCGGGCTGTACGGCTATCCCGGCATGTCGTTCGTGACCGCGGCCGGAGGCGCCGGTCGCCAGATCGGCGCGGCGGCCCAGCGGGACCCGGCCTTCGCGAAGTTGTCGGTCCGGCTGCCGGTCGGCGGCGTCGCGCACGCCTGGCTGCAGGTCGCGCAGGCCGGCAACTACCCCGCGTCGGCCTGCCAGCCAGTGACCGCGCACTGGCTGCGGGTGTTCCCGCCGGGTGATACCGCCGCCAGCTACGTGGCCGTCAGCTTCAGTGCCTGCGCCACGGCCACCGCGCACCTGCTGACCGTCACACCCGTCCGGTCCGGCCGGGGCGTCCGGGGGGTCACGCCGTAGGTCCGATAGCGTCGGCGCATGGACGTTTCCCCTCGGTTGCGTGCGGTCTGCGACCTCGACGTCGCCGTGATGCGCGAGAACAGCGGACGGCATGAATACGACGGCAAGCCGCAGGACCTGTCCCCGACCGGCGTCCGGGCCGGGCTGGCCCGGCTGACCGCGGCCCGGGAGGCCGGCGAGCGGCTCGCCGACCCGCACGATGAGGCACACCTGACCGCGGCCGAGGACCTGTGTCAGGTCACCTTCGCCGAGCTCGAGATGCACCGCCGCAACCCGATCCTGCACCTGGCCGAGCTCGAGCTGGCCACCTACGACCGGGATTACGCGCCCGCGGCGGAACGGGCGGCGGCCTGGGCCGAGCACCTGGCGGCCTGGCCGCGGGTGGTCGACGCGGCCACCGAGTCCCTCGATCTGGTCAGCGCGCCGGTCGCGGAGGCCCTGCTCGGCGCGACGCGCGGGCTGACGGCCGGGATCACCACCGGACCGGACGCAGATGACGCGTGGGGCCCGGAGACCTCTGGCGGCCGCGCGGACCAGGCCGTGCGCAAGGCCGCACTGGCCGCGCACGCGCGGCTGGTCGCTCATCTGGAGCGGACCGCCGCCGACGGCAACCCGGATCCGGCGCTGGGCGGGCCGGCGTTGAGTACGCTGATGAGCAGCGCGGAAGCGCTGCCGGTCGACATCGGCCGGCTGGCCGAGCAGGCCGACACCGAGCGGGACCGGCTGCTGGCCCTGCTGGCCGAGGGATGCGCGCAGGTGGCCCCGGGCCGTCCGGCCCTGGAGGTGGCCAGGGAGCTGGTCCGGGTGCATCCGGACGCGCGGAGCGTGATCGGTGCGGGCCAGCTCTGGGCGCAGCGGGCCATCGACTTCACCCGTGAGCGCGATCTGGTCCCCTACCACGACGGGGTCTGCCTGGTGGGCCTGTCCCCCGAGTCACGCCGCTGGGCGATGGCCATGATGACCCCGGCCGCGCCCGGCGAACCGGACGGCCCGTCCTGGTTCCACATCACACCGCCGGAGGAATCCTGGCCAGAAGACGAGCAAGAGGCGTGGCTGGAGGTATTCAGCGACACCACGCTGCCCGGCATCGCCGTGCACGAGGTCGCGCCCGGGCACTTCTCCCACGGCCGGGCGTTGCGCCGGCTGACCTCCGAGGTCCGCCGGACCGTGCACTCCAGCGCGTTCGTCGAGGGGTGGGCGCACTACGCCGAGGAACTGTGCGTAGAGGAAGGCTTCGGCGCCGAGGACCCCCAGATCGTGATCGGCATCTGGCTGGAGGCGCTCGTCCGCGTGACCAGGCTGGCCTGCGCCATCGGCGTGCACACGGCGGGCATGACGGTCAAGCAGGCCGCGCGACGGTTCGAGGCGGACACCCACCTGACCGGTCCGGCCGCGCTGTCCGAGGCCCGGCGGGCCACGTTCGACCCGACCTACGGCCGGTATACGTGGGGCAAGCTGGAGATCCTCAAGCTGCGCGAGCGGGCCAGGAAGGAGTGGGGACCCGGCTTCACGCTGCAGCGCTTCCACAAGGCGCTCCTGGACCTCGGCTCTCCCCCGCTCGGCCTGCTCGGCACCGCGGTGGAGCGCGGATAGCCGCCAGGGGTGCCCGGGGGCCGTCCCGCCGCGGTAAGCGGTAGCGTTGGCTCATGCGCAGACTGACGTCGGCCTTGGGCATCGCTGGCGCGGTGCTGCTGGCAGCGCTCGGGGTGACCGGGTGCGGGACGGCCAGCGCCTCGTCGTCGATCGCCGTCACCAGCGCGTACGTGCCGCAGCCGACCACGCCAGGCACCACGGTCGCGTACCTGGACATCCGCAACAACGGCCACGCCGACCGCTTGGTCTCGGTACACACCAGCGTGGGCGGGACGGTACAGCTGCGCGCCCCGGGCGCGCGGCGCGCGGGCACGCTCACCATGTACACCGTGACCGCTATCCCGGTTCCGGCGGACTCACTGTTGCGGCTGAACCCGGACAGTTACCATCTGCTGATCACCGGCGCGGGTCCGATGCATGACGGCAAGGACATCACGCTGCGGCTCACGTTCGCCGACGCCGGCACGATCACCATCCTCGCCCTGGTGACCAACCCCGAGTCGGGCGGCAGCAGCTACTTCCTCAACTGAGCGACCGCGCCCAGGGTGGGTCCCTTCAGCGGAGTCCGGTCGGTATTGAACGCGGGCCGCCACTCCGGCAGGCTGACCAAGCCAGGCTCGACCAGGTCGAAACCGTCGAACAGGTCCAGGATCTGGGCCCGCGACCGGAGCGTGAACGGCATCCGCGCGCCTGCGTAGGTCTGGGTCGCCTCGGCGAGCATCTCGGGATCGGCGTCGTCTGAGGTGCCGACCGAGATAGCCAGGTAGCTGCCGGGCGCCATGCGCTCGCGGAACTTCGCGATGATCGCGGGCGCGTCTTCCTCGTGGCTGATGAAGTGCAGCACGCTCAGCAACAGCACGGCGACCGGCTGGCTGAAGTCGAGGCAGCCGGCGAGCGAAGGGTGCGCGAGGACGGTAGCCGGGTCGCGGACATCCCCCCGGATGGTGATCACGCCGTCCCGGGTCGCGAGCAGGGCGTCGTTGTGCGCCACCACGATCGGGTCATGGTCGACGTAGACGACCCGCGCGGCGGGGATGATGTCCCGGGCGACCTCGTGCACGCTGGGTGCGGTGGGCAGGCCGCTGCCCAGGTCGAGGTACTGCGCAATGCCCTGCCGGGCGAGGAAGCGCACCGCTCGGAGCAGGAACGCGCGGTTGGCTAGCGACAGCCGCCGGGGGTCGAGCCGGGATTGCATCAGCTTCTCGGCCGCGGCCCGGTCGACGGCGAAGTTGTCCTTGCCGTACAGCAGGTAGTCGTAGATCCGGGCGATGCTCGGCCGGGAGACGTCGACCCCGTCGGGCACGCGCGGCTCATACCCCCTGGCCGTGCCCGCTGCCGACATGAGGCCACCCTTCGCCACAACCGATTGCATTCCAAGGCTACAACATCGGTTTACGCCGGGTCAGCGGCATCTTGGCCCGGGTGTCGTCGTCGCGCGGGGTGTGCACGACAACGCGCGCCTCCGGCAGGTCGGGCAGGTTGAGCTCGCTGACCGCCAGGCTGAGCGGGCCGGCCCGGGGATGCAGATAAGTCAGGTTGCGCGGCTCGGCCTCGGCGACCTCATGCCGGGCCCAGAGCTCGGCGAACTCGCGGCTCATGCCGGCCAGGCGGCGGATGTCCTCTTCCCAGTCCGGGTCGCCGACGTGGCGGCCGTACGCGCCGCGCAGCCGCGCCACCATGTACCGGATCTGACTGTCGTACTCGGCGAACTTGCCGCGGGCGCTCGGCTCGGTGACGCAGCACCACAGGGTGTTGCGGTGGATGCAGGGCATGGTGTGCCATTCCCAGAACAGTTCCTCGGACGCGCGGTTCGACATCAACAGGTCGAACCGGCTGTTGATCAGGCTGGCCGGCAGCGGGTCGAGGGAGTGCACGATCTCCCGGATCGTGTCGGGGACCACCAGCCGGGCGCACTCGGCGCGCAGCGGCGTCGCCTCGGCCAACCGGTACAGGTGCTCGCGCTCGGCCCGGTCCAGGCGGAGCGTGCGCGCCACCGCGTCCAGAACCTGCGTGCTGGCGTTGATCTGGCGGCCCTGCTCCAGCCACGTGTACCAGGTGACCCCGACGCCGGCCAGCAGCGCGACCTCTTCCCGGCGCAGTCCCGGCGTGCGCCGCCGCGAGCCCGGCGGCATGCCGAAGTCGCCGGGACTCAGCCGGGCCCGCCGGGCCTTCAGGAACTTGCCGAGTTCCGCCCGCCGTCGCTCGCCGGCCCGCTGCCAGACCTGATCCCTTGCTTCGTAGGTGACCAAGAGCGTTCCAATCGGCCAAGTGTCCCCGATCCAAAACTTAGCGGCCCCCACTGACATTCCGCGGGAGTAGCCTGGCGTCGCCGTGCCCGCGGACATCAACCCAGGAGGACCGATGGAGACGCTGCTGCCCGGCATCACGCTCGAGCACGTGCCGACCAGCCGACTGACGGTGGCGGTGCTGTCGGTCACTGGCCGGACCGGACCGGCGGTGGTATTCGTGCACGGCAACGTGTCATCCTCGCTGTTCTGGCAGCCGACCATGCTGGCGCTGCCCGGGCCGTACCGGCCGCTGGCGATCGACCTGCGCGGGTTCGGCGAGACCGATCCGGAACCGGTGGACGCGACCCGCGGGCTGCGGGACTACGCGGACGACCTGGCGGCCGCCATCGAGGCGCTCGGGCTGGAGCAGGTGCACCTGGTCGGGTGGAGCATGGGCGGCGGTGTGGTCCTGCAGTACCTGGTCGACCGGCCCGGCACGCACCGGGTCGCGTCGCTGACGCTGGTCGACCCGGTATCCCCGTTCGGGTTCGGCGGGACCAGGGGCGTGGACGGCGACCTGTGCGACCCGCAGGGCGCGGGCTCGGGCGGCGGCAGCGCCAACCCGGAGTTCGTCGAGCGGCTGGCCGGCCAGGACCGCGGCGATGCGAGCGTGCTGTCACCACGGCAGGTGCTGCTGGCGCACTACGTCAAGCCGCCGCACGTGCCGGAGCACCTGGACATCCTCGTGGAGGCCATGCTGTCCACCCGCATCGGCCAGGACTACTACCCGGGCGACTCACGGCCCACCGAGGCGTGGCCAGGCTTCGCGCCCGGCGACCGCGGCGTGCTCAACACGATGGCGCCCACTCACTTCCGGATCGCCGACCTGTCCGGCGTGCAGCCCCGGCCGCCGGTGCTGTGGCTGCGCGGCGCGGACGACGTCATCGTCTCGGACACCTCGCTGTACGACCTGGCCTATCTGGGCTCGCTCGGCGCCGTGCCGGGCTGGCCCGGTGCGCAGGCGTGGCCGCCGCAGCCCATGGTGGCGCAGACCCGCAGCGTCCTGGACGGCTACGCCGCGGCCGGCGGCCGCTACCGCGAGGTGGTGATCGAGGACGCCGGCCACGGCCCGCACCTGGACCAGCCGGAGAGATTCCTGGCCGAACTGGCCGGCCACCTGGACACGGCGTGATCGGCTAGGCGCTCTTGCGGTCGCCCTCGCCGGGCTCGATCCCGTGCTCGCGGAGGAGCTCATTGAGGCGGGCGACTTCGCGACGCAGGCGCCTGATCTCGTCATCACGCGCCCCGGGCTTCCGCCCCCGACCGGGCGCGGGACGGATCGGACCCGGCTGGCCCGCCACGGCGGTAATCGCGGCGCGGACCTCGCGCTCCACGGCGCCAAGACTGGCCAGCGCTCGGGCCGCCGTGTCGTCGCCGGCGTGGAACAGGGCCAGCAGGACGTGCTCAGTCCCGATGTAGTCGTGACCGTGGGCCACCGCCTCGCCCACGGCCCGCGGCATGACCCACATGGCCAGCGGGGTGTCGGGCCCGGGCGGAACCTGCGGCTGGCCCGCAGCGATCTGCGTGACCTGCTGGCACACGGCCTCGGGGCTGATCCCGAGCCGCTCGAGCGCCCGGGCCGCCACGCCCAGACCCGTGCCGGTCAGGGCTAGCAGGAACTGCTCGGGGCCCGGATGGTCGAGGCCCAGCCGGGTGGCCTCCTCTCGGGCCAGGACCACCACCTCGCGGGCGTCGTCGGTGAAGGGGATGAACCCGGTGACCGGGGTGCGGACCCCGGCCCGGGGCCTGGGGTCGACGGCCCGGAACAACCGGCGGCCGGGCAGCCGTGTTCGCATGGGCGCCTGCCTGGCGGGCGGGGCGGAGTAGGAGGACAGCCGGGCCGACAGCCACGCCGCGGCATCGGCCGAGCTCAGCCGCCCGGAGGCCAGGCCCTCCACGACGACGAGGGCGGCCCCGGGCGGCTCCAGGTCGGCCTGCCACCCGTTCAGGGCCAGGAACTGGAGGCCGGCCGCGACCGCCACCTGCTGGCTTTCACCGGCGAACGGACGATGGCGTAGCAAGGCCCGCATCAGCCGCGCCGCCGCCAGTCCGGCCGCCGCCGGTCCCGCGTCGGCCGCCCCTGTCTCCGACAGTTCCACGCCGGCTGGCCGCGCCTCGGTCAGGGCGGCCTGCGCGGCCGCGAAGTCGAGCCGGTCCAGCGCGGCGGCGGGGCCGATGCCGAGGACCCGGCCGGCGATCACCACCAGGTCGGCACAGTCCAGCTCAAACACGGGCGAGCGGATCATGGCTGATCGTCCCGGAGCAGGTCGAGCAGGCGCTGGTGCCGCGCCAGGTTGTCCTCCAGCAGGCGGCGGAACCGCTGGTCTGCGCGCCGGGCCTCGACCAGCGCGGCGATCGCTTCGCGCGCCACGTCGGACACCGACCGGCCCTCCACCTCGGCCACCGCCGCCAGCCGCTCAGCCAGTGCGGGATCAAGCCGCAGGACCATGTTCTTAGTCCGGGTGTTCCCGGGCCCCGTTTCAGTCATAGTGATAGCAAGATATCAAGATGTCCGAGACGGGGCAAGGGCCTCCTACACGGGCGGTGCTAGGCGGCGGTCCAGGCGACCGGGAGGCGTTTGACGCCACGCTGGAAGTTGGACCGCAGGAACGACGGCTGGCCCGCGAAGACGAGGGAGGACGTGCGGGCCAGCACCTCCGTAAACAGCGCGCTCATCTGAATCCGGGCCAGGTGCGCGCCTAGGCAGAAGTGCGGGCCGTGGCCGAACACCAGGTGCGGGTTGGGCTGTCGGCGGATGTCGAACCGGCCGGGGTCGGCGAAGACGGCCTCGTCCCGGTTAGCGGAGGTGAAGGAGACCACCACTTTGTCACCGGCGCGGACGGGCTGCGGGCCGATTTCGCAATCGATTGCGGCGGTGCGACGGAAGGTCATGACCGGCGTCCACCAGCGCAGCATCTCGTCGACCGCGGATGGCATCAGAGCCGGATCGGCGCGCAGTTCCCGCTGCGCGTCCGGGTGCTCGATGAGCGCGATGCACGCGCCGGGCAGGCCGTTGCGCAGCGTCTCGTTACCAGCCACCGCGAACAGCCAGAACATGTTCTCGAACTCGGCCGCCGACACCTGGCCGCCGTCCTCGTCGGACTGGGCCAGCAGGATCGACATCACGTCGTCCGCGGGGCGGCGCCGCTTCTCCTGGGCCAGCAGGTGGGCGTAGGCGTAAAGGTCGGGCATGCCCTCGCGGGTACGCGGGTCGGGCATCCGGCCGTCCCGGTCCGGGGCCGGTCGCACCGCGAGAGCTTCCGCGGCCATCGGCGTGCCCCGCGCCGGGTCGAACTCGGCCGAGGAGGCGTAGTCGGGGTCCTGGTAGCCGATGACCCGGTTGGACCAGTCGAACAGCAGCCAGCGGTCCTGCTCGGGCACGCCCAGCACGTCGGCCAGGGTGAGCAGGGGCAGGTCCGCGGCCACGTCCTTGGCGAAGTCGGCCTCGCCCCGCGGGCCGGCGAAGACCCGGTCGCAGATGGCCCGGGCGTGCCCGCGGATGCCATCCTCCAGCTTGGCGACGGCCCGCGGGGTGAACGAGCGGCTCAGCAGCCGCCGCAGCCGGGCGTGCTCGGGCGGGTCCATGTTGAGCATCATCCGCCGCACGTAGCCGAGCGCCTGCGGCGTGGCCGGGTCCCGGATCTGGGTCGCGCCGAGCGCGGAGGAGAACAGCTTCGGCCTGGTGAGCACGGATTCGACGTCGGCGTGCCTGAGCACCAGCCAGAACCCGGGGCCTTCTGGCCAGCCCAGGATCGGGATCTCGGGCACCCACGAGACCGGGGCGGCGTGACGCAACCGGTCCAGGGCGCCGAACGGCACGCCCTCGGTGTAGGTAGCCGGGTCGAAGACGATCTCGGTGTCCGGCCGGGACGGCGTCAATCTCGCCCCAGGAACTCCTCGATGGACGTGGCGAGCGACACCGGAGACTCGAACATCGGGTAGTGCCCGGCGTCCGGCAGGATGGTCAGCTCGGCCTCGGGGAAGAAGACCCGCCAGGTCTGCTCCATGACATCGGCGGACAGCGTCGGGTCGTTGACGCCGACGATCAGCTTGACCGGCGTGGCGGTGTCCACCTTGGCCTGCGCGGTGAAGTCCGACTTGGCCCAGGCCGGCAGGTAAGCGGCGAACGCCTCGACCGAGGAGTTGTCCAGCGAGTGCTGCACCACGTCGTTGATGAAGGTCTTGGTCAGCTTGTTCCCGGTGGTGAAGTCGATGATCGCGGCCCGGTTGGCCGGATGGGCGGGTGCGCCGGAGAACAGCGCCCAGCTCGACTCGTCGAAGGGCACCTCGCCGGCCGGCACCGGATTGAGGCCGATCAGCGCGCGTACCCGGTCCGGCGCCCGGAGCAGCACCTGGTGGGCGATCTTCCCGCCCATGGAATGTCCTACCACCGAGAACCGGTCCCAGCCCAGGTCGTCGGCGACGGCCAGCGCGTCGGCGGCCGCCTCGTCGACGGTGAACTCGCCGATGACCTCCTTGCGGTCGCCGTAGCCGCGCAGGTTCATGAAGACGTAGGTATAGGCCGACCCGTCCAGGAACTCGGGCAGCGAGCCCCAGCC
>Ga0302181_10001700_pt1 | contig 16129 bp, 13 predicted proteins | sample I_Palsa_E3_3_FD_198786 | JGI IMG/M metagenome (GOLD analysis project Ga0302181, IMG submission 198786) | Peat permafrost microbial communities from Stordalen Mire near Abisko, Sweden - I_Palsa_E3_3 | ecosystem: Environmental > Terrestrial > Soil > Palsa > Peat permafrost | place: Sweden...
CGCCGGACGGTCGTGCGCCCAGGCCCGCTGGGCAGGACGGATCGCGACCACCAGTCCGATCAAAGGGCGGCTGGCTGCTTCCGTGGACGCCATCGTCCGCTCCGATTTACACCATTGGCACGCATTTGTTTGGCTTCTGAGACGAATGCGTCTTGTTCCGCGACAGGCGCTGGATCTAGCTTGTCGGTTCTGTCCGCCAGCCGTTTTACCGTGGAGCGTTCAAAGCGCATGAAACAAGGAGCCGAACCGAAAATGAGCGAGCACGACAAGGGCATGAAGGGTGTGTCTGACCCGAAATCGGACGCCAAGCGTCAGGCAGCCCTTCAGGGCGCGCTGACCCAGATCGAGCGGCAGTTCGGCAAGGGCACCGTCATGCGAATGGGCGATCCCGGCGCGCGCGTCGCCGTGGATGCGATTCCCACCGGCGCGTTGTCGCTCGACCTCGCGCTGGGGATCGGTGGCGTCCCGCGCGGGCGCATTGTCGAGATCTTCGGCCCCGAGTCCTCCGGCAAGACGACGCTGGTCTACCACATCATCGCCGAGGCGCAGAAGCTCGGCGGGGTCTGCGCGTTCGTTGACGCCGAACACGCGATGGACCCGCTCTACGCCCAGCGGATCGGTGTCGACATCGACGAGTTGCTCGTCTCCCAGCCCGACTTCGGCGAGCAGGCGCTTGAGATCGTCGACATGCTGATCCGATCCGGAGCCGTCGACGTCGTCGCGGTCGATTCGGTCGCCGCGCTCACGCCACGCGCCGAGCTGGAGGGCCAGATGGGCGACCAGATGGTTGGCGCCCAGGCCCGGATGATGTCCCAGGCGATGCGCAAGCTGGCCGGCAATCTCAACCGCGCCCAGACGCTGTGTGTGTTCACCAACCAGATCCGGGAGAAGGTGGGCGTCATGTTTGGCTCGCCTGAGACGCAGCCCGGCGGTCGCGCACTGAAGTTCTATTCGTCCCAGCGACTGGACATCCGCCGGATCGAGACACTCAAGGACGGGACCGAGGCGGTCGGAAACCGCGTGCGGGTCAAGGTGGTCAAGAACAAGGTTGCCGCACCGTTCAAGCAGGCCGAGTTCGACATCGAGTTCGGCCAGGGAATCTCGACCTCCGGATGCCTGATCGACCACGGCATCGAGCACGACATCATCACCAAGTCCGGCTCGTTCTTCTCCTACGGCGATGAACGGCTGGGGCAGGGGCGTGGCAACGCAAAGGCGTTCCTCGATGAGCATCCTGAGACCGCTCGTGAGATCGAGATGAAGATCTATGCTGCGCTCGGGCTCAGCCGCGACCTCGTCAAGCCGATCGAGCATGAGGAACCGCCGCTCGCGGCGGTGGAGCCGGTGCGGGTCTCAGGCGACCGAGCGGCCTAGCCCAGAGGGGCACCGGCGTGCTCGGCACCGACGACCGCCTCGAGCACGCACTCGAGCTTTCCTACCGCTACCTGAACCGGTGCGACCGCACGGTCAGTGAGATCCGCCGGCATCTCGAGCACAAGCAGGTCGAGGCCGAGACGCTGGAACGCACGATCGACACTCTGATCGGACAGGGCTACCTCGACGATGCACGCTTCGCGCGCCAATTCAGCGCCGATAAGCGGGAGTTCGAGCAGTGGGGAAACGAGCGCATCAGACGTGGCCTGCTCTCCCGCGGCATCGATCGCGAGCAGGTCGACACGGCGCTGGAGCAACAGAACACCGATGAAACGGAGCTCGATCGAGCGCTCGCGGTGCTGCGCCTGCGCTTCCCGTCCGCGCCACGCGACCGCCGCGAACGTGATCGGGCACTCGGCGTCCTGCTTCGCAAGGGCTATGACGGTGACGTCGCGCTCGATGCGCTCGCCGCGCATGCACGACCCAACTGACGCCGCGCAAATCGGTTTGCGCCCGCCCCCGCCCGGTACTACGATGCCGAAAGCGAACGAACGGCCCCCGGGCCGCAAAACACCAGCAAATTTCACTATATCTCGGATACCGGACTCAGTGTTGACGCCAATCTCCAACGGGCCGCCTGGCTGGCCCAGATCAGTGCCAAACATCTCCAGCTAGTCGCCGGCGCAACGGCGAGGACTGTCGCCTCGGTTGGTATCCGTTCGTGCATACCGCGCGGGCCGCTCGGTCGCTCTCAAACAGAAAAGCAGTGAACGGGGTGCGGATTTTTCCGGACCCCGATGAGAGGAACGACCATGGAAATCATCGGAGCCGCAGCGCTAATTGCGGTCGGAATCGTGGCTGCGGCGGTCGTGTACGGTCGCTCGCACGCTGCGCGTCCCGCGGTCGCGCAACCCGAGATCGCGACCGTGACCGCCACCGCGCTCGACGCCGCGTTGCCCGAGCGTTCGGCCGCCCTGGCCCGGCGGGAGGATACGCTCGCGCGACGCGAGTTAGAGCTCGACCAGGAACGCGCAGCCCTGGCGGACAGCCGGCACGAACTCGAGCGTTCGCTCGAGCGGGTCTCGGGCCTGTCCGCGGCACGGGCCAAGCAACTGCTGCTGAAGGAGATCGAAGATCAGGCCAGGCACGACTCAGCGCGTCTGATCCGCCAGATCGAAGAGGAGACCAAGCGGGAAGCCGAGCGTCGCGTCCGCAACATCCTGTCGGTGTGCATGCAACGCCTGGCCGCCGGCCACGCCGCTGAGACGACCGTGTCGGTCGTGCATCTCTCAGCTGACGACATGAAGGGCCGGATCATCGGCCGCGAGGGCCGCAATATCCGGGCCCTGGAGAACCTCACCGGCGTCGACTTCATCATCGACGACACTCCTGGGGCGGTCGTGCTATCGGGCTTTGACGGCGTCCGGCGCGAGATCGCCAGGCTGACGCTGGAGAAGCTGCTCCAGGACGGCCGGATCCATCCGGCCCGGATCGAGGAGATGTATTACCAGGCCAAGTCAGAGCTCGAGGGCCACATCGTGACCCTCGGGGAGCAGGGCGTGTTCGACGCCGGGGTGCAGGCGGTCAATCCCGAGCTGATCAAGCTGCTCGGTCGGCTCAGGTTCCGTACCAGCTACGGCCAGAACGTGCTGGCGCATTCGATCGAGGTCGCGCGGCTGTCGGCGATGATGGCCGAAGAGCTGGGCGCGAGCGCCAAGACAGCCCGCCGGGCGGCGCTTCTGCACGACATCGGCAAGGCCGTGACGCACGAGATCGAGGGGCCGCACGCGCTGGTCGGCGGCACGCTCGCCCGCAAGTACGGTGAGTCCGAGGCCGTGGCGCACGCGATGGAGGCCCACCACAACGAGGTCGAGCCGCAGACGATCGAGGCGGTCATCGTGCAGGCCGCCGATGCACTCTCCGGCGCCCGCCCCGGGGCGCGGGGCGAGTCTCTGGAGCAGTACGTCACGCGCCTGCGCGACCTCGAGCAGCTCGCCGGCCGCCACAAGGGCGTCGACAAGGTCTACGCGATGCAGGCCGGCCGCGAGATCCGGATCATGGTCGCACCTGGCGCGATCGACGACGACGCCGCGACGCTGCTCTCCTACGAGATCGCCCGGGAGATCGAAAAGGAGCTCGAATACCCGGGACAGATCAAGGTGACGGTGATCCGCGAGTCTCGAGCGGTGGAGTACGCGCGGTAAAGGCCTGGCGGCCTTTACCGTTGGAGAAATCAGAGATTTCTCCGGGGTCACCCCGAAGCTGCGTGCGCGAGAGAGGCCTGGCGGCCTCTCTCGGCCTTTATCGGCCTTTATCGCGTCAGTACGATAAAACGCGATGAAGCGCTACCACCTGACGACGTTCGGCTGTCAGATGAACCAACACGACTCTGAACGGATCCGGGGCATGCTCGAATCGCTCGGGTACGCGGAGGCCGACAGCCGCGACGGCGCCGACGTGATTCTGTTCAACACCTGCTCGATCCGCGAGGCGGCCGACAGTCGCTTCACGGCGCACCTGGGCGAGGCCAAGCGGCTCAAGCGAGAGCGCCCGGACCGGATCGTCGGAGTCGGGGGGTGCTGGGCTCAGTCGGTCAAGGAGGAGGTGTTCGCGCGCTTCCCGTTCGTCGACGTCGCGTTCGGCCCGGGTCAGGTCCCCAAGCTCGCCGAATTCCTCACCAGCGACTCGCTGAGCGCCCAGGGGTACTTCGAATTCGAGGGCTTCACCGGGCATCTGCCCGCCAAGCGAGCGCGGGAATTCCAGGGCTGGCTGCAGATCAGCGTGGGCTGCAACTGCGTCTGCGCCTATTGCATCGTCCCGTCGACCCGGGGTCGTGAGGTCAGCCGGCCGGCGGGCGAACTGGTGGACGAGGTCCGGCGGCTAGCGGCGGACGGCGTTCGGGAGGTGACGCTGCTGGGGCAGAACGTCAACTCCTACGGCCGCGACCTTCCCGGCGAGCAGCGGGTCACGTTCGCGGAACTGCTGGCGCGGATCGACGCCGTGCCCGGAATCGAGCGAATCCGCTACACGAGCCCGCATCCCAAGGACATGCGCGAGGACGTGATTCGCGCCCACGCGGAGCTTGGCGCGCTCTGCGAGCACATCCACCTTCCGCTCCAGTCCGGCTCGAGCAGCGTGCTGCGGCGCATGCGTCGCACCTACACGCGCGAGCGTTACCTTGATCGGGTGGCACTGATCCGCGAGCACGTACCCGACTGCGCACTGACCACCGACATCATCGTCGGCTTCCCCGGCGAGACCGAAGCGGATTTCCAGCAGACCCTGGAGATCGCCGAAACGGTCGGGTACGACGGCGCGTTCACGTTCATCTATTCCCCGCGACGGGGGACCGAGGCGGCGACGCTCCCGGATCAGATCGCCCACGAGGTCAAGGTGGCGCGCCTGGAGCGCCTGGTGGAGGTGATCCAGCGCCGAGCGCACGAACGCGCACAGCGGTTCGTCGGACGCACCCTCGAGGTGTTGGTCGAGGGACCGTCACGGACCGATCCCAGCCGTGTGCGCGGTCGCTCGCGTCAGAACAAGGTCGTGAACTTCACCGGCCTCGGCTCGCCCGGCGAGCTGATCGACGTGCAGATCAATTCCGCCACCAGCCAGACGCTGGCCGGCGAGGCGTCGCTGCTCGCCCGCGCTGCGGGCTGATCCCCAACTTCGACGCGGGGGCGATCGGTGGCGACCGATGGGCGTGCGGTAGTTTGACGCGGCCCGCGGGTGGCGGACGGCGTTCGGCTCGCCGCACCGTCACCTCCTCCAACCCTGGCAAAGGCGGATCACGTGCCCCACAGACCACATAGCTTGAGTCGTCCCTGGACGTGGGTGTGGATGGCGGTGACGGCGTCGCTGGCCGCGGTGGCGCTGTTCGCGTCGCTGCCGAGTATGGCGCGAGCGTCGGCGCCCGGATGGACGGCGCTGGTGACCAACGACGACACCTTGGCCAACACGCTGACCCCATTCGGCACGTCAACCGACGTCGCGGGCAGCGCATTCGCCACCGGCGGCGAGGGTGCGCCGACGAACGTGGTGTTCGCGGCCGACGGCCGCAAGGCCTACGTGGTCGAGATCGTCATCGGCGGGGACGGCGAGATCATCCCGGTCGACGTGGCGGGATCCAGATTCACGCCGCAGGCGCCGGTGACCCTCCCTGGCGCGACCAGCAGCAGCGAGATCTGTCAATCCAACAACTTCAACTTCTTCAGCGGGCCCGCCGCGATCGCCCTGACCCCGGATGGCACGAAGGCTTTCGTGACCGACATCGCCACACATTCCGTGTCCCCGGTGGATCTGTCGGTGTCCCCAGTCCGGCCCGAGCGCCGCATTGGGCTGGCGTCGGGAGCGGAGCCGGTCGGGATCGCAGTCACTCCGGACGGCAGCGAGGCCCTGGTGGCAGACATGGGAACCGACACGGTGACGCCGATCTCTACCAGTACCGACCGGGCGGGGACGCCAATTCATCTGCCGCCCGGGTCAATGCCGTTCGCCATCGCCGTGACGCCGGACGACAGCACCGCCTACGTCGCCGCGCTGGCCGGGGCGCTGTATCCGATCGACCTGGCCACCGGAGACGTCGGGAGGCCGATTGCGGTGGCCGGAGCGCCGAATGGGGTCACGATCACGCCGAACGGCGACACCGCCTACGTGACCGGCGGAGGCTACATTCCCTGCGCCAACCTACCTCAGGGCACGGGCGCCGTGACCCCGGTCGACCTGCGCGACGACACGCCCGAGCCGTCGTTCACGCTGGCCGGCACGACGTCCGGGCCGGCGGTGACGCCGGATGGCAAGACCCTCTACGTCCTGGAGAGCGGCCCCACCTCGGAGGACGTCAGCGTGCCGGTGGCGACGAACCAGCCCGGCGCGGCATTTGACGTCGGTCCGTACGTATCGTCTCAGGCGTTCGCCGTTCATCGGGTGGCGGCGCCTCCGCCGCCGGTGTTGGGCAAGAGCGTCGACGCGGCCCCCGTGTCGGGCGTGGTGCTGGTCAAGGCTCCCGGCCGACACGTGTTCACCCGCCTGCAGGCGGGCGAGCGGATTCCGCTCGGGAGCACCCTGGACACGACCAACGGCGTGGTCGCGCTGACCGCGGCCGAGAACGGCACCGGCGGCATCACGACCGGGCGCTTTTACGCCGGCGCGTTCCGCGTCACCCAGAGGCCGGCTCGTGCGGTCGAGCTGACGGTCCTGGCCCTGGCCGGACCGAAGCCGACCGGCTGCACGCCGGCAACCGCGATCACCGCACGCAAGCGCTCCCGGAACCGGAGCCTGTGGGGGTACTCCTCGGGCGATTACCGCACCGAGGGCACCTACGCCTCAGCCACCGAACGCGGGACCAAATGGCTGACCGAAGACTCCTGCGCCGGGACGCTGATCAGGGTCACCCAGGGCGCGGTGACCGTCGATGACTTCCCTCACCACCGCAGCTTTCTGCTCACCGCACCGCATAGCTTCCTCGCCCACCGCGGACCGGGCGGGTGAGGCCCGAAGGCTAGGACGGTGCGCGTCAGCCGCTTCTACCGACGCTTCGTCGTGCTCGCCGGCGCTGTGGTGGTCCTGTTCGTGCTGGGGCTCGAAGCCGTGCACGGGCTGCGCAGCCTCGATCTGTCGACCATCGACGCGCGCTTCTCGCTCCGCGGTCCGCAGGGCGCTCCGAGCGACGTCGTCGTGGTCGGGATCGATGCCGCGACGTTCGACTACCTCGATAGCCACGATCCGAGCCAGGCCCACTTCCCGTTCAAACGCGAGCTCGACGCCCGGGTGATCGCCAACTTGAAGCGGGCGGGGGCGAAGGTGATCGCCTACGACGAGCAGTTCACCGAGCCGACCGACACCACCGACGACAACGATCTGATCCTGGCGGTGCGATCGGCTGGGAACGTCGTCCTGGCGACGACCGAGGTCAGCGCCGGGGGCCAGACGCGGATCTTCGGCGGCGGCTCGGGCTTGGCGTTCAGCCGGGCCAGACCGGCCGAGGCTCAGTTACCGCTCGACCCCGATGGTCGGATCCGGCGGATGCGCGCGCAGATCCTCGGTCTGGTGAGCTTTCCGGTCGCGGTGGCCGAGCAGGCGCTCGGTCACGCGGTTCAGTTTCCGGGCGGGCCCAACGGGACCGCGTTGATCGACTTTCGCGGCCCGGCCGGCACCGTGCGAACGGTCTCCTACTGGCGCGTGTTAGAGGGGCAGTTCGCCCCCGGTGCCTTCCGCGGCCAGGCCGTCGTGGTCGGCGCGACCGAATCGATTCTGCACGACGTCCACGACACCGCCACCGACGTGCAGATGTCCGGCCCCGAGATCCAGGCCAACGCGATCGACACCGTGCTGCGCGGCTTTCCGCTGGGTCCGGCCCCCGGCTGGCTGAACGTGGGCCTGGTGATCGGGTTCGGCCTCGCCGCTCCGTTGCTGGCACTGCGGTTCGGAGCGCTGCCCGCCGCCGGGCTGGCGTTGATCGGACTGGCCCTGTTTGCGCTTGCGTGTCAGCTGGCGTTCAACCGCGGGACGGTCGTCGGCTTCATCTATCCGGCCTTGGCAGCGGTGCTCTCGGTCGGCGCAACGCTGGTGCTGCAAGGCATCCGGGTCGCGTTTGAGCGCGAGCTGGTGCGGGACACGTTCGCCCGCTTCGTGCCCGAGTCGGTCGTGACAGAGGTGCTCGCCGAGGCTGACGGCGTGCGGCTCGGCGGCGTGCGACGCGATGTCACGGTCCTGTTCAGCGATCTGCGCGGCTTCACCACCTTCGCCGAGGGACGCCAGCCCGACGAGACGATCGCGATCCTCAACCGCCATCTGACCGAGATGAGCAATGCGATCCTCGAGCACACCGGCACCCTGGTCGCTTACCTCGGCGACGGGATCATGGCCGTGTTCGGGGCCCCGATCGAGCAGTCCGATCACGCCGATCGAGCGCTGGCGGCGGCGCGGGCCATGCTCGACCGGCTGGAGGACTTCAACGCCTGGCTCCGCGCCGAGGGCCACAGCGAGGGCTTCAAGATGGGCATCGGGCTCAACAGCGGCATTGTCATGTCCGGCAACGTCGGTTCGGAGCGGCGCTTGGAATACACGGCGATCGGCGACACCACGAACACCGCGTCGCGCATCGAGGGCATGACCAAGGGCACACCGCACCAGCTGTACATCTCCGGCACAACCTACGCGCGTCTCGCCGACCCGCCGCACGACCTGGTGCGCGTGGGCGAGTTCGAGGTTCGCGGCCGCACCGACCGTGTCACGATCTGGACGCTGGGAGAGAACTCGACCGGCCCCGAGAGCGACTGACGCCGCGGGGCCGTCGTTCCATCATGTCCGAGGCATGTGCGAACATACGTTCGTGCGGTGGAGCAACCTGAGCACCGAGAGCGAAGAACGAGCCCGCTTACCTGGCTACCGCCAGGAGGCCGTGGTGCGGCATTTCGCGGCTCCGGACGCGATCTCGACCCGGTTCTACGAGGTGCAGGCCAAATCGATCCTGAACCGGGTGCCCGACGCGTCGCGGATGCCGTTTCGTTGGACCATCAATCCCTACCGGGGCTGTAGTCACGCGTGCGCGTACTGCTTTGCCCGACCGACCCACACGTACCTCGACTTCAATGCGGGACGCGATTTCGAGCGTGAGATCGTGGTCAAGGTCAACGCACCGGAGGTGTTGCGGGCCGAGCTGGCGCGTGCGTCGTGGCAGGGCGAGCACGTCGCGCTCGGGACCAATACCGACCCGTATCAGTGGGTGGAGGGACGCTACAAGCTGATGCCCGAGATCTGGGGGGCGATGCTCGAGGCCCGGAACCCGTGCTCGGTGCTGACGAAGTCGCCGCTGCTGCTGCGCGACCTGCCGCTGATGCGCGAGCTCGCGGCCTGCACGGACTTCAGCGCGGCGCTGTCGGTGCCCACCCTCGACGAAAAGGCGTGGAGGGAGACCGAGCCGCACACGCCCAACCCGAGGGCTCGTCTGGCGGCCGTCGCAGAGCTATCGCGTGCCGGGATCAAGACCGGAGTACTGGTGGCGCCGCTGATGCCGGGCATCAACGACTCCCCTGAGCAGGTGGCCCCGATCCTCGAGCTCGCCTCAGAAGCCGGGGCGTCTTACGTCACCGGGATCGCGCTGCACCTGCGCGGCGAGGTACGCCATCTGTTCTTCGACTGGCTACGGTCACATCGGCCCGAGCTGGTCGGGCGCTACAAGCAGCTCTACCGCAAGGGCGCGTACGCTCCGATCGAGGAGCGCCGCCGGCTGGCGGGGATTGTCGATGGCCCAGATCTCGCGCCCGGGCAGCGGATGCGAGGGCGGCGGATCGAGCCGCCGCCGCTGCAGACAACGACTCGGGAGGCCGATCAGCAGCGACTGTTCTGACATCGACCCGCTGGTGAAACCGTCCGCGCTGGCCGGTGGTCCGCATCACGACCTGCGACTCCGTCACCATCCCGCTCATGGCGAAGCGATTGAAACCGCGCAAGGATCTTCACCTCGAGCGGATGCTCGAGACCCATAGCGACGCGTGGGAGCGCGTCGGGCTGGCCGTCGACGTCAGCCAGCGGGCGGTGCGACGCGCCCGCCGCCAGGCGCTGGTTCTCGTGCCGCTGCTGGTGGGCATTCTCATCGCCTACGCGTACCGCAAGCAGCTGTTTGGGTCGGCTGGTGACACGCCCGTGCGGATCGCCACGGTGCTCGCCCTGGTGGTGCTCGGCTGGACGATCGCGCGCGACGTGGGACGCGCGGCGGCGCCGACGTTCTTTCGCCGCATGGACCCGGGGACGGCCGGAACGGTCGGCTTTCTCATCCGCCTGGCGACGATTGCGATCACGTTGCTGGCCGCGCTTCGGATCGCCGGCCTGCGACCGCAGACGCTGGCGGTCGGTGGCGCGTTCACGGCAGTGGTGCTCGGTCTCGCAGCGCAGCAGACCCTCGGCAACTTGATCGCCGGCATGGTGCTGCTCAGCGCGCGACCGTTCCGGGTGGGCGAGCGGGTGCGACTCCAGGCGGGAGCGGTCGGCGGTTCGGTCGAGGGCATCGTCAGCTCGCTCGGCCTGCTGTACACGACGCTCTCCCGGGGCGATGACCGGATCATGATCCCGAACAACGTCGTGCTCGGCTCGGCAGTGATGCCGCTGAAGGAGCCTGAGCCGGTCGACGTCAAGGTCCGGCTGTCCTCCGGCGTTCACCCCAGCCGGGTGCAGGCGATTCTCGATCAGCAGGTCGCGACGCCGACGCGAGACAAGGCCGTGGTCCTGCTGCAGGAGATCGACGGCTCGGATCTGGTCGTCCGAATCCAGGCGACGCCAGAGCACGCCAAGGACGGTGCCCAACTCGCGGATGAGATCATCGCCGCCCTGGCATCCGTCACCGGCGAGCACACCAGCGCGCCCGCCGCGTCGCGCGAGTAGGCGATCGGACTCGGCTGAGGGTCAGTAAGACCCTCAGCGCTTGTCGCGCTGGGACTCCGCCAAGCCGGCGGCGATCCGCTCGGAACCCATCCTCCGACTGACCGCGGCCGCGAGCGCCGGTGCCACCGACGCCAACGAGGCGCCCAGGCGCATGGCGACCGGGGCCACGTCTACCTCCGCCCGGTTGTGCTCGATGGCCCCGATCACCGCTGCGGCCACGTCCTGAGGTGATCGCGTGCCGACGCCCCGGGGCAGGACAACGTCGGTCCCGGCGAACATCCCGGCGGTGCGGATGAAGCCGGGCAGGATCACCGAGGCGCCGACCCCGTGCGGGCGCAGGTCCTCGCGGATTCCCAGGGCAAACCCGCGCAGCCCGAACTTGGTGGCCGAATAGACCGCCGATGCCGGTGCCGCCCCCTTCCCCGAGAGCGAAGAGATGAACACCAGATGCCCGCGGCGGCGACTGATCATCCCCGGCATCAGCGCGCGGGCGAGCGCAACGGGGGCGCGAAGGTTGACATCGAGCATCCGGTCGATTTCGACCTGGGTCAGCTCGGTGACCTGGCCGCTGGCCGGGAGCGCCGCATTGGCGATCAGCACGTCGACCTCGATCCGAGCCGCCTCCGTCGCCAGCCGATCCACCGCCTCGCGCTGGGCGAGGTCGCAGACCAGGCCACGAGCGCCGACTTCCTGCGCCAGCTCGTCGAGCACGTCCGCGCGGCGCCCGGTGAGGATCAGGCGGGCGCCGCGGGCGGCCAGCGCGCGCGTGAGCGCCTGTCCGATCCCCCCGGTTGCCCCCGTGACCAGCACCGTGCCGGTGAGCGCCCCATGGCCACCGTGGCCGGCCGCGGTGGGGCTCAACTGGGAAACACCCCGACGGTGGCCGTGAACGTGTGCAGGAAGCTTCGCCCACCGACGGGGCCGAGCTCACCCGCGGCGAAGAAGCCGGCCGCCGGGGCTCCGCGCAACTCTCGCTGGATCATCGTCGCGTCGTGGTCACAGGCGCCGAACATCGCCTGCCCGCGACCATTGCAGGAGAACACCAGTGCTCCAGCCAGGCTCTCGCTCCCGATCGCTTGCACCCGCAGGCGCAGCGCCCGGCGCAGGTCATCGCCGGCCGAGCGCGCGTCGCGCGCGTGCAACCGCACCACCTGGCCCTCGTTGACGTTGGCTGCCACGGCGATCGCGCCCATCGACGAGTCGGCCCCGAGGACACCACGGACCAGGAAATCGCCCTGCTCGTATTCGGGCTTGCCGCCGTCGATCACGAGCCCGATCAGCAGTCCGGCCGCCATCAGCTTCTGCTCGCGGGCTGGCAACTCGGCGATGATCTGATCGATCGTCTCGATGGCCGGTCGACCGGCCAGTTCGTAGATCACCCGGCCCTCGGCTCCCGTCACCGTGACCTCGCGGCCCAGTGGCGTCGCCCCCTGGGAGACGCACGGCAGCATCTCGATCCCGTCCAGGCAGACGCCGACGGCACCTCCATCACACAGGCCCTCGCCGAGGAACAACGCCGCCGAGCCTTCCGTGGTCCGGTCGCTCGAGAGGCCACCCAACACCGGCACCGCTGGGGCCTCACGGGCCAGCGCCAAGAGCACCGCATCGGTCGGGAACGAGTACGGGTCGGCGAGCATGATCAGGCTGCCGGTGGCGCCGAGCAGGGGCAGGCCGCCGATCACGTTCTCCCCGGCTTCCTCCTGCACCGTGACGTGAAACGGCCTCGCCTCACCGGCACCTTCAAATGCCGCCGCCCACACCGCGACGGCGGTGCCAGACTCGAGCTCGCGGCCGGCCCCGAGCACCCCGCTCGCGCCGCACCCGACCAGGACCTGCGGAGCCAGGGTGGTGTGAACGGCCTCGAGCAGGACCTCGGGCGCGGCCAGATGGCCGCCACTGGCGAACACCAGGGCCAGGTCGACCGGCTCGCCGTCAAGCGCCTCGGCGGCGTCCGACGCAGCCTCCGAGGCACCGGCCAGCGGGTCGAGCTGGGTCGAGATCCCCACGCCGATCCGTACGCTCACGATGTCGCTCCCGCGATCATCGCTGCACGATACTGCGGGTCGTGAGCCGTCCCGAGGTGATCGCGCTGTTCGGCCCCACCGGTGTGGGCAAGACCGCGGTCGCGATCGCATTGGCCGCGCGCCTGCGCGCGCTGGGGGAGCAGCCGGTCGCCGTGTCGGCCGACGCGCTCCAGGTCTATGCCGGGCTCGAGACGCTGACTGGTGCCGCGAGCACCACGGAGCGGGCGGCGCTGGCGCACCGTCTGATCTCGTTTCTGCCCGTCGACGCCACCTTCAGCGTCGGTCAATACGCCGAACTGGCGCACGCCGAGATCGACGCGCTGCTCGACGCGGGTCAGCGACCGATCGTGGTCGGGGGGACGGGCCTGTATCTCCGGGCCGCCCTGACCGAGCTGCGGCTCCGTCCGGCACCCGCCGAGGGCGTGCGGGAGCGCTGGACGGCCGAGCTCGAGCGCCGGGGCGCCGCGGCGCTGCACGCCACCCTCACACAGCGAGCCCCCTGGGCGGCGGCCGAGATCGAGCCCACCGATCGCCAGCGCATCGTCCGCTCGCTCGAGCTCCTGGACACCGGCGAGCTGGAACCGCCAGAGGGGGAATCCGAGCTGTGGACCGCCGTGATGCGCCGGCCCACCCTGCTGGTCGGGCTGGTGATGGAGCGCGAGCGCCTGTACGCGAGGATCGACGCGCGTGCGCAGGAGATGATCGCGGCCGGCGTCCTGGACGAGGTCCGACGCGCCCACGCCGCCGGTGCGTCGATCACGGCCCGGAAAGCGCTCGGATTCGAGGAGCTCCTGGCCGGGGACGTCGAGGCGATGAAGCGCCACACGCGCAACTACGCCCGCCGTCAGCTCACCTGGATGCGCAAGCTCGCCGCCGTGTGCGAGCTCGACACGACGGGACGGTCGGCGTCCGACGTGGCCGGCGAGGTCGAGGCGCTGTGGCTCAGAACAGGGGCGTGAACGGGTACATCAGCACCACGGCGACGAGCACGCCGAGCGCCCAGACGGCGGTGAACGCCCAGACCGCGGTGTGCCTCCAGACTGCGGCGGGCCTCCAGCGCACGGCACACGCCAGCATGTAGGAGATCGAGACGTAGATCCCCGGCATCACGACCACCATGTAGTAGATGTAGCTCGTCCGGCTGTCGAGCAGGCTCTGCAGCTCGTAGGGCAGGAAGGTGCCGATGAACCAGGCCAGCCCCAGAATCGCGACCTGATTGGGTACCGGCGAGCCGTCGGGGGTCTGCAGCCGGCCTCGGGCCACCAGGGCGATGCGGTAGGCCGCGAACAGCAGCGCTGGGACCGCCAGCAGCATGATCGCCGGGCTCATCATGCCGAAGAAGCGCGACACCGGATGGATCGCGTGGAACTCGTCGTGCGGGTTCGACGCGCCGATCCGCAGATAGGTGATCGGCTTGTAGTCGAACAACCATTGCCAGGGGTAGGAGGCGATCCCCTTGGGCCCGTTCGGGCTGGTCAGATTGGCGGCATAGCTGATCATGTGGGCAATGTGGGCGAACGGTCCGCCGGTGATCAGGGTGGCCGAGCTGTCGGCGTAGGGCGTGGCGATCCGGTCCATCACGCCCAGCAGAACGACAAACCCGACCGCGGCGATGGCCGCGCAGGCCCCGAACCGCACCAGCGCCGGCTTCAGCGCCCAATCAGGCGGGCTCCGAGGATCGCCGCGCGCGGCGGCGAGCCGGAAGACCTCCAGCAGCGCCAGGGCGAGCAGCGCGTACGGTGCGACCTCCTTAAAGCAGGTGGCCACGGCCAGCAGAAGTCCGGCCAGGATCGGGCGACCGCGCAGATAGAGCGCGACGGCCCAGATCATCGGGGCCAGCACATAGATGTCGAGCGTGCCGATCCGTCCGTGGACGAGCAGGAGGTTGTCGCACGCCATCAGCGTGCTGGCCGCCAGCGCCACCCACGGGCCGCCCCCGGCCGCCCGGACGAGCGCGTACAGGCCCAGAATCGCCAGCGATCCGAAGATCAGGCTGCCGATCCGCCAGGCAAACGGCCCATCCCCGAACAGCTCGATCGCGCCCGCCATGACCAGCTTCGTCCCCTGCGGGTGCTCGGCGTTGGGGTCGGTGCCCGACGGGGCGTCCGCGTAATGCGCCCCCGCCGGCGGCCGCAATCCGGCGATCACCCGGGCCGCGTTGACGTAGTAGGCCTCGTCGAACACCAGCACGTGATCGCTGGCTGTGTTGCACGGTGACTGGCACGGCTCACCGAGCCAGGCCGCCCGCGCGGCCAGCGATAGCACCGACACCACGGCCAGCAGAACGAGCGGCGCGCGGGGCGAGGAGAGCAGTCGCCGAACCATAGCCGGGGCGACGGTACACATACACTCCCCCCGCGTGGACTTCGAGAAGTGGCAGGCCCTCGGCAATGACTACCTGATCGTGGAGTCAGCCGCGCTCGGATTCGAGCTCACGCCGGCCCGAATCCGCAAGCTCTGCGCCCCGCACACGGGCGTCGGGGCGGATGGGATCCTGCTCCTGTCCGAGCCTGAGGGGCCCAGGTTCCTCGCGCGGCTGCGGATCTTCAACCCCGACGGTTCCGAAGCTGAACTGTCCGGCAACGGCGCGCGCCAAGCCGTCCTCTATCTGCGCCGTCGCGGCTGGGCGCAGACCGACACGTTCACGATCCAGACCGCCGCGGGTGAGATCCGACCCACGATCACCTCGGCGACGACCTGCACGCTGGACATCGGCCGGGTCCGCCTGCACAGCGCGGACTACCCCTCGGGTCCTGAGGACGGAGTGGGCGAGCTGACCGCCGCCGGGCGCAGCTGGCGCTTCCAACACGTCCAGGTCGGCAACCCGCAGTGCGCGATCCGCGTCACCGGAGCGGGGGAGCTACAAGCGCTCGACCTTCCGGCCATCGGTCCTGGGATCGAGCGCCACGCCCTGTTCCCCAACCGGACCAACGTATCGTGGTACGCGCCGCTGGATGGCGGTCGGATCCGCGCCCGCATCTTCGAGCGGGGGGTGGGGGAGACCTCGGCGAGCGGCACCGGCGCCAGCGGCGCCGCCGTCGCCCATGTGTTACAGGGAGGCGACTCTCCGGTGACGGTGGAGCTCGACGGGGGCCAGCTGGAGGTGGAGGTGGGGGAGAACCTGCACGTCAACCTGAGCGGCTGGGCGGTGCCGGTGTTCCGCGGCGCGCTCGCCGATGACTTCGTCAAGGAGCTGCATGAAACCCAGTAAGCGCCTGGAGCGGATCCCGCCGTACCTGTTCGCCGAGCTCGAACGGAAGATCGCGGCCAAGCGCGCCGCCGGCGTCGATGTGATCAGCCTCGGCATCGGGGACCCTGACACACCCACATACCCGGCGATCGTGGCCGCC
>Ga0302181_10001703_pt1 | contig 16120 bp, 19 predicted proteins | sample I_Palsa_E3_3_FD_198786 | JGI IMG/M metagenome (GOLD analysis project Ga0302181, IMG submission 198786) | Peat permafrost microbial communities from Stordalen Mire near Abisko, Sweden - I_Palsa_E3_3 | ecosystem: Environmental > Terrestrial > Soil > Palsa > Peat permafrost | place: Sweden...
TGGCCAGCAGGATGGGACTGGAGGTCCCGACTCCGGACACCGGATCCCTGCGCGAGGACCTGCTCGCGTTGCTCCGCGCTCTCGCAGCGTTCATAGCCACTCCGCTCGGAGAGAATCTGGTGCGCATGGCCCTGAGGCGGGACCTGCCGGATTCCGACGCGGCGCGTGACAGGTTCTGGACCGATCGCTTCACGCGTGGATCTGTCATCCTGGATCGAGCTGAGGCGCGTGGCGAGTTGCGTCCTGGCATCGACCGCTTCCTTACGCTGGAGACGCTGGTCGGCCCGCTGTACCTGCGGCTGCTGCTGACAAGAGAGCCCCTGAACGAAGCGATCATCGAAAATGTCGTCGACATGATGCTGACCGGCATCGCCGCTGAGCATACCTAGAGTGCCGCACACGCGCCATCGCCCGGTCCGTGCGGCCGCATGCCATCGGCATCGCAAACCCGGCACTCGGTGCTACTGAATGAGGAGATCTCGCGGCCGTGGAGAGAATCCAGTGGCTTGGAGATCATCATCCTGGGCCAGTTCGACCTTCCACGTTGCAGTGCCGCATGCAATATCGGGACCGCAATGGGATCCCGCAGCGTGAGCGAGAACTGGATGACTGCGTGCGGTCATTCCCACGGTCGACCTGGGTGTCAGCCGCTCCTATTCGGTCTGCGCTGTTCTTCCAGGTCATGGGTTTATCTGCGAATGCATCGACTCTCCTCGGTGCAAACGATAATGACACACATTGTCCGCCTGGCTCCTGGAAGGAGCCGGCATGTACGAGGACGAGGACAACGACGGCAAATTCCCTGATGAGAGCCCGGTCGAAGTCCGCTACCCCCGCTCGAAGCAGCAAGAGCAGGCCGACCGCGAGCAGTGGCCGTGGCTACCTGGAACGATTGTAGAGCAGTGCGGCCCAGACGAATGGTACGTCTGCATCGAGGTCCGCGAGCTGGCCGTCCTGCGCGACGGCCGACGGGCACCGCGCGGCACGGCCAGCCGTAACCTCTACTACCCCTGCTGCTTCCGGGACGGCTCGGAGATCCGGCCGCGCACCGCGTCTAGCGGTGCCGCCTCGGCGACGAGGCGCGGGGCGGGCCGGTGAGCGGCGACCGGGTGATCTGCTTCGCGACAGCGGCCGTAGTCTGCGCCGTGGCCGCTGTCGCGGCGGTGGTCTCTTACTCCCACATCTACGGGCTGGGCCGGGGCCACGGCCAGGAGGCACGGCGCCCCGGCTGCTCCCGCTCAGCGTGGACGGGCTGATCTTGGCCACCTCCCTCGTGCTGCTGCATGAAGCCCGCAACGACCGCGACGCGCCAGCACTGGTCCAGCTCATGCTGTGCTCGGCATCAGCGCGACGATCGGCGCGAACATCGCCTACGGGGCGGGATACGGGCTGCTCGGGGCACTGATCTCGGTCTGGCCCGCAGTGGGGTTCATCGGCACGGTGGAAATCGCCATGCAACTCGTGCGCCGCGCCCGCAGGCCACAGGCGCCCACCTGCGTGCCAGAAGTGCCGGGCGATGTGGAGCAGGCGGTCCGCGCAGCCTACGCGGCATCGGTCTCGGCCGGGCAGCCGCTGAGCCAGCGGGCCATCGCCGAACGGTTCCGCTTGTCCCGGCGCAGGGTGAGCCAGCTCGTTACCCAGGTCACCGTCGAGAGCAACGGCCATATGCCTGAGAAAGAGGTGGCGTGAAGCATGAATAGCTACGACGAGACGCCGTGGTGGTGTCAGTTGCTCTGGCCCTGGTTCGGGCCGCCGTGGTATGCCGAGACCGAGGACCCGGATGCCTTCTGGGCCGCGATCAGGCGGCAGTTCGCCCAGCAGGCCGGTCAGCTGGCCGAGGACCTGGCCGGCGACGACAGGCCCGGCGAGGGATACCTGGCCAAGGTGGGACGGCTGACCGCCGCCCGCTACCAGGCCGAAGAGAACATTAGGGACGAGTACGGGCCGCCTAAACCAGAGGACGAGGACGAGGGCGACGAGTGCGACGAGCCGGCCCCAGACGGAGAACGGCCGATGGTCGTGAACCGCGATCATCCGTCGTGGGCGGAAGTGAAGGGCGAGCAGCAAGAGCGCATCCACGATGCCACGACGGACTAGCCCCGGCTCTTGTCAGGGCAGGCCGACGCCCGCCGAACCTATCCGGTCGGCGGGCGTGGCATATTGGCAGGAGCTAGGGCGTCCCGATCCGATCTGTCGATCATCGAGACGGCGCCTGGCAGTGGCCTCGATACGTTCCCGGGTCGTCGAGCGCGGCATGGGGCCGCCTCGATCTGGTCAGCATAGGCGTGTGTCACGTGTCCCATCGCCTCCGCATGCCTTTGACCTTCGCATTGATCCGGGATCATGCCTTCTCTGTCCCGCCGACCTGATAATCCCCGGCCTCATGCGCTGGGCCGAGTGTGCGCGCGGACAGTAGGCTTGGCTGACCGGTACCTGGCGCCTAGGCAACAGTGGGAAGGCACGCTAGGAGACTCCGGCCGCGCCGACGTCGACATCGAAGGCGTCTCGCGCAAGGTCGGTCTCATCGTCGAGGTCTTCGAGAGGCGCCTCGCCTGCTTGGATGTCGGCAGCAGGCTCGTCGGTCTCGACCGGTCCCTCTTCCTTCACGGGAGCGATTCCGCACGCCTTTCGGATCTCCTCGATCATGGCTGCTTCACGGGCCTGGAGGAAACGTCGGTAGAGATTCGCGACCTCCTGGTCAGTCGTCGTCTCTCCGGCCTGCTCCAGGAGTGCGCGCGTCTCGCTATCGATGAAGTGCGGCCCGAGAAGCTCGTCGCTGGCCTCCGAAGGGAAGACCTCGGCGTCGGCAAGGTACGTCGCTGGCGCTTTGGCCTTGATCTTGCCGTTCGTTTGGTCGGAGATCAGCGTCCGGTTAGCGACGGTGTTGACGTCCACGCGCTTAGTGATCTTGTGTCGCTTGAGGTACGCCTGGGGGAAGATATGGTGATCCTGAAGTTCTTGGAGGCGGATGTCCTCGCCGCGGCGCCAGTCACGGGCATTGCGGAGCGCGAGCAGGCAGAACAGGCCGCTGTAAACGGCGCTCGCGTAGCTCGCCGAGCTGCGCACCCGAAACCCCGGCGCCCCGATGATATTCCGCGCATCGTGGAACACCTCGGGCTCGGGTCCGCCCTCAAACCAGTGCCGCGTCATTTCGAGATAGTCCTTCCGGGACTTGCTCTCGACAGCGCTCGAATAGCGTTCCATGAATACGTTGCACCAGTACCAGCGCCGGAGATCCTCCCGCTCGGTCCCGCCGAGACATCGATCTTCGATCTCAGCACGAAGCGCGGCCAGAATCGGCACGAGGCCAAAGCCCGGTAGCCATTTCTCGGCGAACACGCCAAACCCGTCTGGGCCGACCAGTGTGATGAGCCTGAGAGCGCGCTCCATGGCGCGTGCTGCCCGCCGCCAGTCCTTCTCAAAGTCAACCGGTGAGAGATCGATCAGGATGCGGGGCTTCGGGTCAAGCCCTCGCAGCAGTGCGAGGGTGCGCAGGACGAGCACACCGAACTTGTGCTCGTCGGCCTTGCCGTTCGACCACGCGCGCAACCGGTGGTGGGACTTGCAGGCCTCCGCCCAGAGATCGTGGAGGCGTATGCCCGATCGGTAGAGCCTTGCCGTGAGCAGGTCGTAGACGGAAAGGTCGACGCCTGTGGAGTTCAGCTTCTCGAAGATTGCGCAGACACGGCCGATCGCTTCGCTGTCGGTGTCGTCGACCAGAGGGAGTTCGACCAGTGGCGCCTCGAACGTCTGGAAGGCGGTGGCTGCGCTGGTCCAGCCGTCGCGCCAGTCGGAGCGATATGGATCGACCTGGTTCGGATGGTTCGTGCGGAGCCAGTCCTCGTAGCCGTCGCGCCACCGGTAAAACGCCTGCTGCGACATAAGGACCGTGCACGGCAGCATCCGCTGCTCGTATTGCACTTCCGCAGTATCGAGACCCCGGAGCTCGCGCTTGGCGCGATCGAAGACGACGTCGTCACTATCCGGCTCACTTAGCAGTACGTCGAGGTTGACGAAGAACCACCGCCGCTGGCTCGAATCCTTCAGGGAAAGATCGGGCGCCGTGAGCGCGTAAATCAGAGAAGAGAGACGTTGCTGTCCGTCGAGGACAAGCAGCTCAGGGCGCGCTTCGCGATATGCGGGTTCGGCTCCGCGGAGAAAGACGGGGGCGAACGGCGGGTTGGCCGGGTCACAGCGGAGAAGAAGCAGGGAACCGATGAAGTAGCCGCGGACGATCGATCTCACGAGATCGGCCACCTCTTCGCGTGTCCAGACGAAGTCACGCTGGAAGTTCGGCAGGCAGATCTTGCCTTCGTGAGCCTGTTCCACGAGACCGACGACTTTGCGCTTGTCCGGGATGATTTCCACAGCGAAGATCCTAACCGCGGCGCCGCCGATCAAAGCCCTACTTGAAGGCATCCCATGCGCTGGCGAGTATGCACATCATCGGGCACAAACGTCATCGAAACCCCGCTCACAGTCCTCTGCCACCGCCGCTCTAGCGTTCTCCGGTCGGCTCGGACAGGTAGGCGCGTATCACAGCCACCGGAAGCGCCATCGAATCTAGGGCGCCCCTCGATCTCGATCACCGACTCGATCTGATCTAAGTTAGGTACTCCCACGTGCTCATGTCTTTTCGGGGCGAAGACGACGGCGGCCCGCTGCGCACGATGACCTTCGCGGCGGTGGGCAGCCACTCCTACATCTACGGCCTGGACCAGGCGCACAGGCAGGACGGCAGCTACGGCCCGCTTACATAAGACGACGAGGACGAGCCCGCCCCGAGACGAGGAACAGCCAATGGTCGTGGACCGCGACCAGCTTTATCGCCTCGGTTGGCAGCGGCAGCGGCAGAGGCTGATAACAGTGCTGCACGTCACGCTCGCTCGTCAGCCGGTTTGGGTGCGCCCTGCCACGATCTCCCAGACTGCACTTACAACCGTAGCAGGCCGGCGCGGACCCTGGCCAGCCGGGACGGAAGAGAACCGCGTACCTCGGCCTGCCGGTGCAGGATGCTGATCACGTCAGCAGCGGCAGTCGTCAACGCCTGTACCCTTCCCAGTAGTAACAGGGAGCCGGCGGTTCGCGGCGCGGCATCATGATGGCCATCACCAGCGCGGCTAGCCATCCCACCCCGGTGGGCAGCACGGTCAGGAAGACGATCCACCCGAGTTCTTCGACGTGACGGATCGCGCCGATCAGGATCGGCAGCAGGTACAACACGGCGAGCCCGCCGATGATCGCGAGCCAGAATGCCGGGCTGTTCGCGAGCGTCGCATTCACGGGTTCCTCCACGGGGTCTGGTGGTCAGGCGGCAGGCGGGAACAGGTCTGCGGGAATCTCGCCAGCGGCGTACACATGGGCCAGCTCATCCTCGGTGAGCCCGGCGAGGAATTGCTAGAGGCAGAGCTGCCTGGCAAGGTCATCCGGGCGCTCCGCGCACACGCAGGGCTGGAGCAGTGACGCGGGGCCGTCCCAGAAGATCACCCCGCCGCCCCGGCGCAGCGCGCAATAGTCCTGTCCGGCGCGGAAGATGTGCCAGGTGCCGCCGAACACCTCACGGACGGCGGCGATGTCGAGCGTGTCAAGCGGAGCGCGCAGGTAAGCGTGGTCAGTCATCGCGGTCCGTCTCCGATCCCGCCGATTCAGCCAGCGCCCGGAGCCCGGCAGCCGCGTCCGGGCTGGTGAACCGGACCCACCGCACTTCGTCGGCCGGGCCGGGCGTGGCCCACCACCCCGACCCAGTCGGCACGTAGCACGGGCTGAATGTATGGGGGACCGTCCCGGTCCGGGCTGTCTCCACGAAGGCCAGCCGGGCCTGACCGTCAACAAGGCACTGCCCGGCCGCGTCCCGCGCCTTGCGGTCATCGTCGCTGATCCCGATGCTGCTGCGCGGCCCGGCGGTATCGCGGCCCACCGCTGTCCACAGGTACACGATCACGGCCCGCCCCGTCCCCTTACCGCTCGGGGTGGATCGCGTTCAGCACCGAGATATTCATCCCGGCTGTGGCCCTCGCGTCAGTGGCCGGGTTGGGCGCAGCCGCGACCTGGCCCAGGAAGCTCTCCGCCTCCGGCCTGCGATCACGCAACGTCCGCGTCAGGTCAGGGCCGCTCATCAGCATGACCCTTCCCGTTCTCGCTGCTCGGCATCGACCTCCGGCCACGACGGGCAGCCGCGCCAGATCACCAGCGGCCGGACTGCTTCGGCTAGCCCGTCACCGTCACCGTCATCGGGGAGGGGAGCAGGCCGAAGGGCTGCCATGATGACCTGCTCCGCCTGCCGGCGCGCGGCCGTCAGCCTGGCCACCTTGTCCAGGTAACCCTCACCTGGCGGGTCGTCGCCCGCCGCTTCGTCGGCCAGCTCGTCGATCATCAGCGCGGCATACTCACTGAGCGCCGCGAAGAAGGTCTCCGGGTCCGCGATCTGTGCGTACTGCTCGGGGAGCCATTGCGCCCAGTAGCTCCGGGCCGTATCGCCGTACCGGTTCATGTTCGCCATGACGGGCTCCTCTTCCTGCGCCAAGATGGATTCGACCCTTGTGCCGGCCGCGCCCGAAAGACGGCCAATGCTCCCGGACGTTGCCGTGCCAGCCCAGACAAACGAGCGGGGTGTGTCCAGGAAGACGGGAAACTCTCGCCTGCCGCCAGCACGGTCAGGCGTGGGACGTCACCCGGAGAGCCGCCTTGCGGCGCCTGCGAGTTTCTCGGCAGGCATCGTAGGACAGTTGCGCTATCGCACATGCTTGCCCTCCTGTCCCACGGTCGCAGAACATGCTGCTTGCACTCTGCTGCAACCGCTATGGTTCGAGTATGTATCGGCCCTAGGACTTATGCAATAGTGCAGATGCACTATGACGTTTTTATGAAGGGATGCGACCGATGGGTGCCCACATGCGGACGGTTGGCAGTCGCCGACTGGTAATCGAACTGAAGCGGCTCCGCGAGCAGGCCAGTCTTACCGGTGAGCAGGTAGCAGAGGCGATGGGCTGGTCAGTCGCCAAGGTCTACCGGATCGAGGGCGACAAGGTCCGCGTTCTTCCCAGGGACGTTCTGCGGCTGCTGAACCTGTACGGCATCGAAGGTGCGCAGCGCGACGCCGTCATGGAGGTGGCCAGGCTAGCGCGCGGCAAGGACTGGTGGCATCAGTACAGCGGAGCCATCCCGGAGTGGTTCCAGTTCTATGTCGGCCTGGAGGCGGCTACCAGCGCCATGGTCGAGTACAACGCCGAGCTGGTGACTGGCCTGCTCCAGACTGAGCTGTACGTGCGCGCGATCATGACCGCCGCGCTGCGCATCGACAACGACGACATGGAACGGCAGATCGCGGTGCGGATGCAAAGGCAGAAGCGGCTCACGGCAGCCGACGCGCCCAAGTTGTGGGTCGTCCTTAACGAAGGCGTCCTCCACCGCCAAGTTGGCGGGCTGACGGTCATGCGCGAGCAGCTTGCCCATATCGCCGAAGTGGCCGTGCTCCCCAACGTGACCATCCAGGTTCTTCCCTTCACCGCTGGCGCGCACCCGGCGATGCTCGGATCTTTCACACTGATGCAGTTTCCTGATCCTGCTGATCCCGACGTGGTCTACGTCGAGGCCGAAACTGGCGCCCTGTACCTGGAGAAGCCAGAAGACGTGCGGCGGTATAGCCTGATCCTTGACTACCTGCGCGCTCAGGCGCTCGGCCCAGCCGAGTCGCGCACCCTGATCGAGCAGATGGCAGGCGAAACGTTGGGATAGTCACATAGAACAGGAAGTTGGAGCGCTGAACGTGGACCTGAGCGGCGCTGCGTGGCACACGAGCAGCTATAGCGGTGGCAACGGCGGCCAGTGCGTCGCGGTTGCCGCCGTCAGTGGCCGTGACACAGGACAGGACGACGGGCTGTGCTTGGTCCGAGACTCAAAGAACCCGGACAGCCCTGTGCTGGCATTCGGTCATCAGTCATGGAGCGATTTCGCTGCTGACGTGAAGGCCGGAAGGTTCGACCTGATCTGAGCGATAGCAGCTTTGATCGAGGTCACCTCCAATGGGGAGTCTTTTCGTGCTGTGAGACCTGCCCTCGCCTTCTGAGCTCTCAGCAATCGTTCCCCAATGCTCAGCGATTCACCCAGATCGAGCAACCAGACGGGATCACCGCTAGCGTCAACGCAGGTTCTCGGCGAGGACCCAAGTCGGCAAGGCCTGTGTACGAGAACGCTTACGAGGCTAGAGATTCCGCGAACCTCTTGGTTGCTGCGATGTGGTGTCAGCGTGCTACCGGAGGTCGTACGCCCAGATCGTCGTTTTGGTGCCGAGGAGCCGTACCGGGACACGTTTGGTGAGCGCCAGATTGGCTGGTGTCACGTTGTGCGGGATGTCGGGGGCCAGCAGGACCACCCGTCCGCCAGGCTCTGTTACTCGCGCCAGCTCGGAGAGCGCGGCCCGAAGCCAATCATTCATGTCCTGTTGAACGGTGAACTGCTTGCCGAATGGCAGGTTCGATACGCAGGCGCGAACCGAGCTATCGCCGCAGGGCAGGTGCCGTACGTCTCCTTCGCTCACCTCAACACCAGGCGCGTTCCTGCGGGCGGATCGGACCGCGTCGGGGTCGATGTCGAACCCCCTGGCATGCCAGCCGACCTCGGCTCCCTCGACGAGGATCGTGCCCGATCCGCAGCAGGGGTCAAGGAAAGCCCCGCCGGGCTTCCCGGCGAATCGGACCATGGCAGCGGCCACAGTCGGCCGCAGGGCACCGCTACGTTCGACATCGCGGCCGTCGTGCTGGCGCATCCGGGCGTCGGAGATGCGCAGACCGGCGACGATCTTGCCGGGCTTGTATTCGACCACCCATACCTCGACATCGGCCGGATCGGCAAAGCGCCAGTTCGGGTGATGCCGCTGGATCGTCTCGGCCAGATGCCGGCGAAGATCGGTCCGCAGGAAGGACCGCTCCTGCAGCACTCTCGCAATCACGCGGAACGTGGTCCGCTCCCTGACCGGCCTGCTCATTCTGGCACGTGCGGCTAGCGCTCTGCGCGCTCGTTCGGGCCGCCACAACCGTCCGGCGATCCACTGCGCCCGGTCTCCGTCGGAACGCAGTGTGCGTCCGATTTCGACAAAGATGTCCTCAGCCAGCCTGGTTGTGGCTACCTGCGGTAGCGCGGACGTTTCGGCGGAGAACAAGACGACGTCGGCCCGCCCGTCGCGACCGGTGTCCTCGACCCGGACGCCTGCCATCGACTCCAGTTCTTCGGCGAGCAGTCCCGCAAGGCCGGGGATAGCGAAGGCGATCAGCCTGGTTGAACCAGTTCTGCTGGTCACTGCCTTCTCGCTGCGGGTGCTTCGCGTGCGTTGTGGGCTGGCGGGCATATGTCCAGCGTAATGCGGTGCAGTTTGCCCGGCGCACGCCGTACTGCCTGTAACTGGCTTCGTGTAAGCAACCCTCCAGGCTGTCGGCGGACGCGACCGGACACGGATGCTCAGCTACCTACCGCTATGAGATCACGCTTACAAACGACTTTGCCGATCCCGTGCTATAAACGCCCAGCTGGGCGCCGGCTTCCTCCCTGCGGGATCAAGCGCGTCAGCTGCTGCCCAGCAACTCTGCGTACATCGCATCATGCACTTTACCGATGCGTTCAACATGGAATCGCCGTGCCGCTACGGCCGCGTGACGGGCCAGCAGATCACACCGGGGCATGTCTATGAGAAGGGCAATCAGTGCGTCAGCCAGTGCGTGGTGATTTCCTTGCGGAACGATCACCCCCGTGGCCTCGTGTTCCACGAACTCGGGGATCGGGCCATGGTCTGTCGTGAGGACCACTCGGCCCGCAGCCTGTGCCTCTAGGTTGCCGATGTGCTGGGACTCCGAGTCCCCATCGGGTCCGGTTCGGCTCGGCGACACGTACACCCGGCACCAGCGGATCAGATCCTGGACCTGGCGCCGCGGATCGGCCGGATCGGGCGTTCGGATGCGGATACCCAGCCCGGGGTCGGCGGCCAGGACAGGGTCTCCATAGCCCAGCAAGGTGAGTTCCGCTGTCGGAACTGCCTGCCGGACGATGGCCCAGGCGGTCAGGAGCACATCGACGCCCTTCTTGGCTACGAATCGGCCGACGAACGCCACATGCGGCTCCGGCGGCAGAGGCGCGGACTCAAAAAATCGTCTGTCCACCGATCCAGGCACAACCCGGACGCGTACCGGATCGACGCTGAGTGATAGAACCACGTCGGCTAGGAACCGTGACGGCACGATGACGACGTCCGGGGTACTGAGGTAAGGGCGGATCCGCTCAGGCTCGCTGTATGGCAGGGCCGTCACGTCGTAGCCCCAGAACGAGACCACCAGCGGCACACCGAGTGCGGATGCGAGCGCTGTCGCGTCCGGCAAACAATAGCCATGGTGGAGGTGGACCAGATCAGGCCGCAGTCCGCCGAGCCGTTCGACCACGGCTGCTGCCGTAGCGGCTCCCTCCTTCGGAGCGTCGGCGCCGAGGCTGATCAAATGCCTTGGCGGCGGGTACACATGGTCGTTGATGACCGGCATCCGGCTCACGACGGCAGGGAGGTGCTGGGTCACCGCGATCGGCCCGAACACGAAACTGTCACTCAGCCACATCCATTGTGTGAGGTAATGCAGGATCCTGGCGGTCCTCATGCGGCGTGCTGACCGGACACGGCGTACCAGACACCGCCGTCAGCCATCGGTTGTCCCACGGGGATGCGCACAAGGAGCTGTAGAGCCTCAGTTATCACGGCGTCGTCCTTGCTGACCGCTGTCGGAGCTGACACCCACCCGACACCGGTAAGCGTCAGCCCGCGTACATGGAGGTACCGGTACGTGGCGAGATCGACCTCGGTATCCCGTGGAGGCGCCGCGAGTACCAGGTGCCCGCGCCGCGGAAGCCGGGCCACTGCCTTCTTCATGTTGGCCGACGAGCCCGTGGTGTCGATCACTATGCGTGCCTCAGCCTGCGCTTCTGCGGCGCCTACGGGAAGCATGCGCTTGAGCAGGTACGCCAACAGGCCGTCGCCGATCACGGCGACGCTGCCAGCGTCCGGGGCAGCTGCGGCGGTCGCTCGGGCCATCGCGACGAACTCGGCGGCGGCTCGCCGGTCGGCGCCGTTACCGGCCGGGCGGATAAGGCCCCACAGGGAGTCCTCGGTTCCGCCGTTGACGAAGGCCATGCAGCCTGCCGGCAGAGGAGCATCACGCATAGCCGAGTGCCCTTTGCCGGGTGTCACCCAGACCCAGGAAGTCATGTCTCATCGCTCCCTGCATCTAGCAGGGCTCGCGGGGAGACACGTTGCCCGGTGCGCGCTGACTCGTAGCCAGCCGCAACGATCGCCTGGACGGCGAGCGCCTCCTCCACTGTGACGTCGGGCTTGTGGCCCGTCCGCACCGCGTTCACGAAGGCATCGATCGCCGCCACGTCCGGGTCGTCCGGTTCAGGACGTGTCCGTAGGTCGAGGTCGCGGTCCATCGCCAAGGTGAACCGCCAGTCAGGGAGCACGACGCAGTGGCCTGCCGGACCCCAGACGCGGAACTGCTCGCCAGGCGGTCCCGGAACGCTGGCCGCTCCGATAAACGTCGCTGTTACCTCACCGAACCCGACGATCAGCGAAACAAAGTCCTCGATCTCCGGGGAGTACGGTGATGCGACCGTCCGGGCGAACACCCAGTCGGCTGGCATCCTGACCAGGGACTGCGCGAGGTCGAGGTGGTGCAGGAGGTTCATGATGAGGATGCCGCCGCCAGAGCGCGCCTTCGAAAGACGCCACATGGACATTGACCGCATGCTGTAGCCGCCGCGGTAATAGGAAGGAGCCTTGTTCACTAGGTACGTCGCCAAGATGGCAGCGGGCTGTCCGATCAGTCCTTCGTCCCACGCCTGGAGTGCGTTACTGTAGGCGGCGCCGTACCTGCCGGGGAGCAGCACGCTGGTCATCGATGATGCCCGGCCAGCGGCGCGCGCGAACCGCTGCGCTGCGGCGAGGTCTGCGGCGAGCGGTTTCTGCAGCAGCAGGTGCTTGCCCGCTCTTAGGGTAGCGAGCGCAACATCTTCATGGGTGTCGTGCGGAGTGGCGACAATCACGGCCTCGACTTGGGGATCACCGAGCAGATCGGCAAGACTCGTGGCGGCGCGCGCTGCCGTGTCACAGGCAAGGGCGGAGGCAAGAGACCGGTCGGTGTCGTAGCAGGCGGCGAGCGTGGCCCGGCCAGACCGGCTGAGTGCTTGCGCGTTTTCGACTCCGATGTCCCCGCAGCCCACCAGACCGAAGCGTAGTGGCGGCTGGGGCTGGCGCACGTGGGCATAGGGTGCTGCTATAGCCGACGAGCTCTGGGGCCACGTACGGCTCCAGTCCACAGCGGCTCCGATCAGGCAGCGCTCGTTGGCGAGCTGACGGTACAGCACGGCTGCCTGCTTCGGCGTGTAGATCGTCACGAGATCGGCCGCCGTCAGCCGACCCGATCCGATCAGGGTGAAAAACTCCTCGGTGTAGCGAGCCATCAGGTCGCAGCCCAGTGCCGCGCTTACGTCCGGCAGTGTGTCAATGTGCGCGCCTATCAGCCGGAGTCTCCGTTCGAAGATCTCACCAACCGGGACGGTGGCCGTGGCGCTGCGCGGTGAGCCGAGCAGGACAATCCGGCCGCCATCCGCGGCTGCGGCCACTGCGACTGCCAGGCCCTCAGCGGTCCCGGTCGCGTCGATGACCAGTGGGTGCCGTTCTTGCCCGAACTCTGCAGCATCGGTCGTGACGAATCTGGTCTCCGGCTCCTGCCCGACGCTCCAGCGCTTAGCAGTGGAGGTCGCCACGACGTTGCACTTGCGGGTACCGCGCGCGATTGCCACGCGCCGGGCCATGGCCCCGACAAGGCCAGCACCTACGACGGTCAGGGGTTCGTCGGACGCGAATTCTCCCATGCCGAGTCCGTGCATGGCGATGAGGCCAAGCTGCCACGCCGCGGCGTCCACGGGGTCAGTGTTGTCCGGGACGCTGTGTAGCCGTTCCGGCGGGCATACCGCCACGCTCTGGTGGGGCCAGGCGCGAATAGCGATAAGTTCGCCTTTACGTACGCCGGGCACCACCTTGACCACCCGACCGACGGCCCCCGACCCAGGCACATGCGGAAACCCGATCGACGCGTTCGGCAATTGCAAATAGCGGGCGCGCTCCGTACCGGGGTTCGAGATGCTCAGCGCCACCTCTACCACAGCGTGCCCAGCCTCGGACTTCTCAGCCATTTGGGTGAGCTCGGTCTCGCCCGGTTTCGGCCAGCGAATCTGCAGGCCCTGGCACTCCACCGGATCAGCTTTCTTCCGGCGCAACCACAGGCAGTCGGCCACCTGCGTAAGGTCCAGTCATGACACGGCGCTGGACAGTGGTCCAAGAATGGTCTCCGGATACGAATGGAGAGCGCTCCTCCCATTGCAGGGCACCCTGACAGTACTTATAGAGAAGAGCCATCCTGTTACCTTTCCCGCGCCATCCCAGCGCACCGTGAGTAACTGCCTCGGTGAAGATCAGAACATCACCTGGCGCCATGGGGACATGGCGGATATGAAAGCCCCATTCGCCGTCCAGGTTCTCCAGTGGCGGCACGTCGGCGGGAAGCGGGAAGCTAGCCTTGTGGCTTCCCGGAATGCAGCAGAAACCGCCATCCCCCGGACCGGTTTCAGTGAGTGCGAACTGCACGACGACCATTGAATTGTGCATCCGTCCGTCTCGGCACAGGTACATCTGCGTCGCGTCGAACGGCGTACCCCCGTTGTGCAGAGGATGCGACCGGGTTGGGCCGCGAGAGAAGACGCCATATGCATGGTCGAGTCGGAAGTCCGGGCCGACCAGCGCGGACAGGTAATCAAGCAGGCGCGGGTGTGCCACGAGGGATCTAGTGGCTGGCCCCCAGTCCAGGATGAACGAATCGGACGAGTAGCGATATCCATCCTCCCCGGTCCACTCGCCTTTGTCGTAGTAGTCCCCGGGGAAGCCCGCGTGCAGATACTTCGTGACCCGCAGGGCGTCCTCGATTCCCGCCCTGCGCACCTCGCTGCGCAGCGCGTCGAGTTCCGCTGAGGTCAGAACTGACCTCAAGACGAGATATCCGGTTAGATCGAAAAGGTAGCGTTCGCTGTCAAGCATATGACTTCCTGTCGGCTTTCCGGGCGTTGCCGGCCTGGCGGGATCGACATGAGTATTTTGTTGATGTATAGAGTTACTGTGAAGAACGAGCCCGGCGTCCGCCGCAACGTAGCGGATACGGACTCCGCCGTCGCCGCACGACATGTTCTCCTGGTGAACTACTTCTTTCCGCCGATGACCGGGGGCGGTGTACCACGCCCAGTCAAGATGGCGAAGTATCTGCGGCGCCTCGGCTGGAACGTAACTGTGCTGACTGTCGGGGTCAAGGGACCAGTGGATGAGCGGCTTTCCGTCGATGATGACGTAGACGTACTGCGGGTCCGGATGTGGCGGCTTGAGTGGATTCTTTGGACAGCCGACCGCGTCGTCCGTTGTATGCGCGGTGGCGTGGAGCGTCTGACCGCTCGGCGATCGGGTCGCCAGACCTTGCTTGACCATGGATTCGCCTACGAGGAACAAGAGATAGCGTCCTCGAAGATCGGCTGGGTGGTTCCCGCAACACGGGTCGCGCTGCGTCTCCATCGGACGAGCCCAATCGACGTCGCTGTCGTATCCCTGCCGCCGCCGGCCTCGGGCACAGTCGGCTGGTTGCTGCATCGCTTGCGCGGTGTGCCGTACGCGGTGGAGTACCGCGATCCATGGACGGTTGGCGCATTCTGGATGGCCGACGCGGATGGCATACCCAGAACGGACATGGTGACGCGATGGCGGTTCCGGCTGACCCGCTGGCTGGAGGCGGCCCTGCTGCGCGACGCAGCCGGTTCGGTCATCGTAAACGGAGAGGCGCACATTGGGCGGCTGGCAACCACCTTCGCAAGTCAGACAGCTGGCAAGCCGATCGCGCACGTACGCAACGGTGTCGATCTTGAGGATGTCCGGTCCTTGCCGCGAGAACCAGCAAGCTCCGCGCAGCTGACGCTGCTGCACACGGGGTTCTTCTACCACTTCTACACGCCGCACCATCTGATTGCGGCGCTGCGGTTCGTGCAGTGTCAACATCCAGAAGCCCTGGACGGAGTCAAGCTGGAATTCATGGGCGGGGGTTTTCCTCGGCAACTCGTACGCGAGCTGGAGCGATGGGGGCTCGGTGACGTGATCCAGCTGACCGGCGCCGGGTCTTACTCTGAAGCGCTGTCCGCCATCAACCGAGCTGACGGACTGATCGCCGTGCTGCCGCCCCTCGACAGTGACCGGGATCGGATCCCGACCAAGATCTACGAGTACCTGAGTACCAATCGCCCGATTCTCGCTGTCGCGCATCCAGCCGGGGCCCTGGCTAAGCTGCTGGACGGAGTGCCAGCTGTAGTGGTAGCGGACAACGGCGATCAGGCCGCCATCGCGGATGGGTTCGCCACCTTCGTGGGCTTGGCGCGTCGGCAGCGGGCGGAAGGCTACCCGGCAGAAAGCACACGGCGCGGCAACCCGCACCACTACGGCGAGCGGGCTGCATGCATGAGTGCCTTTCTCCATCAGGTCCTTGATTCCAAGAGAGCATCGCGATACGGGGATGCGTCGAATCCTGGGTAGCGTGCGGCGACCGCCTCCAGCGTCGCGGCGGTCCAGTAGGGATCCCCGACTGACGGGAATCCGAGCAGCGCGCGCTCGTCCGGCACCAGCGTTGCTATGAGTTGTCTGACAAGCGGATCGTCGGCGCGGTTCGGCCAGGAATAGAAGCCGTGCCAGGGGGCCTGCACGCCGTAGGCGAAGCTGAGCGTCAGCCGATGGGCTGAGGTGCCACGCAGTGCGGTGCCGCGATGCAGCGTCCGGTAGTCGTATACGAGCAGGGAGCCTGCCTGGCACAGCAGCGGTTCCTCGTATTTGTACATGTCCGGCCACGCGTCCCGGTCGAGGTGCGTGTCAGTGATCCGCAGGTGCCCAGAATTCGTGCGGGAAACCACCATGGTCGGGCCAGTGTCGGCCGTCACCTCGGTGAAATAGGCGAAGAAGCCGACCATCGCCGACTCCGGTTTGTCCGGCAGCACGACCAGGGTGTGGTTGGTG
>Ga0302181_10001705_pt1 | contig 16112 bp, 19 predicted proteins | sample I_Palsa_E3_3_FD_198786 | JGI IMG/M metagenome (GOLD analysis project Ga0302181, IMG submission 198786) | Peat permafrost microbial communities from Stordalen Mire near Abisko, Sweden - I_Palsa_E3_3 | ecosystem: Environmental > Terrestrial > Soil > Palsa > Peat permafrost | place: Sweden...
TGGCGTCTTAGCGTTTGTCCGGGCGATCCCGGATTGACCTGATCAGTCCGGGCCGCGAGACACACGCCCCGGATCCGAACGTCCAAAACGCAAAGAAGGGTCCGAGATGCACCCCAATGATGCCTCCATCGCTGAGATGGAGTCCCGCTCCACCACGTCCGCGTCCGGGGACGACGGCCTCCGGCGCCGCCCATGAAGGCGCCGCTGCCGGCCAAGACGAAGGCGCAGCGGCGGATGCAGGTGATCGCATGCACGGCCGCGTTTCACTTCGCGTTCATCGAGAGCGGCGGCTCGAGCCTCTACACGACGCTGTCAGATCAGGTCTCCAGCGCCGAGGTCCTGCGGATCGTGGCCAGCATCGGCGGGACCGAGAATCAGCATTTCGCGACCTGGCAGGACGACGCCGGTAACGCTGCCGCGGCCCCGATCGCGCCGGTGACCGATCCCGTGACGGGGCTGACGATCCCCGATCTCAACAAGCGGGCCGACAAGGCACTGTTCGCGACCAACCGGATCTTCCCGCACCCGTGCGAGTTCATCGACAGCAAGCTGCCCCACTGCTCGATCGTGCGTCCAACCGATCCCCGCTTCGGTGGGGCCGCGCGACCGTCAAGGCATTCACCGGCGACGGGCTGTTCACCGGCCAGTCGCGGGCGTTCTTCGCTGAGCTGATGGCCCTCGCCGATCGGGCCGACGCCGCGCGGCGCAACTGACGAGGCGATCCGATGCTCACCGACATCCTCCAACCCACCCACCTACTGATCCTGCTCATCGTCGCGCTCATCGTCCTCGGCCCCAAGCGGCTCCCCGACGCGGGCCGCTCGCTCGGCCACGGCATCCGGGAGTTCCGCAACTCGATCGCGGGCACTCCGGAGGAGCCGGCTGCCGAGCGGTCAGAGCTCCCCGAGTCCGACTAGCCAGGTCAGGTCGGCGGTCCAGCTGATTTGCTCGGGTGCTCTGTCTCGGCGATGGGGGAGTCAGATCGGGCTGTTTCGTGTCTTGACTTTCCGTGTGTTGTGGTCATGCGGTGCGTAGTGCTTCGGTTGGTGGGAGGCGGGCGGCGCGGATCGCTGGGAGGAGGCCGGCGAGCGCGCCGATGGCGATCGCGGCGCCGATCCCGCCTGCCCAGGCGAGGGTTGGGATCATGATCGCCCAGCCGTTGCTCGAGGCGTAGATGATGGTGGCCAGCGCGCCGGCGCCGACGCCGATCGCGCCGCCGGCGAGCGCGAGCAGGATCGCTTCGGCGAGGAATTGGGTGCGGATCTGGCCTTTGGTGGCGCCGAGCGCGCGGCGCAGCCCGATTTCTGAGCGGCGTTCGAGCACGCTGATGATCATGATGTTCGCGACGCCAACCGCGCCGACGAGGAGTGCGACAGCGCCGAGTCCAAGAAACAGTCCGTTGAACGCTCCTTTGGCGTCGGCTTCGGCGGTGAGCGCGGCAGAGGGTTGGCTGACGTCGACCTCGCCCGGGTTTTCGGGGTTGGCGGTTGGTGCGAGTACGGATTGGACGGCGTTGACTTGGCTGGTTTGGGCGCGGAGGTAGATGGTTGAGGGGTGCCCGTCGAGATGCAGGTAGCGCTCGGCGGCGGGGAAGCCGACGAGCACGGAGTTGTCGATCTCGGGTGCGAGTACGGCCGGGTTGAGGATCCCGGTGATGTAGAACCACATGCTGGCGACCCAGACCCGCTCGCGGGGGTAGATGCGGTCGATCCCGAGTCGTTGCGCGGCGGCGGCGCCGAGCACACAGACTGGTTCTCGGGCGGTAGCGGCGTTGAGGTAGCTTCCCTGGGCGAGGTTGGTGCCGACGGCGTGTGGCAGCCCGAGGCTGGTGGCGTCGACGGTGAGCGCCCCGGTTTGGATCGCGGGGATCAGCGGGCTGCGGTAGGCGTTGGCGCTCGTGGCGGCGGTGTATTGGACCTGGTAGACGGGTCCGATGCGGCCGATCATCGATGGCGCCTGGATCGGCAGCTCGGCCTTCTGGCCGGTGGAGCTTTGTCCGTTGGTGACGGTCAGGAGGTTGGTGCCGAGCCGGTTGATTTCCGCCAGAAGTCCGGCCTGTGAAGAGGCGGAGAGTCCGAGCACGGCGACGATCGCGGCGACCCCGATCGCGATCCCGACCGCGGAGAGCGCGGCGCGCAGCCGCCGGGTGCGAAGCCCCACGGTCGCGACCCGGGCCAGATCGCCGGCTCTGAGGCGGGCGGGGACGAGCGTCAAGGTGGAGGTCATTCGCGAGCACCTTCTACGGTCGCTGCGCACGCTAGGCGGGGGCTGACGGCAGCGAGTGTGTGCCGCAGGCGGTCTGCGGCGGCGAGCGCCGGTGGCGGCGGCGCGGCTGGGCTGGCTCCTTGCTTGAAGGTGTCGTTGAACGACCGACCGTGGCGCGTGGGCCGGCTGCGGGTTGTGTTGCCCGAGTAGCGGGCGAACGTCACCGGTGCAGGGCCGAGAGTCGGGCTGCCGCTCGCGAGCGGCATTTCGGTTGTGGCAAAGGCGGGGTCGGTGATCGACCCGACCTGACCGGTGAGCGTCCTCGCGCTCGCGTGCGTGAATTCGGTCGTGCGGAAGTCCGGCAGCAGCGGGGGTCGGCAGTGATCCGCGCTGACGCACGCCGAGGGCGCGTCGGCGATCCCCTCCGCCGAGCTGTCATCAGGCGCGGCTATCGGGATGCTGTGGCTAAACCCTTGGTGGGTGGCCAAGTTCTCGATCCGCAACCCGACCTGGCTGCCATCCGCAGTCACCCGTGCGGACAGTAGGTCGCTTCGGCGCGCCTGCGCGCGGAGCATGACCGGGCCGGCGGGAACGAGCTCCTGCCAGGGTAGGTGACGGTGCGGTCCGTGGGCGTGCAGTCGGCCTCGGTGCCGATCTGCTCTAGCGCTTGCGAGTCTTGGTTGAAGGGGCCCAGCCCGACCCAGAACGCGGAATAGGTCGCGGACAGCTGATCGCAGAGCGCTTCGCGTTGCACCCATCGGCCCGATACCACCGGGAAGGGGGGCGGCGACGGTGAGCGCGTAGCCCGGCCAGTTGGAGCTGGTCTGGTGCGCGCCTGCCACTGCGGGCATCGCGACGCTGCCAGGCAGCGCCAGGATTGGGATCCCGGTGCGGCGCGCCCGCGGGCGGTTGGCGATAGTACGCGTCTGCGTCATCCTGTGCGTTCGATCGTGTCCGCCACGACTCGGCCATCGAGCATTTGGATCCGGCGTGGCAGCTGGGCGGCGAGCTCGAGCTCGTGGGTGATCACGACGATCGTCGCGCCGGCGGCGTTGAGTTCTTCGAGCAGCATGAAGATCGCCTGCGAGCTCGTTGAGTCGAGGTTCCCCGTCGGCTCATCGGCCAGCACGATCGCCGGTCCTCCGACGAGCGCGCGGGCGATCGCGACGCGCTGGCGCTCACCGCCTGAGAGCGTTGACGGGCGAAACCCGGCTCGGTTTGCCAACCCCACGCGCGCCAGCGCCTCGGCGGCACGCTCGCGCCGGTCCGACACGCCGACGCCCGCGTAAAGCAGCCCGTCGGCGACGTTCTGAAGCGCGGTCTGGTGCTCGGCGAGGAAGAACTGCTGGAACACGAATCCGATCGTGCGAGCGCGCAGCGCCGAGAGCTGGCGGTCATCCAGGCAGCCGGTATCGATCCCGGCGATCCGGACTGTGCCGCTGGTCGGGCGCTCGAGCGTGCCCATGATGTGAAGCAGCGTGCTCTTGCCCGACCCCGACGGACCCGAGACTGCCGCCAGCTCCCCTTGGGCCACCGTGAGGCTCACGCTGCGCAGCGCCGGCACCGGCGACTGCTGGCCGTAGAGCTTGGATACCTGCTCCAGTTCCAGCACCGGCCGGGCGGCGCCGTTGCCCGGGGGGCTGGAGGTCCGGTCCCCGGTCAGGCTCGGGGCGTTGGGCTCGGTGGGTAGCGCTGGGCTCATATCGCGGGCACGACCAGCTGCTGGCCGGGTGAGAGCGGCCCGGATACCTGCACCAGCCCGTCGGCGTCGTCGAACAGTCCGAGCGTGACCGGCACCAGCTCGTGCACTCCGCGCGCGCCGACTCTCTCAACCGCGTACCCGCCACCGGCGAGCGCGAGCAGCGCGTCGACCGGCACGATCAGCACGTTGCGAACGGTGGCGGTGGTGATCTGCACCTGCACGGGCGCCTGGTCCAGCGTGCCCGTGACCCGGGCCTTGAGCGGCGTGATCTCGACCGGGATCGTCGCTCCGGAGGCTGAGGAGCTCGCGACCGTCCCGACGCTCCTCACCACCCCGGGTGTTGTCTGGTCGTTGGGCAGCGTGATCGCTACCCGGTCGCCAACATGGACGCTTGACTGCTCGGCCGCGTCGAGGCCGACCAGTACCTGGCGGCGGGTCGAGGTCGCCTGCGCGACCTGAACTCCCGGCGGCGCGGTGGTACCGAGCGTCGCGGTCACGCTCGTCATCCGCAACGGCCCCGGCAGGAACACGGCCTGCCCCTCGCTCAGCGACCCCGTCTGATCGACGCCGAGCCTCGCCTGCAGCAGCTCGAGCGCGTACGCGGTCTCGGCACCGAAGTAGTCAGAGGACGGGTCGAGCTGCGAGCTGGTCGCGTACCCGAGCGCGACCAGGTTCGCATTGAGCTGCCGCACATCCGGGCCGCTATCCCCGTCAAACAACGACCGGTACGCCGGCGTGGTGCCGCACAACAGCACCACCGGGTTGTTCGTCACGCGGTAGAGCACCCCCCCGCAGCCGACCACCTGCCCGGGATTCGGCAACGCGGTCAGCGTGCCCGACGCCTCGTTGATCACCTCATACGGTGACCCGTCGCTTTGCGCGTCGTAACCGAGCGTGCCGCTGAGTTCGGTCTGCGAGGACAGCGTGCCGCGGGTCACGCTCGCCAGCGATGTCGGGTACGCGTTATCGGAGACGCCGGGCGAGCCGCCGCCCGTCGCGAACAGGTCGACAACCACGACTGCGATCACGGCCGCGAGCACGATCGCAACAACGACCAACAACCCGGCGTGACGCCGACGCCGTGGCCTGCCGATCCCGTTCGAGCCGGTGGACGCGGCTGGCTCGGTTGCCAGTCGTGAGCGGTCAGCGTTCACGACGAACAACCCCCGGGCCACAACTGCTGAGGGTGCGTGGGTGCAGATTCGCCGCGGCGAACGCGGCCCGCTCGACGATGGTCAGGGTCCGAGGCGAGCGCGAACGGCTCGCAGGCGAGTTCCATGGGGACGGCGCCGATCGCGATCACGGGGGCGTCTCTCGCTCGCTCGCGATTCTCAGTAGACAGGAATCGCGCCCTGGAACTTCGCCAGCGATCGACATGTCTTCAGCGCCGACCCGAACGCGGGCGAAGTGGTGTCGAGGTGGCTGAGGTCAAACGCGCCATCCCCGTTGGGGTCCGGGAACTCAGACACCCCGTGCGAACGCATGCAGTGAGCCAGCTCGACGGCCGCCGCGATCTCGCGAGCGGATTGTGTCGGGGTCTGCGATCCGCCCGGCAGCAGCGACTGGCACGCCTGGTTCGCGGCCTTGAATGTCGGATTCCTCGGGCTCAGGTCGTTGTTTCCGCTCCCGCTGAAGTTGAAGCCGCCCCCGGTTCCGCTCGGATTGGGGGTTGGGTCCGGGAAGTCCGAGATCCCATGGCTACGCATGCATTGCGCGTACGCCAAGAGCTTGCTCATCGAACTCGAAGAGGACCCAGTCGTAGAAGACGTGTGCCCAGAACCCGCCCCGGCGACGCCCGGCGATTTCGAGCCGCCACACGCTGTCACGGTCAGAACCAGCCCCAGTGTGACCACCGCGACCCCCAGGCTACGGCGAAGCCGCTGAGACCATCGCCGGCCGAGGCCCCGAAGTTGTCGGTGCTGGCACTCGATGTCGTGGGTGGTGGTCGATGTCATGTTCGCTCCAGTCGGGCGGCTTGACGCGCAAACTTCGCCCACCTGAGTATCAATCTATTGTGCTATGATCTTATCACAATGGAGGAAGCGTGATCGAGTTTCATCTGGATGCCCGCTCAGGCGTTTCGCCCTACCAGCAGCTTGTCCAGCAGGTGCGGCAAGCGCTTCGTCTCGGGTTGCTGCGCGAGGGCGATCAACTACCGACGGTCAAAGACGTCGTGGGGCGTCTGGCGATCAACCCGAACACGGTCCTGAAGGCGTATCGCGAGCTCGAGCACGCTGGGCTCGTCGCGGCCCGGCCTGGGGTGGGGACGTTCGTGACCAAAACTTTGAGCGATTCCTCGCTAGCCGCGCACGCGCCACTCCGCCGCGAGCTTGAAAGCTGGCTGCGGAAGGCGCGCCGGGCTGGGCTGGACGAGGAGAGCATCGATGCGTTGTTCCGCGACACGTTCCGGTCGATAACTCTCGAGGGTGTTGCGTGAGCTCGGTCCTGCAGGCTCGCGGTCTGGGCAAGCGCTACGGCCGTCGGTGGGCGCTCAGTGACTGCACGCTGAGCATCCCCGCCGGGTGCGTCGCTGGTCTGGTCGGCCCGAACGGAGCCGGCAAGACCACGCTGCTGCATTTGGCGGCGGGTCTCCTGAAGGCGACCGTCGGCACGATCGAGGTGCTGGGAGAGTCCGTTAGGGGCAGGCCGGAGCAGTTGGCGCGGGTCGGTTTCGTCGCCCAAGAGACGCCGATCTACCCGACGCTGAGCGTTGCCGATCACCTTCGGTTCGGCGCCAAGCTCAACCCCAGCTGGGACGACGCCCTGGCCCAGGATCGGATCGCGGGACTCGGACTGGAGCGCAGGCAACGCGCGGGTCAACTTTCCGGCGGGCAGCGCGCTCAGCTTGCGCTTACGCTCGCGGTCGCCAAGCGACCGGAGTTGCTGTTGCTCGATGAGCCGGTCGCGAGCTTGGACCCATTGGCGCGCCGGGAGTTCCTGCGTGGTCTGATGGAGATCGCCGCCGACCGGGAGGTCAGTGTCGTGCTGTCCTCGCATCTGGTCGGCGACCTCGAGCGGGTCTGCGACTACCTGATCGTGCTCGCTGCCTCGCGGGTGCAACTCGCGGGCCGTGTCGATGATCTGCTGGCTACACACCGCAGGCTGATCGGGCCGCGCCGCGACGCGAGCGCCCTGCCTGACGGTCAGCAGGTCATCGAGGCGAGCCACACCGATCGGCAGAGCACATTGCTCGTGCGCACCGAGGAACCGATCCGCGATCCGGGATGGATCGTGGAGCAGGTCAGCGTCGAGGATCTGGTGCTCGCCTACATGGACCAGGCCGCCGGTGCTGGGCGCGAACGCGGGCGGCTTGAGGCGGTGCGACGATGATCTGGGTGGCCTGGCGCCAGTTCCGCACGCAACTGGTGGTTGCGCTGGGCGCGGTGCTGCTGCTCGGGATCGTGATCCTGGTGACCGGACTGCACCTACGCCATCTCTACGACACCAGCGGCATCAGAACCTGCGACACCCAGGCCGACTGTCAGGCGCTCGGGCAAGCGATCGTCTCGCACGACAAGCTCATGCAGAACCTGTTGGGCCCGATTCTGCTCGCAGTGCCGGCACTGATCGGAATGTTCTGGGGGGCGCCCCTACTCGGCCGCGAGCTCGAGAGCGGCACCTACAGACTCGCGTGGACACAAAGCGTCAGCCGCACCCGCTGGCTGGCTATCAAGATCCTCCTGGTCGGCACGGCAAGCGTCGCCGCGGCGGAGATCGTCAGCCTGATGGTGACCTGGTGGTCGAGCCCGATCGACCACGTCAACATGAACCGGCTGACGCCGGGCGTGTTCGACAGGCGCGGTATCGTCGCGATCGGATACGCCGCGTTCGCGTTCACGCTTGGTCTTACGGCTGGCGCGGTCATCCGCCGCACGTTGCCGGCGATGGCCGGCACGCTCGTCGTCTTCGTCGCCGCCCGCGTACTGATCAGCGACCAGGTGCGGCCGCATCTCCGGGCCGCTCTGATGCTCGCTGGCCCCGTGCGCAGAGGGCCGATCGGCGTGCCCGGCACCGGCGTTGCGCCGCCGCTGCCGGGCGCGTGGCTGCTCTCACACTCCACCGAAGCGAAATGCACCATCGGCACTGGACCAGCCGTGCACACCTGTCCCGGCACCCCCTTCCGGGTCCTCTACACCTATCAGCCCGCCAGCCGCTTCTGGCCCTTCCAATCGGACGAGATGGCGATCTTCATCGGCCTTGCCCTCATCCTCCTCGGCGTCTGCTTCTGGTGGCTGCGCAGCAGCGCCCCGGACACATCCATTCGAAACATCGTCCGCGCCCAGGAGGAACACCCGAGAACTGACACTGACAACCATCAGCAGACGGGAACGAACGTCCTACACGCACTCCGCTCCGAGCAACCGCGTGGAAACCAGTAGCGTCTGACCGGACACGAAGGCCGGCAGTCGTGGCCGTTTCGATAGCCAACGCCGGACCCCGCAACGCCTCCATATGGGCGATGAAGCGACCACGTCCAGCTCGGCTCGCCTAGTTCGCGCACAGCAGCCGGATTCCCGACGCCGTCGCTGTCCTTCCACGTTCCTGCTCCCGGGTATTGAGCCGAGCGCCATGGGCGGCAAGTACGTGACCCAGCGCGCGAAGGCAGGGCTCGTGCCGCGCGATCCAAGAGACCCCGTATTCGACTCAGAAGCGCGACGCGAGCGAATCGCCTGTCCCCCCGGCCGAGACCTCCCTCGATGCCCGGTGGCCGGAAGCTCCGCATAGCCGACCAGTCGGCATAGTTTTTGAACGCCGACTTGAAGCCCATGAACAGCGGAGCGGACTCGGGGACGGGGTTGCCCTTGGGAATCCCGCGGACGTCCTGGCGCGCCGCCGGTATCCCCGTCCCGGCGAAGCCGGTCCGGATGTCGCGCCAGACGAACTCCGGGGCCAGCGAGAGGGAACCGGAGGCCCCGCTCAGGCGGTGGCCATGTACCAGCGCCGCCTCGATCTCAGCCAGGCGCTGGCGCCAAGACGTGCTGGGTGCTCTACAAGAACAAGATCTATGACAACAACGATCCGAATGTGCCCGCTGCCGGAGCCGCGTCTCAGGGGCCGGTCGGCACCGGTGTCAGCATCGAAGGTCGCAACGACACCGTGATGGACAACGTGATCAAGGACAACGGCGCGTGGGGTGTCTCCTACCAGCCGTATCCGGACACCGAGACGCCGCCGGCGAACGTCGTCAAGGCGGGGAAGGCCTGCCGTGCCGGATCGCCGAACTTCTCCCTCCTCGGGGTCAACATCGCGTGCTTGTACGACGACTGGGGCGGCCGGACGATCGGCAACACGTTCACGAATGACGGGTTCTTCGGCAACCCCACCAACGGTGACATGGCGCAAGCGACCTTCACGCCCGATCATGCGATCAACTGCTACGCCGGCAACCGGGACACGGATGGGACCCTCACCAGCTCGCCGGCGAGCATGCAGACCACCAATACCGACTGCGGCCAGATCGCGACGACGCCCACCACCAACTATTCGTTCGTCTTCGAGATCATCTGCGACTCGGAGGCGTTCGGCCCCGGGTTCGGCTGCAGCGCCACCGATCACTACGCACGTGAGACCAAGGTCGTGATGCACAAGCTCCCGTCTCACCTCACGAGCATGAAGAACGCGTGTGCCGGGGTCCCGAAGAACCCCTGGTGCACGGCGCCCAAGAAGACCTGACGAGCATTGGCACGACCGTTCGCACAATCAAGTCGACTCGCTCGCGGCGTAGGTGTCGGCTCCACCGAAGTGAAGTGACACGTAGGCCTCGTCGCCGACGACCCAGCTGTCGTGGCCGGGCGGGATCGCGAACAGGTCGCCTGGGCCGATCGTCGTTTCGAGGCCGTCGCCCATCTTGACCGCGCACCGGCCGCAGATCACCAGGCCGAGATGCTCGGTCTGGCACAGCTCGGTCCCCACGAGTGGGCCGACGTGCTCAGACCATCGCCAGCCGGGGTCATAGGAGGCTCGCCCAATGACCTGGCCGGCGATCTCAAACACCTCAAGGCGCCCGTGCGAGAACACCCGGATCTCCGTAGGCTGTGCGAGGTTGACAATCTCCAAACGCTCCATGAAGCCGACGATGACAGACCATCACGAGCGTGTATTGGACAAGATTGCCTCTGAACCGGGTGGGCGGAGATCAGAGGTCGCGCGCTTTTTGCGCGTTAACGAGCTTCCGGGAGTCGAAGCGCTCCATGCCACGTTTGTCGGCCACCGCTACGCACTGCATTCCCACGACACGCTCACAGTCGCGCTCGTCGAGGCCGGCGCGGCGACCTTCGAGCTCGAAGGAGAACGGCACCTGGCGCCCGCCCGCAGCGCGTTCGTGATCGGCCCCGGACGTCCGCACACCGGGGAAAGCGCCGCTCCGGATGGCTACACCTACAAGGTTCTATACGTCGATCGAGCTACGGCGGCGACATATCTCGGCGTCGATCCCGACCGACCACCCACTCGTCCCGAGGTCGTCGTCAAATACCAGCCGGTCATCCGCGCGCTCAGCCACATGCATCGCCTGTTTGCGGACGCGGGCATGGCGCTCGAGGTCGACGAAACCCTCGTCGGGGCCATCAACGCACTGCAGCCGCTGATCACCGACTACGCCCCGTCCCGGTATCGCCCCGACGCCCGGCATGTCGCCGTGCGACGCGCCCGTGACTACCTGCACGACCACTGGAACCGACCAGTGACGCTCAGGCAGCTCGCTAGCCAGGCCGGTCTCAGTCCGCACCGCCTCTCACGCACATTCCACGCCGAACTGGGCATTCCGCCGTCCGTCTACCAGCGCCAGCTCCGGATCGAGAAAGCCAAACACGGCTTGCGAGCCGGTACGCCCCCCGCGACCGTGGCGCTGGACTGCGGCTTCTACGACCAGGCCCACCTCAACCGCGTCTTCAAGCGCCACGTGGGAACGACACCCAGCCGATACGCAGCGGCGTAAGCAACCGCAATGTGCGAACGTACCGCTCACGAACGTGTGTTCGTAGCTGGCTAGACTTCATCCCGTGTCGCTCGTCGTCCAGCCCTCGCTGTTTGGCTCCTTGGGCAAACTCGGCGTCGCTGAGCTCGGCGCCGCCGTCGAGCGCCGGTCGCTGTCCGACGGCGCCTGGGTTGACCTGCGGCCGGGGTTCGTCACCGCGGCCGACGAGCTCTTCGATGTGCTGGCCAGCGCCGTGCCCTGGCACGAGGAGCGTTTGCACATCTACGACAGCACCGTGCGCGTCCCGCGGCTCCTGGCCCGCTACCCACAAGGCGAAGCGCTCCCCCATCCGGTGCTCGACGAGGCCCGCTCGACGCTGAACGCCCACTACGCCGAGGAGCTCGGCGAGCCGTTTGTGAGCGCCGGGCTCTGCCTGTACCGCGACGGTAGCGACAGCGTCGCCTGGCACGGGGACCGGATCGCCCGCGAGAGCCCGCGCGACACGATTGTGGCGATCGTCTCGCTCGGCGCCACCCGGCCATTCGGGCTTCGGCCGAAGTCGGGCGGGCCGGGACTGCGGTTCCAAGTGGGCCACGGGGACCTGCTTGTGATGGGGGGAAGCTGTCAGCGGACCTGGCTGCACGGCGTTCCCAAAGTAGCCAGCTGTTTGGGGGCGCGGATCAGCATCCAGTTCCGCCCGGACTGGGGCAACAACCTGGGCAAGCCCACTGCCGACGATGAGCGCTCGGCCACCGACGCACGACGAGGCGTGCGAACTGCTGATTGGACACGTCCTCTGGGCGCTGAAGGAGCGCGGTGACCTCGACCTCACACCTCGCTAGCCGCGGCTGGCAGTTCGAGAGCTTCGCGATCCAGACGCTGCATGGTGATGCTTGGCGCTGCAGGAGAGCGGGTCTTTGTCGGTCGGCAGCGGGTCCCTCGTCGAGCGCGCGTATGAAGGCGAGCTGGTCACCACGCCGCAGACCACCGGCATCGCCCCCACGGGCTGCGATGTCGGGGGCGTCAGCCGATCCGCTCAGCCAGGGAAACGATGATTCCCTCTGGTCCGCGCACATAGGCCATGCGCCAGATGTTCTCATACTCACCGATGCCGCCGACCAGGGCGTAGCCATCCGCAGCCAGCAGGTCGACCGTTGCCTGCAAGTCGTCGACCTCGAATGACACGTTGCGCAGCCCTAGTTCGTTGGCCATGGCAGTCGGCGACCCTGGCTCGTGTGCTGGCTCGACGAAGCTCGACAGCTCCAGCCCAGGACCTCCGTCGGGCGGCCGCAGCATGACGATGTGACTGCGGGAGCCGGGGATGCCGATGACGGTGTCCACGAACTCGCCTTCCATGAACATCCGGCCCTCGACCTCGAGGCCCAGCCCGACGAAGAACGCCGTCGCCGTGTCAAGGTCCGCGACGGTGATGCCGACGTGGTCGAAACGTCGTATGTGCGACATGAGCTACATCCTCCGGATTTCTTGGTGTCGTGGGCCGCACAGGTCGAGGCCCTTACCTGGTGAGCGGAGCGGCCGGCGGTTCTCGACATGGAATCGCGCGTTCAGCTCCTAGACCGTCGCATAACGGGAATCCGGGCCTCAGAACGCGCGGAGCCGCTGATTCGCCCGCACCGCGATCGGTCCGAGTCTGCCGGCAGAGGCGGCCTTCCGCGAGACCCGTCCGGAAGGAATCCCATGATGGGGGTCACAGCCCGACGCCCGGCGTCGATGCGTCGCCCGCCACTCACGGCTCCTCGGCGCATCCGGGAACCGATGCGAGAGCAATCACAACTCCAGCGGACCAGTGTCCTCTCGTCGCCAATCTGAAGACTCCTGCGCGCGAGCGCTGCGCCGGCCCGCGAGCGACGCCGACGATCCCGGTCGCCAAGGCGATCACGTCGGCGCGGCGGACTTGGCGAGCGCTTCCGCGGAGTGTCGGCGCTGGCTGCGCGATGCCCGTGCGTTCAGGGACGCAGGTCTTCGCCCGTCTCCGCTCGTGTCTTGCTCGCCGAGGATGAACTCAGAGTCGATTCTTGAGACGGGCTGCACCGCGCATTTACGTCCTCAAGCAATTTCCAAGCAGGCGGGGCGGCAGGCTATTGCGGCTCCGCTGGGATAACGGTAGCGTCCGTAGCTCGCCGGTCCCGTCCGCTGGGGTCAATCGTCAGACGAGGAGGATCATGCGAAGGAGGATCATCCGCAGGGCGTCTGTGGTGGCGCTCCTGGCCTTGTTGATTGGTGTGGCCGGCAGTGCGGCCGCGTCGCGACAGGCCCATATCGCCGGCCACGCCGGCTACGTGGGCACGGTCAGCGGCACGCGGGCGTTTGTCGCAATTGTCGAGCGCGGCTCGCGTGTCACCGCATATGTCTGTGACTCGGGGAGGATCGTCCAGTGGTTCGACGGAACGGTCAGCGCTGGGAGGTCGAAAATCACCTCGAGCGGTGGCTACGTGCTCCAGGTCAGGTTCCGCCACGGACGAGCGACCGGCTCCCTCCGCTTCCCAGGCAAGGCGGGGGCGCTGCATCACTTCACCGCGGCCAGCGACGCGAGGCCAGCCGGGCTGTGGCGCGGCGCGAAGACCGTCGATGGCAAGACCTTCGTCGGCGGCTGGATCATCCTGCCCGACGGCCGACAGCGGGGCGAGATCCTGTTGGGCTCGACAGACGTCGGAAGTCCCATCCTGAACGCCGACGACCCCAAGGTGCCCGTGAGCGACCCCAAGGAGCCCCCCAAGTGCGCTTGCGCTGTGATCGCGATCATTGCGGTCCTGATCGGCTGAGGCACTGGCGCGCGCCGCGCGGTCGACGTTCTGCGGCTAGTCGGCGGCGACGCCGGTCTGTGACCCTTGTCGCCTGCTCGATGGCACACCGTCTCCTCCCTCGCGAATCGCGCGCCGACGACAGAGCGGGTCCCTGGGCGCTCTCGGATGGGGCTCTCCTGCTCGCCTTAGCGCGCACGCGGGCCCGTCAAGGAGCACGGTCGATCGTTGCTCTGGGCGCTAGCTGAACGTGGGCAAGTTTGCAAGCACCAAAGCGGTCACGAGACTCTCGTTGCCGAGCGCCGAACAGCAGCTTGACGCGTACGGTTCCGCGCATCAGTGAGCACGAAAGCTCTATTCGGCGTGATTATCCCGGACCATTACACGGTCTGCAAGGAAAGCTCGCCGGTTGGCAAGCCCGTGCCGATCGACGCCGAGAAAGACGGCTGCTGAGTCACTCGAGATGATCGCTGTCGCTGGTCGCTCATCGCGGGAGGGTAAGTCCCCGCAAGCCGGTCGTGAGCCGGTATGACCGGGAGGTGGTCCTGTCAAGTCTGTGGACGGGTCGGCCTATAACTATGAGCCGGACCGATCGGTCTACTACCGTCGGGGTACCTCCCCGGCTATCGAACGGGAGAGGGAGTTGAGGGTGCGCAGGTACAACAAGAAGCGCTATCGGGTTCTCGCATGGGTCATGTTGGGCATCATCGTGGCCACCACATCAGGTTGCTCATCGACGAGTTCGTCGACCAAGACGGCCAACCACCAGCCGACGACCCTAGGTTCCAGCACCGATAGCGTCGGGTCGGGTAGCTCCGGCTCGCAATCTCGCCCGGCTAGCTCTCGCTCGCGCAAACCCCGCTCGGGTAGCTCTGGCTCCCGCGGCTCTGGCTCGGGTCGCTCTGGGCCGAGCAACTCAACCGCGTCCTCGTCCGGTCTGAGCTCGGCTCAGCAACTCAACCGCGTCCTCGTCCGGTCTGAGCTCGGCTCAGCAGCAGGCAGTCGATAGCGCCAAGCAATACCTTCAGACATCCGCATTTTCCAAGCAAGGACTCATTGACCAACTCGACTCCTCTGCCGGTAGTGGGTATTCGGCCAACGACGCGACCGCGGCGGTCGACAGCTTGAACGTCAACTGGAACTCGGAAGCCGTGCAGTCGGCCAAGCAATATCTCCAGACCGACTCGTTCTCCTGCCAAGACCTGACTCAGCAGCTCTCCTCGTCTGCCGGAAGCCAATTCACGCCGGCCCAAGCACGCTACGGAGCCACGAAGGCCGACGCCTGCTCGTAAGACGCCCGATGCCGCCGGTTGAGCGGCCTGCAGCATCGACGCTCTGTCGCGCCAGCCTCGTCGATCATCAGATGGATCTCCCCGTAGCGCCAGGACGTCGCATAGTCTCGCGCGACGTCCTCGAGGTACCGCCCGACGCCCCACTCGGCCGAAGCTGCACTGCCTCCCGACAGCAGATCGCGACCTGGCGGAGCGCTTCCTTTGCAAGACGAAGGCGGTCGCCGAGAAGCGGAACGTAATTCGTCCACAACGTCTAGCCCGCTCAGGGCGACAGGATGGCGACAGTGTCGCTGAGTCATCGTAGTACGCCGAGCGATACTTTCGTGGCTAGACCACGTTATGGGTGCATGACCCCGTTCGTCGTAGTCCCAAGAAAGCGTGCCGCCAGGTTCCGACCGGCGGCCCTCTATGCAAGGCGTTGGTGCACCGCGCTTCTCCTGGTGGTGTTCGGGGCTGGGGTGATCGCACCCCGCGCCGGTGCCGCCGCTGGCAAGCTGAAGCCAGGCAAGACCGCCGCGCTCAGATCAGGGGAGATCACGATCGCATTGGTGCCGAGCGTCTACGCAGTCTTGACGCAACAGTGGCCCCTCGGCACGCTCATGGAAGACGAGACGCTGACAGCGATCGCACCAGCGACCATGGTGTCTGCCGGGGTCTTCACGTCCCCGATAGATAAGGGGAAGCTCGACATCACCGGCCCGGTCGGAGCCGTCACGGCCCGCGGCGGGCTGGCGTTTTCATGGCAGGACAACGGCGGTTCGTTCGGTCATGGAGGATTTCAGGTGGGCGAGCTTGCTCTGCGATTTCCAAAACCCATCACCTCGAAAGACCGGCGGACACGCCACCCTCAAGCACTGCTCACCACGACGGTCTACGGCGAGGGCGGAACCTCTACCCCCGACATACCAGTCGCAGCACTCGACATGGCCTCTGCGACGCGGTCGCGGCACGGAAAATCGATCCGATTCACGGGGATCAAGCTCAAACTGGCCGACAACGCCCACACCGATAACCCGATCGGCGGGATGGACGCAGCGGTGCAGGCGGGCTCGCTGATCGGCACGGCATCGTTGATCGCGACCTCATAGACGATCAGACAGAAGCGGTACTTCGAGCCAGGCGTCTAGCACGCGCCCACCAGCGCTGTCAGCAGCGCGGATGCCGCCATCGTCTCGGGTAGTGGATCATCGCCCGCCAGGGGTGTAGGTAGCCGCGCCTGGGACGCGTCTGGCACC
>Ga0302181_10001708_pt1 | contig 16106 bp, 14 predicted proteins | sample I_Palsa_E3_3_FD_198786 | JGI IMG/M metagenome (GOLD analysis project Ga0302181, IMG submission 198786) | Peat permafrost microbial communities from Stordalen Mire near Abisko, Sweden - I_Palsa_E3_3 | ecosystem: Environmental > Terrestrial > Soil > Palsa > Peat permafrost | place: Sweden...
TGGCTAGGCGGCTGGCCGCCCAGCCCGATAGCCCGGTGATCGTGCTGACCTCCACCCGCGAGGCGAGCGACTACGGCGGGCGGATCGCGGCTAGCCCGGTGGCGGGTTTCCTGCCCAAGGACCAGCTGTCCGGCGCGGCGCTGCTGGAGTTCCTGGCGAGGAGCCCGGCATGAGCCGGCGGCTGCGGGCGATCCTGATCGCGGGCGCGGTCGCCATGGTGGCGTACGAGATCGTGGTGAGTTATGTGCCCGGGCCGCCGCCGGAGCTGATATTCGTCATCACCAATGCCGCCGTCGGGCTGTCATTCCTGGTCGCCGGGATAGCCGCCTGGCAGCGGTGGCCGGCCAGCAGGCTCGGCCTGCTCTTCACGATCGTCGGCTACGCCTGGCTGCTGCCCCAAGTCGGTCAGCTGCGCTATGCGCTGCCGTTCACGATCAGCAACATAACCGCAAATATCTACGCCGCATCGCTGGCCCATCTGGCGCTCGCCTGGCCCAGCGGCCGGCTCCGATCGCGGTTCGAGCGCGGCGTGGTCGTGGCCGTATACACCTGGAATACCGGCCAGAGCATTGTCTCCCTGCTGTTCTGGAATCCCCGCACCAACGGCTGTGCCGGCTGCCCGGCCAACCTGCTGCTCGTCAGCGGATCCAACTCAATAGAGCACATATTCGACGTGATATCGGTGCCGGTGGGACTCACGATCAGCGCCATCGTGCTGACTCTGATCGTCCGGCACTGGCGGTCGGCCCGCGGCTGGTCACGGCGGGTCATGGTCCCGCTGGTGTGGATCAGCTTCGCGGTCGTGGCCCTGTCCGTCGTCCAGACCGTGACGGGCAATCTCAATCTGCACGTTTCCAATCTGGTCCTCTATGGCATTGCCCCGCTGATCCTGCTGGCAGGGCCGGCGCTATTCGTGGCCAGCACGTTGCGGGCGCGAATGGCGCGCGGTGCGGTCGGCTCCGCGATCGTTGATCTCGAGCCCGGAGCGCCTCCTGAACGGCTGCGGGACGCGCTCGCCAGGGCGCTGGGTGACTCGACAATGCAGCTGGCGTTCCGGCTGCCGGACGGTTCCGGCTACCTGGACACCTCTGGCCGGGCCGTCGACCCGGCCCGGCCGGGCCAGGGCCGTGTCGTGATGCCGCTGGGCGAGTCAGGCGAAGCGGTCCTGGTCCATGATCAAGGGCTCGAACATGAGCCGCAGCTAGTCCGGCTGACAGCATCCGCGGCCGGCATGGCGCTGGAGCATGCCCGGCTGCAGGCCGAGGTACAGGCCCAGCTCGAGCAGGTCCAAGCCTCCCGCACCCGGATCGTCGAGGCCGGCGACGCCGAGCGGCGCCGGCTTGAACGCGATCTCCATGACGGCGCGCAGCAGCGGCTCGTCACCCTGACCCTGGCGCTCGGCATGGCACGCAGCCGGGCGGCCGGGGCAGACCCCGAACTCGAGTCACTCATCGACTCGGCCACCAAGGAAGCACGCGAAGCCCTGGTCGAGCTACGAGAACTAGCGCGCGGTATCCATCCCGCGGTCCTCACCGAGACCGGGCTCGCCGGAGCCATCCAGGCCCTGGTCGAGCGCTCCCCGGTCGCCACGACGATCACCGCCTTGCCCGCCGGGCGGTTCCCGGCCCAGATCGAGGCGACCGCCTACTTCGTCGTCTCCGAGGCGCTCGCCAACGTCGCCAAGCACGCGGCGGCCGGCAGCGCCCAGGTGACCATCCGCCAGCTCACCGGACAGCTCATGGTGCAGGTCAGCGACGACGGGGCCGGCGGCGCCAAGCCCGAGGGATCCGGACTGCGCGGTCTCGCCGACCGCGTCGCGTCCGCTGGCGGCGTACTGCGGATCGACAGCCCGCCAGGCTCCGGGACCCGCCTGGAGGCGGACATCCCGTGCACGTGACGCAGCCGCTGGCGCCGCTGCGCGTGGTCATCGCCGAGGACACGGTGCTGCTGCGCGAGGGGATGAGCCGGCTGCTGACCGAGGCCGGACTGGACGTAGCGGGCACTGCCGGGGACGCGGCGCAGCTGCTGCATCTGGCCGGCGCGCTGCGCCCCGATGTCGTGCTCACCGACATCCGGATGCCGCCCAGCCAGACCACCGAGGGCCTGCAGGCGGCAGTGCAGATCCGCCGCCAGTGGCCGGGCACGGCGGTGGTCGTCGTATCGCAGCACGTCGAGACCGAGCACCTGTTCGAGCTGCTCGCCGATGACCCGCGCGGGGTCGGCTACGTGCTCAAGGAGCGGATAGCCGACATCACGCAGTTCACCGACGCGATCCGCCGGGTGGCGGCCGGCGAGTCGGTGATCGACCCGCAGGTCGTCTCCCGGCTGGTGGCCAGACCGCGGCGGGACAGCCCGCTGCAGACACTGACCGAGCGCGAGCTGGCGGTACTGGCCCTGATGGCCGAGGGCCGGTCGAACCAGGCGATCGCCGGCCAGCTCTACATGTCGCCCAAGACCCTGGAAACCCACATCGGCAACATGCTCGCCAAGCTAGGCCTGCCGCCCGCGACGGAGGACCACCGCAGGGTGCTCGCGGTCCTGACCTACCTGCGCCGCTGAGCCATGTTGAGTTCCTGGCGCGGATCGAGGGATATCTGTGCGACGGGCCGCCGCCGCCGGAAGGATGACCAGATGTCACCCCGCCTGCCTGCCGTTGATCCTGGCCGCCTTGCTCAGTGGTGCGAGGAGCAGCTCGGCAGCCCGCCGGCCGGCGAGATCTTCAGGTCCGGGTATCTCTCCGCGGTCATCGGGCTCCGGCTGGCTGATAGTCGGGCCGTCGTGGTCAAGGTACGTCCCGGTTCGCCGCGGATGGCGGCATGCGTGGAAGTCCAGCGCCGCCTGTTCGAGTCCGGCTATCCGTGTCCCGAGCCGCTCACCGGCGCCGCCCCTTTCGGTGACGGCGTGGCCACCGCTGAGGCCTACGTCCCCGGCGGCGCCTTGCTCCCAGGCGCGGGCCGCTCGGCCTGGGCCTTCGCGGGGGCATTCGCGCGGCTGGTCACCCTCGCCCCGCGGCCAGCCGAGGTGCCCGCTCTTGACCCGCCACCGTCGTGGGCGGACTGGAATCACGTCGGGGCCGGGCTGTGGCCGCATCCCGAGGACCCTGACGTCAACCTCAATGAAGTGGCCGGTCCCGCGTGGATCGACGACACCGGGCGCCGTGCCCGTGACCGGCTGCGAGCCGGTGCGTCCGAAGCCGTGATCGGCCACTGCGACTGGCTCGCCGCCAACCTGCGCTGGAACGGGGTCAAGCTGCTCGTGGTTCACGACTGGGACAGCGTCACCGCCGACAGCGAAGCTGTCCTCGCCGGATTCGCCGCCGCGCTCTATTCGACCGTCAGCGCGGACGAGCTAGCCACCGTCGAGGAAACGCAGCGGTTCCTCGTGGCGTACCGCGAGGCGCACGGCCGGGAACTCAGCGCGGACGAACTCCAGCGGTCGTGGGCAGCCGGTGCCTGGACGCGGGCCTACGATGCCAGGTATCAGCACGCAGTCGGGCAGCCTGTCCGCTCACTCACCGAGAATGCGGCTCGGGAGCGCCTCCGCCGTGCTGGGATCGGCTAACGGCGACGCCGTCGACCTTGACTTGCGAGGTCGCCGTCGCGGGATCATGGCTCATGACTCGCGCATTGTCGACGCCGCCTGTAATACCCTCCGGTTCGGTCTCCGGCTCCCCTCAGCCCGTGCTGTCCGCCGCCCAGGGTCTGCAGTTGCGGCCTTGGGAGCCGGCTGACGCTCCGGCATTCCTCTTCGCTTACCAGGACGATGAGATCCGTCGCTGGCACACGCGTCGCCCCCTCACCGAGGCCCACGTCCAGGAGTGGTTCGACGCCTACCAGCAGGACTGGGAACGTGAGAAGGGCGGCCACTGGGCCATCGCCCGGGACGACGGCGAAGTGCTCGGGCGGATTGCTTCGCGCGGCTGGGATTTCGATGACGGCATCGCCGGCGTCGCCTACTGGGTGGTCCCAGCGGCCCGCGGCGTCGGCGTGGCGACCTGCGCCGTGACGGCGCTCTCGGCCTGGGCTCTGGAGGAGATCGGCTTTTACCGCCTGCATTTGGACCACTCGACGCGCAACCATGCCTCCTGCCGGGTTGCCATAAAGTCCGGCTACCTCCTCGAAGGCACCAAGCGCAGTGCCGCGGTGCATGACGACGGCCGGCACGATATGCATCTGCACGCTCGCATCCGGGAGGCAGGTCGGCTTCCGGGTACCGCAGCAGTGGCCGGGGACCGGTAGTCCCCGGCCACCACCGCGCGCGGGTTACTTCAGTGCGAAGGCCAGGATCTTGTGGCTCTTGGTAAACGTGACGTCAACGCTGCCTGCCGCGCCATCGAAGCGGCCGGTTCCGCCGGTGACTGCGAGCACGGCTGGTTCTGGCTGCATCGACTTGAAGCGAACCACTCCCTGCACGGTCAGGCTGCTGTTCTTCACCACGACTGTGACGACGCAGTTCGCCAGCGTCTGATCCGCGTTCTTCTCCGGAATCCTGGTCAGTGTGCACACGCCAGCGTCGTGGCCGATGATCGGGAAACCGTTCCCGACGCGGTGCGTGGTGGTGACCTGGTCGTTGATGACCAGCTCGTCGCCCTGGGAGTAGGCCTTGGGATTCGTTCCCGCAACTGGGATGAAGCCAGGGTCGGTGGCGCCGTTGTTGATGTCGAAGGCGAAGTACCTGACGGTCTTAGCGGCGCTGGCCGCGCCGGGGGCGCTGGAGGCGCTACCCGGCGCCGCGATGGCCACGCCGACCGTGCCGCACGCCGCCAGTGCCGCACCAGCGGCGATGATTGCTGCCCGTCGTCCTGACCTGTTCATGCTGACCTCCTGAGGCTCGGTGTCTTCTCTGCCACCAGACCACGGCGGCCCTCTCGCGCAGATCAGGGTCAGCCCCTGTTTTCGCGTCAGGGCACGCCCCGGGCCGGGCGGTCCCGACGCCGAGTTCGGGCACCATACACGAACTGCTGGCCCGGGCCCGGCCGCAATGGAGCCCGCCCTTCAGGGGCGGGATGACCCAGCACGTCGCCTTGATCGGCAAGACAGGCGAAGGGCCGCAATGGAGCCCGCCCTTCAGGGGCGGGATGACCAGGCGCTGGCGGGGGTGGCGGCATTCGTGCTCCTCGCCGCAATGGAGCCCGCCCTTCAGGGGCGGGATGACGCCAGCCGGCGAACCGCGATCCCCATCCGTCCGCCAGGCCGCAATGGAGCCCGCCCTTCAGGGGCGGGATGACTCCCAGTGGTCGGCGGCGTACCCGGCGACGGTGTTGCAGCCGCAATGGAGCCCGCCCTTCAGGGGCGGGATGACGTTGCGCCAGCGGGCGACGGTCTTGGCTTCGACGCGGCCGCAATGGAGCCCGCCCTTCAGGGGCGGGATGACTGACCCGCGGTTCTTCGAGCTGGCGGCGGTGATCCTCGCCGCAATGGAGCCCGCCCTTCAGGGGCGGGATGACCAGCCAGATCGGCACCGGGCCGATCTTGCGGGCCAGGCCGCAATGGAGCCCGCCCTTCAGGGGCGGGATGACCGTCCGGGACCGGTGCGACGCCGATGGTGATGCCCATGCCGCAATGGAGCCCGCCCTTCAGGGGCGGGATGACGGTCCGGTGGCGCCGGCCAGGGCGGGGCACGAGCTTGCGCCGCAATGGAGCCCGCCCTTCAGGGGCGGGATGACGACCTGGTGAACCTCCGGTGGGGAACCCACCGGGAGAACGCCGCAATGGAGCCCGCCCTTCAGGGGCGGGATGACGGGGTGATGCCCGCCAGCGACGATCCGCACTGGTCGCAGCCGCAATGGAACTGGCCGAAAGAGCCGCAGCCTTCCGGCGCTGTCCCAAGTGCGAATCAGGTCATTACAAGCAGCGGGCGAGCCGTTCCTGAACTGGGATAGCGGTCCACAGCTGACTATCCTGGCCCGGCTCGCTGACGCCGTGACCAGGATAGATGCGCAGAAACTAGCGGCGTGGCCGACCGTGGGGAGAATGGCTCGCACGGGGCATATCACGCGCTAGCGAGGCTTCTCGCGCTCTACGGCGCGTTTCTTGTCAATCTCGCGACTAGGCTCCCTGCAAGTTACCTTTATTGCCAGCCCCTCCGAGCCTCGTTCGCTCGGCGAAGCGACCAAGATTCATATATCGCTGACAAGATAGATCGCTGACAAGACTGTATACCTCAGCATGGAAATTTAACCAGCGTCATCTGTTCGACTCATGCGCGCTTTTCAAGCTGGTCGCCGGGCGGCTTTGCCGGGCTGATGTGCCTGCCCTGCAGCAGTGCCCAGGCACGGATCAGGGCCAGCGAGAACGAGGAGATCAGCAGGTAGGCCACGGTGTAGACCAAGGACGAATCGTGCGACAGCGCGATCAGCAGCACTCCGACAACCAGCTGCCCCAGGTACGTGCAGGAGCTGAGGATGAGCGACACCAGGTGGAGATCCCGCCGCCCGATGCGCCAGTGCAGCTGCAGCGTCCTGAACAGGCTGTACCCGCCCAGGATGGCGGCGGGATAGCCCAGGTTGTCCTGTGGCATGAGGGCCAGCAGGGAGACAAAGAACGCGTTGACCAGGGCCGTGAAGGCGGATCCCGCGAGCGCCCGGCCATCAGCGGCCGACTCGCCGCTGAAGACCGAGTCCGGGCGCAGCGAGATGGAGACAAAGAGCAGCCCGATCAGTGCCCCGGCCGCGGCCGCAGCGGCGGTGAAGTATCCCAGGAAGGCATCAGGAACCACAGCTGCGTCCTTGTCCTCGTCAATTGGCCCGTGGCCCGGCCGGATGAAGGAACCCACGCGACCGGCTAGTGCATCATCCCATCAGCCGCCACAGGCAATGGGCCCGAACGGGGCGTGGGGGTGGGACGCTGGATTCGTGAACGCCGGGCAAGCTGAGACCTACCTCCGGCTGCGAGCCGAGACCGAGCTGCGCCGTGCGCTCACACTCCCCCGGTTCGATCCTCCGGATGCAGACGGGCTGCCTGGCCCGCTGCGCGCCGCCGTCAGGCTGGCGCAGCCCGGGGTCACACTGATCGCGAACGCAGCCCGGCCGGCCCTGCCGCTGGCCAGGCGAGCCGCCGACGCACTGCAACCGATGGCCGATGAATCCGCGCGTGCGCTGCAGCCACTGGCCGACGAGGCAGCGCGTGCACTGCGACCGCTGGCCGGGGAGGCGGCGCGCAGGCTGCAGCCGCTGGGCGAGCAGGCCGCGCGCAGGCTCCGGCCATTCGCCAAGGATGCCGGACACAGGCTGGAGTCCCTCGGCTGGCGCGCCTTCAGCGCGGTGCAGACGCTCGGTAACAGGACGACGGGCGCGATCATGAGCATGCAGCGGCAGGCTGCCAGGGCGACCGGCTCGCTGCCCGTCAAGCCCGGCACCGCGACCGGGCACCGGGAACCGTCGGCCGATGAAGGCGTTCACCGGCTCAGGTCAGTTGCCAGCGCGCTCGTCCAGGCTGGCGCCATCGAGAGCGCTGCCGCGGATTCGGTACTGGCCGGGCTGCAGACGGCGCTGCTGGCCCGGTCACGGCTCGCGCCGCACTGGCTCTGGCGGCAGGACATGCTGGCAAGGCGCCGCCAGGCCGCGGGCGCCCCTGCCGGGCTCTACCGTGCGGTGCCGGTCGGGATCACTGTTCCGGCGGCGCCGGACAGCGGGCTGGGCGATACCCGCCTGCTCGCGCTGGTGATCGCGCCCGACCGGGCGGCCATGACCGCGGCGGGCCACCGGGTGGACCCACCGGGCCAGGTGCCTCGCTGGCACCCGCGGGCGGCGATGCAGGGTTCCCGCGGTTCCTGGCCGAGCGCTACCGACGACCGCGGCAACAGCTACCAGCTCGATCTCGGCAGCTGGAGCGGCGGCGAAGATGGCGACTGGACCGGCACCCTGGACATCTCCCCGGTCCCGGCAGCCGGGATCCGGTGGCTGGACCTGACCGTCAGCCCCGGCTCGGAGCCCGTCCGGGTGGATCTCGGTGACGTCAGCCGCGAGAGCAGCGGAGCAGCAGGGCTGCCCCCGGCCGGCGGCCCGGTCGACCGGCTGTTCGAGGCGGCCGCCGAGAACCTCCTGGGCTACGCGGCCAGGCACGGCGACGATGTCCGTCACTACCAGGGCCTCGCGGGCATCGCGGAAAGCGCGACGGCGCTGGCGGAATGCGGCGCGCTGCCACCCGCATGCGCCGCTCTCGGCCGCCTCGCCGCCCTTGCCCGGCATCTCGGCGTCGACGTCCCGGCCGCGCTGAGCCTCGGCGCGGCCGAAGCTGAGCTCCCGGAAGCGTGGACGAGCGTGCTGGAGAACGGGCGTTGCCGCGACGGCCGGCACTGCACCGCCGCCGCCGCCGCGGTCCTGCCGGAACTCGACGGCGCGCGGTTCGTGCTCGCGGGGCTGCGCTCCACTGCCGGAGGTGCCCAGTTGCGCGTGCTGGGCTGGGGGCAGCAATTCGATCCGTACTCTCTCGGCCGCGAGATGGACGGCCCCTGGTCGTGGTGGGCGCACGATGACAGGGGGCGCTGGCACGTTCTCAAGGCGGATGGCGGCGGCTACGGTAACGGCCATTCGGATGTGCAGATGTCGCTGTTCCCGCCGCTGCATCCCGATGCGACGTCCCTGGAGGTCACGCTCACCGGCAGCTCCGGCCGGGTCACTGCCACGATGCCGCTTGACTGGCTGGTGCGGACATGAGCACGGCCGGGCAAGGACACCAGACCCCGCCGTGGTGGGCTGCGCTGCCGCCCGCGTCGGTCGGGGTGCCGTGCGGCGGCGGCACCCATCAGCTGCGCTGGGAGCAGGGCGGGCTCGTCGCGGCCGACCACCCGGACGCCGAGGCGGAACTGGTGCTCGCGGCGCTGGGCGGCGACCGGACGGAGTGCATCGAGCTGGCCGAGGCATGGGGCAGCCGGAGCGATGACCTGGAGGTACTGGCAGTGGGACCCCGGTCCGCTGCCGACGAGCTGACGATCACCCGCGACGAGATTGACCAGCTCAGGCTCGCTGGCCTGGGATTCCGGGGCAGCCGCCCGTTGATCGCCGGGGGCCGCGGCGCGACACTATCCGCGGGCCGCTCCGCGGCGGCGGCCGCGGGACGCGGCGGGACGGGATCCGGCCCGGCTGTCCTTGCCCGGTGGCTGGTGCGCGGCCGGCACATCGGTCTGCTGCGAGGCGCACCGGCCCGTGGCCATGCCAGCTATGGCACCGTCGGGTCGTCGTCGTCACATCGCCCGATCAAGGCACCCAGCGCACCCGGCGCGGCCGCGCGATCGCGCACCGTGCTGTCGTATGGCGCGCCTGAGCGGGATCGCACCCGGGCCAGGCAGGCGGAACTACTCAGCCTGCTCACCCTCAGCCCGGCGCTTGCGCTGCGGCTGACCGGCACGGTCGCCGCCGCCTGGGCCGATGGCGGCAGCCGGGCAGGGGAGCGCGCCGCGGCCCGGCCGGCCCTGGTCGCGGCGCTGGCCGGGCGGCTGGCGCCCGCCGCCCAGTCCTGGCTCGGCATCGACCCGGGCCAGGTCGAGGCGGTACTGCACGAGGATGCGGGCTGGGGGCAGCTGACCATGACCGGCAGCGGCAGCGACCGGAAACTCCGCGCCGCGCTTCCGGCCGGCTGGCTGGCCTCGGTGTGGGCAGCCGGGCTCGCGGTGACCGGCGGGCACCTGATCGTCGCAGTCCAGGAGGCGGCCTGGCCGGAGGCCACCGTGCTCGGCGTGCCCGAGCCTGGCGCGGAACCGGTGATACTCAAGGTGCACGCGGCCGGCGACCGCTGGATCCTGGGCGCCGCGGACGGCGAGCAGGCAACGGACGGCGAGCAGGCCGGCGGCGGACCGGACGGCAGCGAGCACGACGATGGGACGGCATGAGCAAAGACGGGCGGCGGTTCGCCGGAACCGGCGCGCAGCAGCAGGCCGCTGCGGTCGAGGCGCTCGGCGTGGCGGTGGCCGCCCGGGTTCCCGTGCTGCTGTGGGGATCGCCAGGCACCGGCAAGACCGCCACGATCCGGGCCATGGCCGAGCAGATGGGCTGGCCGTGCGAGACCGTGATCGCCTCCATCCGCGAGCCGTCCGACTTCGCCGGGCTGCCCATCGTCGTGGGCGACGGGGTGCGCTTCGCTCCCCCCGGCTGGGCGCGGCGGCTCGCCGAGACCGGGCACGGCCTGCTGTTCCTTGACGAGCTGTCCACCGCGCCGCCGGCCGTGCAGGCAGCCCTGCTGCGGGTGGTCCTTGAACGCGTGGTCGGCGACCTGGCACTGCCCGACGACGTGTCGGTCGTCGCGGCAGCGAACCCGCCGGAGCAGGCGGCCGACGGGTGGGACCTGTCGGCTCCGCTGGCCAACCGGCTGTGTCACCTTGCCTGGGAGGTGGATCCGGGGGCCGTGGCCGACGGGCTGGCGGGAGGCTGGGCGGCGCCACGAGTTCCCTCGCTGCCGGACGGCTGGGATGCCGGGCTGGGCGTGACCCGCGGCCTGGTGGCCGCGTTCCTGCACGCGCGGCCCGCGCTTGCCTGCGCGCCGCCGGCCGACGCCTCGTCCGCGGGCAAGGGCTGGCCGAGCCCGCGGACCTGGGACATGACAGCCCGGCTGCTGGCGGCAGCCGAGGCCGCGGGAGCCGGCGGCGAGGCCCGTTCGGCGCTGGTGCGGGGATCGGTCGGCGAAGGGGCCGGGGTGGAGTTCCTGTCCTGGCTGACCGAGATGGACCTGCCCGACCCGGAGGCCGTCCTCGCCGACCCGGACTCCTTCGTGCTGCCGAAGCGCGGCGACCGCGCCTACGCGGCAGTGACCGCCGTGGCCGCCGTGGTGGCCGCCGACCCTACCCCGGAGCGCTGGGCGGCGGGCTGGCGGGTCCTCGGCAAGGCGGCGGCCGGAGCACCCGATGTGGCCGCCGTCGCCGCCCGGATGCTCGCCAGGTGCAGGCCCGACGGGACCCCGCTGCCCGCCGAGGTGCGGCTGTTCGCGCCGGTGCTGCGGGACGCCGGGCTGCTGCGCGGATGACCGTGAGCAGCGACCCGGCGACAGGGACCGGCCAGGCGGGCGGGACCAGCAGGGCAGGCAAGGCCGGCGGCGTGCCGGGCCTGGCAGCTGCCAGGCTCTGGGCAGCCTCGCGCTTCCCGTACCTGGCGACCGGGCTGTTCGGCGCCCAGGTGACCGCGGCCCGCGGCATCGGTACGGTCGCCGTCGATGAGGGCTGGCGGCTGCACGCCGACCCGGCGCTCACGGGCAGCTGGACCCCGGCGCAATTCGGCAGCGTGCTCGTCCATCACGTGTGCCACCTGCTGCGCGCGCACGGAGAACGGTCCGCGCCGGCCGGCGTCACCGCCGGGCAGGCCAGGACCTGGGTGCTGTGCGCCGACGCAGAGATTAACGACGACCTGGTGCCGGCCGGACTTGAGCTGCCCGGCGGACCGGTGCTGCCCCGGCACCTGGGATCGGCGACGGGCCTGCTGGCCGAGCAGTACTACGCGGTGGCACGGGCCACCGAACCTCCGTTCTTGCGCAAGGAGATTCCCGGGGCAGGGACGGACGGCTGGAGCCTTGACTGCGGCAGCGGCGCGGACGGCCTGCCGCGGCCGTGGGACTCCGGTGGCCTGCCGCGGCTGCCACCGTGGCAGGCGCAGCTGCTGTGCCGGCAGGTAGCGCAGGACTGCATCGCCCGCGGGCGGGAACCGGGCACCGTGCCCGGCGGCCTGCTGCGCTGGGCCAGCCAGCTGCTCGAGCCGGCCATCGACTGGCGCAAGGCACTCGCCGCCGAGCTGCGCAGGGCCGTCGCCGACACCACGGGCGCCGTCGACTACTCCTACCGGCGCCCATCCCGCCGCGCGGCGGCGGCCGGCAACGTGGTGCTGCCCGCGCTGCGCCGCCCCGTGCCCGAGGTCGCCGTCGTCTGCGACACCTCCGGCAGCATGACCGACGAGCTGCTGGCCGCGTCGCTCGCCGAGGTGGAGGGACTGCTGCGCGCGGTCGGGCTGGCCCGCGGTGTCCGGGTGATCGCCTGCGACGCCGCCGCCGGGACGGCCCGCCGGGTCAGCTCCGCCCGCCACGTCGAGCTGGCCGGCGGCGGCGGGACGGACATGGGCGCTGGCATTGCGGCAGCGGCCCTGCTGCGGCCCAGGCCTGCCATCACCGTGGTGCTGACTGACGGGCTCACGCCCTGGCCGGAGCAGCCGCCGCGGGGCATGCGGGTGGTCGTCGGCCTGCTCGGGGACGACGCGCCCGAGGCGCCCGGGTGGGCCAGGTCAGTCCGGGTGCCTTCCGGCTGAGGTTTGCGGGCGGGCCGAGGCGCCGGCCCGGCTGAGGTACCGGCCGGGCGGAGGCAACGGGCCGGCGGAGGCACCGGGCGATCGCATCCCGGGCGGGCACCGGCCGGGCCGCTACAGTGGCACCATCGCGGCTAAGGAGGTCCCAGGATGACGGACCAGCAGGCCGTCGGCTCGGCAGTCTTCGACCGGCAGTACCTCGCCGGGCTGATCAGCCGGGAGCGGGAGACCTACGGCCAGCGGCATGCCGGGTCGCGGCACGCCTTCGAGACGACGGGCGCCAACCTGCTGGGCGGCGTCCCGATGACCTGGATGCGCATGTGGGCCGGGGGGTTCCCGGTCTACTTCGGCGAGGCGCACGGCGCGAGGCTGACCGACATCGACGGGAACGGCTTCATCGACTTCTGCCTTGGCGACACCGCCGCCATGGCCGGGCACTCCCCCGCCGCCACGGTCGCGGCGGTCACCCGCCGGTACGGCGAGCTGGGCGGCGCGGCGACCATGCTGCCGACGCAGGATGCTGGCTGGGTGGCGGCGGAGCTCACCCGCCGGTTCGGGCTGGCGCGGTGGAGCTTCACCCTCACCGCGACCGACGCCAACCGGTGGGCCATCCGGGTCGCGCGGCAGCTCACCGGACGGCAGAAGATCCTGGTGTTCAGCTACTGCTACCACGGCAGCGTGGACGAGGCCTTCATCCTCGCCGGGCCCGACGGCCCGGTATCGCGGCCCGGCAACGTCGGCGCCCCGGTCGATCCGCGGCAGACCACCCGCGTGGTCGAGTTCAATGACCTGGCCGGGCTGGAGCGCGAGCTCGCGGCCCGCGACGTGGCTGCCGTCCTGATGGAGCCGGCGCTGACCAACATCGGCATCGTCTTGCCTGACCCCGGCTACCTGGCGGCCGTGCGCGAGCTGACCAGGCGGCATGGCTGCGTTCTCATCAATGACGAGACGCATACGTTCAGCGCCGGCCCCGGCGGCTGCACCCGCGCCTGGAACCTCGATCCTGACATCGTCACGATCGGCAAGTCGATCGCCGGCGGCATACCGGCGGGCGCCTACGGCCTGTCCGAGGAGCTGGCCGGCCGCATCCTGGCCGATGCCGACGCTGACGTCGAGGACACCGGCGGGGTGGGCGGCACGCTGGCCGGTAACGCGCTGTCGGTCGCCGCGATGCGGGCGACGCTGGAGCACGTCCTCACCGACGCGGCGTTCGACGGCATGATCGCTGTGGCGGATCACTACACCGCGGGCGTGCAGGACGTGATCAGTTCCCGCGGGCTGCCGTGGACGATCACTCAGCTGGGCGCGCGGGCCGAGTACCGGTTCTGCCCGGTGCCGCCGCGGTCCGGTGGCGAGTCCGAGGCCGCCGCTGATCCGCTGCTTGACGAGTACCTGCACCTCTACACCGTCAACCGGGGCGTGCTCATGACGCCGTTCCACAACATGGCGCTGATGTCGCCGGCCACCACGTTCACGGACGCCGACGCCCACTCCGCGGTCTTCGCGGCCGCGGCCGACGAGCTGCTCAGCTGAGAGCTTCTGGGCTGCCTGGTGTTGCCTGGGCGGGTTACCGTAATTGGATGGGACGCGTGGTTCCCCCCGACAGCGTCGACTGGCCCGGACTGTTCGGCCGGTTCGAGCACACCTGCTTCCGGCTTGAGACGCTGCAGCGGTACGAGGAGCCCGGCGAGGCCGACGCGGTCCAGTCCTTCCTGGCCCGTCAGGAGCCAGTCATCTACCCGGACAAGGCGGCCTGGCTCGCGGTGGTGCGTGCCTCGGTGGCAGCCGGGAAGGTGCTGCGGCGCGTGCACGTCGTTTCCGAGCCGCTGACCGACTACCTGCGGTTCGAGATCGGCTGGAGTTACCGGCTGAACGCCGACGCGGGCGAGGACATCCGCATCTCCCGGGCCGCTGCCGCGCTCCCCCGCGATGACTACTGGCTGTTCGACAGCCGGGCAATGGCCCGTCTGCACTACGACGGCGACGGCCGGCTGACCGGTGTCGAGCTGACTGACGACCCGGCCGCGGTCGTGCAGGCCGGCTACTGGCGTGACGTTGCCTTGCACCTGGCGGTGCCGCTGGACAACTGGCGGTCCGCGCGCTGACACGCGCTGACGGCCGGCCCGCTGACCCCGCGGGGCGCCAGCCCGCTTGGTGGTACGTGCGCCGCCAGCCGGCGCAGGTAAGCGACTGAACCTGGGATTTACGCAGGATGCCGCGTACTCGCGCTTTGTCCGGCCAGCCGCGGCGTGCGGCAGCCGGCGCGGCGCTCCAGGGCCGCGACACCCTGGCTAGCTCCGGTTATCGTGGTCGGCATGCCTGATCGTAAGGAGATCCTGGAGGTGGCCGGCCGCACGGTGGCGGTCAGCAACCCGGACAAGGTCTACTTCCCGCAGACCGGGCACACCAAGCTGGACGTGATCAGGTACTACCTGACTGTCGCCGAGGGCGCACTGCGCGGCGTGGCCGGACGGCCGATGGTCCTCAAGCGGTTCGTGCACGGCGCGGCCGGCGAGGCGTTCTTCCAGAAGCGAGCGCCGTCGGCCCGGCCGGACTGGATCGAGACGGTCGAGCTGAGCTTCCCCTCCGGGCGGACCGCGGAGGAGATCGTCGTCCGGGATGCGGCGCAGCTCGTCTGGGTGGCGAACCTGGGCTGCATCGACCTCAATCCGCACCCGGTCCGCGCCGACAACCTTGATCATCCCGATGAGCTGCGGGTGGATCTGGATCCGGTTCCCGGCGTCGGCTGGCCACAGATCGTCGCAGTCGCCCTGGTGGCCAGGGACGTGCTCGCGGATTTCGGCCTGACCGGATGGCCGAAGACGTCCGGCTCCCGCGGCATCCACATCTACTGCCGGATCGAGCCACGCTGGACGTTCACCGAGGTCCGCGGCGCAGCCGTGGCGCTGGCCAGGGAAATCGAGCGGCGCGCGCCGGACCTGGCGACCGCCCGGTGGTGGAAGGAGGAGCGCCATGGCGTCTTCGTCGACTACAACCAGAACGCCAAGGACAGGACGATCGCCTCGGCCTACTCGGTGCGGCCGACCCCGGATGCCCGGGTATCAGCGCCGCTGACCTGGGACGAGCTAGCTGACTGCCGCCCTGAGGCGTTCACCATCGACACGATGCCGGTGCGGTACGCAGCCGTCGGCGACCTGAGCGGCGGCATCGACGACCAGGCGGGGTCTCTTGAGCCGCTGCTCAAGCTGGCGGCCGACCACGAGGCAGCCGGCCTGCCCGACGCGCCCTGGCCGCCGCATTTCGACAAGCAAGCCGGAGAGCAGCCCCGGGTGCAGCCGTCGAAACGGCGCCCCAGTACGCCGCGCCAGCCCGGCGACACGGGACAGCCCGGCTCCGCGCGACAGCCCGGCTCCGGTCGACAGGCCAGCGGCACGCGGGAGCCGACGGCACCATCCGCTCCAGCGCCGCCTGCGCCGGGCAAGGCCAGCGGGGCGACCGGCCGCCGCAAGTCGACGATGCCGCTGATCGAGGTCGCCAGGGCAGCGAGTCAGGGCGAGGCAATGCTGGGCCTTGACCGCTGGAAGGAGCGGCACGGGGATGTCTGGCCGTACCTTGAGCCCTCCGACGTGCTGGTGGACTCGATGCGCGGCCGGTCGTCGACCTGGACGAGGATCCGGCTGAACCTGCGCAACGTGCCCGCCGGGCAGCGCCCCGCGCAGGAAGCACTCGACGTGGACTACAACCCCTGGGCGGGTGGCGGCTAGCGGTGCCTGCGCGGTCAGCCGAGCTGCGGCAGCACCCCGGACGCGATCAGCTCTAGGTGATCAAGGTCCTGCAGGTCGAGTACCTGGAGGTACATGCGCTGCGCCCCGATCTCGGCGTACGTCCCGATCTTGTCGGCGACTTCAGCCGGGGTCCCGGCGACGCC
>Ga0302181_10001711_pt1 | contig 16097 bp, 16 predicted proteins | sample I_Palsa_E3_3_FD_198786 | JGI IMG/M metagenome (GOLD analysis project Ga0302181, IMG submission 198786) | Peat permafrost microbial communities from Stordalen Mire near Abisko, Sweden - I_Palsa_E3_3 | ecosystem: Environmental > Terrestrial > Soil > Palsa > Peat permafrost | place: Sweden...
CGAGCGGTTCTGGGTTAAGTACCACTTCATCAGCGACCAGGGCATCGACTTCTGGACCCAGGCCGACGGCGACCGGCTGGCCGGGACCGACCCTGACCTGCACACCAGGGACCTGTACGAGGCGATCGAGCGCGGGGAGTACCCGAGCTGGACGCTGAAGATGCAGATCATGCCGTTCGAGGAGGCCAAGACCTACCGGTTCAACCCGTTCGACATGACCAAGGTGTGGCCGCACGGGGACTACCCGCTGCACGAGGTCGGCAAGCTGACCCTGGACCGCAATCCGGTCGACTACCACACCGAGATCGAGCAGGCCGCGTTCCAGCCGAGCAACCTGGTGCCGGGGATCGGGCCGAGCCCGGACCGGATGCTGCTGGCCCGGCTGTTCTCCTACGCCGACGCGCACCGGGCCCGGCTGGGCGTGAACTACCAGCAGATCCCGGTCAACGCCCCGGTCGTGCCGGTGAACACCTACAGCAAGGACGGCGTCATGCGGGTGGTCAACCGGACCGACCCGGTGTATTTCCCGAACTCCAAGGGCGGCCCGAAGGCCGACCCGGAGCGGTACCAGCCGGCCAGCTGGTACGCCGACGGCGAGCTCGTGCACGCCGCCTACGTCAAGCACGCCGAGGACGACGACTGGAGCCAGGCCGGCACCCTGGTCCGCGAGGTGATGGACGCCGCCGCGCGTGACCGCCTGGTCAGCAACATCGTCGGGATTCTGCTCAACGGCGTGACCGAGCCGGTGCTCCAGCGCGCCTTCTGGTATCTCGGTAACGTCGACAAGGATCTCGGCGACAGGGTCGAGAAGGGCGTCCGCGCCGGGCAGTCCTGACCAGTCACCTGTCCACCCGGCATGAGGAGGGAGTTATCTAGCGCGCCAACTTCGCGGACATCATCGAGAACTCCGGCTGGCCAGAAGGAGCGCCTCAGCCCGGCGCGGGGAAGCCTCAGGCCTGGCGCGGGGAAGGGGCGAGCAGGCCGAGGGCGCGGGCCCGCTCCACGGCACCCGCACGACGGTGCGCGCCGAGCTTCCGCGCTCGGACAAGATCGCTGGGTGAATGCCATGGGAGATCTCCCGTACCCGGTCGAATACGCCCGCCAGCCCCCCGGCGATGCGCGTCAGTCCACTCTCGATCTCACCGAGCCCAGGCGGGACCGCCGCCTGCGCCTCGCGCAGCTGCAGCATCAGCGACACCAGCTGCTGCTGAGTGCCGTCGTGCAGGTCCCGCTCGATCCGCCGCCGGGTCTCATCGGCGGCGGCCACGATCCGTGCCCGGGAGGCCAGCAACTCAGCGCGGCTCTCCGTGTTCGCGATCGCCGTCGCCACCAGCTCGATGAAGCCGGCCAGACGCGATTCGGCGTCCCGCGGGAACGGCTGGTAGGCCTGCCTGGTGTGGAGGAACAGAACACCCACAGCCGTGCCTCGACGAAGATCGGGCTGGCGACCGAGGAGCAGATCCCGAGCTCGTCCCGGACGAACGCGGCGATGCGCCCAGGAACGCCCTGGTAGGTATCTATCCGGACCGAGCGGCCCGTGCGGAAGACGCTCGAGGCCAGATCGCCGCCTTCGAGCGGCCACGGCCCCGGGACCAATGGGTGCTCCTCGCCTTCGGCGGCCCAGGCCGCCAAGACAGTCACCGTGTCATCACTATCGAAGCGGCCCATCCCGGCGAGGTGCGCGCCGAGCAGCGGCCCGACCTCCTCGGCGACCGCTGCGAACAGCTCTCGGCATTCGCGATCGCCATCGCCACTAGCTCGGTGAACGACGCCAGCCGGGCCTCGGCGCCGGTCGGCAGCGGCTTCTCCGCGGACCGCGAGCCGACGACCATGAGGCCCCACAGGCTCCCCTCGACGATGACCGGCGTCCCGGCCGCCGAGCGGACGCCCCGGGCCGCTGGCGAAGGCACCGAGCGAGCCAGAGGCATTGGCATAGCCATCTACCCGCGCCGGGCGAGAAGTCTCGAACACGAGCGTGACGATGTTGTTCCCGCCCAGGCTCTACCGCTTGCCGATCGGAAACCCGGCCGCACCGTGCCCTAGGCGGCGACGGAGGTGAACATGCCGTCGGGCTCGTAGCGACCGAGGTTCGCGTATCCGGCCGACAGCACCCGCCCCGCCTCCGCGGTGACCGCCGCGAACACCTCCTCCGGCGGCACCCCCCGCGCCACCAGCGTCGCCACCCGCCGCAACGCCGCCTGTTCCTCGGCGAGTCCGCGCGACTCGTCACCGCTCAACGACGCTCACACGAACAGCGAACCACTACCTACCCGGTCAGACAAGCGCTCGCGAGACCATCTGCGACTGGGTTCAGCTGGCCGTGCAGGATGGCGAGCAACACCGCGAGCAACGGCGCCGGCACCGCGGCCAGGGCATATCCGGCCAGCCGGCGCATGAGCGCCAGCCTGATCATCAGTGCTTGTTCTACGGCCATCGCCGCCGCTAGAACGACCTCCGCGTCGGCGTCCGGAGAGCCGCAAGGACCCCCGCTGCGGATGCCTCGATCTCCGCGAGCTCGTCATAGAGCTTTCTGATCTCGTGCTCTCCCCAGACCGCCGAGTTGAACCGGTGATGCGTTATCGCGGTCACCATAAGGAATCGGGATTCGGCAGAGTCGAAACCACCATCCAGCCAATCGCGCGCTCCATGTCGGCCTCCTGCCCCTTGGCGCTGCGGCCTGATTCCACTGGCTGGCTATAGGTCAGCGTCCTGCCGGTGAATCGGGCCTGTCCGGCTTGCTAGATAGCATCGCCCAGCGACCACGATGCGGCATCGCCGCCAGCATCCGTCGTCCCCGGACGCTGGCTGCAGTTCGCGCGTTACCGCTAGCGGGTAGCAAGGCCGCACATGGCCTAGCACCCGCCGTCTCCCCTGGTGACGCTAGACCACGACCGTCAGGAACTGGGGCTGGTGTCGGTCTGCGTCCTGGTCAGATGGGGTACCTGGTTGGTTCGGTGGTGTACTGCCGGCCGGACGGGGCGGTCCGGCGGAAGGTTCCCGGGGTGATCTGCTCGACCTTCCAGCCGGGGTGCTGCTTGAGCCGGTGGTCGTGACGGCAGGTCGGCCCGCCATTGCACAGACACGACCGGCCTCCCGCTTCGTACGGGATGTTATGTTCGAAATCACACTGCTGGGCTGGTCTCCGGCAGGACGGGGCGACACAGGTGGCGTGCCGGATCTGGGCCAGGTGCCGCAGCTTGACCCCCGGATCATGACCAGAAGCCTCCAACCGGTGGTCACACGTGTCCAGGGCGATCGGGTCGAGCGTGAGGAGCAGGTCCCGCTGGCCCGGCAGGCCGGTGGACAGCCGCCAGGCGCCGTATCCGCCGGGCGGCCCGTGCTCGCCGGAGGCGGTGAAGGTGAATCGTGGCGGTGGGCGGCTGGCGGGTCCGCCGGGCGGGTCATGGTCGCCAGGCGGGGCGGGTCCCCCAGGTGAGGCGGGTCCGGCAGGTGAGGCGGGTCCGCCGGGCGGGGCGGTTTTGTCCCGTTGGGCGGGCCGAGGGTGGCTTTTGGGTTCGGGTCTCGCGCAGCCGTGGCCGATGGCGTGGCCGTGCTCGTCGGTGACGCTGAGGCAGTACGTGGTCGTGGGGTTGGCGGCGGCGGCGCGGGCCAGCTCCCGGGCCAGGACGGGGTCGACGGGGCCTAGGCCGGAGATCTCGCCGGGCCGCTCGGCCAGGTCCAGCAGGGTGGTCAGCGGGACGGTCAGGTGCAGCCGGCCGGCGAACCCGGCCGGGAGCACGCTGGCGGCCGGCGGGATCCCCGGCTCGCCGGGGTCCGGCGCCGGTGATCCGCCGCCGCCGGGACCCTCAGGACCGCCGCCGCGCGGGGCGTCCGGCCTGCCGTTCTCACCGTTCTCGCTGCCGCTGCCGGGCTCGCCGCTGCCGCTGCCGGGTCCGCGGTTCTCGCTGTCCCTGCTGTCCTGGCCTGCGGCGGGCTGGGCGGGCGGGACGACGGGCCGGGAGTCCCGGCCGAGCATGATGTCCATGTACGCCAGAGCCCGGAGCTGGTCCATATCCCCGTCCAGGCCCGCCTTCTTCAACTGCGTCGCCCACCACGTTATCCTCTGGTCGGCGGCCAGCACCTCGGCCGGGGGCAGCTCGCGGCCCATCAGGGCGGCGTTGCCGGAGTCTTCCAGCCACCGCTGCACCCGGGCGTCACGGCGGGCGTCCTCGCGCCGCTTGACCGCCTTGTCCGGGGCGACCTCCAGGACCGCGCGGGCGATCGCGGCGCGCAGCCCGCCCGGGGTCAGCCGCCCGGCCCGGTCCAGCACCAGCGCCTCGGCGGCGCGGGCCTCGGCAGCGTCCAGGTTCGCGGTCGCGCGGGCGATGATCTCCACCTTGGCGTGGCGCAGCACCCCGGCCCGGAACGCCGCCCTGGTGCCGGGCAGCTTGACCTCCAGGTCGTAGGCCAGGCTCAGGATCCGCGCGGCGCCGTCCCGGGTCTCGGCCAGCGCGTCGCGCAGCTCATCCTCGGTGAACTCATCGTAGGTGCCGGGCATCTGCGCCGGGCCCTCCGACGGGCAGCCGGGTTCGGGGCGGCGCCGGATGAACTCGGCGACCGCGGCGTGCTTGAGCGCGCACGCGGCGGCCTCGACCCGGTCCAGCGCGCAGATCACGCCGGTCAGCTCATCGTCGGACGCGCCAGCGAACCGGTCACCGGGCCCGGCGGCGTGCTCGGCCAGGCCGTGCAGCGCACCGCCGCCGGGAGCCACGTCGAGCACCTGCCCGGTGGCGAACGCCCCGGCCGGGCCGGGCGAGTCCCCCGGGACCCGGCGCGCCGAGCCGGGCTCCCCCGGACCCCGGCGGGCCGACGGCACCGCCCGGGGGACCCCGGCCGGGGCCCGCGATCCGTGGCCCGGCTGGGGCGACCGGGTTTTGCGGGCGGGCGGGAGCGGGTCCTCGGGGTCGGGTTCTTCGCCGGGCGCCAGCCCGGGATCCTCGTCCTGCATCGCGGCGAGCCACGCCACCCACTCGTCCTCGGTCAGCCAGTCCTGCGTCGAGGGCGGAAGCTCCCGCCAGCCCGGGCCAGGGAACTCATCCGGACCGGGTTGCGGACCGCCGCCGGGGCTGCCGGGCGGGGACCCGCCGGGCCCGGCGGGCGGGGACGCGGCGGGCCCGCCAGCGCGCCGGGCGGGATCGTCGTCCGGCCCGGGGTCTGGGGAAACCGGTGCTTGGGTCACGCACCACCGCCCGTTCAGCAAAATGATTGTGAGCCTGGCCTTTAGGCTCTTATCAAATATAGTAGCGAATCAGGTTGACGCACGCAACCTTACTGGCCTGATCTGTGATTAAATTCGAATAAATGGACTAATGAGCTGGATGTGACGGAAGTTGGGTTCGGCGGATCGTTCCTGGCGGTTGGATGGTTTACGAAAGGGCTCGCATGGCGCGGGCGAAGGCTTCGCCGCGGTCGCGGTAGTCGCGGAACTGACCGAAGTTGGGCGCCGTCGGCGACAGTAGGACCACTCCGTCCGGCCTGGCCCACCGGGACCCCGCCGTCACGGCGGGGCCTCCAGGTCCGGGCGGTCGGTGACGCCCGCGAAGGCGAAGGCCAGCTCGCCGGCGCCGGCGCTGGCCTGCCCGTTTGCAGCAGCCTGGTTCGCGTGGGGCTGTCCGCCTTCGCCGGTGAGCTAGCGGTCCGAGGCGCCCGAGACGGCGGCGCGGGCGAGCGGTATGACCTCGGCGGCGAACAGCCGTAGCTGGTCGCTGGTTTCCTGCTCGAGGACCAGGTTGACGGTGTCGAACCGCTCCTCGGCGGCGAATTCGGCGATGATGTTGGCCCAGATGTCCGGGGTGGTGCGGATCGGCTGGCCGCCGGGGCCGGAGCGGGGGCGGCCGGTCGTGTGCGGGGTCCCGGTCACGGTGCCGACGAGCTGGATGACTCGGTGGATGCTGGCCGGGTCCCGGCCGGCCGCCCGGGCCGCGCTGTCGATGCGGTCCTGGGCCGCGGGCTTGGTCTCATAGCCGGTGGCGAGCGGCGCGATCCAGCCGTCCGCCTTGCGGCCGGTCAGGTCGAGCATCTGGGGGCCGACGGCGCCGAGCCAGATGCCGATGCGGTGCGCGGGAGCGGGCCCGGTGTCGGCGGTAAGCGGATAGTACGGGCCGGGCAGACTGGCCCCGCGGTCAGGAAGCCACAGGGCGCGCAGTACGTCGATCGCCTCGCTGACCGCGGCCACGGCCTCGCGGGGGTTACGACGCGGGCCGCCCAGCCCGGCGATCTGGTCCCAGGCCCGGCCGGCCCCGATGCCAAGCTCGAACCGGCTGCCGGAGAGCACGTCCAGGCTCGCACTGGTCTTGGCCAGCATCTGGGCAGGTCGCAGCGGCAGGTTGGCGACGTTGGTCATGAACCGCAGCCGGCCGGTCTGGCCGATGAGGGTGCCGATCAGGGCGAAGGTATCGAGAAAGTCCGGTACGTACGGGTGGTCCTGGATGGATACGTAATCGAATCCTGCCGCCTCCGCCACCTGCACGTGCTCGCGCAGCCGTTCGATGTCAGCGGCACGGGGAGAAAGGAATACCCCGAACTGCAGTGCGTCCATAATGCCTCCCGTGGATACGGCTCCCGGCCGGCGCCACCGACGACGTAGCCAGCCACCCGCCAGCGCGCGAGCCCGCCGTACCGGCTCGCGGCACCGTCCGTTCCGGCGGGGGAGAGGCCCAGTGAGCCCGGCATGGCTTCTACCTGGGCCAGCTATGACCCGCCCTCGGAGTTGGCTCCGGCTGGCTTACTACTTAAGGGCTGCTTCCCATCCGGCTTTCCAGCTCGGAACGGGAAATGCCGTGCCGGTCGCTGAACTTCTGGAGCTGCTCGAGGTCAACCGGATCGGGGAGAACCCGCGACGCCTCCTCGGCTGCCTCGGAGTAACCCAATTGATTCATCAGGTCAACTACGGATTTCCTGCTAAGGGCCATGCGTTCGAGCCTAACCCGCCGCGGCCAGGCTTGCCCGCAGTACCTCGCTTAGGCCGGTCGCGTTAGTCGCCGCCGGGGCCTCGCCGGCGAGCTGGTAGACCTTCTTGTGCTTTTTCGCCTCGATGAGCTCGTTGACCCGGTCGGTGCCATCGTGCAGGTCACGCTCGATCCGCCGCCGGGTCTCATCAGCGGCGGCCACGATCCGCGCCCGGGAGGCCATCAGCTCGGCGCGGCTCTCGGCCGTTCGCGATCGCCGTCGCCACCAGCTCGGTGACGAGGCCAGGCGCGCCTCGGTGTCCGCAGGCAGCGGCTGCTCCAGGGTCGAGCCGGCGGCGATCATGCCCCAGAGGCGGCCCTCGACGAGGATCGGCGTCCTGACCGCCGAGCGGATGCCCGTCTCGCGGATGCCCGTCTCGCGGATGCCCGTCTCGCGGATGGCAGCACCGATAGGGCCCGAGGAACTATCGGCATAGCGGTCGATCCGGACCGGGCGGCCGGTCTCGAACACGAGCGTGGCGACGTTGTGCCCTTCGAGAGGCCACCGGCTGCCCACGGGGAAGCGCCTGCCTGCCGGGCCCCAGGTCGTGACGGAGGCCGCCGTACGGCCGGGCTCGTAGCGGAACAGGGTCGCCAGCTCGACGCGAAGCAGCTGCCCGACCTCCCCGGCCACCGCCGTGAACACTTCCTCCGGCGTCGCCCCGCGCGCGACCAGGGTCGCGACCCGCCGCAACGCCGCCTGCTCCTGCGCCAGCCGCCGCAACCGTGCCTGATCGGATGAATTACGACCCGCCCCCCGTCGGTGGCGCGGCTCACGTCGGCACCGGTATCTGGGGCGTTCACAAACCGACGGTAGCCCGGTGCCCGGCGCCCTGGCAACGTTCGCATCGCAGCCGCGGAGCCGCGGAGCCGCGGAGCCGCGGAGCCGCGGAGCCGCGGAGCCAGGGTTCGGACTACCGGCCGTTCTTGATTTGGGCGAAGGAGAACAGGGACAGGCCGGGGAGCACGATGGACAGTGCGAGCACGGCCGCGAAGTCGCTGATGAACTCTGTGGCCACCCCGACGGCGACCACGGGAATGATCAGGCCGGCGTAGCACGCCACGAAGAAGGCGGATATCGCATGACTGCGCCGCTCGGGTGGGGCCAGGCGGTTGGCGGTGGCCAGGCTGCCCAGGAAGACGGAACCCACGGCCACCCCGCCCACGACCGTCCCGGCCAGGAACAGCGCCATGTCGGCCGCGGAGAGGGCCGCGACGATCAGGGCCAGCGCGGCCAGGAGCAGGCCCAGGCCCGCCATCACCACCCGGCGGCTGTTGAACCGGGCCAGCGCCAGCTGGCTGAGGGCCCCCACCGCCAGCAGCAGGAACACGACGCCGCCCTGCACGGCGTGGCTGTTCTGGTGCAGGTCGCTGCCGAGGAAGGTGGGCGCCAGCGCTGCGAACAGCCCGAGCAGGGCGAAGGCGGCGAACGCGGCCACGGCGGCGGCGATGAACTCGCTACGGCCCCGCTCCGGAATCCCCAGGCCCGCGAAGCGCAAGGCCGGCCGCCGGCCCGGGCGCACTGTCTCGGGGACGAGGTACAGGCACAGGCCCGCCGCTGCTAGCACGACCAGGTATACCTCGAACACCAGAGTCGTGGTGCGGTGCGTACTGGGCGAACAGCCCGGCGATGAGGGGGCCTAGGCCGAGGCCGCCCATGTTCGCGGCCGTGGCGACCAGGGATGCCCGGCGGCTGGCCGAGGCCGGGACCAGCTCGGTGAGCGCAGCCGTCGCCGTGCCGGTCATCAGTCCGGCGGAGATCCCGGACAGGATCCGGCCGACGATCAGTACTCCCACGTTGGGAGCCAGGATGAACACGATCGTGCTCAGCGCGCTGGCGGCCAGGGCGGCGGCCAGCACGGGTTTGCGTCCGGCCTGGTCCGAGGATCGTCCCGCCAGCAGCAGCGTGGCCAGGACCGCGACGGCGTAGACGGCGAAGGTCACCGTCACGATGACCGCGGAGAAATGCCACTGGGCCTGGTAGATGACATACAAAGGAGTCGGCAGGGTAGTGCCGAGCATGGTGATGCTCAAGATGAGTGCCGCCAGCCAGAACGCGACCCGGCTAGCAACGGCCGGTCCGGTGCGCCCGGCCGTCGGCGGATGGTCCAGGCAGTCGACACACGGCCGGTCGGGTGTTCGCCCGGGAGCCGGGACGGTCCCCACGTCCGGAACGACGCCGCGGCGATCGATCACCGGGAGCAGCCTCATCTCATCCACCTTCCGTCTGTCTGCGGGACGACTGAAATCGCCGGCCGCCCAGCGCAACCATGCCCCGGCCTGGCGGCCGGGGTCGCACGAGCGCCTCTGCTAACCACGATCGCACGGGAACGCCGGTGCGTCTTTCCCGCAGGCGGCCAACCTCAGTACCTGCTAGCGAGAAGGCGGGTGCCCGTCAGGTCACCCCGGAGGACTCTTCCCGCGGCCAGCCGGACGGTGGCATCGGCGGGTACCGGGAGGTGGTCGAGCGTGCGGTCGTGAATGGCGGCGATGATGGTGGTGCCGGGAAGGGCCGAGCGGAGATTCTCCAGCAGGGCGCGAGCCGTCTGGTGGTCCAGGCCCTCGGTCGGCTCGTCGAGCAGCAGCAGGCCGGGGTGCCGCAGGTAGGCCTGGGCGACGCTAAGCCGGCGCCGCTGGCCGCCGGAGAGCCCCTCGCCGCCCGGGCCGACCTGCGACTCCAGGTCGACCTGACCGGCCAGGACGGCTACCTTCATGGCCGCACGGAGCTCATCGGCGCTGGCGTCCGGGCGGGCCAGGCGGAGGTTGTCCGCGACGGTGCCGCTGAGCAGCTGGCTGTCTTGTTCCACCAACGTCACGGCGGCGACGAGATCGTCATAGCCGAGCCTGTATGGGTCGATCCCGCCGATCCGGACCGAGCCCGCCATCGGCCGCAACGCGCCCGCCAGCACCCGCAGCAGCGTCGATTTGCCTGCACCCGAGGCGCCCGTCAGCACGGTGAAGCCGCCGCCGGGCAGATGGAGCGCGCTGATCGACAGCGCGGGCTCGTCTCCCATGCCGGCGACAAGCCCGCGCAGCGCGATGCCACCGCAGGCCCAGGCACTACCCGCCGGCTGCAGCGGCGTCGGCTGCAGCGCCGCCGGGTCAGCAAGGGCGCCCAGCCCGGTCATCTCGGTGAGCCGCCGCCACCCGGCGAGGGCCTGACCCGCGGCGGGACCGGCCGCGGCGAGCGCTCCCGCCACCTCGAACATGGTCATCGTCAGCAGCGCGGCAAAGGCCAGTATCGCGGGGGACAGCGGGCGGCCGCCCAGCCCGGCGCCGTTGGCCAGCACCGCGGCCACGGCCCCGGCGGCGGCCAGATCGGTGCCGAGCAGGCCGGCCCCCTCACGGGCGGACCACCGGCGGCGCGGCGCGTCGGTGACGCGGAAGCGCTCCGCCAGCTCGGCGAGCGCACGCGGGCCGGCGCCGTAGGTGGCGATCTTCATCCGGCCATCCAGCACCTCCACCAGCCGGGCCCGGGCGGCTGCCCGCGCGCGGGCCAGTTCTCCGCCCGCGCGCCGGCCCCGCCGGCCGGCGATCAGATCGCCGGTGAACGCCACGGCCAGGGCGAGGCCGGCCGCCACCGCGAACACCGGCCGGATCAGCGCGAGCACCGCCAGGCCGGATACCCCGACGATCGCGGCGACCACCGCAGGCACCGCGACGGCCAGGACGACGCGATCCAGGGAGTCGATGTCCGCCTGAATCCGGTCCTGCAGGTCACCGCTCTGGAACCGGCGAAGCTGCCGGGGAGTCATCCGCGTCGCCGACCCGAACACCCCCGCCCGAAGCCGCGCCAGCACCCGCAGGGTCGCCGCGTGCGTGATCAGCCGCTCACCGTACCGCGCGGCGGTGCGGACCACGGCCAGGGCCTCCACCCCGGCGGCGGGAAAGATCCAGGAGAACGTGGACGTGGTCGACAGCCCGGTCTGGGCCGACCGGACGATGAGCCAGCCGGCCAGGCCCATCAGGGCCGCGGACGCGACGGCGGCGAGGATCGCGAGCGCCAGCCGTCGCGAGCCCGCGGGGAAGCCCGGCCCGCCGGCCCGCGTCACGTACCGCCGCCCACAGCTCCGCCAAGGACGCGGAGCGCCCGGCCGCGGACGCGGAGCGCCCGGCCGCGGACGCGGAGCGCCCGGCCACGGGTGCGGTGTATTCAGCCACGGATCCGCCCTTCGTCCAGGTTGATCACGCGGTCGGCGATCCCGAGCACCGCGTCCGAGTGGCTGGCCACCAGGGCCGTCCGGCCCCGCAGCAGCCGGGCCAGCGGCTCGATCAGTGCCGCCTCAGTGGCTGCGTCCAGGCGCGCCGTAGGTTCGTCGACGAGCACGAATCCGGCGTCGGACAGGAACGCCCGGGCCAGGGCTACCCGCTGGGCCTCCCCGCCTGAGATGCTCCAGCCCCGCTCGCCGAGCACCGTGTCCAGGCCATCGGGGAGCCGGCCGAGCAGGCCGGTGAGCTGCGCGGCCTCGATCGCTTCCCAAATGCGGGCGCGGGAGGCACCGGGCTGGCCGAGGGCGATGTTGTCGGCCAGGGTGCCGGAAAACAGATAGGGATGCTGGCCGATCAGCAGCCCGCGGCCGGACCCCCCGGCCGCGGGTGCCCCATCGATGAGCGCCTGTCCTTCGCTCGGCCGCAGCCAGCCCCCGGCCACCTTGAGCAGGGTGGACTTCCCCGACCCCGAGGGACCGGCAACGCCGAGTACGGTGCGCGGCGGCACGAAGACGCTGACATTGCTGAGCGCCGACCGCGAGCGCCCCGCAAAGCGGACCGTGACCCCTTGCAGCGCCACGCCAGGCGCCAGGCCAGGCGCGGGACCGGACGCGGGTGCCACGGCCCCGGCATCGGCGGTGGCGCGGCGGCTGAGCGGCGCCAGGATCTCCGCGGCGGCGAGCGCCTCCTGGCGCTGGTGGTAGGCCGCGGCGAAGCGCCCCAGCGGAGCGAAGTAAGCCGGCGCCAGCAGCAGAACAAACACGCCGACCTGCGCCCCCAGGTGAAACGGCAGCAGCGGAACCCGAACATAGCCGAGCAGGGTGGCCCCGACATACATCGCGACCAGGCCGATACCGAAGGTCGAGACCCATTCCAGCGCGCTGGAAGCGAGGAACGCGATGCGGAGCACCGCCGTCGTGCGATGCGCGAGCTCGGTCGCCGCCCGCTCCACCAGGCGGCGCTGGTGGCTGATCGCCCCGAGGGCGCGCAGCGTGCTCATCGCCTGAAGCCGCTCAAGGACCTGGCCGGAAAGCTGTGCCACCTGGTGCATCTGGCGCCGGCTGACGGCCTCAGCGCCGAGGCCGGTCACCGCCATATTGATCGGAACGATCGGGGTCGCCAGCGCGAGCAGCACGCCGACCACCCAACTGGCCGGGAAGATCACCGCGAGGATGACGGCCGGCGCCAGGCACGCGGTGACCGCCCGGCGCTGGTAGTCATGGAAGTGGTCGCCCAGCCGCGGTAGCTGTTCGGACACGGCCGCGACCGCCGCGCCCGCGCTCACCTGCTCATCTGCCGGGTCACCCAGGACCAGCGCGTCCAGGACCGCGTCGCGGGCACCAGCCTCGGCGCGGCTGGCCCCCGCCGCGGCCAGCCGGTCCGCGGCGAACCCTCCGGCCGCCCGCAGCAAGCCGCCCGCCGCCACGCCGAGGACGTCGCCGCCCAGGCCATGGCCGGCCGCGGTGCCGACCAGGCCGGCCACGCCGGCCACGATCAGCGCCGCGATATACCAGCTCATGATGACCGTGCCGGCGGTGGCGGCCAGGTCGGCCAGGCCGGCCGCGAGGAAGAAGCGCCGGCCCGGGCGGCCCTGCGCGGCGAGCCACCGCTTCCCCTCGCGTGCGCCACTCGCCCTGGGGCCCGTCCCCGCCCCCGGGCGGGGCCGAAGGGAGGCCGGCGCTGGTCACGGCACCATCCCCGGTCGCGGTCGCCGTGACCATGGTCATCGCTGCGACCGGGCCGTCGCCACCCAGACGGCGATGACCACGGCGACGATGACCACGGCGACGATGACCGCGGTCATGAGCGGACCGAACCAGATGAGATTAAATTGACCGTCGAAGGAGTTCTCCGACGCCAGGAGCGCCGCCGCCCCGACGGGCATCAGCGCGATGGCGACGAGCAGCCGCACTCCCCATGGCCATGTGCGGTCGCTGACCTCGCGGCGGGCGCTTCCGTTTGCGGTGCCGTCTGGCGTACCTGCGGTATTGGTTTCCATGTCAGTTTGCCTCCTTCGGCGGGCCGCGGAACGGACACAGTCGACGGCGCGGCCCGGCGGCCGCCAGGGACCGCGCCGTCGTCCAGCGGCTGGCGCCCGCGGAAGACCCAGTTGGCGTAGGCGTGATAGGCGATGGTGACGGGCAGGAACACGCTGATCGCGATGACCAGGAAGGCCAAGGTGTTGCGGCTGGACGCGGCCGAGTACAGCGTCACCGACGGCGGCACGATCTGGGGGAAGTACAGGGCGACCAGCGCCACCAGGCCGGCGATCTCTGCGGCGGCCACCGAAAGGAACGGGATCAAGTCCGGCGTACGGCCGGCCCGCCAGTAGGCGGTGCCGAATCCCGCGGCCGCCACCAGCACCGCGTAGGCGAACGGGAGCCAGCGGTCCACCCCGTCGAGGTTCAGCCGCGCGCTCGTCGCGACCGGGAGCAGCGCGGCCGACAGGATCACAGCCCCGACGGTGGCCAGGGTCAGCCGGCGGACCAGGCCCGCCATCTGGTCCCGCAGCGCCCCGACGGTCTTCGCCTGCAGCATGGCCGCGCCGGCCAAACAGAACAAGGCGATGGTCGCCAGACCGGTGAGCACCCCGTAGCCGTGCCCGAAGAAGTCCCACGTCGCGCCGGCAAAGCGCTGGTCGTGGACCGTGACGCCGCACAGCAGGCCGCCGAACAGGACGCCCTGGGCGAACGCCGCCACGAGCGAGCCGACCCCGAACAGGCGGGTCCAGGTGCGGTCGGAAGCGGCCCGGTGCAGCGTCATCTCGACCGAGAAGCCGCGGAAGATGAGGGCGAAGAGCATCACCACCAGCGGTATGTAGAGGCCGGGCAGCGCGGTCGCGTAGGCGTCGGGAAAGCCGCCCCACAGGCCCATTGCGACCAGCAGGATCCACGTTTCGTTCCCGTCCCAGACGTTCCCGACGACCTCGACCATCTGGCGGCGGCGGGCGGCATCCGGCTGGAACAGCGTGAGCACGCCGATGCCGAGGTCATATCCGTCCAGGACGACGTAGAGGAGGAGCGCGAAGACGATGACGATCATCCAGAAGAACAGCATGGTTAAGCCGCCACAGGAGTCATGGGCTGGCCGGCCGGGGCCGGGGCACCGGAAGCACTAGGAGCCGCGGCGTCACTGCCTTCCTGACCGGGCAGCGGGTCGGGCCCCCGGCGGACCTCGCGGACGACCTGCCGGATCCAGGCCGTGACGAGGACCAGGTAGACGATCCAGAACGCCGCGAGTGAGGCGATGAGCTCGCCGGTGCTCAGCGACGACGCCGCCTGATTCACCTGGAGCTTGCCGTAGACAATCCACGGCTGCCGACCGGACTCCGAGACCACCCAGCCGGCGATCGTCGCGATCACCCCGACCGGCAGCATCCACAGCACCAGCCGCAGGAACCAGGGTTCGGTGTACAGGCGGCGCCGCAGCTGGTCAGCGATGGTGAACAGGTTCCAGCCCGTGTTGCCGTTATTGAAATTGCCCTCGGCCGCGATCAGCTTGTCCGGCTGGTAGACCCCCGTCATGTAGGTGGCCATGTCGTCCCCCACGTTGAGCTGGATCGGCAGCAAGATCGCCGCCGCCAGCAGGGCGAAGGACATCGTCTTCTTGGCCAGGGGCAGGGCCCGGTGCCGCAGCAGGTAGTAGGCGCCGATGGCCGCGATGAACCACGCCGATGCGATCAGCACGGCCAGGACCATATGCGGGAAGCGATAGTTGAAGGCCGGGTTGAAGATCGTGTGGTACCAGTTGGTCGGCTGGAACTGGCCGTTGACCTCGCGGTACCCAGCCGGGGTCTGCATCCAGGAGTTCGCGTCGAGGATCCAGGCCGTCGAGAGCAGCGCCCCGAGGGCCGCCATGCAGGTGGCGACCATCGTCACCCGCTTGCTGATCCGGCCCTCCCCCCAGACGAGGAGGCCAAAGAAGCCGGCCTCGAGGAAGAAGGCGGTCAGTGCCTCCATGCAGATCATCGGCCCCAGGATCGGGCCGACGGCCCGGGCGTAAATACCCCAGTTCAGGCCGAGCTCGAAGGTCAGCACGATGCCGGCCACGATCCCCAGCGCGAAGCCGATGGCGAAGATCCTGCGCCAGAACCGGAACATCTGCAGGTACAGCGGATTACCGGTCTTGCAGTAAGCGCCGTACAAGATGCACAGGAAGATCGCCAAGCCGACCGACAACGCCGGGAAGGTCATGTGAAACGCCGCGGTGGTCGCGAACTGCCATCGCGACAGGTCTATGAAGGTCTGTGAAGTCATCTTTTTCCGTGTTCCTTGAGCGGTCCGGGCGCCCCGGCCAACTCAGGCCGGACCAGGACAGGCGGGATCGGGGGCAAGATCTTGGCCGGAGGCCCGGGCGGCAGCGCTTTCGCGCCACCCGGACCCCGCTAACGACCACGCTGGCGCTGTCGCGCCCATACCTCATCCCGGCAGGCGGCCAGACCGGCTACCGGCCAGCAGGGGTCCCGGCCTTGCTGCCAGCCGGGGGCGATTTGCACATAGCGGGATTCCCTTTTTTATCCAGAACGGACAGTGCTGCTTCTTCACCGCGATGCTCCCGCGCTGGCATCATCGAGACGTGACAGAGCACCTGCTCGAACGGATGGCCTAGGTGGCGACCGCGGCGCCGCTGTCCGCGCCTTGAATTAGTACTATGTAGTACTATTAGTTTATGGACTCGGTAACCGTGAGCGAGCTGAACCGGCAGACCGCGAAGGTGCTCGACCGGATCAAGGCCGGCGAGTCGCTTGTGATCAGTGAATACGGGCGGCCGGTCGCACGCCTCTTGCCGGCCGTGCCGACGACGGGAGCGCCCCTTCTTGACCGCCTGATCGCGCGGGGCAGGGCGGTCCCCGCGGCCAATGCGGGGCCGATCCCGCCGACCCCGCCGCGCGATGCGCCTGAGGAGGGTGTCTCGCTCAGCGCGGCCCTCGCAGAGATACGC
>Ga0302181_10001713_pt1 | contig 16080 bp, 16 predicted proteins | sample I_Palsa_E3_3_FD_198786 | JGI IMG/M metagenome (GOLD analysis project Ga0302181, IMG submission 198786) | Peat permafrost microbial communities from Stordalen Mire near Abisko, Sweden - I_Palsa_E3_3 | ecosystem: Environmental > Terrestrial > Soil > Palsa > Peat permafrost | place: Sweden...
GTCCCAGGTGCGCAGGCCCAGCTTCTTCGACCAGTGCCGGATGTCCTCCTTGGTGAAGCCGGCCTGCACCAGGGGGAAGGTGGCTCCGCCCGATGCCGCGGCGGCCTGGCCCGGCCGGTGGTCCCCCAGGTCGCTGACGTTGACCCCGAGGACCACCCGGGCCGACTCGGCCCGGGCCAACGGGCCGAGGGCCGACATCAAGGCCGTCTTGCAGCGTGCGCAGCGGTCCGCGCCGTTGGCCACGTAGGCCGGATCCTGCATCTCGTCGGTGGGGACCCCCACCCAGCGCAGGCCCCACTCCCGGGCCAGGGCCCGGCAGTCGTCGGCCTCCGCGCCGGCGAGCGAGGGCGAGACCGCCGTTGCACACAGCACCCGGGCACGGCCCAGGGTGTCGTGCGCCACCTTGGCCAGCAACGCCGAGTCGGCGCCGCCGCTGAAGGCCACGACCACCCGCCCCAGATGGCGCAGCTCGTCGCGGAGGGCCTCGAGCGACGCCGTCACGCGGAGACTCCCGAGACCGCGGCCAGCACGGTGTCCAGGTCCCCGACCATGCCGGTGTAGAAGGGACCGAACTCGGCGTAGTGGGCCGACGCCTCGTCGAACCGCATCTCGTAGACGCAGTCCTTGAGGTCGTCGGGGTGCACCCCGAAGAGGGTGACCCCCCACTCGAAGTCGTCCAGACCGGTCGACCCGGTGATGACCTGCAGGATCCGTCCCGCAAAGGTGCGGCCGACCTTCCCGTGCCCCATCATCAGGTCCTTGCGGGCCTCGAAGTCGAGGCTGTACCAGTTGTGGTCGGCCGAGCGGCGCTTGGACATCGGATAGAAGCAGAAGGCGGCCTTGCCCTCGGGGGGGAGCCGGGGGAAGAGGCGAGCCTGGCGCATCTCCTCGGGCACCCCCGCGGCGTACTCGGACAGCTCGGTCAGCGAGACGTAGGACGCCACGGGGACCGCGCCGGCCCGCTGGACCTCGGTCTGGAGGAGACGCAGGCGCCACAGGTCGGGGCCCAGCACCATGAGGCCCAGGTCAGCCTTGTGGCCCAGCAGCGCGGCCGGCACCACCTGGTAGCCCTCGTCCCGGGCGGCGGTCAGCGCACCCTTGAGCGACGGCGCGTCGAAGGCGGGACCCGGGGGGACGCGGCAGAAGAGGTGGAGCACGGCCAGACCGACCGAGGGGACGAGCGGGGAGTCGGCAGCCACCGGCTCAGTGTAGGGAGTCATCGCCGTGCCACGCGAAAGAGCGCCCCGAGGGGCGCTCTTGTCGCATGCGTGTGGTGCCAGTGCGGTGCCATCTGACGGGAGACGGCCCCGCCTCGGGCGCGTCCGGGTGCGGGTGCGGGCTTAGTAGTCGTCCATCCCGCCGCCGGGCATGCCGGCTCCGGCGTTCTCCTCGGGCTTGTCCACGATGACCGCCTCGGTCGTGAGGAACAGGGCGGCGATGGAGGCCGCGTTCTGCAGCGCCGAGCGGGTCACCTTGGCGGCGTCGATGACGCCTTCCTTGAACAGGTCGCCGTACTCGCCGGTGGCGGCGTTGAGACCGTGCGCTCCCTTGAGGTGGCGAACCTTGTCGACGATGACGCCACCTTCGAGGCCGGCGTTCACCGCGATCTGCTTCAGCGGCTCCTCGACGGCCTTGGCCACGATGCGGGCTCCGGTCGCCTCGTCGCCCTCGAGCTTCTCGGCCCGGTCGAGGATGGCCTGCTGCGCCCGCAGCAGGGCGACGCCCCCGCCGGGAACCACACCCTCTTCGATGGCCGCCTTGGTCGTCGAGACCGCGTCCTCGATACGGTGCTTCTTCTCCTTGAGCTCGACCTCGGTCGCCGCGCCGACCTTGATCACGGCGACGCCACCGGACAGCTTGGCCAGCCGCTCCTGCAGCTTCTCCCGGTCGTAGTCGGAGTCGGTGTTCTCGATCTCGGCCTTGATCTGGTTGATCCGTCCCTTGATGTCGGACTCCGACCCCGCACCTTCGACGATGGTGGTCTCGTCCTTGGTGACGACGACCTTGCGGGCGCTGCCCAGCAGGTCGACCGTGACGTTCTCGAGCTTCAGCCCGACCTCTTCGGTGACCACCTGGCCGCCGGTGAGGATGGCGATGTCCTGGAGCATGGCCTTGCGGCGCTCACCGAAGCCCGGTGCCTTGACGGCGACCGAGCGGAAGGTGCCGCGGATCTTGTTGACCACCAGGGTGGCCAGGGCCTCGCCCTCCACGTCCTCGGCGATGATCAGCAGCGGCTTGCCGCCCTGCATCACCTTCTCGAGCACCGGCAGCAGGTCGCGCACGGCCGTGATCTTCGAGCCGACGAGCAGGATGAAGGCATCCTCGAGCACCGCCTCCATGCGCTCGGGGTCGGTCACGAAGTACGGCGCGATGTAGCCCTTGTCGAAGCGCATCCCCTCGACCAGGTCCATGTCCATGCCGAAGGTCTGCGACTCCTCGACGGTGATGACGCCGTCCCGGCCGACCTTGTCGATGGCCTCGGAGATCATCTCGCCGATCTCCGTGTCGGCGGCCGAAATGGAGGCGACCTGGGCGATCTGCTCCTTGGACTCGGTCTCCTTGGCGATGCTGTGGATGGAGGTGACCGCCGTCTCCACCGCGGCCTCAATCCCCCGCTTGAGCGACATCGGGTTGGCACCGGCCGCCACGTTGCGCAGGCCCTCGTGCACCATGGCCCAGGCCAGTACCGTGGCCGTGGTGGTGCCGTCACCGGCCACGTCGTCGGTCTTCTTGGCTACTTCCTTGACGAGCTCGGCGCCGATCTTCTCGAAGGGGTCCTCGAGATCGATCTCCTTGGCGATGGACACCCCGTCGTTGGTGATGGTGGGGGCGCCCCACTTCTTGTCGAGAACTACGTTGCGGCCTTTCGGGCCGAGGGTCACGCGCACGGCATCCGCCAGCTTGTTCATGCCGGTTTCGAGCCCGCGCCGGGCTTCCTCGTCGAAGGCGATCAACTTGGCCATCTGGTGTGTTCCTCCATCGTTCCGCTGGCCCATCGAGGACCATTAGCACTCTCATCTGTCGAGTGCTAATAGGAAACCACGCCCGGGCGCCGCGCGCAAGAGCAGCCGCGGACAGGCTGGTCAGGCCGTGGCGCGGCGGGCCCGGACCGGCCGGGCCCGGGCCGTGCGGCCGGCCTACCTACCTACCCCCCGGCGACGGCGGGGACGATGGAGAGCGTCTGCCCGGCCACAATTGGCGTTGCAAGACCCTCGAGGAAGCGCACGTCCTCATCGGCCAGGAACACGTTGACGGACCGCCGCAGGCCGCCGGAGTCGTCGAAGAGGCGGTCGGCCACGCCGGCGTGGGCCGCGTCGAGGGCCTTGAGCGCCTCCCCCACGCTGGCCGCCTCCACCTCGACCTGGCCGGCGCCCCCGGTCAGGTCGCGCAGTTGGGTGGGGATGCGGATCGTCAGGCTCATGGCAAGGTCTCCTCGCTGAGGTCGTCGTGCGCCTCGAAGGCCGCGTCGAAGGCCGTGAGGGTGGGTGCGATGGTGGCGGTCGGGCCGGTGTAGTCCGAGAGTGCCTCGACCGTCTTGAGCCCGTGGCCGGTGACCAGGGCCACGACGCGCTCATCGGGCCGGACGGCCCCCGAGGCGACCAGCTTGGCCAGGACGGCGATGGTCACCCCGCCCGCCGTCTCGGCGAAGATCCCCTCGGTGCGGGCCAGGAGCCCGATCGCCTCGACCACCTCGTCGTCGGTGACCGAGGCGCACGAGCCGCCGCTCTCCCGCATGGCCTGCAGGGCGTACCACCCGTCCGCCGGATTGCCGATGGCCAGCGACTTGGCGATCGTCTTGGGCTTGACCGGCCGGATGGCGTCGGTCCCCTGGGCAAAGGCGGTGGCCACCGGGGAGCACCCCTCGGCCTGGGCCCCCGATATCCGCACGTGGGGCACCTCGTCCAGCAGCCCCACGGTGCCCAGCTCCCAGAACCCCTTAGCCACCTTGGTCAGCTGGCTGCCCGATCCGATGGGCACCACCACGTGATCGGGGGCCTGCCAGCCCAGCTGCTCGGCGATCTCGAAGGCCAGCGTCTTGGAGCCCTCGGCGTAGTAGGTGCGCACGTTGACGTTGACGAAGGCCCAGCTCGGGCGCTCGCTGGTCAGCTCGGCGCACAGCCGGTTGACGTCGTCGTAGGTCCCCTCGACGGCGATGACGGTGCCCCCGTAGATCGTCGTCATGGTCACCTTGGCCCGTTCGAGGTCGTGGGGGATCAGCACCACCGACTCCATGCCGGCCCGAGCCGCATGGGCGGCGACCGAGTTGGCCAGGTTGCCCGTGGAGGCGCAGGCCGCCACCTTGAAGCCGAGCTGGCGCGCCTTGGTCAGCGCAACCGAGACCACGCGGTCCTTGAAGGAGCCCGTGGGGTTGGCGGTGTCGTCCTTGATCCACAGCTCGCCCAGCCCGAGCTCGGCCGCCAGCCGGTCGGCCCGCACCAGGGGGGTGAAGCCGGCACCCAGATCGACCGGCGCGTCGTCGCTGACCGGCAGCAGGTCGCGGTAGCGCCAGATGGTGCGCGGGCCGGCCTCGATCCGCTCCCGCGTCACGTTGGCCGCGACACGCTCGTAGTCGTAGGCCACCTCGAGCGGCCCGAAGCAGTAGTCGCAGACGTGGAGAGCCTCCGCGGGGAAGGAGCGCCCACACTCCCGACAACGCAACCCAGTGACAAAATCGACCATCGGTCCTCCTCATCGATCGGGCATTGGCACCTTTTGCCCGACGTGAGGAGGGCAGCGGTTGCCGCGACGTCAACGGGCCCGTCCCTCAGTCGCTCTGGATGATGGACGCAATGTTAGCCCCTCGCCCCACCCCTGCGCCATCGCGCGGTCCGGGTGGCCGCACGTCAGGTGCGATGATTTGACCGTGCCGGAAGAGGGAGAAGAGGGAACAGCCGACGGAGCGGGTCCACGCACCTTTCACCACGGGGAGTTCCCGACGGCCAAGGCGCTCGAGGCCAAGGGGCCGCGCACCGTCTCGGTGTGCATCCCGGCGCGCGACGAGGGGTCCACGGTCGGCTCGGTCGTCCGGGCGGTGGTGCAGCCGTTCCTGGCCTCGGCCGGCGGAAACGGTCTGGTCGACGAGGTCATCGTGCTCGATGACGGCTCGACCGACGACACGGCCGAGCAGGCCACCGACGCGGGCGCACGAGTGGTGCAGGGCGTCGCCGCCCAGGGGGGCAAGGGCCAGGCCATGGCGGCCGCGCTGGCGGCGTCCAGCGGCGACGTGGTCGTCTTCCTCGACGCCGACGTCGCCAACACCACCCCCGCCTTCGTCACCGGCATGCTCGGGCCGCTCCTCTTCTTCGACGACATCGCGCTGGTCAAGGGCTTCTACACCCGCCCGCTGCACGGGGATCCCACCGGCGGCGGGAGGGTCACCGAACTGGTGGCCCGCCCGGCGCTCGAGCTGCTCTTCCCCGAGCTCTCCGAGGTGCGCCAGCCCCTGGCCGGCGAGACCGCCGCGCACCGCTGGGTCTTCGAGAAGGTGGGGTTCACGGACGGCTACGGCGTCGAGCTCGGACTGTTGATCGATGTGGCCACGCTGATGGGGGCGGGCGCGGTGGCCCAGGTCGACCTCGGGGTGCGCATCCACCGCAACCGCCCGCTCCACGAGCTGCGGCCCCAGGCCACCGATGTCCTGCGTGCCGCACTGGCACGCGCCAACCGCTAGGCGCTGGCCGGGTGAACGAGGAAGGCGGGTGCATCGTCGTCTCCAATCGGGGCCCGCTCTCGTTCGGGTTTGACGCCGACGGCGCGCTGCACCGGGTCTCGGGCGGCGGCGGCCTGGTCTCGTCGATACGGCCGCTGCTGGCCGGTACCGGACTGACGTGGGTCTCGGTGACGATGGGGGCGGCCGACCGGGCGGCCGTCGCCCAGGGCCTCATGGTGGACGAGGGCATCACCCTTCTCCCCGTGGTGGTCGACGACGACACCTACCGTGAGGCCTACGACGTCGTCTCCAACACCACCCTGTGGTTCTGCCACCACCACCTCTTCGACCTGCCGCGCCGGCCCCGGTTCGACCGGCACTGGCGGCAGGCCTGGGAGGGCTACCGGACCTATAACCAGGCCGTCGCCGACGTCGTGGTCGACCGGGCCCCGGACGGCGCGATCGTGCTGGTGCAGGACTACCACTTCTCGTTGCTGGGCCGGATGCTGTCCCAGGCCCGTCCCGATCTGCGCACCGTGCACTTCTGCCACATCCCCTTCGCCGACCCCAACATGCTGCGCACCCTGCCCGATCACGCCGCCGGCGAGCTGCTGGCGGGCCTGGCCGGCTTCGGGGCCTGCGGGTTTCACGCCCGGCGGTGGGAGGCCGGATTCCGGGCCTGCTACGCCGACCCCTACCTGGCGGCCTTGGCCGGCACGGCGGGACCGCCGCGCACGTTCATCTCCTCTCTCTCCCCGGATCACGAGGGCCTCGTGTCCGAGGCGGCCGGCCCCGAGTGCGCCCGCTCCGTGGCGGACCTGCGAGCCGAGACGGGGGGACGTCGCATCGTCCTGCGGGTCGACCGCGTCGAGCCGTCGAAGAACATCGTGCGGGGGATGCTGGCCTTCGAGGAGCTCTTGGTGTCCCACCCCGAGTGGCGGGGCGAGGTGGTCCACGTCGCGCTGGCGTATCCCTCGCGGCAGGGCTTGGCCGAGTATCTCGCCTACGGGGCCGAGATCGTGCACACCGCCGAGCGGATCAACCAGACCTGGGGCTCTCCGGCGTGGACGCCCATCGCCCTGCACGTCGAGGACGACCGGACCCACTCGCTGGCGGCGCTGAGCATCTCCGATGTCCTGCTCGTCAACCCGGTGCGTGACGGGCTCAATCTGGTGGCCAAGGAGGGCCCGCTGCTCAACCGGGCGGACGGCGTGCTCGTCCTCTCCCGCGAGGCCGGAGCCTGGGACGAGCTGTCCGGTGCGGCCCTCGGGGTGAATCCCTTCGACGTGTCCGGCACCGCCGACGCCCTCCATCGGGCGTTGAGCATGGACGCCGAGGAGCGGAGGAGCCGGGCCTCCCGCCTGCGGGACGTGGTGCTGGCCCGGACCGCCGCCGACTGGTTGGCCGACCAACTCTCCGCCGCTCAGCCGCCGGGCCCCGCCGCCTGATCCAGTTCCCGGAGAAGCGCCACTGCGCCGAGGGGCCCGGCGACCACCAGGTCGGCGCGTGCTGCCACCTCGGTCGGGGCTTCGTCGTCGACCACGGCGATCCGGGCCACCGCCACCCCCTGCGACTTCAGGTCCGCCGCGGCATCGAAGGCCGGGAGGTCGCCCAGGTCGTCGCCGAAGACCGCCAGCGCCGCCATGCCGGAGGCCAACGATCGCACCACCGTCCCCTTGTCCACGTCGAGGGGCGGTCGGAGCTCGAGCGACAGACGGCCCAGACCCCCTCTGACACCATGTGCCTGCTCCTGGCGGCGGGCGAACGCCGCCGCCCAGGAGCCCGCCTCCGGGGCGTGCCGCCAGTGCAGGGTGACGGTGAGGCCCTTCGGCTCGACGTGGACGCCGGCGGGCGCCTCGGCCCGGGCGCGGGCGGCGATCTCCGCGATGACCGGCTCCCAGGGGCGGGCGTCGGGGCCCACCTGCCCCAGCCCGTACAGACCGATGAGCGTGACCCCGACCGGAGAGGCCAGCACGTGGTGGAGGAACTCGGTCGGCCGCCCCGAGACCACGGCCACCACGGCGAAGCGGTCGGCCAGACGGGCCAGGAGCCCGGGGACCTCGGGCAGCGGGCGGGCCGCCGACGGCTCGTCCACGATGGGGGCCAGGGTGCCGTCGAAGTCGAGGCAGAGGGCACTGTGACCGGGGTCTCGGGCCAGGGGGAGGAGGACCTCGGGAAGTGCACCCACGACGGGTGTCGGGTCAGCCTGCAGCCTTGGCGGCCAGGTCGGCCCCTACGACCACCACGACGTCGGTCCCGGTGGCTCCGGCGACCGGGACGGCCGCGGTCAACGGGAGGACCTCGGCCGGCGCGACGCCGAGCGTGGTGGCGATGGACGCCGCCGACTCCTGCTCGCCGGCGGCGTAGTACACCGACGAGGTGGCCACGGTGGTGGAGGCGTCCACCGGCGTCTTCATCGCCCAACCCTGCGCGCCGAGGATGACCGAGTAGTGCTCCGCCAGCCCGTTCGTCCCGGTCGCATTGGCCACCACGACACTGACCGCGCTGTGCGGCACCGTGGTGGTGGTCGTCGTGGGGGGCGGCGCCTTTTTGTGCGCCACCGTCGTGGGGGTGGTCGACGACGTCGCCGCCTCGCCACTCACCGTGGGCCGGGTGCCGACGGCCACCAGCGCAACGGCGGCGACGACGAAGATCACCAGGACGATGAGGGCCCGCACCGGTGCGATCCCCGGCGACGTACGGTGCCCGCCAGATCCGCCCTCCGAACCGCCACGGTCCTGCGGGGGTTCAAATGTCATTTCGGGTCCAGCCTGCCGTGCCCGGTGTCCCGATGCAAGCCTTTCGCTCGGGTCCGGCGGGCCTCACCCACCGACCTCGCTCCGGCAGGGTACGCCATCGGTGCGGGACACAGGTCGAGCGCGATCGAAGTAGTCTGCGCGACAGGGGACGGGGCACAGAGCTCCGCATCTTGTGGACGGAGAGAAGATGCTGTTCGTTCTCCAACAGGCAGCCCGCGTCAACCCGAGGGATGACAGCTGGGAGCACGCCGTACTGTGGATCGTCTTGGCCGTTGTGCTGGTGGCCATCTTCTTGCTCGCCTACTTCGCGTTCAGATTCGGATGGTTCAAGAGGGGCGCCAACCGGCCCTCCGACGGCGAAGTGGACTCGACCGTCACACCCGAATGAACCACCGCACCGGTCCGGGAGGGCCGGGCGACCTAGGATGGACCACGCGCCCGAGTAGCTCAGTTGGTAGAGCACTTCACTTGTAATGCCCATTTTGGCTCTTCGCGCAAAATGGCGTGATCAGCAATTTTCCACATAATCGCTGGTGAAATGCGATATTTCGCATTTACGACCGTGGCGGTTGATCACCGTCATACGCCACTCGTTGCGTTGTGAGGTTGGATATAGGTTGGAAAAAAGAGAGATTTTCGACGGCTCCCGGCCTGGCTTTCCGTCCCCGCACCGCTCACGATCCTCTCACTGCTCTACACACCCTTTCTAAGAGGAGGCAGTAGCCTTGAATCGTGGCCATCTCGACCGGCGATCTCCAAGCAGCGGCTGAACGAGCCCGCGCTGCAGCAGCGAAGGCGGGCGAACTTCGGCCAGCGGGCATGGGCAAGGTGACGGCCGACCTCCCCGAAACGATCCGGGCCGCTATCCGTGAAGACCTAGCATCCGGCGCCTACCAGCAGGCGGCACGAGAAGCCGTCGCTGGGGACCCCGACTTGGTCCAAGGCTGAACGCCCGCATTCCCTCACGTGGTCATTATCGACGACGCGCTCTTGCTGGCCCTGTTGGCTGAACAGGAGGGTGTCTCCGAAGCGCTCATGCTCTCAAGCGCAGCAGACGGCGATGTGTTCACCACTGGAGCGTGGTACTGGCGGTTGGCCCGGGTCCTGGCTCGGCCTGGTCGGGGCGCACTATCCCGTGCACTCACATCAAGCTCCGAGGACGAGCGGCGTCGGGTCGGTCACGCCTTGGACCAGCTGCCGGCCGGAATCGGCCTGTTGAGCATGCGACGGCTGGTCCCGGTCATGGCGGCATTGCCCGGCCAGCTCAACCTTCTTACCGCCGAGGCAGTTGCTGCCGCCGTGGTCCTTGGTGCACGGATCGCCGTTGCCACTCCATCACCGCTTCTGGCCGCCGCAGCCAACTCGGTCGACGTCATCGTCGACGTCGTCGCTCTCGACTGACAGTTCGCAGCCAGCCGTCGTCGTTACTGCTCTAGCGCGGCCAACCACTGTTCGTACCAATCGCGCCTCACCCGAATATCCCCGTTGTGCAAGCGAATGCTGCGGGGGAACCACGGCATGCCCCGGGCCGACCACTTGTAGGCCGTTGAACTGGATACACCAAGGTCACCGGCAATCTGCCGGATGCTGAGCCAGCGGGCGTCAGAAGCGATCCCGTGCCTGTCGCGAACGCTTGGCACCATCTCGCGCGTCTGGGCCACCATTACCTCCCTTCGGACTCGTCGTCGGCCCTGTCACACAGTGGCGACGCAGCAGTCACCAAGTGCCCCATCCCGCCGTGCATAGCGATTCGCTCCCCGTAACCGGTTGCGCCGCCTCGGAGAAGATCGCCCCATGCGCCCGAACGTGAGCCACCGCCGGCTACGCCCCGTACGGCACATATGGGCTACACGCCCGCGAGCGTGCTCGCAGATACATCGTCTTGTCGAGAGCCGTAGCCAGCCTTATGATGAGGGCACCCGAATAGCCATTCAGTCAATCTCGCCACGGGCGATTCGAGAAGCGCCGCACCCGCTGTCCCAAAGCGTTCTAGGAGAGGACTGAACATGAGTGGTCATCCAAATATCGTTCTCGTGCATGGCGCATGGGCCGATGGGTCCTGCTGGAGCGCCGTAATAGAGGGTCTCCAGGCCGACGGCTACACGGTGACTGCGCCGCAGTTTCCCGAAAGTTCACTGGCAGATGACGTCGCTCGTCTCCGCCAGGTCCTCAACCGTCAGCATGGTCCGACTGTCGTGGTGGGCCACTCCTACGGCGGACAAATCATGACCTCTCTCGGCACGGATTTCCCGAACGCCGTCGGACTTGTCTACATTGCCGCCTTCGGTCTTGACGAAGGCGAATCCATCGGAGGGCTGTTGGCCCAAGGCACCCCGACCGCGGCACTCGCTCATCTGGACATTGACGAACAAGGTTTCGCCTGGGTACCCGAGGAGGACTTTGTGAGCCACTTTGCAGCTGACGTCAATCCAATCGAAGCGAAGGTCATGTTCGCCGTGCAGCAGCCATTGGCCATGTCGACTCTCGGCGATGTCATGGGGATCCCTGCTTGGAAATCGCTTCCTTCGTGGTACATGGTCGCGACCAATGATGAGGCGATCCCGCCAGATGCGGAGCGCCAATTCGCAGAGCGGATGGGCGCAACGACCGTCGAGGTCGCATCTAGCCACGTCGCCATGGTGTCGCACTCCGGTGAAGTGGTAGCACTCATAAAGCAGGCTGCCGAATCAACCTAGTTCTCCTGATGGGCTTCGGGGTCTAGCTCCGACCGTCGTTGGAGCGTCCTTCGACGCTTCTGCCCATCCCACCCAAACGGCCAACCCGCAACGGCTCCGCCCCAGTTCGCCCGAAGAGCCACCGTTCGGAGAAGCGGAACGGTGTTTGCACGCATCACGCCGCAACGGCCACAAACCGACACCCTGGAGGACTGGACATGACGAGCACTCGTCGGATTCCCTTGAACATCTTCGGCATGGGATTCGGCATCGCCGGTCTGGCCACCGCGTGGCGGATCGCCGTCGATCAACACCTGGCCCCCCACGAGGTGAGCGACGTCCTAATCGGCATGGCTGCTGTAGCTTGGCTGGTCTCCGTCCTGCTCTACCTCCGGTACGTGCTGACCACTCGGGGGAGCCTCACGTCCGACCTGTACGACAAGACCGTCGGACCTTTCGCCTCGCTGGCCCTGATCACACCGATCCTGCTGGCAGCCGACGGCATCGCCCCCTACTCCCGAACAGTGGCCGCCGTGATTGTGGACGTCTTCATTGTTGGGGTCGTCCTCTTCGGAGGTTGGTTGACCGGCACATGGCTGCGCGGTGGCACCGACCTCGACCGGCTCCATCCTGGCTACTTTCTGCCCACCGTGGCGGGAGGGCTGGTGGCCTCCGCCGGCGCCGCCGAAGTGGGTCAGCAACGTTTGGCCCAGTTCATGCTCGGCCTAGGAATCCTCTGCTGGATCATTGTGGGTTCGATGATCCTCGGTCGCCTCATCTTCCGACCCCCGCTGCCCGACGCGCTGGCTCCGACGATGGCTATCGAGGTAGCGCCAGCGGCCGTGGCCAGCCTGGCCTACTTCTTCAGCCATGGTGCCCACGTCACTCCCTTCGTCACCGGTCTGGCCGGCTATGGGCTGTTGATGGTGTTGGCCCAGATCCCCCTGCTCAGTCGGTATGCGCGCCTCAAGTTCTCGCTCGCCATCTGGGCCTTCGCCTTCTCATGGGCGGCGGTGGCCTCGACCCTGCTGTTCTGGATAGCCGCTGAGCACGTGACGGGGGGTCGGGCCTTCGCGTATCTGGTTCTGGCGGCCATCAGCGTGCTCGTTGGCGCCATCGCCGCCCGGACGCTTGTCGCCATATCCCAAGGTCGCCTGCTACCTCCTCCCATGGCCTCAGCCACCACCGCAGTTCCGGCGATGGACAGCACTGAACCACAGGTGGCGAAGCCGATCAACTAACGCCTCAGGGCGATGGCAACGGTGAACCCGGAATGTGTCCCAACACGCCGGTTCGAGGTGATCAGCCCCCAGGGTCTTCCTGATCGGTTATCGCTCTCCGATCGTCTTCGATTCTGGCCATGATGGTCATGTATTCCTGATGGAAGGCCAGGCACTTCGGACATAGATAGACGGATCCGTCATCGCTAAAGACGCCGCCCGCTCTCGGTTCGTGACAGTTAGAGCATTCAGGTACGCCGGTCCTCACGAGTTCCACCCTCCCATTCTGCCTGAGCTGCGCTGACCAGAAGGTGGGTGTTCTCTGTCATTTTCACGACAAGGAGGATGACCATGTCCACGATGAACCCGAGCACGGTGCTGGTGAGCGCCAATGACAGCCCCTTCGAACGGGCCCACATGGCCGCCGCATCATTCCTGGCCCGTTACAGCGGGCGGACGCTCGAGACCTACCGCTACGACCTGCGCAGTTACTTCGAGTGGTGCTCCAGCGTTGGCCTGGAGGTCCTCGAGGCTCAGCGTCCCCACATCGAGCTGTGGCGAGCGGCAAACGAGGAGCGAGGACTCGCCGCGTCGACCATCGACCGGCGGTTGTCCACGATCTGTGGCTTCTACCGCTTCGCCCACATCGACGGGCGGATCGGCGCCAACCCGGCCCAGTACGTCCGACGACGCCCCAAGGTCTATCCGAGTGAAGGCCGTGGACTCGACCGGGGCGAGTTCGGCACCTTCTTGTTCACGGCCGAACGCTACGACCACGACCATGCCGCCCTGGCGGCCCTCTTGGGCCTCAATGGACTCCGAGTGAGTGAAGCGTGCGCCACCGACGTCGAAGACCTCGGGTTCGACCGAGGCCACCGAACCCTGCGCATCATCGGCAAGGGCAACAAGCCGGCGGTGATCCCCCTCGTGCCCCGGGTGGCGCGCACCATCGACCTGGCGGTCGGAGAGCGCTCAGAGGGGCCCATCCTGCACCGACACGACGGCCAGCGCCTCGACCGTCGCACGGCACACCGCTGGGTCCGCTCCATCGGCAAGAGAGCCGGACTCGGGCTCGTCCATCCCCACATGCTCCGAGCGGCCTTCATCATGGCGGCCCTCGACGCCGGCGTCCCCTTACGTGACGTGCAGCTGGCCGCTCGTCACGCCGACCCGCGGACGACAACGATCTATGACCGTCGACGGGAGAACTTTGATCGTCACGCCGCCTACGTCGTCGTGGCGTTCGTGGCCGGCGGTTAGGGCGCCGTTGTCTCCAGCTCAAGTCCCCGATGCCCGGCCAGGGCCTTAACGACCTCCTCAAGGGACCGTCCAGTTCGCTCGGAAGCGATCCTGACGTAAACCACCAGAGCGTAGAAGGCATAGCGCCACATGTCTTCGATGCCCCATCCATCGGCCTCGTCGAGCAGGTCGGGGTAGATGCCTGCCCTGATCATGGGTGCGGCCATCAGCGCGTAGTGGCTCATGTGCTGCGGCCGCTTGCCGTGGAACTCGTACTCGGGGAGATAGCGGTCCCGAATCCCCTCGTATTCGAGCGGTTCAGCCTGTGTCACCCCGGACTCAGCGATGGCCCCGGCGGCCAGCTCAAGAAGAACGTCTGCCGGGAAGGTGTTGTTCGGGAGATGGAGCTGATCGAGCCGACCCATGATCGAGTCGAGGTCCTCACCGGTCCCTAGGCCGAGGAGGACGCCGCGAACCGCGTCGGCGTAGTCTTCGTCGGTCGGTCTGGCCGGAGCAGCCATGCCACAAGGCTAGACCTTCCATTTCCCTCTGGCCAGAGTTCAGTCGGGCGGCGCTATGCCGGCGAACGGTGGGACTCAGAAACCAGGTTCGGTCGGGTTATTGGGACAGGACCCCGGTTGGCCGAAGCCGATCAACGTCTCCGTTGGTCCGCACCGACCGACAAAACGGGTTCAGGGCTCGACGCCCAAAACGCTCCACTCTGAGGGGGCTTTCTAGGAGTCACCGCCAGGAGGACGTGATTATCCGCGACCAGTGACGCCGCGAACTCCTCGTCGTTGCCGACCTGCCAACCGTGCTTCTCCCGGATGGCGCGATCCATCGGGAGGTTGCTCTCGATGTCCTCGAGGATCTCCACCGTCCCCGATACCCGAACGTAGCGGTGGTCCGCGTCACGCACGAGCTTGGCGATCGTCCGATTCTCTGGCGACGCAGAGCTGGCCAGCACCGCCCCTGCGATCGGTGTGTCAGGAGCAGCTGCGGGTGTACGTTCTGCACGGTGGGTCGGCTCGGTACGCAGGGACCTTGATGGACAGTTCGGAACTTCTCGTGATCGGTGCCGGCCCATATGGTGTGGCGACGGCCGCTCGAGCAATTGAGCGTGGTATCGAAACAATCGTCGTCGGCGGACCCATGTCCTTCTGGAAGCAGCACATGCCCGAGGGGATGTGCTTACGCTCAGGCCCCGATTGGCATCTCGATGCGGCAGGCGTACACACCTTTGAGGCGTTTCTCGAGGAAGTGGGGATTGCACCCAACGAGGTCGACCCTGTACCCATCAGAGTGTTCCTCGACTACGCCACCTGGTTCCAGGACCACAAAGGCGTTGTCGCGCGGGAGAACCTCGTCACCCAGCTCACATACAATGGCAAGAAATTCGAAGCGCTCCTTGGTAACGGTGAGCAAATTACCGCCGAAGCGGTGGTGGCTGCGCCTGGGATTCGTCACTTCCAACAGCTTCCTCCGTGGGCCTATTCAGTGCCGCCTGGAGTTGGCGCGCATACCGGCGATCTAGTGCACTTCGAAGATCTCCGCGGCGCGCGCGTGCTCATTGTCGGTGGCCGCCAGAGCGCCTACGAATGGGCCGCGCTGATCGGCGAACAAGGGGCCGAACGGATCGACATCGTCCACCGCCATGATGTCCCCCTTTTTGAGCGTGTCAGCTGGAAATTCGTGGACGACTATGTCGACTCCATGCTCGCCGTGCCAGGGTGGTGGCGAGTTTTGTCCCATTCGGAACGGGAGCGGATAGCCCGGCAGTTCTGGGAGGTTGGCCGCCTGACGCTGGAGTGGTGGCTCATCCCACGCCTCGCCACGGACCAGTTCCATCGTTGGCCGGGCACATCGGTCATCGACATCAGAGAAGACAATGGAGCCGTCGTAGCTGATCTGTCGAATGGTGAACGTCTATCCGTCGACCGCATCGTCTTCGCGACTGGCTACAAAGCCAACCTGCCCAACGTGCCATACCTCGGCGGTCTAGTCGACAAAGTCGACCTGGTCGACGGATTCCCTGTACTCGATGAGGCGTTCCAGTCAAGCATCGCCGGCCTCTACATAACCGGCTTCGCTGCGACGAGGGACTTCGGCCCGTTCCTCGGGTTCACCAAGGCGTGCCCAGCCGCCGCCACGCTCATCGTCGAGAGCCTTCTCCGGCGTGCCTGACTGTCGGCTTGCCCATCGACTGAGGGAGGCATTGCAAAAAACCGTCCTGACATGGACGTGACTTGACTTCTACCCGGCGGACGGGGGCACCTTCGCCCTTGAAGTATCTGGTACGGATTCTGACGACTCACCTTGTGACATCTTCGCTCTGGCCGGGCCGACTGAGACGTGAGAACCTGATATCCATGGATTCTGAACCGCAGCCCTTGGGGAGCGTGCACCTCGGATCGGGTGATTTCCGCCTTGTCCGTTGGCCGGTCACTGGGGCGTTACTGCGTCCCTCGCTCATGCTTATGAACGAGGAGGGCTCGGGCGGCGGCGGCGAGTGCTCCGAACAATTGAAATGGGTGCTC